>Ga0116174_10003202_pt1 | contig 13562 bp, 7 predicted proteins | sample AD_UKC087_MetaG_FD_89801 | JGI IMG/M metagenome (GOLD analysis project Ga0116174, IMG submission 89801) | Active sludge microbial communities of municipal wastewater-treating anaerobic digesters from USA - AD_UKC087_MetaG | ecosystem: Engineered > Bioreactor > Anaerobic > Digestate | place: USA...
ATGCCCACCAGCTGCAGCCGGGGCGGCAGTTCGCTGGACATGCCCGGCTGGCGGGAAATGGGGGTGGAACTCATGCGGGCGATTGTCTCTCAGTTTTCACCGGCAGCCTTTGGGTTCCAACCAGGTTCCTGCCATGGATCCGCATGCACCATTAGCTATTTTTTTTATAGCAATTACACCCTCGATGCCGCCGCCTTGCACCGTCGGGGTCGACCAGCGGCATGCCGATGGGGGCGGCTAGCAGGGGCACCATGTCCTTTGGCGCGCGGCTTGCGGTTGCGCGCCAACCAGCGGCCCTTGCAGAGCCGGTGGGCACCAGCCAGGCGGCAGCACCGCGATCAGACCGGCGGCAGCGGCATGCGGCCCGAGGCCGTGCCCTGGTGGACATGGCGCGTCTCCACCCGGTTGCGGCCGGCGCGCTTGGCGTCGTAGCAGGCCATGTCGGCCGCATACAGCACCGAAGGCACATCCGGCCAGCGGGCATCCAGCATCACCAGACCAATGCTCACCCCCAGCGTGAAGCTGCGGCCCTGGTACGAAGGCTGCCAGGCCTGCACCGCAGCGCGCAGCTGCTCGGCCACTGCCTGGCCGCGCCGCAGCGAACAACCCGGCAGCACCACGGCAAACTCATCGCCGCCCAGGCGCGCCGCCCAGCCAATCTGGCGCACCTGCGATTCCAGCAGCCGGGCCACATGGCGCAGCACGTCATCTCCGGCATCATGGCCCGCCACATCGTTGACCACGGTGAAATAGTCCAGGTCCAGAAATAGCAGCGCCCCATCGCCCGTGCCGTCGGCAACGCGGGCATCCACGGCCGGAATGTGCGACGTGCGCGCCCGCGCCGAGCGCTCGGCCAGCAGCACCGCCATGCGCTGGGCAAAGCCGTCCCGATTGCACAGCTGGGTCAGCGGATCATGGAGGGCCGCCCAGGCCTGCTGCTGCTGCGCCTCGCGCGCCGCCGTCATGTCCTCCAGAATCCAGACGGTGCCGCCGCCCATGTCATCCGCACGCACCCCCCGGCCCTGCGCCCGCGCCCAGACCGGGCTGCCGTCCTTGCGCCTGAAGCAGACATCCCCATCAAACGCGCCGTGGGCCAGGAACTGGGCCTGTACCCGCTCACCCAGCCGGGCGTAGTCGGCATCCGACGCATACAGAGTGCGCGCCGGGCGGCCCTGCAACTCTTCATGGCGGTAGCCGAGCATCTGACAGGCCTGCCACCCGACCACCTCCAGTAAGCCCTGCCGGGTGATCACGATACCCACCGACGCGTTCTCCAGAATGGCCTGGAACTGCCCTTGCAGGTGGGCCTGCTGCTGGCGCTGCTGCGCACTGCGCTGGGCCTGCCCTTCAAACGCCTGGACCAGCTCCCCCACCTCGCCCGTGGCGCGGGGCCACACCACAGCATCGCCACAGTCTGCGCGCGCCAGCTGCCGCGCGCTCTGGCAGAGCCGGGCGAGCGGCTGCGCCAGCCACAGCATGAACGCTGCCAGCGAGGCCATGCTGGCAGCAATCACCGCGGCTGCAAGCCACCACGCCTTGCGCTGCGCGCCTTCCACGGGCGCCAGCATGGCACTCGAATCCGTCACCCGGGCCACCAGCCACTGCGGCAAGGGCATGCCGGCCATGCTCACGATATGGGCCGGCTGCACCACGGTGGTACCTCGGCCCGCCACAGGCTGTGCCTGCTGCAGCCACTGGGCATAGACCGGACCCAGCCCCGCCTCATCGCGCACGCTGGCCAAAATGCGCAAAGGATCGGGATGCGACAGGATGGTGCCATCACGGGTCAAGACGATCAGGCGCGAATCACCGCGCGCCGGCAGCGTCATGGTGGGCGGCAACAGCCCCTGCGATTGCAGCATGAGCGCCCCGGCCACCACCCCGAAAACCGGGCCGTCCTCGCGGCGCAGCGGCATGGTGAACATGACCCGTGCCTCGGCACTGCGGCCCGCCACCAGCTCGGACACCAGGGGCTTGCCGCCGATCAGCGTGCGCCGCAGGGCATCGCGCTCGGCGGCATCAAGACTGGCCGCGTCTTCCAGCCGCCCGGAATGCAGGTTGACGCGCAGCTCACCATCCTGGCGCGCCACCTGAATGGAGTCAAAGAACTGCACGGCCGGCAGGCCCTGTTGCAGCAGCCACTCAAGCGATGACGGCGAATTGAGCATTTGCGGTGTGATGCCCTCGGCCACGGTGCGCAGCACCTTCTGGCTTTGCTCGATCTTGCTGGCCAGCAGCCGGGCCATCACCTCGACCTCTTCGGTCTGCTGGTCCACCAGACGGCGAATGGCCTCGCGCTGTGAAGCACGCGAAGCCAGCCACGCCGAGGCCACGCCCGAGAGCGCGACGGCCAGCATGGCCACCAGCACCAGGCGTAGCACCAGCGACCGGTGCGACCACCAGCCGGGCGCATCTATGGGCGCCTGGGCGCGCGCCAGCGGCGTCATGGGCTTCCTGCACAAAGCAGGCACGGCACAAAATGAGGGGAAACGGGCAACATGGAATCGGGCTTTGCCAGAGAATGCTGCACACAATATACGCAGCCCCTCACCCTCCGCGCATGGGTGGAACCCTCGCTTGGCCCCGAGGAAAACCCTGAGCCAGCGGGTGAGTCCGTGCCGTCAGCAGCCCGCCACGGACTGCAGCGCGTGCGGCTGCGGGAGGTTGAGCACGTTGCCGGTGCCGGCGATCAGCCCATGCTCGCGCAGATGGCGCAAAACGCGCGAGAAGGTTTCCGGGGCAATGCCCAGCTGCGCGGCAATGAGGCGCTTTCTCTGGTGCAGGGTCACGCTCATGGCGCCGCTGTGGTCGGGCTGCGCATGGTTGAGCAGCCACTGGGCACACCGTGCTTCCGCGTCCTGTGCCAGACGGCTCACCGCCAGCTCGGACTGCTGGCGATACCCGGTGGCCAGGTCGCGCAAAATCCCTTGCGCCACGGCAGGCAGCGACGCGCAGCCGCGCCGGAATTCCTCGATCGGCAGACGGCGCACCTGCACGCGCGTCTGTGCCACCAGGTCCACCGGAAACGGCCTTTCCAGCAAGGCGGAAGCCGCATCCAGCCAGAAAGGCCCTTCCACCACACCCAGCTGGTGGCGCATGCGCCCATCTTCATAAACGCCGCGCAGCACGCTGCCGTTTTCCAGGTGCAGTACCGACGTCAGGGACTCATTGCGCCGGCGCAGCACCTCGCCAGCGACAAGCACTTCAATCTGGGCAGGCAGTGAGAAAAAGGTGGATGGCAGCATGGGAGCTACTTTGCCGTGCGCCCGCGCTGCGCGTTTTGAGCAAGATCAAAAAGCCTGTGGGGCCCCGCCCGGGCTGCATGGAGCGTCCGCACCCGGTTCCAGGCCGCCGAAGCGAACTCCACGCCCCATGTATCCGCGGCAGACCCTGTTCACGATCCCGGGCCACGGCACCCTGGGGCAGCCACCTGGAATTTCAATGAAATAGGCTTCTAGCCTTTGTCAACAAATCACCTATCACTATAAAACAAGGAGCACCCTGAAATCATTCACATTGGTATGGGTAGGGCCGGTGATGACCAGATCGCCCAGCGCCTCGAAGAAGCCGTAGGCATCGTGGCGGTCCAGATGGTCGGCCACGCGCCGCTGCACTGCGGCAGCGCGGGCCAGCGTGTCGGGCGTGACCAGCGCGCCCGCATTGTTCTCGATGCCATCGATGCCATCGGTGTCGGCCGCCAGCGCCCACACGCCATCGATGCCCTGCAGCGCCTGCGCCAGCCCCAGGCAAAACTCGCCCGCGCGCCCGCCGCGTCCCGGGGCTGCGCCCTCGCGGCGCGGGCCCAGCGTCACCGTGGTTTCGCCACCGCTCAGGACCACGCAGGGCCGGCTGAATGGCTGACCACGCAGCGCCACGCCACGCGCCAGCGCCGCATGCACCCGACCCACCTCGCGCGACTCGCCTTCCATCTCGTCCGACAGAATATGGGCCGCCAGCCCCGCCCCGCAGGCACGGGCGGCCGCCGCCTCCAGCGCCTGCCAGGGGGTGGCCACCAGGTGCACGCAATGCCCGGCAAAGGCGCTATCGGCCGGCTTGGGCGTCTCCAGCGTGCCGTCTTGCAAGGCCTGGCGCACGGGCAGCGGCAAGTCGATGCGGTAGCGCGCCAAAATCTCCAGGGCCTCGGCGCAGGTGGTGGCATCCGGCACCGTGGGTCCGCTGGCAATGACCGATGGGTCATCGCCCGGCACATCGCTGATGGCGAGCGTGACCACCCGCGCTGGCGCGCAGGCCGCGGCCAGGCGCCCGCCCTTGATGCGCGAGAGATGCTTGCGCACGCAATTCATCTCGCCGATGCTGGCGCCACTTTCGAGCAGGGCGCGATGGATGCGCTGTTTGTCTGCCAGCGCCAGGCCCTCGGCCGGCAGCGCCAGCAAGGACGAGCCACCTCCCGACACCAGGCACAGCACCAGGTCGTCGGCCGTGAGTCCCGCCGTAAGCTCCAGCATGCGCTCGGCCGCCGCCATGCCGGCCGCATCGGGCACGGGGTGCGCGGCCTCGACCACATCGATGCGCTGCGCCAGCCCCGCCGGCCGGGGCGGCACATGGCCGTAGCGCGTCGCCACCAGCCCCGACAGCGGCGCATCGGCAGGCCACAGCGCCTCCAGCGCCTGGGCCATGGAGCCCCCCGCCTTCCCCGCGCCCAGCACCAGGGTACGCCCGCGCGGTGGTTCGGGCAGCCAGGCCCGCATGCCCTGGAGCGGCTGGGCTGCGCGCACGGCGGTGTGCAAAAGTGCTTGCAAAAACGCACGCGGCTGGGTGCGAAAGTCCGGCAGGGCGGCGTCCGAAACATCAGAATGGGCGTGCATGGCAGGCATTGTCGCCGCGCCCCCGCTTGGCGGCCAGACGCGGCCGCAGGCGCCTTGGTAAGGCACCACCGCAGTCGTAACGCATTTGTCACACCGGGGCACTACAGTCGGCATCATTTTCCGAGATGGACCCCACGCAATGCAGACCCTGAAGCCCAGCCGGCTGGACGCTCTGTTGGCAATGCTCTCGCCTGCAGCGCGCCACGGCACGGGGCCGCTGGCACGGCTGATACAACAAGGCGCGTTCCATTGCCTGTTCCAGCCCCTTGCCGATCTGCGCGAGGGCAAAACCTATGCCCACGAAGCACTGATCCGAGGCCCCCGGGAAACCGCCTTCCACACCCCGGATGTTCTGCTCGATCTGGCCTGCCAGGAAGGCATCCTCCAGGACTTTGAGCTGCTGTGTGCCTTCACCGCCCTGGACAACTGGGGCAAGCTGGGCGCACCGGGCCGGCTGTTTGTCAACATCAGTGCCGACGCCCTGGTGCATGGCGTCAGCCTGTGCAGCGCCCAGCAGCTGGGCCGATGGATGCGCGGCTTTGGTTTCAACGCACGCTCGCTCGTGCTCGAGATCACCGAACATGAACGCGTGACCGATATCCCTGCGTTGCGCCAAGCCATCAAGGAGCTGCATGCCTGCGGTGTGCGGCTGGCGCTGGACGACTTTGGTGACGGCCGCTCCAGCCTGCGCCTGTGGTCGGAGATCAAGCCCGACTTCGTCAAGATCGACAAATACTTCATCCGCGACATCAGCGCGCACCCGGAAAACCTGCAGATGCTCCAGGCGATCAAGGGCATCGCCAGCGTGTTTGGCACCACGCTGATCGCGGAAGGCATCGAAACGCGCGACGACCTGCGGGCCCTGCGCGACCTGGGCATTCCCTTTGGCCAGGGCTGGCTGCTGGGGCGCCCGGCGCTGGGGCACCGCGAAATGGCCGACGGCCCGGCGCTGGAGGTCATGCATGACCGCCGCGTGGCGGTGCTCCCCCACCTGGGGCAGACCGCAAGGCCCGGCATCTTGCGCAGCCTGCTGGTGGTGCAGGCCCCCACGGCCACGCCCGAAACCACCAACGACAGCGTGGCCGCGCTGTTCCAGGAGCACACCGACCTGCACGCACTGGCCGTGCTGGAAGGCACGCGCCCGGTGGCGCTGATCAACCGCCAGCAGTTCATGAACCACTACGCCACGCTGTATTTCCGCGAGGTGCATGGCCGAAAGCCCTGCATGGGCCTGGCCAACCGGGCGCCCCGGGTGGTGGACCTCGACTGCGACGTGGACCAGCTCGTGGGCATCCTCACCTCACAGGACCAGCGCTACCTGAACGACGGTTACATCGTGACCGACAACGCCCGGTATGTCGGCCTGGGCACAGGCGACCAACTGGTAAGGGCCGTGACCGAGACCCGCATCGAGGCGGCGCGCCATGCCAACCCCCTGACCTTTTTGCCAGGCAACATTCCCATCAGCATGCACATGCAGCGCCTGCTGGAAAGCGGCACCGAGTTCGTGGCCTGCTACGCCGATCTGAACAACTTCAAGCCCTTCAACGACCACTATGGCTATTGGCGCGGAGACCAGATGATCCGCATGCTGGCGCGCATTGCCACCACGCATTGCGATCCCCAGCGCGATTTTGTCGGCCATGTCGGGGGCGATGATTTCATGTTGTTGTTCCAAAGCAGCCACTGGATGCAGCGCTGCCAGAGCATCGTGAACGCGTTTGCGCGCGAGGCGCTTACCCTGTTTGACGCCGAAGCAACGCAGGCCGGCGGAATCTACGCGGATGACCGGCATGGCGTGCGCCGGTTCTTTCCCTGCACCACGCTGGCCATTGGCGCGGTGCGCGTGGCCCCCGGAGCCACGCTGCATGCCGAGGATGTGGCCAACCTGGCCGCGGTCGCCAAGCACCACGCCAAGTCTGCTGCCACCGGCATCGTTGTGCACGAGGCACCGTCGCGCCGGCCCGCGCCGGTGGCCGCCATCCACTGCGCCATGGACGCCAGCCTGGTGGCCTGACCGGCCCGGGCCGCACCGGCGCAAAGGCGCGGGGCAGGCGGCCGGTCTTCAGTGTTGCGTCACCGCCGCAGGCGCTGCGCTGGCGGCCGCATCGCGCCAGCCGCCTCCGAGCGCCTTGTACAGTGCCACCTGGTTTTGCCGCTGGGCCAGCTGCGACTGCGCCAGGGCCTGCTGCGTGGCAAACAGGGCGCGCTGGGCATCGAGCACATCGAGGTAGCTGGCCACGCCATTGCGGTAGCGCAGGTCGGCCAGGCGAAAGCGATCGGCCTCGGCGGTGGCTTGTGCCTGCTGGGCCAGCACCTGTTCGCCCAGTGTGGCGCGGCCCGCCAGGGCGTCGGCCACTTCACGGAACGCGCCCTGGATGGCCTTGTCGTACTGGGCCAGCGCAATCTCGCGCCCCGCGCGGGCAGCGTCCAGCCCGGCCTGGTTGCGCCCGGCATCAAATATGGGCAGCACGGCCTGGGGCGCCAGCGTCCAGCCCCACGAACCGCTCTTGAACAGGCCCGACAACGCATTGCTGGCGGTGCCAGCGCTGGCCGTCAGGGCAATGCGCGGAAAAAACGCCGCCCGCGCCGCACCGATGTTGGCGTTGGCCGCAATCAGCTGCTGCTCGGCCTGGCGGATGTCCGGGCGGCGCTCCAGCAGGTCGGATGGCATGCCTTCGGGCACATGACGCAGCGCCACTGCGCCGCCATCGGCCTGCACATTGGGCAGCAACCGCTCGGGCACGGGTTGCCCCACCAGCAGCGTGAGCGCGTTCACATCGAGCGCGCGCAGGCGTTGCTGCTGGGCCAGGGTGGACCGCGCAGCCGCCGTCAGGGATTCGGCCTGGCGCAGGTCCAGGGCAGAGGTCACGCCCTGGTCAAAGCGCAAACGATTGAGCCGCAGCGAGTCGTCCCGGGTGACCATGGTGCGCTGCGTCAGGCTCAGCAGTTCTTCGTTGGTCTGCAGGCTCAGCCAGGTGCTGACCACCGATGCAATCAGACTGGTCTGCACCGCGCTGCGCGCCTCCTGCGTGGCCAGAAATTGCGCCAGGGCCGCTTCCTTCAGGCTGGCCACACGGCCAAAAAAGTCGATCTCCCAGGACGCCATGGCCAGACCAGCGGTGTAGGCGCTGCTGATCCCGCCACTGCCGTCAGCCGCCGGCTGGCGGTTGCCCGTGGCGGCGGCGTTGATGGTGGGCACCTGGTCGGCACGGCGAATCTGGTACTGCGCGCGGGCCTGCTCGATGGATAGCACCGCCAAGCGCAGGTCGCGGTTGTTTTGCAGCGCCATCTCCACCAGCTCGCGCAGGCGCGCATCGCCCACAAAGTCCTGCCAGGGCAGATCAGCCGCAGCCGTGGTGGCGGTGGTGCCTGGGGCAGCGCCCACAGCGGGCCACTGCGCCGCCACAGGGGCCTGCGGGCGCTCATAGGCGGGAATCATGGAACAACCGGCCAGCAGCGCCACGGCGGCAAGTGCCGTGGCAGCGGGCAGGCGGGCCGTGCGAATGCCGGCAGCCCGGCGGGGCGTAAAAATATCAAGCATGGGTGTTTCCTGTGTCCGCCTGGTGCGAATGCTGGGCATCAAATTGACGCTGGCGCGCACTGCCCTTGAACAGGCTGCGCACGATCACGAAGAAGATTGGCACGAAAAACACGGCCAGGAAGGTGCCCACCACCATGCCCGAGATCACGCCGGTGCCAATGGCACGCTGGCTCGCCGAACTGGCGCCCGAGGCAATGGCCAGCGGCACCACGCCCAGAATGAAAGCCAGCGAGGTCATGACGATCGGACGGAAGCGCAGATGGGCCGCCGCCAGTGCCGATTCGATGACGCCCTTGCCCTGCGCCTGCAGGTCTTTCGCGAACTCGATGATCAGAATGGCGTTTTTCGCCGACAGGCCAATGATGGTGATCAGCCCCACCTGGAAGTACACGTCGTTCGTCATGCCGCGCAGGGTGATACCCAGCAGCACGCCCAGCACCCCCAGCGGCACCACCAGAATGACCGACAGCGGAATCGACCAGCTTTCATACAGCGCTGCCAAACACAAAAACACTGCCAAGATGGCAAAACCATACAGCACCATGGCCTGCGAGCCGGCCAGCTTTTCTTCGCGCGACTGACCCGTCCATTCAAAGCCAAAGCCCGCGGGCAGCTGCGCTGCCAGACGCTCCATCTCGGCCATGGCGTCGCCGGTGCTGTAGCCAGGCGCCGCACCGCCGGCGATGCGCATGGCGGAATAGCCGTTGTAGCGCACGGTCTGCATGGCACCGCTGACCCAGCGCGTGGTGGCAAACGACGACAGCGGCACGGCCTTGCCCTGGCTGTTCAGCGCCGTGAGCTTCAGAATGTCGTCCGGCTGCATGCGTGCCTGGGCTTCGGCCTGCACCACCACACGCTGCATGCGTCCGGCGTTCGGGAAATCGTTGATGTAGGCCGAGCCCAGCGCGGTAGAAATGGTGCTGTTGATGGCGGCAAAACCCACGCCCTGTGCGCTGGCCTTCTCGCGGTCGATATCGACCTGCAGTTGCGGCGCGTCTTCCAGGCCGTCGGGTCGCACGCCGGCCAGCACCTTGCTTTGCGAAGCCATGCCCAGCATCTGGTTGCGTGCTGCTACCAGCGCGTCATGGCCATTGCCACCGCGGTCCTGCAGGCGGAAGGTGAAGCCGGAGCTGACCCCCAGCTCGGGAATGGGCGGGGGGCTCAGAGCAAAGATGAACGCATCGCGCACACCCGACAGCGCACCCATGGCCCGGCCGACAATGGCCTCAGCCGTTTGCCCGGCGCCCTTGCGCTCGGACCAGTCCTTGAGCGTCACAAACGACAGGCCGGCGTTCTGTCCCTGGCCGGAGAAGCTGAAGCCCAGCACGGCAACCATGTTCTTGACTTCAGGCTGCTGCAGCATGAATTCCTCGACCTTCTCGACCACGGCCTGGGTGCGCTCCAGCGTGGCGCCGGGCGGCAACTGGATGTTGACCAGCAGGTTGCCCTGGTCTTCGTTGGGCAGGAAAGAGGTGGGCAGGCGCATGTACAGCACGCCCACGGCGGCGATCAGCGCGACATAGATGACCATCATGCGGCCACTGCGGCGCAGCAGCTTGGCGACCCAGCCCTCATAGCCCTTGGCGCTACGGGCGAAGCCGCGATTGAAGCCGCCAAAAAAGCCCTTCTTGGCGTGGCCATGCCCGGCCTCGACCGGCTTGAGCAAGGTAGCGCACAGTGCCGGCGTGAGCGACAGCGCCATGAACGCCGAAAAGGCGATGGACACCGCCATCACCGCCGAGAACTGGCGGTAGATGTTGCCCACCGAGCCGGCAAAAAAGGCCAGCGGCACGAACACCGCGATCAGCACCACGGTGATGCCGATAATGGCGCCCGAGATCTGCCCCATGGCCTTGCGCGTGGCCTCCAGCGGACTCAATCCTTCCTCGTTCATGATGCGCTCGACGTTTTCCACCACCACGATGGCATCGTCCACCACGATGCCAATCACCAGCACCATGCCAAACATGGTCAGCACGTTGATCGAAAAGCCCATTGCCAGCAGCGCGCCAAAGGTGCCCAGCAGCGCCACCGGCACCACGATGGTCGGGATGACGGTGTAGCGGAAGTTCTGCAAAAACAGATACATCACCAGAAACACCAGCGCAATGGCTTCGAGCAGGGTCACTGCGACCTGCTTGATGGAAATCTGGACGAATTCGGAGCTGTCGTAAGGAATGGTCCAGCTCATGCCGGGCGGGAAGTATTTTTCCAGCTCGGCCATGCGGGTTTTGACCGCCGTGGCTGCGGCCAGCGCATTGCCCGATGGCGACAACTGCACCCCCATGCCGGTGGCCGGCTTGCCGTTCAGACGCGCACTGGTGGCATACGACTGGGCGCCCAGTTCGATGCGCGCCACATCCTTGAGGCGCACCGCGGAACCATCAGCGTTGGCGCGCAGCACGATGTCGCCAAACTCCTGGGTCGAGCTGATTTGCCCGGGCACCACCACGGTGGCCGAGATGCTCTGGCCGCTCAGGTTGGGCAACTCGCCCAGGCTGCCGGCCGACACCTGCGCGTTCTGCGCCTGGATAGCGCTGGCCACGTCGGCAGCGGACAGGTTCACCCCCTGCAGTTTGGCTGGATCGATCCACACGCGCATGGCGCGCTCGGCACCGAACAACCGCACCTGGCCGATGCCTGGCAGGCGCTGCAGTTCGGGCACCACGTTGCGAGCGGCATAGTCGCTCAGCGAATTGACATCGAACTTGGGATCGGACGACGACAGCATGGTGAACAGCAGGAAGTTCGATTGCGACTTCTCCACGCGCACGCCCTGCTGGTTGACCACCGCCGGCAGACGTGGTGTAGCACGCGACAGGCGGTTTTGCACCTCGACCTGGGCCAGATCGGGGTTCGTGCCCGGCTCGAAGCTCAGCGTGAGGGTGCCCGTGCCATTGGCCTGGCTCACCGCCTCCATATAGGCAAGGCCGGGCGCGCCGTTCATTTCGCGCTCGATCACGGCCAGCACACTGTCTTCGAGGGTCTGCGCCGAAGCACCCGGATAGGCGACGGTGACCACGATGGTCGGCGGCGCTACGGTGGGGTACTGCGAGATCGGCAGCTGGGTGATCGACACCGCGCCGAGCACCATGATGAACAGGGCGACCACCCACGCGAAGATGGGGCGCTCGATAAAGAATTTGGCCATGGGGCTGGCTCCTTATTTCTGGCCGGCGCTGGCGGCTGCAGCAGGGGCACTGGCCGCTGGCGCAGCACCCGATGCAGCTGCAGGCGGGTTAGCAGCCGATGCTGCGGCACTGCCCGGGGCCTGCCATGGCACCGCCTTCACCGGCGTGCCGGGCGGCATCATCTGTAGTTTCTGGAAGCCATCAACCATGACCTGCTCGCCTTCTTTCAGGCCTTCCAGCACGACCCACTGGTTGTTGCGGGCGGCACCCACCTTCACTGTGCGCTGGCTGAGCTTGCCGTCGGCGCCCACCACCGTGATCTTGTCGCCCTGCTGGGTGCGCGTGACCGCCTGCTGCGGCAGCGAGATGGCGTTGGCCACCTGGGCCTGCTCCAGCCGCACGCGCACATACAGGCCCGGCAGCAAGTCGCCCTTGGGGTTGGGCACCTCGGCGCGCAGCGTGATCTGGCCCGTGGTGGCATCCACCGTCAGGTCGGAAAACAGCAGCTTGCCCGCACGGGCGTATTCGCTGCCGTCCTCCAGCACCACGCGCACGCTGGCGGCTTCGCTGCCTGCCGCCCGCTGCAGCTGACCATCGGCCAGGGCCCTGCGCAACTTCATCACCTCGCCGGCGGACTGGGTGAAGTTGACATACACCGGATCGATCTGCTGGATCACGGCCAGTTGCGTGGCTTCGCCCTGCCCCACCAGAGCGCCTTCGGTGACCAGGGCGCGGCCGATGCGGCCCGAAATGGGCGCCGTGACGCTGGCGTAATTCAGATTGATGCGGCCGGTCTGCACGGCGGCACGGCCTGCGGCCACGTCGGCCTCGGCCTGCTTTTGCGCCGCCACGGCGTTGGCGTATTCCTGCTGGCTGACCGCGTTGGCCGCCACCAGGGGCTTGTAGCGCTCGGCCAGCGCGGCGGCCTGGGTCAGGTTGGCCTGGGCCCGCGCCAGCGTGGCTTCGGCACTTTGCAACGCCGCCGCATAGGGAGCGGCTTCAATCGTAAACAGGGCCTGCCCTGCCTTGACGTCGCTGCCTTCACGAAACAGCCGCTTTTGCAAGATACCGGCAGCACGGGCCCGCACCTGCGCCACGCGCGAGGCTTCCAGGCGCCCGGGCAGCTCGGTCACCAAACCCACATCACCCGGTGTGGCCACCACCACGCCCACTTCGGGTGGCGGCATGCCGCCACCGGCCGCCGCCGGTGGCGCCTCGGACTTGCCACAGGCCGCCAACAGCAATACAACGGACAGGCCGCCGGCCGCAACGCCCAGGCGCACACGCGCAGGGGACAAGGCAGAGGCAACAACGGGGGCAGTCTTGACATTGGGCAAGGCAGACATGGTGTTCCTTGGAGAAAAAGGTGCGGCAAATCCGCAGAGTGAACCAGTTTAGTGTGGCGCGCCGATCTGCGCACAGGCCTGCAACATGGCCCACGGCACGGCAACGAAGGCTTGCATTAAAGCATACATACATTCAAGAATGTATGTATAGTGACGAATACACCCCATCAAGTGAGGTATTTCATGGCCCGACGCACCAAGGCGGACGCACAGACCACGCGCAACAACCTTCTGGATGCTGCGGAACAATTGTTTCAATTGCGTGGCGTTTCACACACCTCCCTCAATGACATTGCGGTGGCCGCAGGCACCACGCGGGGGGCGATCTATTGGCATTTCAAGGACAAGGCCGACCTGTTCAACGCCATGATGGAGCGCGTGACCCTGCCGCTGGAACAGACGCTGGTGGTGGCTTATGTAGAGCAGGCGGCCAACCCAGTGGCCGAGATCCGCAGCGCGATGCTGGAGGCGCTGCGCCTGATCGCCACCGACGCGCAAACGCACCGCGTGCTGCAAATCGCCACCCACCAGGTCGAATACACCGCCGACATGGGCGCCGTGCTGGAACGCCACCTGAGCGTGCACGACGGCTGCCTGGCGCGCAACCAGGCCGCGCTGGAACGGGCCTTCGCCACCCACCGCCAGCCGCCGCCGGTAGCACTGAGCTGCGCGGCCCGGGGTTTGCAGGTGCTGGTGGAGGGGCTGGTGCACCAAT
>Ga0116174_10003204_pt1 | contig 13560 bp, 14 predicted proteins | sample AD_UKC087_MetaG_FD_89801 | JGI IMG/M metagenome (GOLD analysis project Ga0116174, IMG submission 89801) | Active sludge microbial communities of municipal wastewater-treating anaerobic digesters from USA - AD_UKC087_MetaG | ecosystem: Engineered > Bioreactor > Anaerobic > Digestate | place: USA...
CAACAAACTATCACGGACAATATACTTACCGTCTAACGGAAAATCTGGGTCACGCCCGATCTTGTACAGGTCCTCAACAGAATGAATTTCTATGTATCCGTTTAATAAAAACCTGTACTCGCCATAAACTGCATGACTGCCAAATGAGTATCCTTCCGAAGCATCAAACACATACCTGAACCGGGGTGATACCCAATAACCACGATCAGGATATAGGTTTTTCAACTCCTGAAGTCCGGATATATCACCTTCATGATATTTCAGTCCGGTAAACGGTATGTTAATATTGTACTCACGCATTAGTAATCTCGTAGGAAAAATACACCCCTTTAATTACAGTGTCAACAAATGATTCACCGACAGAAAAAACAACATCAAGCCTGTCCAGTGCCTTGACAGTAATACTATCAGGAAACGAATTGCCGCCCTCCACAGCAGTTACACTGCCAATCACCTCTTTATTTAGAAGCGTTTTTACCGTAACACTGCCTGAGTCTAAACTATCTATAAACAAAGAGATCCGATCCAGCCTCACGTCCCGGGGCGGCCGGAACCCGATAACAACCACGCCAGATTGCGAGGCTGGACCAGAAAAAACAACCCGGTCCACATAAACAGACTGGGGCATTGGAATTGAAGTCTTTTGAGAAGGATGTAACATTATTGAATTCTCCAGTATTCAGTCGGTCCACCCATCTCCTCGGCAATCATATCATCATAAATGCGCTTGCAGTCACGCAGTAACGGCACCTCATAATCATTTACACCCTGTGTATTGCGCATGTCGATTTCAGTCATGCGTTGCATAGACCGAATCAGTACATCCGGATGTTGGACAGTCCAAAAACTCAACGATCTAGGTTCCATATTTTCAGGAGAGTACATGACGCACCTGATCTTCAAGGTCCGATCAAAATCACGTGGTTCAAAGGAGATACTATGAAATGGCCAATGCTCATCAGACGAACCTGTCTCATAGGGCTCTGGTTTCCAGCTGATTCTGACCATGTTTTCCCCGTCACCAGAAACCTCAAATACATCCCGAACATACCGGGCATTCCTGAACGAAACACTAGACTGTCTTGCAGCGACATTCTTTATAATCCACGCATCTTCCTTCGGATGCCCAAGTTCACGGTCAAGCCAGCGTTGAGCAGATTGAAGATACCAATAAGCGCGAGCGGACGGAACGTTATTCGTACCGTCCACGGTCAAAAGGTCGTACCGTCCACTCGTCTCAATAAACAACATTGCCACAGATTCGGCATCCATAAACTACGCCCTACTATTCACCCAAGGGGACCCAACCCCCGCCTAAGTTTACGAACGCTAAACTATTCGCGTTCTCAACATCTACGCCAGCAAATGTGACTTTTTGACCACCAGCGACATTGTTCACCAAGATGACCTGCGGGTAAAAATCACCAGGCAAATCAAGTGTAACTGCGTCTGTGAGCGACGTGCACACAATTTGTCCGGTACCAGCAGGCACGGATACAATTCCGTCTTTGCCGGTAATAGTGAAGGTATCGTTTTTCATGCGGTACTCGAAGGCATCGGCGAGGGGCACATTCATCCAGCGCGCATTGCCCTGACTAGTAGTACCCCGCAAAAACAGGCTAATTGGGCATAAGCTCAATAAGTAGCCACCCCATTCTACCTCGTCGAGATCGCCATCGACCTGCGAAACCAGTATTACGCTCGGGGCGTCGTTCGGCGGGGATAGCTTCACCCTCCCCGTCACTGAGTCTCGCTTGATGATGACAATACTGGTGCTGTCAGGTACTTGATAGACGCCTTCGTTATTTTCTGTGTCACCGTCAACGACAAAAAAGTGACCAAGAGTGCGGCGGTTAACCAGAGTCTCAACATCATTAATCTCAGTGCTCAAAGCAAGGGTAAGACCGTTAACAATGTCTTCAACTACATCATGTAAGGACCTCCCGTCCACCTCAAACTTGCCAACAAAATCAATGTCGGGAATGACCTTCTTTTTGCTACTTTTAGGTTTAATACCCATCTTAAAACTCCTTTTAAGGGTGGGGTGCGCCCGACACGCGGCAAGACGCACCCACGGGGGTTATATGAAGAAACAGACAACTCAAGAAGCAAAGTCGCGCCCAAGGTTTTTGATGTAGCACATCGCATCAAGATTATCGACTTCAATTCCAAGCGTCGTGAAGATGCCTTCATGAATAGCGTCGCGCCATCCAAATCCATCTTCAACCTGACGACTCTTCATTTCTTTGATACTCTTGATTACGGCAAGACCACGCCCTTTCTTGTGCACTCCAGAAATCAGTTCGGGCTCCACGATGATCGCATCACGCTCCAGAGCCGGGTTGTTACTGAAATCGGTATGCTGCGAAATTTCAAGAGAGCAGTTCAGCCCATCGATCCGAGTAACCTCAAAGCCCCAAGCGTCTTTGTGCTTCGTATCTACAGTTACATGAGACATGCGCTCGAACAGGTTGATGATCTCCTGCTTCACAATAGCGCTGGTATACATTTTCTTGCGCCCAGAGCTGAACATGGACAGTTTGATCAAAACCAGCTTCAAGAAATCATAAGCGCCCGTATCCCAAGTGGCATCGGTGAAGTCCGTGTCCATAAACATTCCGGTCTTGCAGATGTCAAACACGTTCGCGCCGTTCCCGAAGTTCGGGTCCATAAGCATCCATAATATCCCGCCCATACGATACTGAGACAATGTCTGAATTTCTCCAGTCAAATTGTCGTCAACAGTCGCTTTGCGCTTCGTACCAAAGATGATCGCGCGCTCAATATACGTGTTGAACTGCTTCCAAAGCTGCAACCAGTATCGCTTGTACGTGGATTCAGTGAAAATCTGTGCATTCGAGAGTTCTTCGCCGGTCAGCCCAAGACCTGCCATGAACGTCTGAATATAGTTCTCTTTCTCCGTAGGTTCGCGGAATCGAGTCCAAGGCAGCTTCGATCCCTCAGGCATAGCCGGAGAAATAGGACTTACGATCAAACGCGCATTGCCCTGATTGAATTGCCCGAGAACATTCCCGTTAACGCCACCGCCGCCAGTGTCTTTCTTGAACAGTTTCACCTGTGCATAAGAGTTGTTGCCGTTAATAACACGACCAACAACTTCGCCATGCACAGATGCACCATGATCGGAATGACTGTCATCGTCGGCAAGCAGCGTCAGCATTACTTCTTCATGCTTCATAACCTGTCTTGCGTCGTTTGCCGTCATCTTCAGGTAAACACTCGCATCAGCATCCATCTGTTCAGTAGCACCGACGGCAGAGTTCAGCGTGTCCACCTTATGCACTCCACCAGCGGTCACATGAACAAATCGAGGGTCGTGGCTTTGCATGCTCCACTTGAATTCAGGAGCTTCCTTGCCCGAACCAAGATTGCTCATGACCATTTTCGTCAAAGGGGTGTCCATCATGTTCTTATTGGGCGTCTGCCGATACAGCTTCGCGCGCCGCTCCTGAATGCGCTGATCCGCATTCGTCCCATGACTGGACACAACATCTTGTACCAGATTGCCAAATTCCATGTAACTCATGATCGTTCTTCCTTATCTTCTTGTTCTTCGATTAAGGGTTCCTCAACTGCCTCCTTCTTTTGGCGCCGTGATTTCCCCGAGGGCTTCCCGTCAAGTAATTCCAGTAACGCCGCCGCCTTATCAGGAGTTATTTCAACCTCACCGATCTTCAGCCCTTTCCTAAAGTCCGGAACAGAGCCAGTAAGGCAAACACCGTACTGGGTGCCGAACCAATGTACGAAATGTCTGAATGGGTATGGTATCATCTTTTTAGGTGCTTTAGGCTTCATAGTACCTCCTACAGCAATGTTTCAAGAAACGAGATACCGTCGTGATCGTCACTCTTGCGTGCGGCTTGCGCCTGACGACCGGCACCAGACGGCTGCTTGGGGGCTTTCTTCGATCTGACATCAATTTTATTGCCAGATTTCAATGCGTCAAGCTTGCCTATCTCACTTCTCAATATTTCAACTGCCTTAAAGACCGGAGCACGAAGGTCTCCGTCTTTTGCATCCTTACAGGCTTTATTATATGCTACCCGAAATGCGTCCTGATACACAAGTATTTCAGGGCACTCTTTTGTTGCTTCATTCAAATAAATCATTTTCTCAACATGCGTACTGATATCTCCAGCAAATTGATAGAGACGTTCATTAAAATTGCGCTGGACACGCGCTTCCACCTTGCCGACCAAGGATCGGAAATTATCAATAGAATCCAATGCACGGTCAAGGTCATCGTCCGTAATGTCAAAATCAGCCGGCTCAGCAGGCTTCTTTTCTTCTTTTGGCTTTTCTTCACGATCCTCTTTGGAATCCTCTTTAACCGAATCATCCTCGCCGGATTCAGAAGCCATCTGCTTTTTCAGAGCATCCGCAACTTCATTCGATTCCTCAGTCTCTTCGGCTTTATTCGACCGATCTTCTTCCTGAGTAGGAATATCTTCTTCATCAGGGATATCCTGATACGGGCTATAATTCTCATTAGCACCAGCATCAAGAGGCGGCAAATCAATGGGTCCATCAGTCGTTGGGTTTGTTCCGTCCATTTTCTTTCTCCAATTCAGTTATTGCCGTTTTAAGGCAGCTACTGACCTCAGCAACAACATCCATATTATCGCTGATCAATCGGGTCAGGTTTTCTCTACTGTCAATTATAAACATCAGCCCTTGCATGACACCACGCATCCGCTGTATCTCTATTATATCATTACTTGCAAACACTATGTCAGCAGCGGAATCAAGCCCCTGAATTGCAGCCTGCTTCAAGGCTATCCAGCATGGGCTGTTGAAAAATGCGTCATAAACCTCTTGGTTCATGCGCGGTTGTTTTGCTTCAGCAATTGCTCTAATCGCTTTCTTTGTGTCATGTCTCATACTACATCATCCCAGCAGGAATTATGTCCCCTGCCTGTTGCATTGCCATGACCTGCTCGTCAGGTAGAATTTGCGCTTCCATGCCGGGCATCTGACCGCCCTCTTTCCTGAATTCATGCACATTTTCAAATCCCATTTTACGGATTATAGACAGAAACATGCGCCCCACATCCATATTGCCAAATGCGTCCATGGCTACCTCAGGAATGGATAGCATCCTATCTACCATCTGGCTCATTGCCTGCATGTCCGTCTCTTTCTGCATTCTGTTCAAAGGCTCAATTTCGAATGAGCTCATGTCAAGGTCCCATGGAGACACAACCATATCATCGACGCCTGGCGGCAACCCCATTTCTTCACGCAGTTGATTTTCGTATCTGGTACCCAATATTTGCACTATCATATCATTATCCAGAAACTGGACATTGTTATGACACATCTGACGGATTAAAGTGTAATAGCTCTGCTCTGTGATTACCTGACAATCTTTAGCAAGTCTGCTCAGTGCTGCCTGCTGAGCCGCCTGTAGACCCCATTGTGTAGGACGCTCGGGCATACCAGACATATCGCCTTGCGTAATCGCATGAGTGCCGACACAATAATCACTGAACTGCATCAACGCCTGAACATGATTCGGGTAATCGTTGGTCATATCGTGAAATTGAAGTTGTTTGATAAACTTGTCAATGTTCCCATCACCATAGAGAGGACGTTGCAATCGGATAATCTGACGCGGACCGCCTTTCCGAAAATCTTCAGAATTGATCATGCTGCCATCAATGACAAACATGGAATTGAGTACCCGAGACGCATTCCAGTAGTGCATCCGCACTTTCCAGTCAATGAATTGGTGGAGTCCATAGGTAGCCGCCAGACTGGACACAGGAAGCATGTCATATCCGCAAGTCTGCGGTCCGTCCATGACCATTGGGATCATGCCATGATCATAGTCCAGTGGATACGCTTGAATGATGACCTGCTCACCAGCCACGGCAAATGCCCAAAGTTCAGGATGATCCGTATCGCCAATCCCCCATTCACTGGGAATCATGCGCCAGAAAAGGTAAGCGATATCCACCTCATTCGTCGTTTGTGATTCCTGACTGCCCGGTACCATATCGGAAGATCCGGCATCAGTCATTTCGTGGCGACCGCTTTCCTGCAGCCAATTCGCTTTAGTGCTTCTTGCGTTGTCAGACTTGGTCAGGTCATAAACGTACTTGCAGTTGAACAAACGCATCTCATCGTCCGCCTCATCACGAAGCAACAGCATGGCATTGGAGCGTTTCCAATATCCGATAAATTCAGACTCCTGATACCGATTCAAGCCCGCATGAGGATCAAGGATCAATGAATATACATCAATGTTCTCTATGTATGACCCCTCATGATAAACGCGCTCTTCAAGAACACGAATCACGTCGCCAATCTTCAGTTCCGGCATCTCTTCACGGATCAAGGTAAACAAAACATCGGTCACCTCTGTTGGGACAGGCTCTTTTCTTATATGCTTGCGCCAGACAGGTGCCTTCGCCGAAACTCCATACAAAAATGTGTCGCGCAACGACGTGAAATGAGACAGCTTGTGTTGAAACCATTGTGCCTGAGCGTTCAAGAGCCGATCCATCTTTGCCGCCCGAACAATAGCCTCCTTAGACGATCTTGCCGTCAATGGATACATACCCGTAGGATCGCCAAAGAAAACACCAGCCGCATATGCAACCATAGTATCCAAACTTGCCCTTGACACAGGGACAACGACACGAACAGGAGCCTTCGGGTCACGCTGCATGTCAAGTGAAGTATGCGCATCAGGAGGAACGTAAGCCGTCTGCAAATGATCCAACTTGCGCCAAGAGTCACGCATTGTTTGACCCGTCCGATACCCCCTGCAAATCCGGTCATTCAAAGCCTGAAGTAAATTCTTGTGCGTTTCACTGTTGGGATCAAGATTGATTCCCTTTGGATATTCGTAATCATGTTTTTTCTCAAATATCATACAAACAATTCCTCGTAGGATTCATTCAAAATATCATCCCAAGGATCATATTGCTTCACAGGAATACGATTCTCTTCATCAGGGTGCTCCACCTGCTTATCAAAATACAAGCCAATATTACGCATGACATAATCAACATAGCCAAGCGTGTCAATTGCGTCCCAGCCACGGCAGTCCGGGAACGAAATCATCTGCTGTTCTAATGGTCCGTGCTTTATACTTTCGGAATGCCAGACATGCCCCTTTGGATGGGTTGGCTCAAAGGGGCGGTATAACCAGAGCGCCGATGATGCACGCGCTTCCTTGATTGTACGCCGTTCACCGTCCTCAGACTCAATGTACTTGCGGGCGGCGGGTAACCATATCCATGATGCGCCAATACCCATCTTCTGAGCAAACTTCTCAAGTGGACCACGGATAGCGTCGTGAAGCCCTGCATCTTCAACGGCAAGTATATCGCAGTTATGCCTTGATGCAAAAGCGCACAGCCTGAACCCGATATCTTCATAATTCAGGCGCTCATGGATCATATCACGCAAATACACATTCGCATTTTTGCAATCCACTGCAACAGACAGCATAGCCGTAAATGCGCTTCTCGGATTGGCTGTGCGTGCCGGGTCAACGATAATAAAACGTACTACGTCCTTATTGTCGTTCAACGACAAGTCTTCTGTATAATACTGAAATTCAGTAGGAAACTTGTTGTCGTTTGATGCGCCGGCAGTACACAGATATTCCTTAAAAAATCTGTCTTCCTTTCCTACCCGCTTATACTTCTCAAACTGCTCCTGAACCTGCTCATCAGTCAAATAATCAACAATGGATACAAATACTTGACTACCCGGCTCCGTTTCTCTTGCCGTTGCATATCTGTCACCAAACCAGTCTGGTTGTTGTGCTGCCACTTCCACAGCAGCCTGTGAGTGTTTGCACGTGTCAATAATCATAATCTGCCACGGCGGTCGGTGCCCGGGTTTGATTTCACTCCATTTATGGGTGCGTGGGTCTGGCTGAATCTCAGTTTCAACGCAGGGGAACAAAGTACCCCACAACCAGTCGATATGCTCTTCTCTGTAAGTCTCATCCATTACCCTGCGTCGGTCCGTGATATCGTCACACAGGATCAATGAAGGACGTTGCTGGCGTCCCTCGATGAAGTCAACAAGTCCGTTCACAACGGCATTGTCTGACTTAGGCACAACAACACAGAACGATTGACCGGTAATCGGATCAACGAGTTTCCATGCTTTCTTGCCCCAAACCTCACGGACGCCATCAACATACTGAGGAACCATTGTTCCAAATACTTCCGTGATCAATGGATTGGTGAGCAGAGCAAGCCGGATACTCTCCGTGCGTTGCTCAGCCAACTTCAATTCAGAGCTTACATAGAGCACAAACGGACTTATCCGGAACACTATACGCCGGATAATTTCCGCCCAGATAAGCGTTGTTTTACCAAATGACCGGTTTGCTACACCCCAGATATAGGGGAGTTGCACATCGCTAATCCGCTGTGCAAACGCTTTCCTGTGACTATTAAACGGCTTCGTAAATGAACCACGAACACGACCTCGGGAATCAATGCTATTAAAGAAAAACTTTGCAAAGTTTTCCAGAGCATTATCACCATACCGGAAGTCCCAGAGCATGTCATGCAGTTTCTGGTCATCGGTATGGATAATCATCTCACCATCCGCATCAAAGCGGATTATGGGGAGATTATCCCGCTTCGCCAGCCTTGCCATCAGATTTCTTTTCTTTCTGTTTGTTATAAGCCACTTCAGCCACCTTCAGTATTTCCATTAACGGCATGTTAGGTACACGCCCCTTAATCATGAACGCAATGGCAACAAAATCGGCGTTATTCAATTCGGGCTTAGACACCAGAAACGTATCAATCGCCTTCAGAAACGGGATTGATTCCCAAGCCATCCATGCAATAACTCTGGACGATTCTTCCCAGAATGCAATGCGTACATCAGCATACACACGAAGGAGTAATTTCTCCAGTCCGGCTCGGCTTGCCATTGCATCAACATATTCCTCTTCAGTTATTTCAAACTTATTCAACGGACTCTCCTTTATCCAGTAATGTCACTTTGCCAATGTCCCTCAATATATATCCGTTCCCGGGGATACGTGTCACATTGGTATGCATGACCGTACCCGGCTTCAAATGATTCGTGAAAAACTCAAAAAATTCAAGGTCAGTGTCGGTCAGGGCGGGACGAAGTTTTATCGTTGTTCCGCTCAGCCCGTCCGCCGCATCAGCAGAAAACACAGACCCTTTTAAAAACTCACTGTGTTCATCCTTAGAGTCCAGATTCTCTATGAATACCCAGTTATCATTGAATATGCTATCCAACATATCCTCCGCCTGATTCACATACAAATCCGCCTCGTAAAAGCCATCTTTAAGTTTGAACTCACAGATACGGCAATAATACGGAACCTCCTCAGCCATGAATCCAGGAAGGAATGCAGGGTTATCATTGTACTGACTGATATACCTTGGTGTTGCCACGCCGGCAAAATTCGTGCTCACATGATTTTCCAGAAGAGAGTGTATCTGATTGTACATCGTTTTCATGGAAGTCCCGCGAACAAACGGGAGCGATGCGCGCTCATCATGATCCTGTAACCATCTGCGGATTAAATGGGTAACCCCGAACAGCAAACGAATGAACGCCTCACCAAAAGGAACATAACTCATATAGCCCTTGATCGGAAATATCGTCGGAACACCCTCTTCAATTGGATCCGCCGAATCAGGGACAAAACCACGGCGCACATAAAACGGGTATGTCCCGCTTGAAAAATCGGCGATTGGAACAAATGTCTCGTCAACAATCAGAGCAAAGCGCTCCATGAAATAGTTCAAATGATAGGGAAGCGTATTCAGAATATCCTGCGCCATAAGGTCCGGTGGTGCCGTATATATACGTGCATCACACTGCTGTTTCAGCATGTCCCAAAACGCATTCTCAGCCTCCATCGCAATCCTGTAGATCATATCAGCCGACTCAAGCATCTGCGATAAGTGCCCCGAAATCAATGCGCTCTTGTAGCTTACTATCTGCATTAGTCCAATCCTGTCCCTATAAACCGGTTCAGTCCGTACACATAACCAATGCCCGTCTCGCTGCTCACTGTAATATTTTTCCCAAACACAGTCTCAGATGAAACACCACCAACGGTGGCAGAAACAGACGCATTAATCTCATCAGCACCATCCACGGAAGCAACCTTCGTAGTCCCTAGAACATTCCCTGATACGTTATCCACAATTACGAGCCACACCTCATTCCCGTATAAAAGCCTCACCTCTTCATGATCAGCATAACATGCCAAATTCCTCAATACCTTAGGTTTCCCAGGCTTGTTCAGTGTCCCTACAACATTCCCTAGAGGATCTAGTATTTTACAATAATTATCCGAATCGTCATAAGCGTAAATCCCTTGCAGACTATATCCTAAAATCTCCTGCGCAACAGGGTAAATAACATTATGCTGAACAAACAAACTATGCTTGTTCAGCATAACATGCCAATTACTTGAGACAGCCATTGAATCTAAAATTTCTCTGTTTACACCAAAATGACCCACGCCCGGAATAGTGAAGTAGCGAGAATGATAATCGCCTATGACGTCCTTATCTTGAACGTCTATGAATCGATATGGGGCTGTCCATACTACGGAATAATCAGATCGATCGAATTGGATAATGTTTGTCCAGGTATTGTTCACAAAAAACATTCCAAAAATGTAATTGTCGTAATCAGATAACGATTTTGCTGAACCGTGTTCGACACCTTGAAGCGGGAAAGGCTCAAATCGGTTTGTGGCAAGGTTCAACAGCATCAGGCTCGCCTGATCACCAAAGAGACCGGTAAATTCGCCACAAAACAGGATATGCGTACCTAAACTGATAGCGTCGGTAATGCGCCCCTTCATACTGGAATTTTCGCTCTTGACTAGATTGAACAGAGTATCCTTACTCAGATTATTGATATAACTACCCGGTACCACGGGCGGAACAGTGCCGTCATTCGTTACGCCAACCCAATAGTAAGAGACAAAATCTTCCTCTTCACTGTCCTCATTGATAACCGGTGATATAACAGGGGCTTTGTGCTCGTTTACAGCATTTGTAAACACGAAATTCATGCGCTGGTTCACAGCAAAATTGTTGCCATGAAACAGACTCGCATCAGCCTTGTATTGAACATTCGAAACCATCTCGTAGGGACTGCCGGCACCAACATAAAACTCACGACGTTTCCTTAAAAACCTGAATAAAAAAGTCACGTCGTTTAATCCGCTGCTCTTTTTCGCAACTAAAGAATGGGAACGCAACAACTTATTGCGTAACAAAAGTTCATCGCCAATCTCAAGCACCTCATAGATGCCGGAGTCAACATTGACATCCGCCACAGCCTCAACAAGGACAAGCCCGCCCTCAGCACGGTATACCTTATCCCCATTGCTCATGACAGTATATGCGGCGCCCCAGTCAGACGCATCATATGCACCATTAATCAATTCCCCATTGTGTACAAATTCGCACGCCGCAATGCGGAACGCTTCACTGAACGGGATAATTTCAGCGTTATGGTACAGGGTAATACGCAATGTCTGAGTATCATCATATGTCGCCGAAAAATGAGTCGGGTATACCGTATTCCCGGACCCGGTTACAGACTTCGTCACCCCTACATACGGAGAAAATGGGCATATCGTTGGAGGCCAGAACGGACCGATATTGTTCAGTAGTCTGTTCACTCTGTTGCGCATCTGGATCAATGTGCTAATATAATGCTTCTGAATACTGGAAATCGAATCAAATCCGTCCGTGTTCCGGTTCCATTCCCGTGTCCTTTCCAGCATCCCGTCAATCTCATCGCATATACCAATTACAGTATCAATAAAAAACGTGCCAGTCGCATCCGAGTGAATCTTGTCACCGTCCAACCATGGGGTTTGCCCAATTACGGTGCCAAGGGGGACATGTTCAAGAGAGCAGATCAACGAAAACTTCTCAAGAATCTCGTTCAGCATGGGATAAGCAGCCATGCATATTTTTGTGGATCCAATAATGGACAAAACAACACCGGTCGTGTCAAAGTCCGTATTCGGAGACATGGAGGACAGATTTGCAGAATTGAATGATTCGGCACGTGCCTGCCAGAAGAAGTCCTCAGCATGTTGCGCAAGATTACGCACCGAATTCACGGTTTTCTTCATCTGTGAAATGGTCTTGAAAAATGATACACGGGCAGCATCATCAACAAACGCATCAGCCGCAACATCCGATGTTACACTTACAGAAGACGATTCTTTATTGGTTTCGTTTAATTCTATCATTGCATTCCCTGCACGTTGTCTTCAGTTCAACAATGTCCTTCTCGCACTTGGTTAGACGGTCGGCAAAAGTGCCGCGGATTATATCCTGAAGATTGTTGACCGCATTAACCGTCGCTTTCAATGCCTGCTCAAGACGGATAAGATCGTTCATCCTTGGCTTAATCTCTGATTTTAACACTTCCATGTCGTTGCGAATGCCGCGGACTGATTCATCCAATACACGCACTGTTGAATTAAGATTGCCTACCCACAACCCCACTCTATATAAAATTGTTAATAAGCCAATTAGATTTACGGCAGTTCCAATAATGACCGCATGATTCTCAAGCATCTGAATTATCCTTCTTCAGCCTTTCGACAAAGTCACGAACCATCCCTTCAGGGGCAGGGTTCGGAAGCCGATATGTTATGCCAGTGGGCTCTCCAGTGTGTACGTCCCATTCACGCCCATTTGTGTCCGTAGCAAGGTCATACCCTTCCTCACGGGCATCGTATAATGTACCAATACACGTGTACCAGGCAATATCGCCAGCATGTTTCGCTCGGAATATTTCAACGTCAGGCAGTTTAATTGACACCTCATCAGAATCCTCCCCCTTTCGCCAGAGGAGGAACCGGGCTATCGCAGGGGCGAATGTCACAGCAGCCGCTCCAGCCATTGCCGGATCACTCCATTCCGGGATAACAAAACCAAAAAGAAGAAATAGAATGGCAAGAGGAAATGCTATCTTCGCCTGATCCTTCGTCGTCTGACTCTCCAGTATCCCGTTCAACTTCAATACCTTCTTCACTAGACTCATCAACATCAGCAGTTTACTCATTTCGCATCTCCTTAACCAGCGTCTTGAGCGTGTTTATTGACACACCAAGATATTCGCTTGCTTCTGTGATTTTATAGATTTTCATGCTTTATACCTGAATAATTTTTCAGTACTGTTTTTTGAATTATCGCCCATATTGTTTTTAATTGTTCCCTCCCAAATACATTCAAAGTCGGCAGGTGCATTGTATTCACTTATAAACACTGTATGTCCTTCTTTTGTTTTAGTTCTACACCACCTCCAAAACATATTATGGTCGAATACCTCTTCATTTTTATAAGATGCTGTATTTTCATACGGAGGGTCACAATATATAAGACTATTTTCAGGTATATTAATTTCGAGATAACTTTGACACCTAAATTCAACGCCTTGTATGTTTGTTGATTGTATCATCACATTTTTTACGCACTGTTTTACATAATCTGTTCCCCTTCTGTCTCTTCTCCAAGAACCCTTAAAGATACA
>Ga0116174_10003224_pt1 | contig 13508 bp, 10 predicted proteins | sample AD_UKC087_MetaG_FD_89801 | JGI IMG/M metagenome (GOLD analysis project Ga0116174, IMG submission 89801) | Active sludge microbial communities of municipal wastewater-treating anaerobic digesters from USA - AD_UKC087_MetaG | ecosystem: Engineered > Bioreactor > Anaerobic > Digestate | place: USA...
AAGCAAAGTTTCTGGACGTAGGTTATATTTGGCAGCAATTGAAAACAAACTTTCTCCAGCCTGTATGACATGTTCAACAATGCCTGAACGAACACGTTCAGGTAAAATGGTGCGCATTTCGGTATCGCGCGAAATAGCGCTATAAAACCGTGCGGTTTCCCCGGTTTTAAATTCAGGTAAAAGATTAATCGCTTCAGTCGGAGAGGCAGTGAGCGCACCACTGCCAATTTCAAATGACTTCTGTCCAGTCCGACTTACAAAAAACCGATTCATAAAGAGGACCACCAGAAGCATCAAAAGCATCGTGCTGATAATGGCCACCGCGCGCCTGACACTGTCGTGCAAGCCATGACGAACCAACTGTTCCCAGGCATGCTGCAACCAGCTCTCTGAAGTAGCGTTAGGTGATGTGGGCTTCAAGTTCTGTTTTTCTATTGAGTCCGTTGAAGTTGTGTCTGAGTTCATTGTATTGATAATATCACGACTCAAGCAATTCTAAGAATCAACTGAAGAATACAAATTGAGATTTCAAACATCGTTTTTTACACACTAAGCTATAATGTATACAAATTAATGTGCATATTAAAGGATCCTTTATGAAAAAAAGAACTTTGTTAATCGTTGTTCTGATTCTCGCGCTCTTGCTGAGTGCTTGTGAAAAGACACCATCTCCAGACCGAGCAAACGAAACACCTTCAGTCAACGAAGAAGCAACCCAAACCCCACCAGAGTCAGACAAATCCCCCACCCACACCCCACGTTACCTGGGGCCGATCTATCAAACCAAGATATTCCTGGGTGGGCAGGGTTGGGCGAATAATGTTGATAAAACCATTTTTTACCACACAACAAACTTCGGCGAACACTGGGTCACAGTTACACCTCCGGAGCTCAGCAAAGAGTTGAGCGATTATCCATTCATTACAAGCTTTTTCACGTCTGGTAAAACCGGTTATATCTTGTTGAGCGCACCAGAAGATAAAAGTGTGCTCTTCAGAACCGGCGATAGCGGTGAAAACTGGGAGACAACCCAGCTTGATTTACCAGGAGGACAGCTTTATTTTACAAGCAGCACCGAAGGCTACATGCTTTCAAGCCTGGGCGCTGCCGCTGGCTCGGAATATGTCGCGATAAACAAAACCAGCGATGGTGGCAAAACCTGGCAAACCGTCTTTAGCCACGAACCCGGTCAAGTTTCTGAGTCGCTACCAAGTTCAGGCAGCAAAAACGGCATCACCTTTTTAGATAACAACGTTGGTTTCATCACAGGTTCACAACCAGTGACTGAAGATCTCTATCTCTATCGAACAAATGACGGTGGTATTAGTTGGGAACAAAAAAGCTGTGAAAACCTGCCTGTTTTTGGTGAAGGCGATATGTGGGTACCTTCACCCGTAAGACGAATCAACCAAAGTGTGGCCTTTGTCGCTATTGAAGCGCTTATCGCCGAACGTGACACAACCGTTACCCACTGGTGCAAAACCGAAGATGCCGGTGAAAGCTGGCAATATGTTTCCAGCCAGGACCAAATTGAGTTTAGCGACTTTGGTTCGCCCACCTTTGGCGTCGCCTATGGCAATGGAAAAATGTTGCGCACAATTGACGGTGGCTTGACATGGGACGATTACACGCCAAACACTTGCCCAGGTATGGTACCGGTTAGTGTACAGGTTGTTTCAGACGTTTTAGCCTATATGGTGTGTTCGTCCAACGCGCCAGGAGACCTTGAAGCGCTCAACCAAAACCGCCTTTTTGTTAGCATGAGTAACGCGCGACTTTGGCAAACCGTTGAAGCCGCCATCATAAAGTAGCCTTTAGTCTTTAGTTCCCAGCCCAGGCACATTCCTGGGCTGTTTTGTTTATCCAGGAACAGTATTTCTATAATATACTAAGGGTCGTCAGGCGAAAGTGGATACGATGAAAGTCATCAAACTGCTCTTTCAAAAAATGCGTCAGTATGACCCCAAGATGCTGTGGATGTTGGCAGCCAACGCGGTCAGTTCCGCGCTGTATCCCTTTATATGGGTTCTGGTGCCAGCTATTATTTTGCGTTACTACAAAAGCTGGGAACTTTGGCAACTCATCCTTTTACTTGCTGGCGCAGGCATCCTGGCTATGCTCTTTGGCTTTATCGTCGAGTGGCTACAAGGCAATTACCGTATGCGCATGAATACCGTACGCTATAACCTGATTCATGACCTCACCGAAGCAACTCTGCGCATGCCTTACGGAAACACGCTCAAACCGGATATGCTTGACCGAATTGAGTTTGCGCGCAACACGGTTTCGAATACTCAGCAAGGTGCTGGCGGCATTATGTTGCGCTTTTTACCCTTGTTTGGTGAAATTTTGGCTGTATTTGGTTTCATCGGGGTTTTAAGCTCACTTTCGCCATGGATGCTTCTGGTCATCGCGGTATTGTTAATCACTCACTTTTGGGGCTACAAAACCATAGCTAATGTGCAGGAAAAGGCCTGGCAAGCATTCGCACCTTACTGGCGGCGAGTTTATGATATGACCAACATCAGCCATGACCCTTTACGAAAAAAAGACATACTGCTTTACAACACCTGGGAGATGCTGAAAACATACATTCTTGGTTTTATGCAAAAGTTTCTTGAAATGTATCAATCACAGCTTAAAACCGAAACTAAAGTAGGCTGTCTTTTAGCTTTCGTGGATTTGCTTCGCGATGTCGTTATCTTTGGGTGGGTAATCGTTCAGTTTCTCAATGGCAGGATAGATGCCGCAACCTTTGTGCTTTACACCGGCGGGCTACTCTCATTTATCCTTGTCATGCAAAGTCTTGCAAGGAACCTGGCGGAAATTCAACTGGAAAGTGTGCGTTTTTCTAATTACATCAAGCTTATGGAAGAAATTGACACGCAAATTGCGGCAGATAAAGCATCAACCACTGCGGTTTCAGAAACAAGCCCTGATATCGAAATTCGTATTGAAGACTTGAGCTTCACTTACCCCAACGCGGAAAAGCCGGTCATCTCCGCGCTCAATCTCACCATTCCCGCGGGCGAAAAGTTAGCCTTGGTTGGTGAAAACGGCGCTGGCAAGAGTACACTCATTAAACTTCTCTGTCGGCTTTACCGCCCCAGCTCCGGACGTATTCTGATGAATGGCATCGACATTTGGCAGTATCCAGAACAGGACTACTTCAAAAAATGTGGCGTGGTCTTTCAGGATGCAATCATCTTTCCTTTCTCGGTCAAAGAAAACGTGACCATGGGCGATGAAAACCAGCATGAGGCCTATACAAAAGCCAAAGAACAATCCGGTTTAAAAGACATCGTTGACGCTCTGCCCAAAACAGACGAAACCAGTCTCTTGCGCATTTTGGATGATGCTGGCGTTGAGCTTTCCGGTGGCGAAAAGCAAAAACTTTTCCTGGCACGCGCGCTATTCAAAGAAAGTGCCCACTTTTTAATCCTTGATGAACCCACCGCCGCGTTGGACGCCCTGGCAGAAAAAGAACTCTACGAACGCTTTGCAACCTTCACAGAGAACAAAACCAGCATCTTTGTCTCTCACCGCCTGGCAAGCACGCGCTTTTGCGACCGCATTATCTTTTTGAAGAATGGCACTATCAGCGAAATGGGCTCGCATGATGACCTGATTGCCCTTAACGGCGAATACGCGGAACTTTTTGAACTGCAAGCCAAAAACTATCGCGCGGAAAAAGCAAAAAATGAGTTTGAAGGTGACTTGTTGGGGGGTCAGGATGGGTAATATCTTCGCCCTTTTCAAATACGCGCCCAAAAGATACCGGTCGCTCTTCTTCTGGCTGTTGCTCTCCGCTTTGAGTGACAGCCTGCTACCAGTTCTGTATATTATCATGCCTAAGTTTATCCTTGCTGAGCTTTTGGGTTCGCAACGGGTGCCTGTTTTGGCTACTTATCTTGCCATTTTGTGTCTTGGCGCGCTCATTTCCACGATTTTGGCCGCGCGCGCCACAAGCCATACACAATACATCATTCAACAATTCGTTGACTTGCTCTCTGTGGCATTAGCTGAAAAAACGCTAAGAATTGACTACGCGGACAGCGAAACAAAATCTGTGCTCGATGCGCAAGCACGCGCCAGTTATGCTATAAACTTTTTTTATAATCTCAGACAAGTTCTCGTAGCCACGGGCAGTGCCCTGGCAAGTATCGTGATGACCGGTGCCCTGATGATTAGCTGGCGATGGTGGCTGATTCTCGTTGTGGTCGGTATCAATTTGCTGACCCTGCCCTTGCTCAAACGCCTAAAAGAAGCTGAGCTGAACAACAACAGACGCAATTTGCCCGAAACACGCGCGTTCAGCTACTTCCTTGAGTTGGCTGTTGACTTTCGTTATGCAAAAGACCTGCGCCTCTATAACGGTGTGGACATGATGATGACGCGCTCAAGAAACAGCCTGGATAAAATTCTAAAAATAAACTATGAATATTTCACACGCGTTGGCACGTTAAACGGCTTTGTGCGTGTTTTGACCGAAGCCCAAACAGCTGTCGTCTTCCTCATTTTAGGCATCGCGCTGATGAGTAACAAGCTTGGTGTAAGCGACTTCACCATGTTATACGGCGCGTCACGGCAGTTTGGCAACGCGATTTCGGTTTTGTTTGCTCAGGTTCGCCAAATTATCACGCTGAATCTTGAAGCAGTTCATTTTCTCAACTTTATGAACCTGCCCGAGCGCGACCTTTCGGATTTAAATCTAAGCTTTTCAGATTTGGATGAAAGCATACAAACAGCTCTCACTTTGGCCAAAGACGGGCAGGTTGACCTGGTGGTGGATAATCTCAGTTTCAAATATCCCACCGCGGAACAACAAATCCTGGACGGACTTAGCCTGCGTATCCAGCCGGGTAAAACCGTCGCCCTGGTAGGACGCAACGGTGCCGGCAAAAGCACGCTGGTTAAGTTGCTTTGCCGGCTCTACAAACCCGACAGTGGACGCATTTTACTCAACGGCGTGGACATTTGGGATATTCCGCTGGGCTTTTACTACCAGATTCTCTCGGTCATCTTCCAGGATTTTGAACTCATGCCCATTTTGCTTTCCGAAAACATCGCCAGCAAAAAGCGGGAATCGCTGGATGAAGAAGACACGCTACGCGTGCGAGCCGCGCTATCCAGGAGTGATATGCTCAGCTGGGCGGAAACCCTGCCCGAAGGCATCCACAATCCCATCACCCGCATGCTTTCCGAAACCGGCGCGGTGCCTTCCGGTGGACAGGAACAAAAACTGGCTATTGCGCGCAGTGTCTACCACAACGGCTGTCTGATTATCATGGACGAACCCACTTCAACCCTGGACCCCCGCAACGAAGAGCAGGTTTTCGTGCAAATGCTGGATATTACCCGAGAACAAACCGCCTTGTTCATTTCGCACCGGCTTTCCAGCACGCGCCATGCCGACCGCATTTTTGTGCTGGACGATGGGCGATTAATTGCCGAAGGAAATCACACGCAACTGATGTCCGAAAAAGGGCTTTACGCGCAAATGTTCAACGCCCAAGCGGAGCAGTATCAAGGCCAGATCAACAACTCGTAATTTTTATTACAGCAACTGATTGACACATATAAAACCTTACAGATTATTAAAAGCTCATTAATAATGATTGGTTATTGTCAATAAACTTGCCTTTTTGTTTGTTGTGAATATACTTGTGATGTTAAGCGCTGGGTGTCCCCCCCACCTAGTGCTTAACTCTTTAATCGTCTGTCTCATTTTTTTTCAGAAACATGCAATGCTTTCTTTTCGATATAATAAATTCATGTCCGATGACCATATTTTCTTTATGGAATGCCTAAACCCGTTATGCGGGTTGCGTTTTCCATTGGATTTAAGGCAGTTTGAAGGTAAATATTGCCCTCGCTGTGGAAAGCCATTAAAAAAAGATACTATTCGATTACAAAGCCGATCTTTTTCAAGTTCTCATACCAATCAACAAAAATTAATTGGCCTGCTCGATAACGTTCGTTCAGCACACAACGTTGGCTCAGTTTTTCGCACAGCAGATGGCGCAGGCTTCGCGCGCTTAGAGCTATGTGGCATCACCCCCACGCCCGAAGAGAACCCAACCATCGCTAAAACCGCCTTAGGTGCTGAAAACGCAATAGATTGGCGCTATTCTTCGAATGCCGTTCACGAAGTCATGACACTCAAAGACAATGACTGCTTTATTCTTGCGCTTGAAGCCATACCGCAATCACGCTCACTTTACGAACTTCAATCAATCAACCTTAAAGAAAAAGAGAGCATCGCGCTCATCGTGGGTAATGAGCCTGCCGGCGTGGACCCAAAACTCATCGTGCTCGCCGACACCTGCCTTTATATCCCCATGTTAGGACAAAAAAACTCGCTCAATGTTGCGATTGCCTTCAGTATCGTCGCATATCACTTGCGATTCGCGCTTTCTTAATCGCCATTCCCTGCTTAAAACAATTTATTAAAAACACCGCCCGAATAGAGCGGTGTTTCAAAAGAAAGGAGGGTTCAAACCATGAACACCAACCACAAAAACAACGCGTTTATTTTAGTTTTATTCAGTCAATAATTCAAGCCGTATGGCATATAAAAAACCTTGCGCGTAATTGATACACAGGCAAGGCTTTGTTTGGTTTGTTTTGCCTTATGGTTGAATGATGGTTCCCGCTGGAATGGTTGTGTTTTTGGGTACAACCACAATACCATCGCGCACAATGTACATAGGGTGGTCTACGTTTATATCTTCCGGGAAAGGTTTAATGACCACATTATCGCCGATCGCAGCGTTTTTATCAATAATCGCGCCCTGGATTGTACAGTTTTTGCCGATTCCCAGGGGCGCGCCGTTACGTTGCACGCCATACCAATCGGCACCCATCATAATCGTGTCTTTAATGACACTGCCTTCACCAATTATTTGACGCAGGCCGATAACGCAATGGTCAATTTCAGCCTCGCGAATGATACTACCCTCAGCCAACAAGACCCGTGAAAATTTACAACCAATAGCGCGTGTGCCTGGCAAAAAGCGCGGGTGAGTATAAATGGGCTTTTCAGGATCACAAAAATCTATCTCGGGTTCATTTTCAGTCAACTCAAGATTTGTTTCATAAAACGTTCGAATCGTACCAATATCCCTCCAGTATCCCTCATACTGATAACCGAAAACGCGCGAATCAGCAGAAATGAGATGGGGAATGATGTCTTTACCAAAGTCAACAAACAATTTACCGTCAATTTCTTTGCGTAAAACATCTACCAAAACATCCGTGTTGAACATATAAATGCCCATAGAACCCAAATAAGGCATTTCGGGGTCATCAAGGCTCACCAAATCTGCCAGCAATACAGGGTCTTTTGGCTTTTCAGCAAAGCGTTTTATTTCACCAAATGGGTCTTTCTTTAAAATGCCAAAACGCGATGCTTCATTTTTGAGCACGGGTTGAACAGCTACGGTAACATCCGCATCATTTTCCCAGTGGAACTCAGCCATCTTGCCGTAATCCATGCGATAAAGATGGTCACCAGCCAGGATAAGCACGTACTTAGCGCGCGTGCTCTGGATCTCTTGAATTTGTTTGCGTACAGCGTCTGCTGTACCCTGATACCAATCCGTGTTTTCCAGCGATTGTTCCGCTGCCCAAATTTGCACCCAGCCATGATGAAAAGCGTCAAAGACATAGGTTTGGGTGATATGGCGATGCAAGGAGACACTCAAAAATTGAGTTAATACAGAGATGCGGTATATATTAGAATTAATGCAGTTGCTAATGGGAATATCGATTAGTCGATACTTTCCAGCAATTGGCACAGCTGGCTTGGCGCGTTCAGCTGTGAGGGGGTATAAGCGTGTGCCACGTCCACCTCCTAAAATAACTGCAAGGATTTCGTCACGACCAGGCATAATGGCTTCCTTTCTTTACTGTGGTGTGTAATCAAGCCTCTGTTGGCTTCAAAACACTATTTGATTTTTAATAAATTAGCAGATAAAACTGCTATGCAAGAAAAAGGAACAAGCTATGCTTGAATTGTACCTGTAAATTGTGAAACTGAGCGTAAAATATCTTTTGCGGATTGTAAAATACTATCCGAATCGCCTCCTAACATACTGGCAAGCTCATTTTCACGTTCTCTTTGTCCCAAAACTTTAACCATTGTAAATGTTCGACCTTCACTTTCGAATTTACTGGCTTTAAAATGCTGATCCGCGAAGGCGGCTAACTGTGGTAAATGGGTCACACAAAGCACCTGATGTTTGCGCGCCAATTGCCAGAGCATCTTTCCAACCGTCATCCCCAGGCGACCACCTATGCCACTATCAATTTCGTCAAAAACCAGTGTGGGAATTTGATCGACCTCAGCTAAAACATGTTTAAGTGCTAACATCAAGCGAGAAGTCTCTCCCCCAGAAGCAATTTTTACCAGAGGTTTGAATCCTTCACCAACATTGGTCTCAACCAAAAACTCAACTGAATCGATACCGTGTTGGTCAAAACCAAGATTCTTTCCCTCCACTAACAAGCCGTCATCATCAAGACTTTCCTGAATATCAACCTTAAAGCTGGCTTTTTGCATGTGGAGCGCATCAAGCTCTAACGTAATTGCTTCTTGCATTTTTTGAGCGTTTTCTTTTCGTGCTTTACTAATTCTCAACGCCTTTACTGAAAGACTTTGCTTAAGTGACGCTATATTTACGCTTACTTCATCTATTTGCTCTTCAATTGTATCGATGCTTTCTAATTCTGTCTTGGCTTTGTTTAGGTATGCCAAGACCTCAACGATTGAACCTCCATATTTCTTTTTCAAGAGTTGCAAAGTGTTCAAGCGCTCTTCAATAGTGTCTAAGCGTTTCGGGTTGAACTCGATGGCTTCCAAATAGTTTCGGATTTCATAGGAGATGTCGGCTAATAAGCTTAGCGTTTCTTCAGCGCGTTCAGCTAAATCCTGGGCGTCTTTATCGATTCGTGCTAATTCATGCAAACTGTGCGCGGCTTGACCGACCAAATCGGTGGCGGCGCTGCTTTCTGGACTTCCTTCATCAAGCGCCATGAGGGCCTGTTGACTCAAAGAACTAAGCGCTTCGGCATTTACCAAGCGAGTGCGTTCAGTTCGTAAGCTTTCATCTTCGTCTTCTTGAAGCTTTGCGCTTTCAATTTCATGAATTTGATACCGAAGAATGTCCGCACGCTCTGTGGAAGCCTTTTCAGTAGACATCAGCTTTTTTAAAGTCTCGTTTAGTGCCTGATAATCGCGATAAGTTTGGCGATAGTCTTCAAGCAAACCTTGATTATGCGCGTAACGGTCTAAAAGCTCGCGATGATGGCGAACCTTGAGCAAGCTGAGATGCTCCGATTGACCGTGGAGGTCTGTCAGCAACGCGCCAATTTCGGATTGCAAGCTCAAGCTTACCGCGCGCCCATTTACCCGCGAAACAGTTCTCCCCTCAGCCCGAATTTCACGTCCGAGAGTCAAAAAAGATTCATCATCCCAAAGACCTTCCGGTTCAAGCAAAGCCTGTAACGCTGGCTTAATATGATCGTCAATCGCAAAAAGACCTTCAACAATCGCGCGACTCTCACCCTGGCGAATAACCGTTGTATCAAGCCGCCCACCAAGGATAGCGTTAAGGGAGTCAAGGATTATGGATTTTCCAGCACCTGTTTCGCCAGTAAAAACAATCAAACCCGACTCAAAATTGAGACTAAGCTGTTCTATAATGGCAAAGTTCTGGATGTGCAGCTCTTTCAGCATCCTATTTGCGCGCTCCTTTTGACTGTGTATAGGCACTGGCACAAATCAAAGCCATATATACAATATGCCAGATAATGCGTCTACCTACCACAATAAACATCTTGGGTTGCACAGCTAAAATGATGTTGTGAATGAGCAACGGAGCGGCACCCACCAAAGCTCCAAGTAAAACGGCTAAATCAATACGTTTTCCCCGCCGTCCTTTTAAAATCAGGCGGTTGATTCGATAAATAAGCAAACCAAGACCAAAAGAAACCAAGACTATGATATACCCCAAGGGTGCCACCAGCCAACTTCCGGCAAAAGAGATGACCACAGCTATAAGAAACGCTATCAGAAAATCTTTCGGCTGGGAGGTGTCAAAAACCTTTTGTTGCCCACGAATGCAGTTTTTACAACGATAGCCAGTCGGCGTTAACACCGCGTTTTGGGGATTAATGGGGGTATTACAGCGATTGCATCGTAATACCGGTAGGTCATTATCAGCATCGCTGAGTTCAAGCTCTGGTTTCTCATCAGAAATTGAGACATCTTCTAAAATATCATCGGATTTATCAGTCATTGTCATTTATTTTTAAAATTGGATAAAGGCGCATGACAGTAGCCAAATCACGATAAAAGTAGTTCGGCTCGCCAAAACGCACCATTTTTAATGAGTTTTTGTTGGCACTTACCACAACACGGTCATTATTTCCTATTTCAATAGGCCGCATGCCATCCACACTCAGGATTGCATTATTAATACTTCGCTTGCGCAGTGTAACCTTCGCGCCCTCAGCCAATACTACCCCACGGTCCAATGATAGGTGAGGAGAAACTGGCAATATCAGCATATTGCGCAGTTCCGGAGGCAAAATGGGGCCGCCCGCTGAGAAAGCGTAGGCCGTAGAACCGGTTGCTGTACTAACTATCAAGCCATCCGCTTTATATGAAGCCAAATAGCCTTCGCTTAGGTCAACACGGACTTCAATCGGCCTCACATCAGCACCACGACTAATCACAATTTCATTTATCACATCCCAGCGACCATTAACAATATCGCCACGAATGAGCTCCGCTGTGAGCATCATTCGCTTTTCGATGCGAAAATCGGCTTTCATTAAGCGTTCAATTTGTGTTTGCCATTGATTTTCTTTAATTTCGACCAAAAAACCAAGCGTTCCGGCTTGAATGCCTAAAAGGGGGATTTCATTACCCGCGCAAAGATGGCCCGCGCGTAAAAGCGTACCATCACCCCCAATAACAATCACCAAATCAGAATTTACCAGAGTTGGTTTTTCACTTTTGCTGTCAAAATCATAAGCAAAAATATCGGAGTCGACTTTTATTTGATTAAAATATTGGTGTACCTCTTTCGCTATGGCGAGTGCTTTGGGAACTCCCGCGTTTGGCATGAGCAAAATGTTCTTCGGGATAAAGGCTTGTTCGGGCATAGCCCTATTATAGCCTCAAACATTCGCCTTGAACAAGAAAAAGGGGTATCATTCGCTTTATATTACCTGAGTTGTCCTATGACCAAAGGAAAATCATTAAAATTAAACACAAAAACAACGCAAAGAGCTATTGTTTTTAAACGCATGGCTCTATCTTTGGTAAGCGTTGTAATTATTCTTGTCATTTGGCAGGCCTTATACCATCTGCTCAAGTTGCCAGCCTTCATTTTGCCGGGCCCAATGATGGTTTGGCAAAAATTTGTGCTTATCCTGCTTAATGGCACCTGGTGGTACCATCTTAGCTGGACTTTAATGGAAATCCTTTTGGGTTTATGTATCGGCGTTATTTGCGCGATGCTGTTGGGATACGGCCTTTCAAAAATACCGGGTCTTGAACGCTTACTGGCACCTCTGTTAGCTGGTAGCGCGTCTATTCCCATGGTTGCTGTAGCACCGTTATTAATCATATGGTTTGGCGCAGGAATGAGATCAAAAGTGCTCATTTGCACGCTCACCGTTTTCTTTCCGGTTTTGGTCAATGTCCTGGTTGGTTTACGCAACACCCCCCAGGAACTGCATGATTTAATGCGCTCTTTAAATGCAAATGCCTGGCAAAAGTTTCTCTTACTTGAGCTTCCGGCAGCATTACCGGTTTTGTTAGGAGGTCTGCGTGTGGGTACCACACTAAGCGTAATCGGTGCCATCGTTGGTGAATTGGTTAGCTCTGACCGCGGTTTAGGCTTTTTAATCAATGTCGGCCGTGGCCAGTACGATACCGCTTTGGTTTTTGTAGCTGTGCTCAGCCTTATTTTTGTCGCTTCAATTTTATATTACGCGGTTTTGCTATTGGAACGCAAAGCTCTTTCGTGGCAAACCTGGCGAAAGGATGGTTTATGAAAAAGACATCCCTTATCTTCAGCCTGATTGTTATTATTCTGCTCGTTTCTGCCTGTAATCCACGCCAGGCAACACCTCTAAGAACAATTAATCTGAATTTGACCTATATCCCCAACGTGCAATTTGCCCCATTTTATGTGGGCATCGAAAAAGGTTTCTTCAGTGAAGCTGGCATAGATGTAAAAATCGTTTACGGAAACGAAGCAGATATGATTGCTCTGATTGGTGCTGGAAAAGAGACTTTTATGATTGCCTCAGGCGAACAGGTTTTGATGGCTCGCGGACAAGGCTTGCCTGTGCGCTCGGTAGTCAACTGGTACAGCGACTATCCGGTAGGCGTTGCATCACTCAAAAGTGCCAATATCAAACAAGCCTCGGATTTAGTAGGCAAAGAAATTGGTTTGCCCGGTCTTTTTGGCGCGAGTTATATTGGCTTTGAAGCTTTAGCTCGCGCGGCGAATCTTTCTGACAGCGATTATTCCCTAAAATCAATTGGATTCACACAGGTTGAAAGCCTAATCACCGAACAGGTTGACGCGGTGGTTATCTACATTGCCAATGAAGCTGTGCAACTCAAAACGCGTGGCTATGATATTGATGTGCTCAAAGTCTCAGACGCGCTTGACTTGGTAGGTAATTGCCTGGTAAGCAACGAAAAGAGCATCGCTGAAGAGCCAGAACTCATCAAAGCGATGGCTTTAGCTGTTACCAAGAGTGTTCGATATGTAGCAGAAAACCCGGAAGAAAGCTTTGAAATTTGCAAAAAACACATCGACAACCTCGCAGACCTGTCTCCTGAAGAGTTAGATATTCAACGTCAGGTTATGCTTTCTTCAATTGCCATTTGGCAATTAGAACCGCTTGAACATTCTGTGCAAAAACAAAAATGGCAAAACATGCATGACCTTTTATTGGAACTTGGCTTGCTGAGCGCAGCTGTTGATGTTGAAGGAGCTTTTAGTGACACATTCGACAGATAACTTAGCTTTGGAACTTCGGCATCTCAGCGTAGAATTTGTTGAAAGCGATGGTTCGCTTGAAGTCTTGGACGACCTTAGCTTTTCCGTTTCCAAAAACAGCCTGACTTGTCTGATCGGTCCCAGCGGCGGCGGAAAAAGCACTTTGCTGAGAGCTATTAACGGCTTGATTAAACCCAGCCAGGGTGAAATCCTCATTTCCGGAGATTCGATTCAGAGTGAAACAAAAAATCCAGAGGGTAAAACTCGGATTGGCATGGTGTTTCAAAGTCCAAACCTTATGCCATGGCGCACACTTTGGCAAAACATCAGCCTTCCTCTTGAAATCGCGAAAGTACCAAAAGAAAAAATTAATGACCTGGTTCAGGATTTAATTAATCTGATGAGATTAAATGGCTTTGAAAAAGCCTATCCTCACGAATTATCCGGCGGAATGGCACAACGCGTGGCCATCGCCCGCGC
>Ga0116174_10003227_pt1 | contig 13501 bp, 7 predicted proteins | sample AD_UKC087_MetaG_FD_89801 | JGI IMG/M metagenome (GOLD analysis project Ga0116174, IMG submission 89801) | Active sludge microbial communities of municipal wastewater-treating anaerobic digesters from USA - AD_UKC087_MetaG | ecosystem: Engineered > Bioreactor > Anaerobic > Digestate | place: USA...
CACGGTGTTCAGCACCAGGGAGGCCGTCTCCGACGACCACCTGCGCATTCTCTTCAGGCCCCGCACCTCCGAGGTGCTCACCCCCTTCGACACCCTCAACGGTCGCAGGCTGGTATGGACAACGTTCAGCCCGGACCAGGTGGACCTCAATTTCCAGAATCCCAGGGTGCTGCTCATGATGATCGGTATCCTCCTCTTCTATGTCCGGCACGGGGCCGACCTGGTGCGGCTGGACGCCGTAACCTACCTATGGGACGAACTCGGAACCACCGGCGCGCACCTTGAAGAAACGCACACGGTTATACGGCTGATGCGCACCATCCTCGATGCTGTGGCTCCCCACGTGGCGCTCGTCACCGAAACGAACGTTCCGCACACCGACAACATCCGCTATTTCGGGAACGGGACCGACGAGGCGCAGATGGTGTATAATTTCGCCCTGCCACCGCTCGTCCTGCACGCCTTCCAGACAGGGGACGCGACGACCCTCTCGGTGTGGGCCGGCACCCTCGATCATGTATCCGATCGCGCGACGTACTTCAACTTTCTTGACAGTCACGACGGCATCGGCGTGATGGCGGCGCGCGGAATACTCTCCATGGAAGAGATCAACGGAATGGCCGCGCGCGTGCTCGACAACGGCGGGCATATTTCCTACCGCACGGAGGTGGACGGGACCGTAAGCCCGTATGAACTCAATATAACCTGGTGGAGCGCGATCAATCGCGATCGCGCCGACGAGGACGAAGGACTCAGGGTGCGGCGTTATCTCGCATCGCGCTCCATAGCGCTCGCGCTGATGGGGGTTCCCGGCATCTACCTCCACGGGCTGCTCGGATCCGAAAATGATACGCGCACATTCCTCGAGGAGCGCGACCGCCGCGCCATCAACCGGGCGACGCTGGGCAAAAACGACCTGCTGCGCTCCCTGGATGATTCTTCGAGCAGAACGGCGCGAGTGTTCGGCGGAATGAGGGCGATGCTGCTCGCCCGCTCCGGCGAGAAATGCTTCCATCCTAATGCGCCCCAGCGGGTACTCGACGCGGACAGCGGCCTGTTCGTCCTGCTTCGTTCGGCCGCGGACGGCTCCGCCCGCCTCCTCGCGGCGACCAACGTGACGGGCCGCCCGCGCGAGCTCCGCCTGAATACCGGCGAGGCGGGCCTTCCGGAGGCGCGGTGGACCGACATACTGGACGGCTCCGCGTTCGGCGGTGAAGGCGGGTCGCTCGCGATCGCGATCGAACCGTACGGGGTCCGCTGGCTGAGGGCGGGGGCGTAAAGTTATTGCGAAATCCTGAAGCCCGGGCCCTTAATGGACGGGACGTCAGATTTCCGCACCACGGAGGAGCCACAATGACACCGACGATTCCGCTCGTCATTTTCATTCTTCTCGCGGCGACGCATGTTATAAGCGAGGGATTCAAGTTCATGCCGGGGCGCTACTACATAAAGCCGCTCCTTATGCCCGCACTCGCGCTCTACTACCTTTCCGCGGCGGAAACGCCGAACGCGTTCATGCTGGCGGCAGTTGGTTTCGGCTGGCTGGGCGATATATTTCTCATGATCCCCGATCCACAGAAGACCAGGCGTTATTTCCGACCGGGACTCGTCGCCTTTCTCCTGGGGCACGTGTTCTACATCGTCGTCTTCGCGTCGTATGTTCCCGGGATGGAAAACTTTCCCGCCGCCGCGTGGCTCTTCCTCATACCCTATGCCGCCACGGGCGCGTTCGGCTATCGCCTTATCGGCCCGCACGCAGGCGCGATGAAGAAGGCGATACTCGCCTACACCGTCATCTTCGTGGTGATGGGCGCGGTCACGGTGCTGCCGATGGGAACGGCCACGCTCGCCGGCGTGCTCACTGCCATGGCCGGGGCCTTCGTCTTCATGATCTCGGACATCATCAACGCCTACAACAAGTTCGCGCGCGAGATCCCGAACGAGCGCGTCTACACCATGAGCACCTACCTTGCCGGACAGCTGCTCCTGGTATACGGATACCTGATGTTCTAGGGACGGCCTTGCGGCGGTTGCCGCGGGGCATGCCCGGCGTACGGCGGACTTATGAAAGCTGATGGCCCGCGCGCCGGGCTACTTTATATACGGGATGCACTGCGGCCCGTCGGGAAGGACGGCGACGCTCGAGCGCGGACCGTAACGCCGCAGAAGCGCCGCGAGCGTCGCGGGAATGTCCGCCGAGTGCCGGAGCATCGCGCGCTCGGCGTCGGCGGCGCCGACGCCGTCGCTGTAAAGGTACACCTCGTTTTTTGAAAGAATCTTCGCCTGCACCTGCACCTGCCACTGCTCGGCCTCGGAGACGGCGCCGCTCTCCAGCGCCGCGAGAAACGAGTCGGGGTCGCGGAAGCGCGAGAGCAGGTCCTCGTAACAGCTTCCCCGCGGCAGACCCTCCTCGCAGGCGGCCGCCAGGATGATCGAGCCGCCGTATGCCGTTATGCCGGCGGCGGCGCTCATGCCCTTTACCGCCTGGTAGAGGTTCTGGTCGAGCGGATAGCCGCTGTTCGAGGCGATCACGATGTCGAAGGGCGCGTCGACCGCGGCCATCGCGAAGCTTCGAACGTGCGCGCACCCCGCGCGGTGGGCCGAGGCCGGATCGCCCGCGAACACCCCCGTAACGCGTTTCTCCGCGTCGAGCGTCACGTTAACAAGAAAGTCCGTGCGCGCGAGCCGCGCGGCCTCCGCCATCTCCTCCCACACCGGATTGCCGTCGGTGACTCCCCAGGTGGCGCGCGGGTGGTCGATGTTCGACGCGCGGTGGTTGTACAGTATGCTCGACTCGCCGGCGATACCGGGCAATACGGCCTTCGGCCCCCCGCTGTACCCGGCGAAAAAGTGCGGCTCGATGAATCCGGTGGCGATGCGAAAATCGGCCTCAACCCATGCCCGGTTGACCGCGAGATCGTTTCCGGAGGAAGTCCTTCCGACGCGCGCGAGCATGGACGCGTCGCGCGCGTCGTGCTGCACACGGCGATAACGCCGCGCCACCGCCTCGCCCAGCATGGCGCTCAGTTCCTCATCCGTCTGGACGCGGTGCATTCCGGTGGCGTTTATAAGCGTGATATTCGCGTCATTCACGCCGGCCCGCTCGAGCGCGGCAAGGAGCGGCGGCAGGAGCAGGGCGTTCGGCGTGGCGCGCGTGATGTCGGAATGGACGATCGCGACACGGTGGTCCGGGCGCACCAGCGAGCGAAGCGGCGAGGAATCGATCGGCGTCTCAAGCGCCCGGGCGACCGCCTCGGCCGGTTCATCGAGCGGGGTTTCCGACGGGCCCCGTATAACGTGGACAGAGTCGGGAAGCTCGAGTTCGAGCCCCGTTCGCCCGTATGGCAGTGTGATTTTCATCGGTCCTTCCTTGCCGGGCGGGCCCTAGCACATTCCGCGCTTCATCACCGCGGCGAGCTCCATCGCGCGCGCGACGATCGCCAGGCCCGATTCGATGCCCGCGAGGTCGCGCTCCGCGCCCAGGCGCACATCCGGGTCGAAGGAACCGGCACCGGATTCGCTCGCCACGGCCGAGGCTCCGAGCGGGCTTATGGAATCGTGCGCGCTTGCCGGTATCATCTCGAGTGTGAGAAATGCGTAGAGATGCGACAGGTGCGCGGTCTCGAATCCGCCGTGGCGCGCCCAGGCGACGGCGGCGCTCACGCCGACCTTGTCGCGCATTCTCCCGCGCGCAAGGTTTCCGAACACGAAAACGCGCATGCGGTCCAGAAACGAGGCCATGCGGCCGCTCGTGCGCATGAAATATACAGGGCTTGCGAGCAGGAGTATGTCGGCGCGCTCCGCCTTCTCGAAAAGCGCCTGGGCGTCGTCCCGTATGGAGCAATAGCGTCCCGGCTCCTGCTTCCGCAGGCAGAAATTGCAGTGTACGCAGTCGCGCACCTCGAGCCGCGACAGGTAGGCGGCATCGACCGAGGCCCCGCGGCGCCCGGCCTCGTCGAGCAGGGAGCGCATGAAGGTCTCGACGTTGCCGTTTTTAACCGGGCTCCCCGACACGCCCAGGACGGAGATATCCATCACTCGCCTTCGTGCTCGAGGGCCGCGGCGCGGCCGCGCTTCTCGTTGACGAAGAACACGACGAATATGGCGATGACGAAAAATACCGAGCAGAGGAGCACCGCGTTCTTCAGGCCGAAAGAGACCTGTAGAAATCCCAGTCCCATGAGGCCGAATATGGCCGCGAGCCTTCCGGTGAGCCCCCACAGCCCGAAGAACTCGCCCGACTTGCTTTCCGGCGCGAAGATTCCGACCATCGCGCGGCAGGCCGATTGCGTGGCCCCCAGGCCGAGGCCGGCGATCGATCCGACCACCAGGAACATCTTCTGCGTCTCGAACGACGTGCCGAGCACGCCGTTAAGGAACGTCGTAACGTCGTCCACGCCGTAGATGAGGGTGACCGCCGCGACCCACAGCACCAGGGTCAGCATGAACGTCCGCTTGGCCCCCCAGCGGTCTTGCAGAAGGCCGAAGAAGAAGGCCCCGCCCGCCGCGGTGAACTGCGTGATGACGAACATGAGCATCTGCGTGAGCGGCGCCCATTTGATAACCTGGTCGCCGTAGATGAAGGCGAAGCTTATGACGATGGAAAGGCCCGCGTATGCGAAAAAGAACGAGGCCAGCAGGGTGGCCAGGTCGCGGTAGTCCTTGATGTCGACGAGCGTTTTCCGTATGCGCTCGATGCCTACCCCGACGTAGGTCCTCCCCGCGGGAAGCGTCCGGGGGGTGCCCGGCTCGCGCACCCACAGGAAGGTCGGAATGGCGGCGATCAGGAAGAAGGCCCCCGTTATGGGCCCGACGAAGCGCAGGTTCGGGAAGTTCTCCATGGTGAGCGCGCCGAGCCCGAACATCACCAGCGCCGTCGAGAAGAGCCCGCCGAAATAGCCGAAGCCCCACGCGTAGCCGGAGATCTTACCGAGGTCCTCGGGCGGCCCGAGGTTGGTCAGGAAGCTCGACACGAACGACTCGGAGAGCGAGAAGCCGATGTTGGAGAGCACGATGAGGAGCATGCCCAGGTACACGGCGCCCGGGGTCACGAAATAGAGCGAGGAGGTCGTGAGCACCGTGAGTATGGTCGCCGCGAAGAGGAAGCGCTTTTTGGCCGCGGTGTAGTCCATGATCGCGCCGAAGACCGGCGCCGAGAGCAGGACCAGGAGATAACTTATGGAAAGCGAGAGGCTCCACAACAGATTTCCCGTGCGGTATTCCGGGGCGTCGCCCACTATAAGGCGCGGGAAGATGACGCTGAAGACCACCGTTACGATGACGGTGGTGTACGACGAATTGGCGAAGTCGAACATCGCCCAGCCGAAAATCTCTTTCTTCGAGGCCCGTGTGACGGTTGCCATATGGAATATCCCCGTTCGGTGGTGGTGCCGCGCCTTTCCCCGGCGTTCGCTTCGGGCCGGGGCGGCCGGGTACGCCCTTTATCGAGAAATCACGCCGATAATACAGGGAAATCGCGAATTGGCAACCACTAAATGGGCCTAGTCGCCGCCGCGGAAGAGGATGGTGTAGCGCGTCCCGCCCTCCCGGTCGAGCCGGAGCGTGGCCTTTATCTGGCGCACCAGGAGTCCGATAAGCGAAAGCCCCAGGGTCTCGGACTCCGGCGCGCCGACCGCCATACCGTCCGGCATGCCTATTCCGTTATCCGATATCTCGAGCCGTATCGACCCGTCCTCCTCCCCCGCAAGGCGGAGGAGGATCTCCGCGCCGCCCGACCACGGCGGCGGGAAGGCGTACTTGAGCGAGTTTGAAAGTATCTCGTTGACAATGAGCGAGCAGGGAATGGCGAGGTCGATTGGAATGCTTATCCGCTCCACCTCGAGCCTGCACGCGACGGGGCTCGAGGGCGACGAGTAAATGGAGCAGAGCTCCGACGTGAGGGTTTCCAGGTAGGCGGAAAAATCGATGCGCGCGAAATCGCCGGACTGGTAGAGCTTCTCGTGTATGAGCGCCATCGCGCGGATGCGGTTGCGCGAGTCGTTGAAATGCCGCAGGAGCTCCTCGCTTTTTATGTTCTTCGAGTGCAGGTTGAGCAGGCTTATGATCACCTGGAAGTTGTTTTTTACCCGGTGATGTATCTCTTTCAGCAGAATCTCCTTTTCGCGCAGCGAGGCCGCCACCTGCTCCTGGTGACGGATGCGTACGATGACGTTGCCAAGCATGGAGGCCATCGATTCCAGGGCGTCACGCGAGCTCTGCGGAATGCGCGGCGCGCTCTTCGACGCCACGTTTATGCAGGCGATGCTTCGCCCCATGTGCCGGATCGGCACCACGGCAAGAGAGCGGAATCCCTCGCCCGAGGCAGGCCCCTCGCGCACAAGTCCGAGCTCGTTGACTGAAATCTGATTGTCCTCCAGATAAACGGGGCGCCCTTCCATTATGACGCGCGCGTTGGGGGAATCCATGCCGTAGCGCGCGGCGGCCTCGATGAACCCGGAGCTGAGTCCCGCCGAACAGGCGAGCTCCACGAACCCGGCCTCCTCGTCGACGAGATAGATGCCCCCGCCGTCCATCCCTTCCATTCCAAGAGCCGCTTCCAGCATCAGGTCGAGGGCGGCGCCGAGCTCCGCGGTGCTTCCCAGCGCCATCCCGAGGTCGCGCTGTATTTTAAGGAGTCCCTCGCTTTCCCTGAGGGCCCCGACAGCCGCCCGGATCTGCTCCGACTTTTCATTGAAGCTCTGGTACAGCGCCGCGATCTCCTCGTACTGCAGAAATCCCGGCGGAACCTCCGGAGACGGCGCGTCGGGCTCCCATCGCCGGATGAGGGCGCTGAACCTGCCGAAGGGCCGCATGATGAGCACCGTCTGGCCGACGATTTTGCCCAGAATGATGAGAGCGAACAGTATTATGAACAGGCGCGCGTAGCGCTCGACGCCGTCCAGAAGGGCGTACACCGTCGAGGCGGGCGTGAGGATGGCGATGTCCTTGTCGAGGCCGGCGCTGCGCTTGCGCATGTACAGATAATCGACGCCGCCGAGCTTCATTTCGGTGACGTTATCCCCGGGGAGTATGTGCAGGTGCAGGGGGTCCCCCGAACTCGAGAGGATGTAGCCGTCTCCGGTGGCGATGATGATGATGCTGCCGCTGTATTCGGCGATGCGCAGAAGCGCCTCCCCGAGCGGACCCGTCCCTATACGGCCGACCAGGTAACCGCCGCCCGAACGCGCCCCCACGTACACGCTCAGGCGCTCGTCCTCCGACGAGCGGAACATCGCCGAAACGACCGCCCCCTCTCTGTTGATTTCCGCGAGCATTCCCGCCACCATGCTCCGCCCGATGTCGTAGCCCGGAAAGATCGGGCTTGCCGGCTCCTTTTTGAGGACGCGCGTGATGACGAAGTTCGCATCGCAGTAATACAGGTCGGTGAAGCTCGTAAGCAGCGCCGACGCGGCCTCCCTGCCCGGCAGGCCGACGTATACGGCGAACAGCTCCCGGTTTCTCTGTATGTAGCTTTGAATGGTCGTCTCTACCTTGTCGACCTCGACCGACTGGCTTTTCAGATAGGACGCCTTTATCTGCCGCCCCAGGAGCGAGAACAGGACCACCACGAAGAGCATCGCGAGGAACAGGGTAACGCCTTCGAGCACGGCGAATATGGTGCGTATGGAGCGTATCGGTTTAGAATTCATTTTCGAGATCGGTTATAAAGTACAATGGCTTCGTGACGTCACCGAACGCGTCGAACTCGACCGGCCCGAACCGCGTTTCGAACTTCCTCTTTTTAAGCAGATATGTTTTTATCTCAGCGGGCTTTCTGTAACCCGCGGCTGTCGCGGAGGAGAGAATTTCGAGGGCCGCGTAAACGTTCAGGCTTATAAAGGTGGGGGCGTAGCCGAAGCGCTTTTTAAACGCGGCGATGTATTCGTCGATCGCGGGCGATTCCCCGCGGGGCGGATAGTGCGACGGCACGACCGACTTCCGCACCGCGCCGCCCAGCGTGCGCAGGAGCTCGGGAGACTTCACCCAGGGCGTGAACACGATCCGCGCGGCCGGATTGATCCGCGCGGCCATCTGGGCAATGGTTCCCGCCACGACCTTGTACCCGCCCACGAGCATGTAAACCGTGTCGAAGGGCCGCGCGCGGATAGACGCCTCGAGAGAGGCCATGTCGAGGGCCTTTACCGACACGTCGATTATCCGCACCGAGGGCTTGCGAAGGTGTTTCGTGAAATACCTGAGCGCCGGAGTTGTGTACGAGTGGTTGTCGGTGTCGCGGATGATAAGAAGCCCGGCCCCCGGAAGGTCGTTGATATAGCCGGCGATGCTCTTCTGCTCGCTCGCGACGTCCTGTATGGTGCGGAAGATCCAGTCGTCGTGCCCCGAGAGCGCGTCCGTGGCCGCGCCGGTGACCATTGTGAGCACCCCGTCCCTGTTAATGGAGTCCCGCAGCGCCAGGGCACAGGTGGAAACATGGCTGGTTATGAGGATATCCAGGCCCTGTGAACGCATTTCGGAATAGGCCTCCAGCGCCCTGTCGGGCTCCCAGTTGTCGTTGAACGGCACGATCTCGATCGAACGTACGCCGCGCTCTTCCAGGAAAAGCCTGGTGGCGTTGACCTCGCTGGAACCCACGGTCGAGCCGGACTGAAGGCGGGTCATAATGGCGATACGGGCGCGCGACCCGCGCGAACAGCCGGCCGGCGCCAGGCCGCCCGCGAGGAACAGCAGCATGAGTACCGCGATATATCGTTTGCCGGTCATGGTAATTCTCGGGAGCTTTCATGAGTATGCGGCCGCGCAACGCTAAATGCAAATATTATTTTCCGGACACCCGCGGGCCAAAACAGACCGGGAACTCCGCTACGCCGGGGACATTTTCTGGTTGATTATTCCTCCCGCCGGGCATGATACTGCCATCGCCGGACAGGGGCGCCCATCGATCGACATATATACGCCGGCCCGGGCTCGCCCGCTCCCAGATCACATATGATGCATACGACAGCCACGTCCCACCGTTCGACGGCGACACGCATCCTCCTGGTGGCGTTCGCCGCGTGGGCGTTTTCCCGCGCCGCCGCGATGGCGCTCCCGGTCACCATCGACGAGGCCGTGCCCTCCCTCAACATTTCGCGCCACCTGGAATATTTCGAGGACCGGGAAGGCCTCTCGATTGAGGATATCGCCGGGAAGCCCCTCGCCTGGCTTCCGGTAGGCCGCGATTACGCGGGCTTCGGCTACGTCCGGAGCGCCTACTGGTTCAGGGTTACGCTTGTCAATCCCCGTCCGGACATCGGACGCGAACTGCTGGAAATCGATTTCCCGACGCTCGACCTGGTCGAGCTGTACAGTCCGGACGGAAAAGGGGGATTCACCGTGAAGCGCGCGGGCGACGGTATTCCGTTCTCCGAACGGCGCATCAACGATCCCCATTTCGTATTCAGGCTGAACCTGGCGCCCGGAGCGGGCACGTACTACATGCGCGTTACGACCTCGGGCTCGCTCCGCTTCCGCGCACGGATCTACTCCGAAAGCGGCTTTTTCGAGGCACGAAGCCGCTACCTGCCGTTCATATGGCTTATCTACGGCATGATGCTGCTGGCGGCGCTCTTCTTCCTTCTGCTCTTCCTGTATATCCCCGACCGGGCCTATCTCGTGTTCGCGCTGTTCATATCCTCCATCCTCCTGCACCAGCTTTCGCTGCGCGGCTTCGCCTTTCAATACCTGTGGCCGGACCGTCCCGATTGGGCTAACGCTTCACTTCCTTTCTTCCTCAACCTGGCCGGAGTGAGCAGCGCGCTGTTCCTCCGCGCGACGCTCGAGACCGCGGGAAACACGCCCCGCATTGACCGGCTGCTTCGGGCCTTCGCATGGATCGCCTTTCCCCTGGCGGCCGCGGCCTCGTTAGCGGCGCCGTTCGAGTACATCATGCGGGCGACCTATTACATTTTCATGGCGTACGGCGTCCTTGTGCTGGGAGCCATCCTGTACCTCTTCTCCCGAAGGAACCGCTTCGCCCGCTACTTCCTCGCCGGCGGCGTGGTCGTGGTGCTCGTCAACATCGTCTCCTCGCTCACCGCGCTGGGTGCAATCCCGTCCAATGTGTTCACCGAATGGAGCCTGGAGCCCTCCTATCTCTGGCTGATCCTGCTGGCCTCGCTCGGCATGATCGACAGGATGCGCGCGCTCGAGGAGGGTCTGCGGCGATCGGAGATCGAGATAAGCAGGAGGAACGTGGATCTGGCGCGCACCAACGAGGAGCTCGTCTCCACCAACGAGGAGCTTATCGCCTCAAACGAAGAGTTCGAGCGGCAGAACACCGAGCTTTTGGACACCCAGGAATCACTGCGCCACAGCGAGGAGCGGCTGCGCCGCCTCATCGACAACTCCCCGGTCGCCATGGCGATATTCGACAGAGAATATCGCATAACATACCTCAACGCGAAGCTCGCCGAGCTTTTCGGCTACGGTCCAGAGGACATCGCCTCGACCGACGACGGCTGGAGGCTCGCCTTCCCGGACGAGGAGTACAGGGAGCGGCTCCGCCGCGAGTGGCGAGGTCGGATCGACGAGGCGCGCGCGCACGGCGCCGAGATCGCGCCGCTGGAGGCCGTGTTCACCGCGCGCGACGGCTCGATGAAATACATCGAGTTCCGCCTCTCCTCGTTCGGCGACTGGAACCTCATCATCTTCCACGACCTCACCGAGCGCAAGCGCTACGAGACCGAGCTGAGCAGGCTCGCCACCGTGGTCCACCAGGCCGAGGAGGAGATCATCATAACCGACACGGAGGGCACCATCCTGTACGTCAACCCGGCCTTCGAGCGCATCAGCGGATACAGGCCCGAGGAGGTGACGGGCAGAAACACGCGCGTGCTGAAAAGCGGAAAGCACGAGCATGCGTTCTACCGCGACATATGGACCACGATAACCTCCGGCGGAGTGTGGAAGGGGGAGATCGTCAACAGGCGCAGGGACGGCTCGCTGATTCGGCTTGAGGGCAGCATTTCGCCCATCCGCGACGCCGGGGGCGCCGTCATAGGCTACGCGTCGATACGGCGGGACGTCACCGAGCGCGCCGCGCTCGAGGCTCAGCTCATGCAGGCGCAGAAGATGGAGGCCGTGGGGACGCTCGTCGGCGGACTCGCGCACGACTTCAACAATGTCCTGGGGGGCATCGTGGGGAGCGTGAGCGTGCTCGGACTCATTTTGAAAAAGGAACGCCTTTCAGACGAGGCGGAGGTGCGCTCGCTCATCGACACGATGAAGCGCTCGTCCGAACGGGCCGCCGACATGATCCGCCAGCTGTTGTCGCTGTCACGCAAACAGCAGATGGAGATCTCGCCGGTCGACCTCAACCGGTCGCTCGAAAACGTGCTGAACCTCTGCCGCGGCAGTTTCCCGAAGAGCGTGGAGCTCGATTTCACGTTCCACGACGGACCGGTCATGGTGAACGCGGACCCAACGCGCATCGAGCAGGCCGTCCTGAACCTCTGCCTGAACGCCTCGCACGCCATGACCATCATGCGCCCCGGAGAGTCTCCTGAAGGCGGCCGTCTCCGCGCGCGCACCGGAATCGTAGAGGCCGACGCCGCCTTCCTCTCCGCACACCCGCTCGCCGGGAGGCCCGGGCGCTACGCCTTCGTATCGATCGCCGACGACGGCGTCGGCATGGACGAGGAGACCCGAACGCGTATATTCGAGCCGTTCTTCACCACCAAGGGAAGCGGAGGCGGAACGGGGCTTGGGCTCACCATGGTGTACAACATCGTGAGCCAGCACCGCGGTTTTATCGACGTGGAGTCGTCACCCGGAAAGGGAAGCGTCGTCACATTTCATTTGCCGCTGGCCGAGTCGGCCCGGGAACAGGCGCCCCGGGGCGATCAGGACGGCATTACGCCGGGCACCGGGACGGTGCTGATCGTCGACGACGAGGCCCCTATCCGCACCGTGGCCCGGGCCATCCTTGAGCTCGCCGGGTACTCTGTTCTGCTGGCCGAAAACGGCGAAGAGGGGGTGCGCGCCTATCGCGAGGCGGGCGGCGCGGTCGACCTGGTGCTGCTGGACATGTCGATGCCCCGCATGTCCGGAATCGAGACGCTCGCCGAGCTCCTGAAAATCGACCCGGGCGTGCGTGTGCTGCTCACCTCGGGCTTTTCCCTTGACGAGAAAGTACGCAGGGCGCTCGACCGGGGCGCCGCCGGATTCATCGACAAACCCTTCACCCCCCAGGCCCTCACCCGGAAGATCCGCGACCTGCTCGGCTGAAGATCGCGCCCGCGCCTCACAATAAATAATTGACACCCCATATATTAAGTTATATGTGTACATAATCACGACTTCATATATACCGTGAATACGTCGGTTTTCCGGATCTGAGTTCGCCTCCTCTCCGGCCGAAGGCGGGGGAAGAAAGCGACCGCAACAGGGATGATCCGGTATTCACCGTGAAAGCACGGACGCTCCGGCGACGCCGGCGTTGGCGAACGGGCGTCCCGGCACACGCGCACATCACTCCGAAACGGAGACACACGCACAACCGTCGCACCACGGGCATACCGCCCCGGCCGGGTAATCCGCGGCCGGGAGGCGCATAGACAAAAAACAGGGGGTTGGACAATGAAGCAAACCGGTCTGAAGGGCGGACCCTTCTCATCCGCCATCAAAGCGACGGTGGCGCTGGTCATCGCGCTGTTCGCAGTATCCATCGCACACGCCGACGAGGATCTCTACCGCCGCCTCTCGATGGCCGCCAGGGGAACCGGGGACCAGACGCTGATAAAGAAGCTCAACGAGGCGTCGCGGAAACTGGACTGGAAGGACGCTGCCGAGACCGAGTTTGAAGGGCACCTGCGCCTGCTCAAGGCGAGCGCGGCCACGGTGACGGGCGACGCCACCAGCATATTCCTGGTGCGGAGCATCAAGGGCGAGCTTTTTATCCTCGCCGTACCCTCGAAGGAAACACTGGAGAAAGAGGGCGCCGCGTCGAAGTACGCGGGCCTCGAGAAGATGCTTGAGGACAAGCTGACTTTTAAAATCCAGTCCACCAAGGGGACCGTCGACGGCACGTCGTACCTTTTCGCCCACTTCGTCGAAAAGCCGAAACAGCTGGCGCTGGACCGCATCTTCAAGATCTCCATCGTCCTCATGCTCTTCTTCGTCATGCTGGGCATGGGACTCACCCTCACCATGAAGGATTTCAAGATCGTGTTCCAGAAACCGAAGGGCATGCTCTCCGGCGCCATTCTTCAGTGGGCCGTCATGCCGCTGGTCGCCGTGGGACTGGGCAGGCTGCTCGGCTTCTACGACGCCTTCCCGTTCGTCTTCGTCGGCATGGTGCTCATCGCGGTGAGCCCGGGAGGCGTCACCTCGAACCTCATGACCTACTACGCCAAAGGGGACCTGGCGCTGTCCATCTCGCTCACCTCGTTCTCCACGGTGCTCTCGCTCTTCTTCACGCCGCTGTTGCTCACGCTGTACTGCGCGAACGTCCCCGAGGTGAACATCCCGGTTAAAATGGTAATCCAGACGATCATCATACTGG
>Ga0116174_10003233_pt1 | contig 13477 bp, 13 predicted proteins | sample AD_UKC087_MetaG_FD_89801 | JGI IMG/M metagenome (GOLD analysis project Ga0116174, IMG submission 89801) | Active sludge microbial communities of municipal wastewater-treating anaerobic digesters from USA - AD_UKC087_MetaG | ecosystem: Engineered > Bioreactor > Anaerobic > Digestate | place: USA...
GTGAAAGAAAAATATGTAGAAGCAGCGGTGGATGCTTTACTGGCCGGCAAAGCCGTAGCTGTAACCAGCACAAAAGCCATCGGATGCGGTATTAAATGGAAGAAATAAATTTTATCCGTATAAAAGATAAGGGTCTGTAGTATTTACTGCAGGCCTTTTTTTGTCCGTTATTTAATGGTAGTTTTGCTCCCGATTTACACATCTATGCTTCCCATAAATTATTTATACTGGATATTTAAACCGCTGTTAAAGCTTAGCTGGAGAACCGCATATTCAATTAAAATTATTGGAAAAGAAAATATAGACTTAAAGAAACCCACCTTAATTGTTGCCAACCATACCAATGCCGTGATTGATCCAATTGCGATTGCAGTAAACGTAAAAAGAGGGGTGTTTTTTCTGGCTCGCGGTGATGCATTTGCCAATAATTTCCTGAAATGGTTATTGTGGCAATACCATATCATTCCTATTTACAGAAAAGAAGAATGCGATGATAATCTCGAAAAGAATCAGGAAACCTTCGGAAGAATGTTTGAATTATTTGACAAGGCCAGGCCGGTGCTCATCTTTAGCGAAGGCAAATGTATTCAGGAAAAAACCATTCGCAATTTCAGAAAAGGAACAGCGCATATTGCCGTAGATTATGCCAATGAAAAACAAGATTTGAATAAACTTCGCATTCAGCCAATTGGCTTAAACTACCATATTTACAATAAGTTTCAAGCAGATCTGATTATCAATTTCGGTACCCCTTTTACTTTGCAGGATTTGAATTTGCAAGACATCAACAGTAAAGAAAGCATTCAGCTGATTACAGATAAAACACAGGAAAAATTAGCTGAATGTATGATTATACAAACAGAAGTTGATTTATACGGAATGGAAATAGCTGCAGAAGAAATAATCGGTAAAGAATTGGAGCAACGATTTAAAAAGAAAAATCAAATTGAAAATTTATTTGATCTGCGTGTTCATATCACCAAACAATTAGCGCATTGTTATAAAACACAAAAAGAAACTTTTTTAGTTTTCAAAAATGGGTTAGCGCAATTAGAAAATAAATTAGCTGTTTATAAAATACCATTAAACGTTTTTAATAAAAGCAAAGCAAGCTGGATTTTATTAAGTGTTGGTTTGTTGTTTTCTTTTCCGGTTTTTGCGGCAGGATTTATATTGAATGCAATTCCGTTCTTCCTGCCAAAAATTATCGTAGAGAAAAAAGTAAAAAATCCTGTTTTTGAAAGTACGGTTCGTGTGGTGCTTGGTATGTTTTTATTTCTGATTTTTTATGTCTGTTATTTCTTTTTTCTTCCAATGATTTTTGAAGCAGAAACGTATGTAGAAAAAGTGAGTATTGGTGCAGGTGCTGTCGTATTCGTTTACGGTTCCGGATTATTCGCTTATTACTGGTATCAATTATTTAAATCGGTAAAGGGATTTTTCACCTTATTATCCATGGATAAGAATGAAAGAAATGAATTGATTGCTTTACACAAATCCTGTAAAGAATGGTTGCTGAAAAATTTGTCTGTTTAATTATTGACCAATTTCCTTATTCAGAAATTCCATCAATTCTTTTACATAAGCCGCTGTAAAATTGAATTCAATGCCTGCTGTTTTATACATTTCAGGAATGGATTTTGTATAGCCCAATTTCAAGGCGTTTTTATAATCCTCCACCGCTTTATGCTTGTTTTGCTTGTAGTTGCGCCACACTGCAATTGCGCCCAATTGCGCAATGCCATATTCGATATAATAAAACGGCACTTCAAAAATATGCAGTTGTTTATGCCACATGGTTTTTCTGAAATCAGCATACGGACTGTAGTCAATCACATCACTGCTTAATTCTTTATGCAGCTCTTCCCATTTGTTTTCTCGCTCTTCATTGGTGTGATTCGGATTTGTATAAATCCAGTGCTGGAATTTATCAATCAGGGCAATCCAGGGCAGCATCGTGATAATACCTTCGAGGTGTGTTTCTATCGCGCGTTTTTTATCTGCATGATTATAGAATGCATCCAGTCCGTCAAAGGTCATCAGTTCCATACTCATGGAGGCCAGTTCTGCCATCTCTGACGAAATATCCTGATCGAAATTATACGGCAACGTGCGCATCAAAAACGAATGCACCGCATGGCCGGCTTCGTGTACCATGGTTTCTAAATCGCGGTGCGTGCCTGCAGCGTTCATAAAAATAAACGGCACACCAATTTCCGGCAAGGTCATGTTATAACCACCAGGCGCTTTGCCTTTGCGCGAATTCAAATCCAGGTAGTTCATGTTGTTCATAATGGAAATGCATTCCGCAAAAAACGAATCCACTTCATCAAGACATTTTACCGATTTCTCAATCAGTTCTTCCTGTGTGCTAAATGGTTTCAGCGCAGGCAAATTTTCAGCGTCTACCTCCAAATCATATGGAAACAGATTTTCTACACCCAGTTGTTGTTTTCTTTTCTGATGAATTTTTTTGACCAGGGGAATTACTTCTGATTTTATTGCTTCATGAAATTGCTCGCAGGATTTCACATCGTAGTCGAATCGTCCCATCTCTGCAAACATATAATCTCTGAAATTCTCAAAGCCCGCGTTCAGTGCCATTTGATGACGGATTTTCAGCAACTCTGAAAACAAATTGTTCAGTTTTTCTCTGTCCTGAAAACGACGGCTACTGATTTTTTCGTAAATCGTTTTGCGCAATGCTCTGTCTTGATTTTGCAAAAAAACACCAGCCTGTGGCAATGTATATTCATTGCCTTCGTGTTCTATGGTCATAGCGCCGATGATAGAACCATATTCCTGCGACAATAATTGTATTTGTTGTGACAAAGAAATATTTTCTTCACGGAAAAGTTTTAATTGAGACTGAAGATTGCGCAGATATACAAAAAAACGTTCCTGATCTAATTCATTAATAAAAGCAGAAGCTGCCAGTTTTTTATTCAGCTCATTTGTCACCGTCATCCATTTTGGCATGATGTGTTCGATGAAATTTTCGTAAACTTTGGCGTGTGCTTCGTCTTCCGTATCGCAGGTTTGACGAATATAACGCCAACGATATTCCTCATCCACCACGGCATCTGTCTCACTTCTGTCAGCCATCCATTTCAGCAAACCATCTTTGTCTTCAATTGCCCGGGTCTGCAGTTCATCATAATAAGATGCCACATCTTCCCATGTATTCACAATCAGATCTTCAGAAAGGTAGTTTCGTTTATTTCTGGTAACAGTTTTCATAAATTCCTTTTTATAAATAAAAATTCCTTCAAGGTTTTTCAACCTTGAAGGAATCAAGCTGATAAAATTATACTTTGTTTTTAGTCATACGTGGTTTTGCTACAGATTGTTTCTGTACCACCACATCCTTTGCAGGTGCTTTTGTTTTTGCAGGTGCCACATCTTTTTTTGCGGCTACTTTAGCTTCTTCTGTTGTTGGTGTTTCCGACTTTTTGATAACATCCAAATCTTCCAGAATGGCAAACCATTTAATCAGTTTTTTGATGTCAGAAATATTAACACGCTCTCTGTCAAAATTTGGTAAAATTGTTCCTAAATAATTTCTCAGAACATCATTGGTTGCGTTGGCATCCACAGGTGCGTTAGTTGCTTTTTGATTTTTCATTTCAATAAGTACATCCAGCAATGGAACAGTATCGTTATCCGTGTAAATTGCTATGTTTTCTAAAGGAGAAAACATATGCTGGCGATTGGAATAAAATTTTTTGTTGGAGCCGTCTAATTCGCTCAATATTAATCCGTCATTTCTGTTGGCCACTACTCTTTTCAAGCCTGCAATGCCGGTTACGGCAATAATTTCTCTGAATTCCATAAACTAATTTTAGTTTACAAAAGTAGGAAAATGTTATGAATGAAAGAGAAAAAAGATGTTAATAGAAAAAGTTATTCTTTAATCGTCACTTTTCCGGTATAAACATTTAATTCACTATTCTTTTCATATTGTAGCTTTATAAAATACATACCGGGCGACAGTTGTTCATTAATGGTTATAAAAGATGAGTTTCCGCCAAAATCTCTGGTCAATAACTCTTTACCGGAGATGTCATATATTACAACATTATATTTATTCACCGAAATCCCAATTGGAAGCTGAATGCTGAAATTTCCCGTAGACGGGTTTGGAAAAACAGGCAAAGTAGATGAAATAACGTTTTGCTTTATTCCGGTAATTCTTTCATCGCAATCTATCAAACTGTAACAAAAATTAGCAATATGTCGTTTGGTGCTATCCAAAACATAAGGATTAAAAATAAGTGCCAATGGGTTTGGACTAAAAAGCGCTTCTATGTTTAATCCACCGATAAACGGCACATGCGAATATCCAAGCCAGGATTCAAACTCACTGCGCAATCCTAGTTCTTTATAACGCTTATCTATTAAATAACTACCCATCAGTTTTGGCAGCATTGGCAAATGAAAGGGATGATCATAATTATATGGAACTATCGGATCTGCGGTGCCGTGTTGTGATAACATGGGCGGATAATTTCTGTTAGGTTGTATCCAGGTTGTATCTAGCAAGGCACCTGAAATATTAATCATACCAATTACATTGGCTCCGCAGTAACGGTTATCCAGCAATGCCTGTGAATTCGGCTCTACCTGTAAAATCCATTGCTGATATTGTGGTGGCATCCAGGATAAACTATCCAAAAATAAGGCGTGTAAAAAACTTACTGAACCGGCTGAAACACCGCCGACAATAACTTTATTGTAATCCACTTTATACGGATTTCCGTGGTTTATGGTGGTGTCCATAATGCTGCAGGTAGCATCACGGATATCTATTAGTGAACGACCAACGGCCTTTACCATATTTTCTTCTGACAATAAGGACAGAGGGTTTGATTCCTCTCTGTACTCTAATGACATGACCACATAGCCGCGTTTTACCAGATCTATCGCCAGTTCTACAATATCCGGACTTTTCTGGTCTAGCAAATCTATATAACCGCCACCATGTGCCAATACTACTACTGGTCTGTTGGAAACCGTATCGTTTTTGGGCTGATATACATCATAACCTAAATTTTGCCAGCGGCCGTCACTGGTTTGTTTGCGGGCATATATAATATTATTGAGAACCGTATATTCGGAAAAAACTTTATTCTTATATCTTCCGTTAAAACAATCCGTAGCATTGCCGGGTGCAATAAAAAAAGATAGAAGTAAAAATGTGTAAAGAACTCTTTGCATACTCTTTTAGTTTACTTAAAAATACTTGTTTTTTTTAAGCATTTACTTTCATTTACCACTAATGGTGCATTCTTATCTTTTGTATATCTTTGAGGTAGAAAGATGGAATTCAAAATACATTCTAATTATCAGCCTGCAGGCGACCAGCCAAATGCTATCCGGCAATTGAGTGAAGGGGTTTTGCATGATGAAAAATATCAGACTTTGCTGGGGGTAACGGGCTCCGGAAAAACATTTACGATTGCTAATGTGATAGAGAAGACTCAACGACCAACCTTGGTACTTTCTCATAACAAAACATTAGTAGCGCAACTATATACCGAATTCAAAGAATTTTTTCCGGATAACAAAGTAGAATTCTTTACGTCGTATTACGACTATTATCAACCCGAAGCATACGTTGCCGTTACAGACACCTATATAGAAAAGGATTTGTCCATCAATGCGGAAATTGAAAAACTGCGCTTAAGCACCACCACTTCTTTAATGAGCGGCAGACGCGATGTGATTGTCGTTGCTTCCGTTTCCTGCATCTACGGTTTGGGTAACCCAGCGGAATACAAGAATCAAATCATTCGTATCACCAAAGGACAAACGCTGAGCAGAAATATCTTTTTGTTCGAGCTCGTCAATATTTTATATGCACGCACCACGGCAGATTTTCAGCGCGGAAACTTTAGGGTGAAAGGTGATAACGTGGAAGTATTTTTAGCTTATGCCGATTATGCCTACCGCATTACGTTCTGGGGCGATGAGGTGGAAGAACTCGAATCCTTTGATCCGGTTTCAGGCAAACGCATCGAGCAAATGAAAGACATCGCCATCTTTCCCGCCAATATCTATATTGCACCGCGCGACCAACTGCCAACTATTATTCATGAAATACAAGATGAATTAAAAGAACATGTAGAATATTTTAATGCTACTGGTAAACAACTGGAAGCTAAACGACTAGACGAGCGTGTGAATTTCGATTTGGAAATGATTCGAGAACTAGGCTATTGCAGCGGCATCGAAAACTATTCAAGATTTTTTGACAGACGAAATCCGGGCGACCGGCCTTTCTGTTTACTGGATTATTTTCCGGAAGATTTTTTATTAGTAGTGGATGAAAGTCACGTCACCATTCCGCAAATCGGCGGCATGTACGGCGGTGACAGAAGCCGTAAGCAGAATCTGGTAGAATATGGTTTTCGTTTGCCAAGTGCTATGGATAACCGACCTTTGAATTTTTCAGAATTTGAATCTTTACTAAATCAAACGATTTTTGTTTCTGCTACACCTGCTGATTACGAATTGATAAAAACGGACGGGGAATTCATAGAGCAAGTAGTGCGGCCAACCGGTTTATTAGACCCACCGATTGAAGTACGACCAAGCATTAATCAGATTGATGATTTGCTGGATGAAATTCACAAGCGCATTGCTGTCGATGAACGCGTGCTGGTCACCACGCTGACCAAACGCATGGCAGAAGAACTATCAAAATATTTAACCAAACTCAACATCAAGTGCAAATACCTCCACAGTGATATTGACACCATGGAACGCGTGGAAATTATACAAGGCTTGCGTCTGGGAGATTTTGATGTATTGATAGGTGTTAATCTCTTACGTGAAGGGTTGGATATTCCGGAGGTTTCTTTGGTGGCTATTTTAGATGCGGATAAGGAAGGCTTCCTGCGTAACGAACGCTCTCTGACACAAACGGCTGGTCGTGCGGCGCGAAATGCCAACGGCCTGGTAATTTTTTACGGAGATGCGATGACCAAATCCATGCAGCGAACCATTGATGAAACCAACCGCCGCCGTGAAAAACAAATTGCGTATAACATCGCACACAACATGACTCCCAAAACAGTATTCAGAAGTAAGGAAGAAATTTTACACCGCGCATCTATTTTAGATATACGCCAGCGACCGGAAACCCGGGAAGAACGCAATTATAAAGAACAGGTGGACAAAATGAATTTTGCCGCAGAGGAGGAAGGAGAATACCTAACAAATGAACAACTGGAAAAGAAAATTGCACAACTGAAAAAAGCTATGCAACGCGCTTCGCAACAAATGGATTTTATGGAAGCCGCCAGATTACGAGACGAAATGTTTAAATGGCAGGAAAAATTGTAAATCCTTTATTATGGAAATTATCTTTATAATCGCATTTCTTCTTGTTATTCTTTTATGGATAATTCGGTTCAAGAATTTATTTACTATAAAAGATATAAAGAAGTATGAAGAATCAAGAGATAGCTTAATAGATGACCTGTTGGATTAGTTGTTTTTTATCTTTTTTCTTCTTAATTTTAATTATGACAAAACAAGCACTAAAATCTCAACTTCACCAATTTATCGATACCATAGAAGATGAAGAAACACTCTTGGTGTTAAATGAGTCTTTTAATTCTATAAAAAAAGATAGCGATATTTTAGATGAACTATCTTCATTTCAACAAACAAGATTGCAATCATCTATTCAACAGACAAAAGATGGAAAAGTCGTTTCTAATAAAGCAGTAAAAAATCAGATTCAAGAGTGGCTTACGAAATAGTTTGGACAGAAAATGCCAAAAAAGACCTTGAGCTGATATATGATTACTTGGTTAGAAAATGGTCTGAACGTATTGCAGAAAAATTCCTCGTTAAAGTATTGGCTCGTTTAGAATTAATAGAAACATTTCCGTTTTCAGGCAGAGCGTCTTACAAAGATACTTCAATACACAAATTGCTCATTACTAACACAATTCTTTTTATTATAAAATTGATGAAAATACAATCACCATTTTAAACATCTTTGATAATCGTAAAGAATTAAATCCATTTGATTAAACCATCTAACATGCAAAAAACAATGCTCATCACCGGTGCCAATTCCGGCTTAGGTTTCGAAGCCGCTAGACAATTGGCAAAACAAGGTCACGAAATTATCTTGCTGTGTCGCAATAAAGAAAAAGGTGAACAGGCAGTGGCCGATATCAAATCCTTTTCGGGAAATCAGAAAATACATCTCTATACAGCCAATTTAGCCGTTCAAAAATCCGTGGAGGTTGTTGCTGCACAAATAAAAAAAGACTTCGGTAAACTGGATGTATTGTTGAATAATGCTGGTGGGGTATTTTCCGATTTTTGGTAGATGTTGATGCAGATGGTGATATTGATATAGTTGGATTTGGGCAAAGCTCCGTTGCTGTTGCAAAAAATACAGGAACAGGTTTTGTATTAGCATCTAATAATTGGACCTCACAATTTTGTCCAAGTACAGGTTGGACAAACAATGATTTATATCCAAGATATGTTATGGATATAAATGGCGACAATAAAGCAGATATTATTGGTTTTAGTCAAACAGGTACTTCAGTTGCACTTTCAACTGGTACAAGTTTTCAACCAACAGCAACAACTTGGCAAAGTGGATTTGGGTATAACCAAGGTTATACAAGCAACAATCTTTATCCAAGATTTTTAGCTGATTTTAATGGTGATGGACGCAAAGACATAATTGGGTTTGCAAATGACAAAACAGTTGTAGCATTAAATAATACACTAAACGGTCAAAATAGCTTTGGTCCTGCAGTTACTTGGAGTAGAAATTTTGGCAGAACTGATAGAGCAACTCAATTTGAGTATGATAATTATTGGGATGATTTTAATACTAGACCTAGATTAATTGGAGATATAAATGGAGATGGCAAAGCTGATTTAGTTGGATTTGGAGCAAAAGGTGTACTAGTCTCACTTTCAAATGGTAGCGAATTTAATTGTCAAAGATGGATAAATCCTGGATTTGATGCAACAAATGGTTTTACAAATCAAAATGACTTTCCTAGATTTATAGAAAATATTAGTAGTACAGATTCTAGAGATGAAATAGTTGGCTTTGGTTATGCTGGAGTTTTTGGATTAAATTGTAATTCTGGTAATGTATTGAGATTATCCAATAATTCTACTAATAATAATACTGAAACTGAAAGTAAAGTAAATAATACTGAAACTGAAATTAAAATTATACCTAACCCATCAAATGGTATAATTGATATTACTTTAACTAATTCTGATTTAAATACAAATATTATTATTTACAACTCTACTGGTCAAATTATTAGAGAAATTAAAAATGTAATTGGCAGTACAATAATAGATATCTCTAATAATAATAATGGATTTTATTTTCTTAGATTTGTGAATTCTGAAAATGGAAATGTGATAGGAACTAAAAAAATTATAATACAAAAAAACTAATTTATGCTGAAAATTAAATGCATTATATTATTTATTATTTTGCAATATACATTTGATTCATTCTCTAATGATAGTATAAAAATTAGATACGCTACAATAGTAGAATCTGGAGCAATTTTTCATGTAAAAAGTTTTAAAGAAGCATCTATCCAAAGAGATATAGTAGGTGTTTTTGTTAGAAATATGCAAGGTGTTAATTTTAAAAATAAAGTTATTTTTGGAATTGGCAGTGGTTTCGATTTGCAAAACGGTAAGAACGGTAAAAAAATAGTGGAACAATATTTCCATGTGCCAATATATGCAGAAGTTAGAAAAGAATTTTTAGAAAAGAATTTTAAATTATTTGTAGGAAGCAGAATTGGGTATATTTTTTATATTGACAAATTAACTACAATAAAATCAAAAAATAAGCTAGGTGGATTTATGCTGGAAATTCCATTTGGATTGAACTATAATATAAAAGAGAAATATGGAGTTGGGTTAGCATTATTATATAGAATACAATATTTGAATAAAGATTTTGGTGGTTATTATTGCCTTGACGAAAATAATTGTGTTTATTTTCCTAAAATGAAGCATAATGAAATCAATAATTTTATAGGTATTGGATTAAGTCTTTCAATTAAATAAATAATGAAAAAATGCACAATTTCTTTGTTTTTTGTTTTTGGATTTATAATACATTTAAATGCAAAAGTAAAATATACAAAACTTGATTCTATACCATTTAGAACACATGAAATTAGTATAAGTTATGGTTTTGCTTCTTTTGAACAATTGGTAATTGTTTTTGGTAATACAATAAATCCACTTAATTTATTTTTGTTACCATTACAATCCAATCAAGAGAAAAAATATAAATTAATAGCACCAGCTTCTATCTCTTATAAATATTATTTAAAGCCTAAAGTGGCATTTACAGCAAAAGGTTTTTATAGTAATATAAAATATAATGTACACAATTTAGATTCTGGTCAATATATAAATGATTATACTGAAAAATATCATTTTTATGGATTGCTTTTTGGAACTGAATATCATTATTTAAATAAGAAATATGTGCAGTTATATGTAGGTGCAGATGTTGGTTTTTCATTGATTCAACAGAGAAAATATGATTATAAAAATGAACAAATTAAAAAATACAAGACAGATGGTTTTTTTGCATTTCAAGCTAATGTTTTTTGCATTAGATTTGGAAACAAATTAGGTGGTTTTGCAGAAATTGGTTTTGGCTCATTAGGTATTTTAAATTTAGGATTAAATTATAAATTTTAGAAATAAAAAAACAGTTTGCATTTGATGCAAACTGTGGTACAAATTTAAGAAAATAGTTTAATAATTTAACGAAGAACGTTTAGTTTTTATCGTTTCGATGATTTGTTGCTGTAAAGAAATTTGTTGTTGCTTAGCAGCTTGGTCAGCATCGTTTTTAGCAATATCGGCTTCGCGTTTTTGAATTAATTCTTTAGCTTTTTCAATATCTTTTACGTAATCAGCTTTGTCTTTTACTAAGTCTTTTAAATCGCCATTTAATGTTTTTAAGATTTTTTCTTCTGCTTTTTGTTGGTCTTCTACAGCAATAACAGCTTGATCTTTAGCAAATTTTTTGATGAGTGCTTATGAGCAAAGTAAACTGGCTAATGTATTATTCACTTACGCACTGGCAGAAAAAGCAAAACCGTTTAATATTACGGTCAATGCCTTGCATCCCGGTTTTGTGTATACGCCAATCGGCAACAAAAACGGAAATGCGTTTTTCGGCTTCGTATGGAATACGGCTTCTAAATTATTTGGATTGACAGTAGAGAAAGGTGCCAGCTCACATATCTATCTTGCAAGCTCCGATGAGGTTAAAAATACAAGCGGTCAATATTTCCACAACTGCAAGGCTAAAAAATCTTCGGCTGTTTCTTATGATAAAAACATACAGGAAATATTATGGAAGGAAAGTGAGCGTAAAAGTGGATTTACTTTTTTGTAATCCTGATTTTTTTTGATGCGTCATCCTGAACTTGTTTCAGAACAAAAACAAAACCCGATGTCTTAATGACATCGGGTTTATGTTTTCATCGTAAGTTTACGATTACTTTTTTGCTGGAGCTTTTTTCGCTACTGCTTTTTTAGGAGCTGCTGCTTTTTTTGCTGGAGCTTTTTTCGCTACTGCTTTCTTAGGAGCTGCTGCTTTCTTAGGAGCTGCTGCTTTCTTAGCTGGAGCTTTTTTCGCTACTGCTTTTTTAGGAGCTGCTGCTTTCTTAGCTGGAGCTTTCTTAGCTGGAGCTGCTGCTTTTTTAGGAGCTGCTGCTTTCTTAGCCGGAGCTTTCTTAGCTGGAGCTGCTGCTTTTTTTGCTGCTGGCTTTGCGCTTGCTGTTTTCTTTGCCATTGTTTTTTATTTTGTTTTTTGTTTCATTTTTAAACAGTTGAAACTTTTCTGTTGGAACACTTTATTTTTTATATGCAGATTAAAATACTCCTTTAACTATTCTGCAATATAAAAGTAATACAATATTCATTTTATACAATACCTGAGTTATTCATAAATGTTGATAATTGTGGATAACGTAAAAGGCATATTTTTATTCTGTAAAATCAAGCTGCTTCAAAAAAATCAATAAAAATATTTTGATTTTTTTTATCGCGTTATCGTCTTAAAATTATTTTTATAAAAAAATTATATCGCATGAAAACACCAGTAAATACTAATGTTTCTGAAGAATGCTCTTTAAGAAATAAAAATTATACTGTTCTCTGTTTAAATAATTTATGCTTGCTGCTGGTTGATTTATTTATTTAATTTTTCTGCAAAATCAATAACGTCATCCGAAAAAAACAGCCTTAAAAAATGTTGAATGTTTATTTCGGTGGATAAAATAGAACGCTCCTGATAATGAAAAATATATTTTCTCTCTTTGTTTTGAAAGATTTTTTTTGAAAACTGAATTCTGAAAAGGATCTATTGTATAAACAAAATGCCATAGAGATGAATAAAAAATAACTGCTTTTCATGCGTATGACATCATTCAATTTCTTATCTTTCGTGTGAAATTAATTCTGTGAATAAGAAAATTGTCCTTCCCGTTTATATCGTTATCAGCATTTTTTTAAGTGCTTGTTCTTCCTGCAAGAATGAAAACGACAACACTAAAAAAATTGATTCAAACGATATAAAAGAATCGTATAAAATGCTACCAGGCGAGCAGCAAACTGTAATTGACATAGTATACAAATGGAATGCTGCACACGATACGATCCACTTAGACAGCCTGGAAAATTATTACAATGATCCTGTTTTGTTTTTTAAAAAAAGAATCCCGCTTAAATCTGTAATTGATTCTAAAAGATATAAAATAAGTCATGCGGATACTTATCGTGAACGAATTATTGGACGAATCGGAATTTATGCTTCTGATACCGGTGATTATAAATGTGAATTTTTAAAACTGGTCACCATCAACAGTAAACCAAATGTATATCACTCTTATCTGATATTTAAAAAACAGGCAGACAGTACATGGCGTATTATTGTAGAAAGTGATAAGGAGGCAGACCTGCGTCCGGAGATGGTTTCATTGTTTGAAAAATTTCAGGAAAGTGAAAGTTTATCTTCCGGCGATTTTAACGGAGACGGAGAAAAAGAAGATTTGATTGTATTAAAACCGGAACAAGATACGAGTGGAAGATTTTCCTCCACCGAAACAAAAATATCTTTTACGAATATGGACTTGCCCGAAATTGTAATTCCAAATTGCGTTGGTGTAAATGTGCTGAATGAAAATGATGTGGACGGCGACGGCTCCGATGATTTTTCCATCGTCATAAAAAATCCGGATGGGGAAGTTGGTAATGTTATTTTATATAGTTTTAAAAGAGGGAAGTGGCAGGAATTGGCCAAATTTAAAGCACCTGAAGAAGAAGTGTTTGAGTCCCGGCAGAATCTGATTGAATTTGCGGGCAGCGGAAATATCAAAATCCGTACGCTGGAAAAAACACCGGATAGCAGAGATTCTTTGGTGATAAAAAC
>Ga0116174_10003234_pt1 | contig 13467 bp, 15 predicted proteins | sample AD_UKC087_MetaG_FD_89801 | JGI IMG/M metagenome (GOLD analysis project Ga0116174, IMG submission 89801) | Active sludge microbial communities of municipal wastewater-treating anaerobic digesters from USA - AD_UKC087_MetaG | ecosystem: Engineered > Bioreactor > Anaerobic > Digestate | place: USA...
TGATGCAGAAGAACTGGAAAAGGTTTGCACCAGGCTTCTTGAAAAATTCAGGCAGCCGGTTCTGGTTGAGGAATATCTGTCCGGGAGAGAATTCACAGTTGGAATTATTGGAACCGGAAGGGCTTCAAAAATTACCGGAGTAATGGAAATAATTATTAAAGGGCCGGAAAAAGCCGAAGAGTACTCATACAATAACAAGATAAATTATATGGAGACAGTAGAATATAGGACTGTAAACGGAAGTGTCGGAGACAAGTGCAGCGAAACAGCCTTGAGGGTATGGAGGGGTTTGGGCTGTATGGACGGCGGCAGGGTGGATCTAAAGATGGATTCCAATGGAATTCCGAATTTTATGGAGGTAAATCCGCTGGCAGGCTTAAATCCGGCTGTTTCAGACTTTCCTATTCTTTCGGCATTGTACGGAATGACCTATGAAGAGCTAATCAGAAGCATAATGAAATCATCACTAAAAAAATTAAGCCGGAGGACAGATTAATATGACTTCAAAAGGCATAATTCCTGTTTTGTATAACGAAGTATCTGAAAAAGCTTCGAAAGCTGAGATAGATGTAATTTATCAGGTTGATGCCGTAGCTGCTGCACTTGAAAAGCTCGGGTTTACAGTATCCAGACATGAATTTCCGGGAAATATGACAGAAACGGTTGAGACTCTTAAAGAAATGAAGCCTTTGTTAGTTTTCAACCTGGTTGAAGCCGTATTGGGGCAAGACAGACTCAGTTATTTGGCTCCTTCAATGCTTGAGGCCCTAAGTATTAAATATACCGGCTGCCCGGCAGAGGCAGTTCTTTTAACTACAAATAAGGTTGTTACAAAAAAGCTGCTCAGGTCCTGCGGCGTTCCAACGCCTCCATGGATTACAGTCCATGACGGAGGAGTTATTGCCCAAGGCGAAAAGTACATTATAAAAGCTGTCTATGAGGATGGCTCGGTTGATTTGCATCAGGATTCTGTCGTTGCTATGGAAAACACAAGCCAAATAAGAGAGCTTCTGGAGTCAATGAATAAAAAGGCAGGAAAAGAGTTTTTCGCCGAAAAATACATAGAAGGCAGAGAAATAAATATTTCAATGCTGGGGGAGAAGGGCAGGCCAACGGTTCTGCCTCCCAGTGAAGTAAAGTTTATTGGTTATAAGGAAAAGAACATGGAGGAAATACTCGATTACCGTTCTAAATGGGAAGAAGACAGCTTTGAATATAAAAACACATTCTCATCAACAAGTTTTGACAGCAAGGACTATGAATTGCTTAAGGCGCTTGGAGAAATTTCAATTGAGTGCTGGCGTGAATTTAATCTTAAGGGTTATGCAAGAGTTGACTTCAGAGTTGACAGAGAGGGAAGGCCATGGGTGCTGGAAATAAACTCAAATCCATGTATTACTCCCGGAGGGAGTGGATTTATAAATTCGGCGCTGCAAGGAGGTTTGGATTTCAAAGCTGTAATTGAAAGAATAATTTCTGAAGTATGAAACGGAGGCGCATTATGTCAACTTATGTAAAACTTATAGAAGGTAAAGGCAGGGGTGTCTTTACAGACAAAAAGATAAGTGCCGGCGATATTATAGAAAGCTCACCTGTAATTGAATTCCCTGAAGGAGAATGGGATCACGTTGCGGAAACAGTTATGAGTTATTATTGCTACCTTTGGGGGGAAGATTTGAAAATCGGGGCGCTGGCTTTGGGGTATGGTTCATTATATAACCATTCATATAAACCCAATGCAATATATATCCGCAAGGTTAGTGAAAAAGTTATAGATTTCGTTGCAATAAGGGATATTGAAGCGGGGGAAGAAATTACGATAAACTATAACGGAGTTTCCGATAGTAATCAACCGGTATGGTTTGATGTCGTTGAATAAGCATACAGCGGTAGTCTTATACAATAAAATTCTTAAAACCTCTCCCGAAGATGTTATTGATAACCGTACCCAGGCGGAATGGATTTCAGAAGAGCTTGAAGAGCTTGGCTTCAATGTGATAAAAATGCAATTTGAGGCGGATTGTATCAGTATACTGGAAAATTACAAGAAAACAAACAAGAACCTCATAGTTATTAATCTTGTAGATTCCGCTCCCGGAGAAGAAAGCCTGGCGTATCTTGTTCCTGCAATATTGGATTATATTAAAATAAAATATACAGGTTGTTCGCATGAAGCTCTTTTCTTAACCACAAACAAGGTATATACAAAAAAAATACTCCACAGCAATTTCATAAATACGCCTGAATGGATTTGCGGTAAAGAAAACTGCGGATTTTCTCCCAATAATAAATATATTATAAAAGCATTATGTGAAGATGCCTCAGTAGGCTTGTGTGATGAATCGGTCTTTATGGCAAAAAGCCTGGAAGAACTTACAAGGTCCGTTATAAGCAGGGAAAACAAGGAAGGAAAACCGTTCTTCGCAGAGCGATATATTGAGGGCAGGGAGTTCAATGTATGTATTTATGGGGATCAATCGAACCCAATAATACTTCCGCCCTATGAGTGGACCTTTGACAGGTTTGAGGAAAAAGGCAAGGTGAAAATAATCAACTATGATGCAAAGTGGACTGAAAATACTTATGAATATGATCATGTAAATGCAGTATACGACTTACCAAAAGAGGACAACTGCATGCTTGAAGAGCTCAAAGCCGTATCAAAGGCCTGCTGGGAAATATTTAAACTCAAAGGATATGCACGAGTAGACTTCAGAGCCGATCTTGAAGGAAATCTCTGGGTTCTTGAGATAAACTGCAACCCAAGCTTTTATGGCTTTTATAATATTGCCAAGAATAAAGGGCTGAACTTCAAGGAAATTCTTAGAAGGATCGTTGAGGCAGTTTAGGAGTTGGATGAATTGGATCATAACAGCTTATTTCTGCGGTTTGATTTAAAACCGGGGGAAAATAAAAGAATAAGGGAAATTACAGAGTCTGTCGGCGTTTTTTATCCGCATGAGACAGATATTGCTGAAGAACTGGCAATAGAGAATATAGAAAAAGGGCCTGATATCAGCGGTTATAATTATATCCTGTGTGAATATGATTCTGAAATTATTGGATATACCTGTTATGGAGAAATTCCATGCACTAAGGACAGGTATGATTTATACTGGATAGTCGTTGACAATAGATTCAGAAGGATGAATGTTGGCAAAAGGCTGATTCAGGCGGCAGAGGAGGAAATATTGAAGCGGGGCGGAAAGAAGCTGTATATTGAGACATCCTCACGAGAACCGTACTATTACACAAGGAAATTCTACATGGACTGCGGCTACAATGAAGCGGCCGTACTTAAGGATTATTATGATGATGGGGACGACAAAATCATCTATATGAAGGATTTAGAATGATAGAATTTAAAAAAATTTTCATAGAATACTATTGACCTGAAAAAAATAAAGTGCTACAATATGAATGAATAAAAAAATTATTCATTCGGGAAATGGAGGCAGGTTACTTGACAGATAAAAAAGCAGATATATTTAATGCCGGAAGAGAGTTGTTCTGCTCAAAAGGATTCAAAGACACAAATGTTTCAGAAATAGCAAAGCTTGCCGGGATCGGAGTCGGTACCTTTTATAACTACTATTCTTCGAAAGAGGAGCTTTTTCTTGAGGTTTTCCTCAAGGAGAACGAGGATCTGAAAAAGCGCTTATATGAATCCGTTGACTTGAATGATGATCCCGTAACCTTCGTCACAAAATTTTTGACAAAGAACATAACCGAAATGAACTCAAATCTGATACTGAAGGAATGGTACAACAAAGAGTTCTTCAGCAAATTGGAGCAGTATTTTTATGAACAGGATGGTTTGAGCAGTATCGATGAATTAATGAAAAGCGGCAGGCTGGAGTTAGTGAGGCAGTGGAAAGCCGAGGGGAAGATGAGAAATGACATAGATGATGAAATGATATGCGCCATTTTTGATTCTATACCTTATATCGATATTCATAAATATGATATTGGGATTCAGTATTATCCGCAGATTATGTACTATATAACGGAATTCATAATGAAAGGTTTAACTGATTGCCCGAAAAAGGTATAAATATGGGCAGTTATTTTTTGCTCAAACATGAATGAATATAAAAAATATTCATTCGGGCAAGGAAGGGATTAGTAATTGATAAAATATGATTTCACTAAGAGGAATTGTAAAAGGGGAGCGCGACCGGACAGTACAGAAGGTGTCCAATCAATGAACTTTGGGATGAACACAGTGATGACACACTGGGCTTTTGGAAGGCATGCGGAGAAATCTCTTAAAGCAGTCTGCAAGGAGGCTGCAAAATTGGAAAGAGAGCTTAGCCGTTTCATACCGGCCAGCGAGATAAGCGGGATCAACAGGTCCGCAGGTGTGGGCTCAGAAAGGCTGAGCGGTGATACATATGAGGTATTGTCCCGTGCCGTTGAATTCTCAAGATGCTGCCAAGGCCTTTTCGATGTGACCATTGGGCCTTTAGTAACCTTATGGAACGGCAGCAAGAGCACATGTAAGCCCCCGGAGGATTCAAGGATAAAGCAGGTTCTTCCTTTGATAGACTACACCGGCCTGCAGCTGTATCCCGGCGAAAAGTCTTCCGGACTTCAAAGGGTAGGACAGTCCATTGACTTGGGAGGTATAGGAAAAGGGTTTGCCGGTGACAAGTTTTTGGAGGTATTCAGCAAATATGGTGTAAAATCAGCCTTTACAAATATCGGGGGAAATGTTGCGGCTTTAGGAACAAAGCCTGATGGTTCCCCATGGCGCGTGGGTATCCGGCACCCCAGGCAGGAGAACAGCCTGATAGGCCTTGTTTCTGTAGCTGACAAAGCAGTGGTTACATCCGGGGATTACCAACGGTACTTTATTGGAAGTGACGGTAAAAGATATCATCATATACTGGACCCGTCCACCGGGTATCCCGTGGAGTCAGGGTTGGCAAGCGTAACTGTCGTGGCAGACAGCTCAATGGATGCCGATGCATTATCCACTATATTGTTTGTATCCGGGATGAATAAGGGAATGGAACTTCTGAAAGGATTTCCCGGAGCCGAAGCAGTCTTTATTGATATGAACTTGACAGTATACATTACACGGGGGCTCAAGAGCTGCTTTCAGGCTGATGAAGAAATAAACACAGAAGTTCTGACTTGATGAAAGGAGATGTTAAAATGAGAAGAAAGGGGAAATTCAGAATGATGATAATTATACCGGCGGCATTGGTAACGATAGTTGGATTAGTTTTAGGAGGAGGGATACTTTTTACTGCGGGAGAACGACGGGAAGCCAAAAATCTTCCTATCGCCGTTATAGATTTTAAAAAAGTTAATGACGGCACATATATCGGAGAATATGAAGGCGGGATGTACAAATGGAGAGCCAATAAAGTTCAGGTCACAGTGTCCTCGGGCAGTGTCACTGATATTAAAACATTAGGGGATAAGAAGGCGGGATGCGGCGAAAAGCCGGAGCTTACGGGAGAACTATTTAATAGAGTAATTGAAGCTCAGTCTCTGCAGGTGGATGCAGTCAGCGGTGCGACACTTACCTCCAAGGCGTATCTTAAGTCGGTAGAAAATGCACTGACACAAGCACAGAAAAAGTAAATGCATACAAACAGCTGATATGCGTACCAGGCGGTTGTACAAAGGGCGAAAGCATACCGGAGGTGAGTAATTGAGGGACATAAAAGCAGATATCTTTAATTGCGGAAGATCGTTATTCATGTCAAAAGGCTTCAAAAACACTAATGTTCGGGATATTACCGCAATGACCGGGGTAGGCGCAGGCACTTTCTATAAGTACTATACTTCTAAAGATAAGCTTTTTTTGGAGATTTATATCAAAGAAAACGAGGAATTGAAAAAGCATCTGATGGAATCCGTCAATATAAATGATGATCCCGCATCGTTAGCTGTAAAAATAGTGACGTATAACATCAATGCAATCAATTCCAACCTGATACTGAAAGAATCGTACAACAGGGAGCTCTTTAGCAAACTGGAGAAGAATGTTTATGAGCAAAGCGGCTCTGAAAGTATTGATGAATTAATCAGGGAATGGAGGGCTGACGGGAAAATAAGGAATGATTTGGATGATGCAATGATAATTGCCATTCTTAACTCTATACGCTATATCGACATTCACAAAAATGAGATTGGAATTAGGCATTTCCCGCAGGTTCTGTATTATATAACAGAATTTATAATGAAAAGCTTGGTTAAATGAATATTAAAAATAAAGAGGAGAATTGATAATGAAAAATGTAGTAATCATAGGTTCCGGCTTAGGCGGGCTTACTGCCGGCAACCTTCTTGCAATGAAGGGGCATAAAGTAACAATATTTGAATCCCACAGCATGCCCGGGGGCTATACCGCCGGATTTTACAGGAAGGGTTATTATTTCGAGAGCGGTACTGTCGGCCTGGAAGCCTCAGCGTCGGTATTCAAGGTAATGGAAGAAATCGGAGTACTTGATAAAATAGATTTTGTAAAGAAGAAAAACCGGTTCTTCTCGGAGGATTTCGACGGAACCCCTGAGAATTTCGATGAGTATAAAAAAATGATCTACGAAGGTTTTCCATCGGATAAAGAAAAGCTGTATATGTTTTTTTCAGATATGGATAAAATAAGCGTCCTTTTTGAGGATGCTGACAAACCTATGCCCTTTCTTTATAACGGACTTGACAGGATAAAATCAATGGTGCCCTACATCCTGAGCGGCCCGAAGCTGATAAGACTGGAAAAGCAGTATGGAAATATGACATCGTCGGAGCTGGCAGCAAGATATTTTGAAAAAGATTCCAAGCTGTTCAGGCTGTATAGGGGGTCCGGATATGCGGATGCGCTGGCTTTATTTGTGGCAGGAGGGTTATCAGCAATGTTCGAAGACATGTGGACCGTAAAAGGCGGTATGCAGTCGTGGGCTGATGTTCTAGCTGAAAATTTCAGGGAGCTGGGCGGAGACTTGAAACTGAATTCTTATGTGGATAAGATAATAACAAAAAATGGAGCAGCAGTTGGAGTCTCATGCAATAACACTGTCTATGAAGCAGATTATGTTATTTCCGCCGGGGATTACAAGAAAACCTTCCTGGAGCTTTTGGACAACAAGAGCCTTATACCCCAGGCTATGCGGGATAAAATAGGCAGTGCTGCGGTGTCGGAAGGTTTCTTCACAGTATATCTGGGATTGAACATGTCCAATGAAAAACTTGGTGAATATATGAAAGCACCGCAAGCCTATATTTGCGACGAAAAACCGGGATGTGACATCTACAATTCCGAAGACGGTGAGTATTTCAGCAAGTCAGCTGTCTCTCTTTATTCTGCTTCCATGATTAATCCCAAACTTGCCCCTGAGGGAAAATCATCATTAATGCTTCAGACCGTCGTGCCGTACCGCTGGATGAACAATTGGGGCGGGGGAGACAGGGAAGAATACGGGAAATTGAAGAAAAAGGCTATGGATGCATTGATAGACAATGCAGCAAGGATGATTCCCGGCTTGAAGGAGTGCATCGAGTATAAGGATGCGGCAACTCCGCTGACTTACGAAAGATTCACCCACAATACCGACGGGGCGTCCTCTGCATGGAGCTGGAATCCCAGGAAAAAGTTCTATAGCAGTCCTATGAGTTTGAATATAGATACACCTGTGAAAAACCTTTATATCGGTTCCTGCTGGGCGATGCAGATTGGCGGTATACCCGGTGCCCTTGCAGCCGCCTACCAGTGCGCCAGCAGGATAAGCTGAGGCACTCAACAAGTATAGACGGATAGTTAACAGCTCATTAAGGAATAAATACCGAACATTGAATAGCTTCATTGTCCGGTATTTTTATTTTATGACCTTCGAGATGACCTGTCAGGACTAGGATGATATTTTGTTGAAATTGAGTCTAAATCCAACTTTATAGTACATAAATATATAAAAGAGCTTATGTGCAAGCTCAATTGAGATAAATATGTTCAGCTTTGCTGGATACCTAAAAAATTCGGAGGTGGAGAAAATGAGATCCAAGTTAGTACTTTTACTTGCAGGTATCATGTTGGTTACCTCTATTTTTGGCGGCTGCACTGCCAAGGAGCCGGCTGCTGCTGAAACGCCTGAGGCTCCTGAGGCTGCTGAAGCTCCTAAAGCCGTTGAGACAGTCAAAATAGGTGCCATACTGCCCTTGACCGGCGGTGCTGCTGCTACCGGAGTCAAGCTCCAGGCTGCCATGGAGGTTGCACAGGAAATTATCAACGGTGAACATCCGGAAATAGCTATTCCCTTGGCAAAGGAAGCCGGGCTGCCTAACTTAGGCAACGCAAAATTAGAAATCGTATTTGCCGATCATCAGGGTAATCCTGAAATGGCTAAATCCGAAGCGGAGAGACTTATCGAAGAAGGCGTAGCGGGTTTGGTCGGATCGTATCAGAGCTCGGCTACAAAGCCGGCAAGTCAAGCTGCGGAGCAATATGGTGTGCCCTTCGTTGCAGGCTCTTCTTCATCAGCTGCTTTGACGGAGAGAGGACTTCAGTATTTTGTTCGTATAGCTCCCAATGACGATATGGAAACAGCAATGTTCTTTGACTACCTGATATATCTTAACGAGAATTTCAACGGCGGGATTAAGAAAATTGCAGTTGCTTATATTGATAATGAATTCGGAGTCCATGCAAAGGATATGGTTGAGAAATGGATTAAAGAGAAATATGGCGCTCTCGGTTTTGAGCTTGTCGGTACCGTGCCTTATGCAGTTGATGTCACCAATGTCGATACCGAAGTACAGCAGATAAAGAGCCTGAATGCCGATGCCATATTCCACGCTTCCTATATTGCAGATATTACTATGTTTGTTAACAAGTATAAGGAATTTAAAATTACTCCCAAAGCTGTTCTGAATTATTGCGGCGGCTTCCAGGACACTCAGTTTGTGGTCAATCTCAGTAATGACGGTGATTATTTCGCCGGCGGCGCAGCCTTCTCGGCAGAAAAACTCGACGGAATGCCTGAGCTTGCGGAAATCAACAAGCTTTATAAAGCCAAGACCGGTGCCGACCTTGATGGCCCTGCCCTGGAGGAGTTCTCTTCTGTAATGGTGCTCGCAGAAGCAATAAATATTGCAGGCAAGCTTGATGGAGATGCGATTATGGACGTAATTAAGAATACTGCTTTTGATGCACCTTACTATGCTACCGGGAAGGTTAAATTCAACGAAAAGGGGCAGAATGAAGTTCCTGCTTCCTATGTAGTACAGACCCAGGATAAGAAATATCAGGCAGTATATCCCAAAGATACGGCTACGGCTGACCCGATAGTTCCTTTCCCGGATTGGAGTCAAAGATAGAGGGGCGGAGTATCCTCCGCTCTCTTTTTCCTTTGCATGTAAAGGGTATAAGCAGATGGCTTAATCCGAAAAAGGAGGGGACATATGATAATAGGACAGATAATAGCCAATGGAATACTAATGGGATTTATATATGCTTTAGTAGCTGTGGGATTGACTCTTACCTGGGGTGTTATGGACATTATAAATTTTGCTCACGGTGAGTTTTTGATGATTGGAATGTACACCGCTTTTTGGATGTTTGCAATCTTTGCAATAGATCCGCTGGCAGCCCTGCCTGTTTGTACTGCAGTACTTTTTATATTGGGAGTTTTAACTTATACCGGAATTATCAAAAGAGTTATTAACGCCCCCGGATTAACGGCGCTATTGGCTACTTTCGGTTTCAGCATGTTTTTGAAGAATTTCGCACAGTTCTTATGGTCACCTAATTTCAGGTATATAAATGAGTCTGCGGTTTCAGGAAAGACCCTTGAACTTGGGAATATTGTCATAGGTGTGCCGCAGGTTGCTGCAGCTGCCGCAAGCATAATTCTGACTATTGCAGTCATGGCCTTCATTGATAAAACAAGAACAGGCAAGGCTATTCAAGCAACTGCCTTGAACAAGAACACTGCCTTGTTAATGGGAATTAATACAAAGAAAATGTATGCAATAACCTTTGGACTTTCCGGTGCCTGTGTAGGTGCAGCCGGTGCGCTGATGTCCACTTTTTTTCCGATTTATCCTGCATCCGGAGCTCTTTACAGTGTTATTGCCTTTGTGGCTGTTGCACTGGGAGGTTTCGGCAATATAAAGGGTGCGCTGTTCGGCGGTTTGATTATAGGATTGACAGAGGCCCTGGGAGGTTATTTCCTGGGCACTCAATTTAAATATGCCTTTGTATTCCTTATCTATCTGATAGTGATACAAGTCAGGCCGAAGGGGTTGTTCGGATGGTAAAGAATAAGAAAGCATTAATCATTTTGATTGCCATTCTGGCTGTATTGCCTCTTATTAATCAATCCAAGCCTGTGCATAATGCCATCATTCTTCTATTGATTTTCGCTTCCTTGGGTGAGGCCTGGAATCTGATTACCGGTTTTGCCGGACAGACTTCCTTCGGGCATGCAGCATTTTTCGGCATAGGAGCATATACCTCTGCAGTAATTTTTTCCCGCTATGGCATTACCCCCTGGGCAGGAGTAATTCTGGGAGGTATACTTGCCTCTGCTGCAGCCGCAGTTATAAGCTATCCCTGCTTCAGACTGAAGGGACACTATTTCGCTATTGCAACTTTGGCTGCCGCGGAAATTGTCAAGCAGATTTTCGTCAGCTGGAAATACGTAGAAGGTGCCACAGGGATTTCCCTGCCCATAATAGCCCGCTCTTCAGGCTTTGGGAAAAGGCTGTTTTATTTGCAATTCAATGATAAGCTGCCTTGGGTATACATCTGTCTGGTAATGTTTGCCGCAGTGATTTTTTTCTGCAGCTATCTGGAAAACTCCAAAATGGGATATTATTTAAAGGCTATACGTGAGAGCCATGAGGTGGCGGAGTCCATTGGTATCAATACAACCAATTACAAGCTGTATGTGATGGTCATATCTGCCTTTATCTCGGCTGTCTGCGGCTCAATATATGCTCAATACATACTCTATATAGACCCCTTCATGATTTTCTCTCTGGATATTTCTATGAAAATAGTCCTGCTGACGGTTTTGGGCGGTGTCGGAAATATATTCGGACCGATTATCGGAGCAGCTGTTTTTATTCTTCTTTCCGAATTTACCAGGATACAGCTTGGGGGCTCCGGTACAGGCATCGACCTGATGATATACGGACTATTGATTGTCTTGATTACATGCTTCCAGCCCAAGGGCGTTATTGGCATAATAGCAAGAGTTTCAAACAGATTAAAGCAGCAGAAAAGGGGAGGTGAAGGCAATGCTGAAGCCGCTTCTTGAAATCAGAAACATAACTATGAAATTCGGCTCACTGGTAGCTAATGAGAATGTATCCTTCACTATTCATGAGAATGAAATAGTCAGCCTTATCGGACCCAACGGTGCAGGTAAAACCACGTTGTTTAATTGTATTACCGGATTCTACAAGCCTTTTAGCGGTAATGTAATCTATGACGGAAAGGATATTACCGGTATGACTTCCTATCAGATTTGCAGTCTTGGAATTACCCGGACCTTCCAAATAGTAAAGACCTTGAATGAAATGACAGTAGAAGAAAATGTCATGACCGGTGCTTTTTTGCATACCGGAAGCCGGAAAAAGGCTGCGGAAATAACTGCAGATTTTCTTGAAATCACCGGCATGACACCAAAGAAGGATATTCTTGGCGGAAACCTTACTATTGCAGACAGAAAAAGGGTGGAAATTGCCCGGGCACTGGCTACTAATCCTCGTATTCTGATGTTGGATGAATGTATGGCGGGTTTGAACCAGACAGAAATAAAGGATGTCATGAACTTATGCCTCAGGCTCAAGGGAAAAGGGCTGTCACTGCTGATTGTCGAGCATATCATGGAAGCTATTATGCCTATATCTGACAATATCGTTGTTCTGAATGCGGGTAAAAAGATAACAGAGGGTATTCCGCAGGATGTTGTCAACTGTGAAGAGGTTATTAAAGCATATTTGGGGGATAGATATCATGCTAAAAGTAAAAAATCTTAAAGTAGGATATGGCAATGTCCCGGTTATTTTTGATTTTTCCTTCGAAGTAAAGCAGGGTGAGGTGGTGTCGATAGTCGGTTCCAACGGTGCGGGCAAATCCACATTGATAAAAACAATATCGGGGATATTGAGGCCTGCCGCCGGAGAGATCGAGTTTATGGGAGAGCGCATTGATACCATTCCCGCATATAAGATTGTGGAAAAAGGTGTTTCCCATGTGCCGGAGGGGAGACAGGTTTTTGGCAAGATGAGTATTAAGGATAACCTTATGCTGGGTGCTTTCACTATCCGCTCCGAGACGCAGAAGGCAAAGCTCCTGAAAGAAGTATATGAATTATTCCCAATTTTGAAAGACAGGGAGAGCCAGAAGGCAGAGACTTTAAGCGGTGGTGAACAGCAAATGCTGGCTATAGGCCGCGGGCTCATGTCGGATCCCAAGCTGATAATGATTGATGAAATGTCCCTGGGCCTGGCTCCGTTCCTGGTAGACAAGGTTATGGATACCTTGAAGCTAATCAGCGGCAAGATAACAGTGCTGTTGGTTGAGCAAAAGGTACAGGAGGCCTTGGAAATTGCCAATCGCGGATACGTGCTGCAAAATGGGCGCTTGGCTGTCCAGGGCAGCGGCAAGGAACTCCTGGAATCAGATATTGTTAAGAAAGCATATTTGGGATTGTAAAAATATTTTTTTTCAAGGGACGTCGCGCTGCGTCCTTTAATTGTTTATTTCACAATAGTCGAAATTTGTGATAATATTGAAACAAAAGATTTCAGAATTTGTTGATTAATGGTATAATTTAACTGGAATATACAAAATGTTAAGTTTGGCAGGTGAAGCTAATGTATAAAATCAACTGTGAAAGCATGGGGGATGTAAAAAAGTACATATGGTATTACAGAAAGGACAATAGCGAGCACGGGCCTTATACCTACGAGGATATTGTTGAGATGGTCAGAGAAGGGGTAATCGGGCCTGAGGACTATGTGCTGAAGTTTGGTAACAGGAAGTTCATCAAGGTATCTGAAATGCAAGGGCTTTCTGAGATACAAGGGCCTCCCGAAATGCAAAAGCTTCCTGAGATGCAAGAACCTTCTGAGGCCGGTGAGAAACCTGAAGAGACGAAGGAAGAGCAGCATGAGGGAATGAAGGAAGCGGCTCCTGAAATAAAGAAAGAGAAAGCAAAAGAGGAGCACCATATTGCACATGACAATAGAGCCAAGTATATTCAGGGGAAACACAAGAAAGAATCCTTCAGTCCAAAATTACCGGTAATTATAGCTTGTTTTGTAGGCTTATGCTTTATTGTAGTTTTGTGGATACTTCTGTCTTGATTTTTTCAAACCTTGAATTTCAAGGTTTTTTATTCTGAAAAAAGAAGCGGAATAATTACTATACTGAATTTAATATTTTGTGCAATTAATAGACTATAATAAGATAGAATAATAGTATAATCAGGCATTGGGGGAATTAAA
>Ga0116174_10003243_pt1 | contig 13438 bp, 15 predicted proteins | sample AD_UKC087_MetaG_FD_89801 | JGI IMG/M metagenome (GOLD analysis project Ga0116174, IMG submission 89801) | Active sludge microbial communities of municipal wastewater-treating anaerobic digesters from USA - AD_UKC087_MetaG | ecosystem: Engineered > Bioreactor > Anaerobic > Digestate | place: USA...
TAAGACAAGACCCTAATGTAATCATGGTAGGAGAGATTAGAGACACTGAAACTGCAAGAATTACTGTTAACTCTGCACTTACTGGACACTTGGTACTCTCTACCCTACACGCAAATGACTCTGTAAGTGCAATACCAAGGCTAGTAGATATGGGAATTGAACCTTTCTTAATTGCATCAACACTTAATATAGTAGTAGCACAGAGGCTTGGCAGAAGATTATGTACACACTGTAAAAAGGAATACACATTACAAAGTGATAAAGAGAATAGCGAACTATTAAAGATGAGACCTGATTTACAAAAATTTATTAAACCAACACAGAAATTATATAGAGCCGTAGGTTGTGACTTATGTAACAACACTGGATACTCTGGAAGAGTTGGTATTTATGAATTACTTTACATAGATAAACCTCTTAGAGATACGATAATAACTAACCCTTCTATGGACGCAATCCTTACAACAGCAAAAAAGGGAGATTTTAAACTCATGGTTGAAGATGCTGTTACTAAACTAACCAATGGAATAATTGATATTAAAGAATTAATTAAAGTAATCGCAATTAAAGATTAATGACAGACGAAGAAAAAAAACAATTAGAAGAGTTTGAAAAGGAACAAGAGGAAAAAAAGAATGGCAAGGAGAAAGAGGAAGCAAAAGTTGTCGAGGTTCCAAAAAAGGAAGAACCACAGCAAGCAGAACCACTTCAAACAGAACAGAAAGAGGAGAAGAAAGAAAAGAAAAAGGAAAATGTTGTTGTAGAAGATAAGCAGAAAGAAAAAAGCTTAAAGAAATTACAAGGGATTAAAGTAAAAGTCCCTACCCTGCTTATCTCAATCAAATCTCTGGCAGCATTACTTAAAGCTGGTATTCCCCTTTCTGAGACAATTGAAACCATATCTGGACAATCTAGTGATGAAAACTTAAACAGTATCTATACATATATATCACAAGAGGTAAAAAAGGGAATTAGTTTAGCAACAGCGATGAGACTATTTCCGAAAGTATTTCCCGAAACAGTCGCATCTGTAGTAGAAGCTGGAGAAAAAGGAGGCTCTTTAGAAAAAAATCTTATCTTTGTAGCAGAAACAATACAGAAAGAATGGGAAATTAACAAAAAGTTAAAAGGGGCTGTCATATACCCAGTAATCATTGTAGGAATGACTATGGTTGAATTCTTGGGAATGATTTTTATTATACTACCAAAGTTAGAAGTGATGTTTGAAGCTTTTGAAAATATCCCTGCATTCACACTATTTATTATGAATGTAGCAAAATTCATAAGAATAAATTGGATGGTTATATTTGGAATAATCTTTGTTTTGATTATAGGACTTGTTATTTTCCTAAGAACAAAGCCTGGTAAAAAATTTACAGGATGGTTGGCTATCAATTTCCCCATACTTAAAAAACTCTTTACAGCCAATATTCTTTCTTCATTTTCTAGAACGCTAAGTGTTTTACTCGCTAGTGGTATCCCCTTAGAAAGATCTATGGAGATAACATCAAGCACAACAAGCAACTTTATATACGCAGACATTTTAAAGAAAGTACATGACGGTATTCAACATGGAAAAGATCTCTCGATTTCATTAGGGGAATATCCAAAATATTTTAATGCTTCCTTTGTAAAAATGATTGATATTGGAGAGGTTAGTGGTTCATTAGAAGAAAATCTTATGTATCTTCACGAATTTTATACAGAAGAGGTAACAGAAATGAGTAACAACATTGTCACCTTTATCGAGCCTCTCCTACTAATTTTAGTAGGCCTAATAATTGGAGGTCTGGGCATCACCGTCTTAATGCCTATCTATCAACTAATGGGTACAATCAATGGATAAAGGAAATACGCAAATACAAAAAATGAATGGCTTTTCTCTACTTGAGATTATACTAACAGTCGCAATTCTTCTAATTCTCTCTGTTTTTCTTTTTCCTTTTACTATTGGAAAACTTCAAGAAGTTCAATTAAAAAACTATTCAACAAAACTAATTGAAGATATATATTTCCAACAACAACAAGCTAGAAACCAAAATATACATACAGGAATTAAACTGGAATCTGGGAAATACACCCTCTTTACAGGAGAAACTTTTGAATCTTCTACAGAAAAAGATGTAAAAGAATTAGATAAAGGATATACAATATCAAACATTTCACTAAATGAAGGAACAACTATTCTCTTTTCTCCTGGGAGTGTCAAACCTACAACATTTGGAACTTTTGTTTTAAACAGAGGACAGAGTCGTATTAAGATATATATAAATAAAGAAGGTTTAATTGGAAATGAAAAGATGTAAAAAGACTTACAAAGCGATTAGTTTAGCAGAATTGGTTTTAGCCATTGCTCTCTTTGGTATTATGTCATCTTTTCTAGTTTTTCTAGTCGTAGATGCTACAAGAGCTTTTAGTAATACACAAAAAAGGTCTGATGCTACAAATCTTACAAATGAGATATATTCTGCTTTAAAATTACTCAAAACTGACGAATGGTTTGTAGTAACACAACATACGGGATTAGGACCAAAACATCTTGTGTTTGCTGATGGTAAGTATTCTATTCTTGATGGAGAAGGAGAAAGAAATGGTTTAAAGTATAGTTTTACTGTTAATTTTGCAAAGAGAGATAATTTCGGGAATCTAAATGATGAAGGGGAGATAACAGATCCACATACTAGAGTAATAGCACTAGCAATAGAGTGGACTGATAGTATAGGGAAAAAGCACATACTTTCACCTAAACTATATATGAATGATTGGCATGTTAATACGTTTACATTTACAGATGAAACAGATTTTAAGAAAGGAACTCATGTAGAAACTACAGCAGCAAATATTATGGGAGGAGAGCTTAGGCTGCAATCAGTGTTCTATCCCAACTGGTGTCGCCCAGAAAGATCTATGAGTGAATATGATATACCTGGATCCGCAACTGCTAGATCTGTATTCGCAAGATTAGGATATGCCTACTTAGGGACAAGAGGAGAATTAACAGGAGAACCGTTTACAAAACTCAGGATAGAAGGAGTTAATCCTATCACTCTTACTGTAGAAGGAACCTTCTCTGGTTATGCTATAAATGAAATATATGTAGAAGGAGATTATGCATATTTAGCAACTACAGATGACAATAAAGAGGTTGTTATCTTAGATATCTCAAGTTTACCTTACACAGAGGTGGGATATGTAGATACTCCAGATTCATGGAATGCATATAGTGTTTTTGTAAAAGGAAATATCGGTTATGTTGCTCACAGTACATATGTATCAACATTTAACCTAGATCAAAAAACAGGAAAACGAGATATTTTGAATACAATAAATGTAAGTCTCATTCCTTGGATTGCAACCGTAAGTCAGATATATGTCAAGGATAACTACCTCTACGGAGTATTAAACTGGGACTGGTATGAGTTTGCAATTATAGATGTAACAAACCCATACTCTATGAAATTAATATCAAGAACAAGTGTTAACAACCAACAGGTATATGATATGTATATATCTGAAGATGGAAACCGAGCCTACTTTGGAACAAATATTTCCAGTAACGAGAACGAGTTCTTCATAATAGATACCTCAACCAAAAAGGGAAAAAGACCTATCATAGCATCTGTAAATACAGATATGACAGTAAGAGCTCTATCTGTTGTGGAGGATGGAAATGTAGCAATACTTGTTGGCACGGGTGGACAAGAGTATCAGGTTTACAACATTTCTAATGAAACTAATCCAATAAAGTGTGGAGGAATGCACATAGATAATGGAATATATGACATAGATTCACTTACAGACCCACAAGGTAATGCATTCTCATATATAGTTACAGGAGACACTAATAATGAGTTCAAAATCATTCGTGGTGGTCCAGGAGGAGGAGATGAAGAAACGGGAAACGGATATGTACCTTCTGGAAATTATCTATCAATCATCTCTGATTCCAAATCAACAAACTCAACATATTACACCCTTTATCTTCTTACTCAAGTACCAGAAGGAACGACCATGGAAGTACAATACAGAATTAGTGATAGTCCAACAATGGTTGGTGCTCAATGGAGAGGTCCTGATGGAACTCCAAACACGTTTTACAGCACAACTGGGACATACTCATTACCACAAGGGACAAAAGGAAGATACTTCCAATACAGGGTTAATTTCACAGGAGATACAGAACACACACCTTTACTTGAAGAATTAGTAGTAAGCTATGAAAAATAAAAAACTAAAAGGCGTAACATTAGTTGAAACCCTACTCTACATAGGCTTGTCCTCTATCATCCTCTTTGTAGTCCTTAGCTTCATGCTCTCCACCCAAGAGGCAAGCAGTAGAACTTCTGCAAAAACCAAAACACATCAAGCATCTCAATTCATTCTAGAACACTTACACGAAACATTTAGACAAGTAAAAAGCATAGATCAAACAAGTTCTGTTTTTAACAATGATAATGGAAAACTCTTTGTTGTTTTCTCTGATGGTATGAGAAACTATTCACTTACAAATTCACAAATTCTTTTTGATAGTACCCCTATTACTCCAAAGACAGTCAATGTTACAAAATTCCTCTTAGAGCCAATAAGAGACAAGAAAGATACCTCCATAATAGCTGTTAAGATCACAATACACTTAATCTCTACAGAAGATACAAATGTTAGCGAGGATATTAATTTCTTAGGTGTTATACGCTGATGAAATTGAAAGTAAAAAAAGAACAACAGAAAGGATATATTGCACTAACAACTGTTCTAGTTGTTCTTCCATTACTTCTACTAACAGGAATTAACTTAGTTTACGAAAATATTACAGAGATGGTTGCTGGTAAAATGAGATTTGACTACAACATATTAGAACTCAATGCAGAAACTTGTTTGGAGGAATCAGTTAGGAAGATAAAGTTTAATCCACAATATACAGGAACATTGAACTTCAGTCTAACTGGATGGAGTTGTGAGGTTACTGTACAAAATGTTCCTACCAAAACAGGATTTAAACTACTAAATATCGTTGCAAATGATGAACTTAATAATGTTGTCATTATAAACAAAGAATTAAATACTAATACTGATCCTTTTGAAATTTCAAATATTTAAAAAATTTAAAACTACAGAGTGGATATTCTTTATCTCCTACCTCCTCTCTATCATCCTCCTTACATACAGACTTTTTTCAAACTGTATACCTGGAGTTAACTGTGTGGTATATGAAAAGATTATCTACTTAACTACCCTATCTATCATATTTGGTGTTTTGGGATATATAGCTTACAAAGATTTTAAGACTATGGAGATAGACAATCTAACCTCATTAGTTCTAATGCTTTTTTTAATAGTGATTACTGTTATTCTTTTCTTTATTCCTTCATACAAAGAATGGGCTTATCAAAAACTACTAGGAGCAGTTATCTTAGGCTCTATATTTCAATTAATTGTCTTACTAACAAAAGAGAAAGGGTTAGGACAAGGAGATGTTAGGTTGGCAATAATATCGGGGATTTTAGTAGGTATAGATAATTTAGTACCTTGGTTATATATTACAATATTTAGTGCACTGATATATGGGTTAGTTTTAGCTAAGAAGAAGAAAAAGTTTAAGGGTTTAAAAATACCTTTTGTTCCTTTTATGGTATTAGGAATTGTTGTTACTTTGGTGATGTTTCTTTAGTGAGTATAATAAAGAGGTTATTGCAACTTCTGTATTCTCTCTAAATCTCCATGTTCTAATACATATTCTCTCCAAGCATCTTTTTTAGGTAGAAGTTCTTCAATTCTATTCTCTGGCTTACCTTCTTCACGTATTTTCTTTGTAGCTCTCATAAGTAACTCTACCTCAAGAGCATTCCTTAAATTCTCATAATTACTAAGACTATCTCCATTCCAAGCAAAGAATTTTTCATAAGCACAGAACCATGGTATAAAAACTTCACCAAAAAAACTAGTGTCAACAAATTTAGAATCTTTATCTAAACGCCTTTTCACCTCATACATCAAAAACCATTTTGCTTTATCAAACTTTGTCCATCGTACTCTTTCTACTATCCTTACAATCCCTATTTTCCTCCCTATTGCATTTCCAATGCTCATAATCCCTACAGATAAACCTAATGTATATATAAGAGAAAATAACTCAAGATCACTTAACTCTTTAACAAGTTCGGGTTTTCTTATTAATCCTGGATACCTACCATACTGATCCTCAAGTTTGTCAATTTCTTTTTGTGGAACTTTTAATGCTAAGGTGTCAGGATCTTCTAATAATTCAGGATATATTTTTTGTAATACTCTATAATTTCTCCACCCAACATCAAGACTTTGTAGTACTTTTGCTTCATTTTTCCCATCTAATCTACAAAACTCCCAATAAGCATTCTCCCTCTCACTACGTTGGTCTATACTATCCAGAAACATATGAATTCTTTTCTCTGGATATACACCCACAACTCCTTCAAGAAATTCTTCAGTAGTTTCAAATTCTATCATTAGTTCAGGAAACGAAGTTCTTAACACTTTTCGAACCTCTTCATTAACCTTAGAATTCCGAATTACCCCAGATATGTTTTCTAATCTAAATTCTTCTTGTACTTCCTTTGTAACTTGAAGCCTCTCTATTGGAAAATTATTCATAATTCGTCCAACAACCTCTCCTAAAGATTCAAACACAACTGCATTTTCAAAAATTCTTGCTACATCTGGAAACCAACCTTCTTCTATTATTAGCTGTATTGTTGGAGATATACTATCCTTAGCCTCTTCTATCTTACCTTTTACAAAAGTACTAGAATCTCCTATTATACCAGGATATAAATCTTCGGATATTTCTTTAACATCAGATATCAAGCTTTCTGAATCTCCTGTTTCTAAATATAGATTATGAGATTCTTTGGGTAATTCCTCTACAACATTTGTCGGCATAGTTTTACACTAAAAGTTATTGTTATAATTACAATTATAGTAAAAACGATAATCTTGATACATCATCTTGTTCGGTTACATATTTTCTCCAAGCATCTTTTTCAGGTAAAAATTCTTTAATATCCTCTTCATGTCCATCCTTTAATGCTCTCATCAGTAACTCTACCTCAAGAGCATTTTCAAAACCTAGTTTACAATCAACCTCCCAAGAGAAGAATTTTTCATTAAAACAAAACCACGGTACACATACTTGTTCAAGATAGTCTATACGAGAAAGATTGGAATCTTCATCGAAACGCCTTTTTAATTCATATTGTATTAAAAATTTTCCAGCTGTAAAAAACTTCTCAAATCGTACACTGTTTACTGTTTTCACAATTCCCTCAGATCTAGCTAACATATTCCCTAGATCCATACGCGGCAAATATTTATTTACTGTATATATTAGAAAAAACAATTCAAGATTACTTAATTCCCTAATAAATTCAGGGTTTTTTATTAATCCTGGATTCCACCCATACTGTTTTTCAAGTCTGTCGATTTCTTTTTTTCGAACTTTTAATGTTAAGGTGTCAGGATTTTCTAATAGTTTTGGATATATTTCATGCAGTACTCCGTAATTCCTCCATGAGACACTAAGATTTTTTAGTACCTTTCCTTTTTTACTATAACCTTTTTTACTATAACCTAATTTGCAGTACTCATCATAAGCCTTATCCCTCTCACTACGCCTTTTTAAACTATCAAACAACATATTAATTCTATTCTCTGGAAATATACCCACAACATCTTCAAGAGAATCTTCAGTAGCTTCAAACTTCTGCATTAGTTCTGGGCATAAAGATCTTAAAATTCTGTCAATTTCCTCTTCAACTTGAGGGTCATCTGCTGTGTCATATATATCACTATCATCTTTTAATTCTTTCAAAACTTCCCTAGCAACTTCAAGTCTTTCTATTGGGAAATTATTGTTAAGTTCTACAACAACATCTTGTAAATAGTTCCATACAGTAGTATTCTTAAGATTCTCTGCTAGTTCAGGATACCATCCCCTATTCATTATTTCTCTTATTGCTGGATGTATACTGTCTATAGCCTCTTGTTCTAAACTTTCAATAAAGATTTCAGGTTCAGTTATTAAACCTGGATATAATTCTTCGATCTCTGCTTGGAAATCAACGAAATCCCCATCCACACCTTTTGGATCACTTTGTTCTGGCAGTTGCTCAAAAGTGTCTGCTAGCATAGGTTTAAACTAAAAATTATTATGGGGAGTGATTAAGTATAGCAAAATTAACAAGAAATATATACATACAAGAGGGTTATGATTCCTCAGACATCATCCTTTTAAAACGCATCATATCTTGAGAAGAAAGTTTATAATCCCTCCAGTCTTCCTTAGGTATAAATCTTTCAATACCCACACCTGTCTCCACTGCTTTTTCAAATAATTTCCTTTCTTCCGAAGGAATTTGATATATAAAATTTCTATGAAATTCTTCCCATTTGAAGAAATCTATACCCCAATCAAATTCTTTCCCCTCCTCTGGTCCAACTACATCAGTACCAAACTTTCTTGTTTGATATATACAGTAAGTATATGCAGATACAGCTTCCTGAAAATCTTTTTCAAAAGCTTCTTTGTCTCCTTGATAATAACCGCCTATACTATAATCCATTACAACAGCTAAAGCTCTTTTATAGTGTTTTTCTATCTGATAATACAATTCTATTGAACTTAAGTTTTTTATTCTCTCTGGATCTTCTATTAATGGTCCTGGATATATATCAGAATTTTCAACAGAAACATCTTCTGACTGTTTTGCATCATTAGGGATTGTAGAATCTTCTACAACATCTGTAGATGATTCCCCTGATTCTGAAACGCCTTGTGTCATAATTATAAATTAAAAAGTTCTTAGATATGTATTCAAGTATAACAAGGTTTGTACAAGAATCCATCCCTCTTTTGTTACATAATCTGTATCCTGCGACAACTTCTCTGGAGTATCTATAATCATAGTTTTAAACTAAAAAATTATCGTGGAAGTAACAAAGTATACCAAAAGCAGAAAAGAACATGTAATCCAAATCACCTTGTTATATACATACAATAATAATAAAATAGATACACAATAAATTATTCTTTTAAAGAAAAATGAATAAAGAACTAACTATTTCCCTTTTACCAACTACAAACTTTCTCAAAGATGATGGCACATTTGATCTGGAAACTGCCATAATGACCTGTGGGCGAATTGGTGGTATCTGTTACAGTCCCGAAGGTTATGGAGCACTTCAAAATGAAGATTCTGAATCTACTTTAAGAAGGGTTAATATGACTTTGGATAGTGGACACCATAGTATCTATGACCATGTCCAAGTCTCTTTAGATATTCGTAATATACCAAAAATTTTGGCAATGATACTCAATAATGAGCACCAATACACAACAAGTGAGAAATCTGCTCGATATACTAAAATTGACACATCTGAAGATTCTGCTGTTACCCACACAGAATCTGAACTATACAATAAATGGATTCCTATATTTATAGAGATGATCCAAGAAAAATATCCTGATCAGTTTAAAGAGAACAAAATGGAAAAGCTTGCAATGGAAAATGCAAGATATTTTATTTCTGTTTTTGTTCCAACAAACCTAATCTACACTGTACCTATTGCACAGCTTAATAGAATTGTGAAGTGGCTACAGGATTATCTAGAATGGAAAGAACATCCACTCAACACAAAATTGACCCCCCATATTAAGAAGTTTATTGATCTACTTAAGAAGTTAAATGTTCTTGAACCAAGATTACAAATTAATGAAAAAAAGAGAAAGTTATCCCTTTTTGCAACAGAAGAGGAGAAGAAACTATGGGAGGAACACTTCTCTCTTGTATATTCTACTGTGTATGATGGTAGTTTTGCACAAATAGCGCATGCTCATAGACATAGAACTTTAGACTTTCAAATTTACATTCCAGAAGAATTTAAGACGTTTATCCCCCCTATCCTAAATCACTACCCAAAGTACAAAGAGACTTGGCTTAATGATATGCAAAAAGTAAAAGATATCTTTCCACAAGGACAATTAGTAGAGATCTTAGAACAGGGGAATGTAGGTAACTTCCTACTTAAATGTAAGGAAAGACTATGTTCTGCAGCACAACAAGAAATTATGAGGCAGACACAAATAACTCTTAAAAAGTATTATGAGAATACAGAAGGTGATTTGCATTTATACCTCAGTCACTACAACAAAGGGGCACGATGTACATTTCCTGACTATACATGTCTAAGACCATGTGGATTCGCACAAGGAATAGATCTGTCGAGGGATATTTAAAACATAAGAGGCAAATGACAAGGTTAGAGAATTAACAAAAATGCTTAATGAGGTTTTAAATAATTAATTAATAAAAATCATAAAACCACCCTATCTCACACCTAGGATATAGTTCCTTCATTTCAAAAAGGTTGTTTAAATCTTCTATATTCTTCGCCTTAGATAATTTTTTCAAAAAGATTGTATACATCTCTTCCTTAATCTCCCATTCTGAATTAATAAATTGACCCCAAATAACAAGAATCTTTGTTTTTGGATCTCTAGTTCTCATATCTTTTAGATATTCTTTTGGAAACAACCTCCTATACTCCTCCCTGTTATACAACCAACTACCTCCTTCTACATATTTAGCTTTGGGATACTTCTCTCTAATCTCCTCAAACATCTCTTTTAATTCAGCTAATCTTTTAGGTTTTTCACTTAAGGATAATGGTCCATTCTTACTCTTACCATCATTGAGAAAATGTATCTTTACAATACCTTCCCCATTTTCATCTTCTACATACTTGTATCCAAAACAACCAAACCATTTTTTCTTTTTATCTGGATCTTGATAGTTTTGTATATGTAATTCATATGCTACATCTACCAAGTTCTCTCTTTTTTCATATCTATCTATTAGTTCTTTCCAATGTTTAGATTCTGGGTCAAAATCCCATGAATAGTTTCCTATAAGGAAGAATATTGGTGTGTGTTTTTTAATTGATTCAATTATATCTATACCCTCTATCTCACCTCTTTTAGAGGCGTATTCTATAATCATATGGAAGAGTTTTTTAGGATAGAGTTCTTTTTTAGGTTGCATGGTTAATTATTAAATATTATTTCTCTGATAACCATATACAATAGGGAGAAACTAAATCTACAACCAATGCAGTATTATAGTTTGTAGAATCATCTCTATACTGTTTTGCAAAAGACTTATTCACTCTATACCTCAAATGTTCATCTAAAGGTTTTAAGTTATTCTTACCACCGATAGTTAGATAGTTATCAATACAAAAATTATCAATTTTCTTAATATTCTTACAAACAAAAGAATATGTAGCACCTTGTAGTTGTACTGGTGCTTTAAATTCTACATAGTCTTTACCATTTGTAGAGTATGTTTGTATAAAACCAATATCAGAACTATACTTACTTTTAGTTTCTAAAAGAACTAATTTAGGATTCTCCCCTGTTTCTTTGTATATATCCTCACAATATTGTTGTACCTTTGCAGGATGACAAAATACACCTGAATATCCCCAAAAATGAACACCATGTATCTTCTCCTCTTCTATCTTTGAGTCAATTATCTCACTTAATGACATATCACTATGAGGACCAACTTTCATTATAATTATGTTTTTGAGATTCATAGTGGTAAAAGCTATATATTCCTAAACTTTCTAACTCATATTATACTACAAAAACCAAAGAAACTCTGCGTACAAAGGATTTTTTACTGGATATACACAAAGGTATTAAGGTATAATAAACAAGAGTAATATTATTAACAAACCTATGATTAAAGCTATTGTATTTGACCTTGATGGTGTATTTTTTGAAAATGGTACAGAAACCTTTATCAACTCCTTACAAGAAAAATACCAATTAGAAGAGGATGAAATAAAGGAGGTATATTTTAGAAGTCAACAAATGGCAGACTACAAAAAGGGAAAGATTCTCGGTGATGAGTATTGGAATTGGGCAATAGAAACTTGGAATATACCTACTACTAAAGAAGAAATTGTAAAGCTTTTAATTGATAGTTACTCTGTAAAAGATCAAACAAAGATATATGTTGAAGATTTAAGAAACAGAGGTTTTAAAACAGCTATATGTACAAACAACTTTCCAGAAAGACTAAATGGTTTAAAAGAAAGATTTTCTTTAAATGAATATTTTGATGCAATAGTAGCTTCTTTTGAAGTTGGTATAACAAAGCCATCACCTGACATATTTGAAGAACTATCTAGACAACTTGATTGTAAACCAGAGGAAATAATAATGAGTGATGATAAGGAAGATAATGTTTTAGCATTAAAACAGTTAGGATTTAATGCAATTGGATATACAGATTGGGAAACATTTGTATCTGAGGTGGAAGGTATTATAGAGGAAAGTTCAAAATAGATTCTTTAAACACTATATGAGTCTTTACTGTTTTCAATAATTCTTTTATCAATTTTCTGCTTACTTAATTTCTTGGCAATACTCTTTATTTGAGCATCAAACTCTTCAACATTAGAATTATTTCTTACAGAATGATGATCTTCATGATGAAAGAAACCAAGAAAAACATATACTGTATGAGTAATAATGGAATAATTTTTAAAATATTGATTAATATTTTCAATAACATGTCCATTTGAAAACTCTTTAGTTGGTCCTTTTATTGGCTGTACACCACATAAGATTAGGTTTAAAGGTTTCCCAGCTAATTTAAAGAAAGAAGTATAGTGGTTTGTTCTGTCAAAAAAGTTTTTTAAGATACCTGATATAAAGCTTTCATATATTGGAGATATATAAACAATGGAATCTGCTTCCTCCATCAACTTGTAAGCCTCATGGATATCATCGTCTATAAAACAGTACTTTTTCTCATCTCTACAGCAACTAACACAACCTGTACAGAATTTTATATTCTTCTCCGCAATAGTGAAAATTGAAGTTTCAATACTTTTACTTGTATCACTTAGAGAGTTAAGTTCTTTAAGAAGTTCCTTCGCAATAGTATTACAAAAACCTTTTCCTCTAGCACTACCATTTATAATTAAAATTTTCATAAGACTATTGTAGCATACAAAAGGTTTCTACCTGGTGGAGACGATGGGAATTGAACCCATGTCCAAAAGTATCATCTAGTACCATATACAAACATATCTAATCTTGTTTAGTAAGATATACCTAAAAGACTAGACAAAAAGTATATCTCCTCAGTTATATATCTCAATCAACTACCCTACTGACCTGATAGAAGATCGTACCCTAATAACGACTGTCTTAGATTCCTCATTAGGGAAAAGAATAAAAGACATTAACCGAAATCAATCAGTTAAACTTATGCAAAATTGTATGCATAGGCTGGAGCTGCAAATGCTGCTCTTAGTCCTGCGCTTACTTTATCTGCAAAAGCGACGATTTTATTTTTTACACTTATCTTGTGTGTTAAGAATAACGAACTTA
>Ga0116174_10003247_pt1 | contig 13428 bp, 8 predicted proteins | sample AD_UKC087_MetaG_FD_89801 | JGI IMG/M metagenome (GOLD analysis project Ga0116174, IMG submission 89801) | Active sludge microbial communities of municipal wastewater-treating anaerobic digesters from USA - AD_UKC087_MetaG | ecosystem: Engineered > Bioreactor > Anaerobic > Digestate | place: USA...
GGGTTGAGCGAGCTGTAGGGGTCCTGGAAGATCATCTGGATCTCGCGGCGAAGCGGACGCAGCTGCTTCTCGGGGAGCGTGGCGATGTCTCGGCCCTTGTAGCGGATCGCGCCGGAGGTCGGAGTCTCCAGCCGGGTGAGGCAGCGGGAGACGGTGGACTTCCCACAGCCCGACTCCCCGACCAGCCCGAGAGTTTCGCCCTGAGCGAGGGTGAAGGTGACGTCATCGACGGCCTTGACGGTGTTACGGACCATCGTCAGCCCCTGCACCTCACGGACCGCGAAGTACTTGACGAGGTGTTCAACCTCAAGGAGCGGCGCCGACGTGGAGCCCGGGTTGGCGGTCATGACACCACTTCCTGGTCGAACACGGACTCCGGATTGGTCAGGTGGCAGCGGATCTGGCGACCCGGGCCGCTGACCCGCAGCTCCGGCAGGATCGACGCGCAGGCATCGCCAGGGACTCGGTCCTTCACCATGCACCGCGGGTGGAACGAACACCCGGACGGAAGGTGCACGAGGCTGGGCGGGCTGCCCTTGATGGTCTGCAACTGGTCGCTGTCCTCGGAGGCCGACGGCAGGCTCTGCAGGAGCGCGTGAGTGTAGGGGTGCTGGGGACGGGCCAGGACCTCCTTGGCCAGGCCACGCTCGACGGCGCGACCGGCATACATGACGAGGATGTCGTCGGACACCTCGGCCACGACGCCGAGGTCATGGGTGATGAGGATGACCGCCGACCCGAACTCGCGCTGGAGGTCCTTGACCAAGTCGAGGATCTGGGCCTGAACGGTGACGTCGAGAGCAGTCGTCGGCTCGTCGGCGATGAGCAACTTGGGGTTGTTGACCAAGCCGAGGGCGATCATCGCCCGCTGGCGCATCCCGCCGGAGAACTCGTGCGGATACTGCTTGGCCCGCCGGGCCGGGTTGGGGATGCCCACCAACTCGAGCATCTCGACGGCGCGCTTGGCGGCGATGTCCTTGGAGACGCTGTTGTGCGCGAGGTAGGCCTCGGCGATCTGGCTGCCGACCTTGTAGAACGGGTGCAGAGCCGAGAGCGGGTCCTGGAAGATCATGGCCGCGGTGTTGCTGCGCAGCCGCCGCAGCAACGACTCGTCGGCACCGACGATCTCGTTGCCGTCGAGCAGGATGCTGCCGGTGATCGTGCTGCGCTTGGGGTTGTGCAGGCCAAGGACCGCCATCGACGAGACCGACTTGCCGGAGCCGGACTCACCGACGATTGCCAGGGTGCGCCCCAGCCGAGCCTCGTAGGTGAGGTCCTGGACGGCGTTGACCGGGCCTTCGTCGGAGGGGAAGCGCACGCAGAGGTCGGTGATCTTCAGGACCACCTCACCGGCGGGTGCCTCGGTCACGACGTTGCGCTCGGGGGCGGACGCGGCGGCGACGTCGTGTGCCGCTGAATCCTGCGGGGGCACGGGCTGAGCGCTCACGAAAGCCTCACACGCGGGTCGAGGAAGGAGTAGGCGATGTCGACGATGAGGTTCATGACGACGACGAGCACGCAGCCGATGAGGACAGTGCCCATGATGATGGGCAGGTCGTCATTGCGCAGCGACTCGATAGCGAACTTGCCGATGCCATCCACGCCGAAGATGTGCTCGGTGACGAGCGTCCCGGACAGCAGGCCGGCCATGTCCAGGCCGAGGATCGTCACGACGGGGCTGAGCGCAGCACGCAAGGCGTGTCGATAGACGACCTTCTGCTCGCTGATGCCCTTCGACCGGGCCGTGCGGACGTAGTCCTGGTTGAGGGTGTCCACCATCGAGGCCCTGGCGTAGCGGACGTAGCCGGTGGCATAGATGAGGCCGAGGATGATCGCCGGGGCGATCAGGCCGACGAACCACGGGCCCAGGCCGTCGGACCGGTTGGCGTAGCGCGGCAGGATCGGGTAGAGCACGGTGGTGTAGAGGGCGAACAACAGACCGAGGATGTAGGAAGGGATCGAGCCGAAAACCTGGCTGAACCCGACCACCCCGCGGTCCAACGCGGTGCCTCGTCGTCGAGCGGCGAGAACGCCAGTGCTGATCCCCACGGTGAGGAAGATGGCCATCGTCATCAACGCGAGCATTGCCGTGTTGGGGAACCTGGTGGCGAGGGCCTCTTTGACTTCGATACCGGTGCGGAACGAGAAGCCCAAGCACGGCGCCGAACACGTCCTCGGTGCCCCGGACACATAGATCTCGCGGCCGACAGCCAGGCCCTTGAAGTACTCGGTGAACTGCTCGGCGACCGGGCGGTCGGTTCCGAGGCTTCGTCGGATGTCCTCCAGTCGCTGCGGGGTGCAACGCAACTCGCCACACATCGCCTGCGCCGGGTCCGAGGGACCGGCGAAGAACAGCAGGAACGTGGCGACGAGTACGACGAGGAGGACGCTCACGGCCATCAGGGCACGCCGAGCGATGTAGATCAGCACGTGGACCTCGCACGAGTGGATGGGCGGTGTGCGGGGCGTGGGGTGGTCCCCACGCCCCGCACACACGGGTTGCTATCAGTCACTGAGCATTGCGCTCAGCTCACTGCTCCACCCAGATGGCGTCCAGGACCGGCATGCCGTGGTTGGGGTCGTTGATGACGTTCTTGACCTTGGTGCCGAACAGGAGGTTCGAGCGGTCGTAGTAGTACGGGATCGCCGGCAGGTAGGTCTCCATGAGCCACTTGTCGAACTTGCCCCACTCCGGGCCCTGGTCGGCGATCGACAGCTTGAGAATGCGCTCCATCTCGGCGTCGATCTTCGCGTCGGACAGGTTGCCCCAGTTAGTGCCGCCACCCTTGATCTGCGTGGAGGACACCATGGGCGGGAAGATCGAGTCAGCCGACGGCCAGTCGAAGCACCATCCACCAGGGGACTGGAGCATGTTGTGCGGGCCATCGAGCTTGGCGATGAGGGTACGACGCTCCTTGTTCGGGACGCCGAGGTCCTTCACCGTGAAGCCGGCCTCTTGCAGCTTGGTCTTGCGAACCTGGTTGACCTGCTGGGCCACGTTGCTCGGGTCGTCGTTGGTGTAGTAGTACACCAGCTCGAAGCCCTCCTTGCCGGCAGCCTTGAGCATCTCCTTGGCCTTCACCGGGTCACCATTGCCCGTGCCGGTCAGACCGGGGAGCTTGTAGTCCAACCAGCCCGGGATCTGCGGCGGGATGAGCGTGCTGGCGGGCGTCTGCGACAGCGGTGTGGCGCCGGCAGCCTTGTTGATGTCGTCGAAGGGGTAGGCCACAGCGATGGCCTTGCGAACCTCGAGCGGGATCTTGCGGCTGTCCATGTTGACCGCGACGACACACGAGGACTGGCCGTTGATGAACTGGCTGGACTTGGCGCCGGTGACCTGGTCGGCCAGCGACGCGTCGATGCCGTCCCAGTTGAGGGTCGTCGCGTCCGGGCCATTGCTGGCGAGGATGCCCTGCTGCACCTTGATGGAGTCCTGGCCGAACTTGAACGCGTAGCTGTCGACGTAGGCCGTACGCGCCGGGTCGGTCTTCGCGTCCCAGTTGGGGTTGCGCACGAGGGTGAGCTCGGTGCCCTGGGTGAACGACTTGATCATGTAGGGACCGGTCGACAGGGCGGTGTTGCCGTAGTCGCGGTTCTTGGTCTCCTTGGCCTTGGGGATCGGCGAGACCTGGGTGAAGGTGGCGAAGTAGGGCAGGGTCTCCCAGCGCTTCTCGAGGTGGAAGATGACCTTGTTGCCCTGGGCCTCGACGCCGGCGAACGTGTCACCGAAGGGGTTCTCAGTCTCCGGGTTGTCCCAGGGACCTTCGTACTTGGCACCGTCCTTGAGGAAGTCGACCTGGTAGGTCGGGCCCGTGTCGGTGAACGCGAAGGACCGCTTCACGGCATACGCGATGTCGTCGGCAACGACCGCAGAGCCGTCGGAGTACTTGATGCCGTCCTTGAGCGTGAAGGTCCAGGTGAGGCCGTCAGCGGACACCTGGCCGAGGTCGGTGGCGAGGTCCGGAACGAGGACCTGCTTGCCATTGCGGTTGACGAAGGACGTCAGCGAGCGCTGGGTCAGCCGGGTCATGATCGCCCCGGAGTCCTGGTAGAACTGGGCGCTCGGGTCCATGTCCGCCGGAGCGGTGGAGTACGAAACGGTGAGCGTGCCACCCTTCTTGGCTCCGGCAACCTCCGGGGCGGGCCCCTTGGCCGTCGGGTCGATCGCGGCGGCAGCCTTGGAATCGGCCGTCTGCGACGCGGTCGCACCCGTCGTCGCCCCAGGGGTCGACGCGGGGGCGGAGCAGGCCGCCGTCAGGCCCAAGGACGCGACCGCCCCCACGGCCAGGACGTGAGTCCAGCGCATGTGTTTTCTCCTTTGATGGGATGCCTCGAGAGGTTCCTCAAGGCTGGTTCGACAGCAGCGTGGTTGACGCTACCGACGGGTGTTGGGGTCGAACGCATCGCGGATCGCTTCGCCGAGCAGGGACAGGGCGAGGACGAGCAGGGCGATCGACAGGACCGGTGGCCACAGGAACAAGGGGTAGCGCGCATAGGCGTTCTGCGCGTTGGAGACCGTGCGGCCCCACGACGGTGTCGGCTCGACGAGCCCGGCACCGAGATAGGACAAGGTGGCCTCGGCCGTGATGTAGGCCGGCACGGCGATGGACGCCGAAACGATGATCGGGCCCACCAGGTTGGGCAGGATCTCGCGGAAGAGGATCGCGCGAGTAGGCACCCCGATGACCTTGGCGGCCTGGACGAACTCGCGTTCGCGCAGCGACAGGACTTCACCGCGGATGAGGCGGGCCAGGCCGATCCAGCCGAAGAACACGAGGATGCCGATGAGCACGACGAAACGGATGCTCGAGGTCTCCTCGGCGGTGAGGATCTCACCGGGGGCAGCGAACCGCTTCTGGATGATCGGGACCAGTGCCAGCACCATGAGCAGGAACGGCAGGCTGAGCAGCAGGTCGATGATCCACGTGATCACCTTGTCGACCTTGCCGCCGAGGTAGCCGGCGGCCAGACCCATGATGATGCCGAGAATGGTCGAGAAGGTCGCGGCGACGAACCCGATGATCAACGAGGGGCGAGCCCCGAAGGCCCACACCGCGAACAGGTCACGCCCAGTGCGCGGCTCGACGCCGAACCAGTGCTGCGGGTTGGCGCCGATGATGGGATAGGTGTTGAGGGCCGAGATGAGCTCCGGGTGGTACTTGTTGAGCTCTTCGCCCTCCAACGCCACCAGCAGGGGCGCGAAGATCGCGACCAGGATGAAGAAGATGACGATCACCAACGAGGTGATGGCGACCTTGTCCCGCTTGAGCCGATCCCAGGCGATCTGCGACGGCGACCGGCCTGAGCGCCTGTCGGTCGCTGCCGCGGCGGTCGCCCGAGCGGCCGAATCGTCCGCTACTTCGGTCGTCGAACCCATCGTCAAGGCGAGCGCTCGCTTCCTTCGGTCGTCGATCGTGCGGGTTGGCCAACGGTCCCTGGCGCGCACCCCCCACAGGTCGCTGCCAGTCGCCACCGTTGTGGCTACTACCGCGACACCATGTCACACAAAACCACCACGGGGCACGACGCTGCGCGTCAGCGATAACAAATCGTTACCCACCAGTTCTCCCGACCGAAGACGGTTGTCCACGCACGACACGACCGAAGATCTCACCAGTTGGACAGCGAAACCACCCCTCGGGATGGCAGCCGGTCATCCCCGCAGCAGGCCCTTGAGCCAGGTCCATCGAGTGGCCAGTCGCTCCTCGAATCCGCGGCCGGTCGGGCGGTAGTAATCGACCCGTCCGGACAGGTCGTCCGGGAGGTACTGCTGGGTCGCCACCCCCTCCGGAGCGTCGTGCGCATACCGGTAGACGGCGTCCGCGGGGCCGGCCCCGGCGGCCGCGGCCGACGCCGCGACCCGGGCGGAACCGGCATACCCGCTCCCCCGCAGGTGCAACGGCACGGGACCGCCGCGCCCGGCCCGCACGTCGGCGATGGCCGCGTCGATGCCGAGGTATGCCGCGTTCGACTTCGGGGCCAAGGTGACGTGCACGACGGCCTGGGCCAGGACGATCCGCGCCTCCGGCATCCCGATTTGCGCCACGGCATGCATCGCCGCGACCGCAGTCTGCAGGGCCGTCGGATCGGCCATCCCCACGTCTTCGCTCGCAGCGATAACGATCCGTCGTGCGACGAACCGCGGGTCCTCCCCCGCCTCCAGCATCCGGGCCAGGTAGTGCAGGGCTGCGTCGACGTCCGACCCCCGCATCGACTTGATGAGCGCCGACGCGACGTCATAGTGCTGATCGCCTGCGCGGTCGTAGCGCACCGCCGCCTGGGCCATGGCCCGCTCGACGTGGGCGAGGGTGATGGCCGTGGGCGTATCGCGCGTCGGCTCGGCCGCACCGAGCGGCACCTGGTCTCCGGCCACGCCGGCCGCGGCCTCCAGCGCGGTCAGCGAACGCCGCGCGTCGCCGCCGGCCATCCGGACGAGGTGTGCGGTGGCGTCGGGATCGAGGGTGAAGGCCCCGTCCAGCCCTCTGGCGTCGTCGAGCGCCGCGCCGACGACGGCCGCCACATCGTCGTCGGACAGCGGGACAAGCGCGACGATGACCGAGCGCGACAGCAGCGGCGCGACGACTGCGAAGCTCGGGTTCTCGGTCGTCGCGGCGACGAGGATGACCGTGCGGTTCTCGACGCCAGGCAGCAGGGCGTCCTGCTGGGCCTTGGTGAAGCGGTGGATCTCGTCGAGGAACAGCACGGTATGCCGTCCGTAGAGGTCGCGCTCTCGGGTGGCCGCGGCCATCACCTCACGCACGTCCTTCACCCCGGCAGTGACCGCGGACAACTCAACGAACCGCCGCCCCGACGCCCCCGCGACCAGGTGGGCCAGGGTCGTCTTGCCGGTGCCCGGCGGCCCCCAGAGAATCGCCGAGAGCGGGCCGGCCGGCCCGCTCGACCCCTCCACGAGCCGCCGTAGGGGGCTGCCCACCCGCAGCACCGCCTCCTGGCCGCGCACCTCCGCGAGACTGCGGGGTCGCATCCGGACCGCGAGGGGAAGGTCCAGCGCCGGGTATGCCGCGTCCGCCCCGGTCCCGGCACCGGCCCCGAACAGGTCACCTGACGTCACAGAATTCCCTTCAGGTCCGCTCTCGTCCGATGAGAGGCTATCGCTGTGACCGACCGGCGTTCGTCTACTCGGAGGGGACGGCACACCGCGCAGGCCCCGGGGTCCGCCCCGCCGCGCCCCGCCGGTAGTCATCGCACCCAGCGGCAACCGGGGCTGTCGCGCTGGGGAGCCTCGACCGCTGACCATCCGTGGCGCGTGGTGCTCACCTGGGCGGTCCTGGCTGTCGCCGCCTTCCTCGTGGCAGCCGCCGGCGTGGGTGGTCCGTCCCTGTTCAGCAAGCTGTCCACCGGGGAGCCCACGGCGCCCGGTGAAGCGACGACCGGCCGTGACCTGCTGGCCGCCGCCGAGCCCGACCGACCCGCGATCCTGCTCACCGTTGACGGCGTCGACCTGGTCAGCCCGGCCGTTGCGACTGCCGCTGCGGCCGCCACGGCCGACATCGCGGCCATCGACGGAGTCGCCGACGTCGCCAGCCCGTTCGAGTTCCCCGCCGGGACCGCCGACCCGCGCGCCGCGGCTTTTGTCACAGCCGGGTCGACCCCGCCCAAGGCCTTCCTCATGGTCACGCGCCTGGAGGCCGGCCTGGAGGGCGCGGCGCAGGATCGTGCCGAGGTCGCGGTGCGGGCGGCATACACCCGGATGGGGGGCACGCTCCCAGGGGCGAGCATCGCGATCGGAAGCGGGGCGGCCCTCGGCGACGAGATCGTCGGCCAGATGGAGGCCGATCTGCGCCTCGGTGAGGGAATCGCTCTGCCCCTGTCCTTCGCGCTCATGGTCGTGGTCTTCGGCGGGTTCGTCGCCGCCGGGATGCCGATCATCGGTGCGGTCGTCTCCATCGGCGGCGCCCTGGCCGCGCTGTACGGCTTCAGCACTGTCATGGACCTGGACGCCGCGACCGTCAACGTCGTCACCCTGCTCGGCCTGGCCCTGTCGATCGACTACGGGCTGCTGTTCGTCTCGCGAGCCCGCGAAGAGTTGCGCGCCCTGGCCGAGGGGCGGCCAGCCGCAGACCTCACCCACGAGCAGATCCGGCTGGCGATGGCCAGAACTACGGCGACCGCAGGGCGGACCGTGCTCTTCTCCGGCGTCACCGTGGCGATCTCCCTGGCCGGTCTCATGGTTTTTCGGTCGCCGACGATCCGGGCCATCGGCGCTGCGGGGATGTCGGTCGTCCTCGTCGCGATGCTGGTCGGGGTCTCGATGATGCCGGCCTTGTGCACCCTCGGAGCGCGGCGCGTGCTGGCGCGCGGGACCGAGACCGCGCCGGACGAAGGGGTCTTCTCCCGCCTGGCCGCGGCCGTTCATCGCCGCCCCTGGGTGGTCATGATCGCCACGAGCGCGCTCCTGCTGGCGATGGCCGTGCCGGCCCTGTCGATGCGACTCACCTCGTCGGGCGTCGAGCTCGTCCCGGTCGGCTCGCCGCAGCGGGACTTCTACGAGCGGCTCGACCGCGACTTCCCTGCGCTGCGGGCACCGACGGCGACCGTCGTCGTCAACGGCAGCCTCCAGCAAGCGCAGGACTGGGCCCAGGGCACCGTTGCCCGACTCCCCGGCGTGACCCAGGCGCAGGCGCGTGACCTGGGCGACGGGTATGCCGCGGTCGCCGTCCACACTGGCGCTGCGCCCCTCGACGAAGGCTCACGAGCCCTCGTCGAGACGCTGCGGGCGAACCGACCGGCCGTCCCCATCTGGGTGACCGGTCAAGCCGCGGCCCTACTGGACCTCACCGGATCGATCGCCGCGGGCGCGCCGTATGCCGGCCTGCTCGTGGTGTTTGCGACCTTCGTGTTGCTGTTCCTCATGACCGGGTCGGTCGTCATCCCGGTCAAGGCGCTGGCCCTCAACGTCGTGTCCCTCGGTGCCTCGCTGGGGGCGCTCACCTGGATCTTCCAGGACGGGCACCTGGCGTCGGCTTTGGGCTTCACCTCCGTGAGCGCCATCGAGTCGATCATCCCGCCGCTGGTCATCGCGTTCGGCTTCGGGCTCTCGATGGACTACGAGCTGTTCCTCATCTCGCGGATCGCCGAGCTGCACCAGGCGGGCGTCGAGAACAACCGTGCGGTCGAGCTCGGCTTGCAGCGCTCCGGCCGGATCGTCACCTCGGCGGCGGCCCTGGTCGTCATCGTGTTCGCTGGCTTCATCGCCGGCAAGATGCTCATCATCAAGGAGATGGGCGTCGCCCTCACTGTCGCCGTTCTGCTCGACGCCACCCTGGTGCGCATGCTGCTGGTCCCGGCCACGATGGAGTTGCTCGGCGAGCGGAACTGGTGGGCTCCGGCACCGTTGGCGCGCTGGCACGCGCGACACGGCATACAGGAATGACCGTCAGGCGGTGGGCGGCACCGGCTTGGAGTCGACGCCTGCCTCCTTGCGCTGCTGCGGCGTGATCGGCGCCGGAGCGCCGGTCAGCGGGTCGTAGCCGCCACCGGACTTCGGGAAGGCGATGACGTCGCGGATCGACTCGGCGCCCGACAGCAGCGCGCAGATGCGGTCCCAGCCGAAGGCGATGCCGCCGTGCGGCGGGGCGCCGAAGGCGAAGGCGTCCAGCAGGAAGTGGAACTTCTCGCGCGCCTCCTCCTCCGACAGGCCCATGACGGCGAAGACCCGCTCCTGGATGTCGCGACGGTGGATACGGATCGAGCCGCCACCGATCTCGTTGCCGTTGCACACCATGTCGTAGGCATAGGCGAGCGCCGAGCCGGGGTCGGAGTCGAAGGTGTCGATGAACTCCCGCTTGGGCGAGGTGAAGGCGTGGTGGACCGCGGTCCAGGCGCCTGAGCCGACGGCGACATCACCGGCGGCGACCGCGTCACCGGCCGGCTCGAACAACGGCGCGTCCAGGACCCACAGGTGGCTCCACGAGCCCTCGGCGATGAGCCCGCTGCGCTTGGCGATCTCGAGCCGGACCGCGCCGAGCAGGGCCCGAGACGCCTTGGTGACGCCGGCCGCGAAGAACACGCAGTCGCCGGGGGCCGCACCGACGTGGGCAGCCAGACCGGCTCGCTCGGCGTCGGAGAGGTTCTTGGCCACTGGGCCACCGAGCTCGCCGTCCTCCTGGACCAGGACGTAGGCCAGGCCGCGAGCGCCGCGCTGCTTAGCGAACTCCTGCCAGGCGTCGAGGGTCTTGCGCGGCTGGCTCGCGCCGCCGGGCATGACGACAGCTCCGACGTAGTCGGCCTGGAAGACGCGGAACGCGGTGTCGGCGAAGTATGCCGTGCAGTCCACGAGTTCCTGTCCGAAGCGGGTGTCGGGCTTGTCGGTCCCGAACCGAGCCATTGCCTCGGCGTAGGTGAGCCGCGGCAGCGGGGTCGGGATGTCGACGCCGATGAGCTTCCACAGCGCGACGGCGATCTCCTCACCAAGCGCGAGGATGTCGTCCTGCTCGACGAAGCTCATCTCGATGTCGAGCTGGGTGAACTCCGGCTGCCGGTCGGCGCGGAAGTCCTCGTCCCGGTAACAACGGGCGATCTGGTAGTAGCGCTCCATGCCGGCGACCATGAGCAACTGCTTGAACAGCTGCGGGCTCTGCGGGAGGGCATACCAGGACCCCGGGGCCAGCCGGGCGGGGACGATGAAGTCCCGCGCGCCCTCGGGGGTCGAGCGGGTCATCGTCGGGGTCTCGATCTCGACGAAGTCGTGGCCGGCAAGCACCTCGCGGGCGGCAGCGTTGACCTTGGAGCGCAACCGGATTGCCGCACCGGGCCCAGGTCGGCGCAGGTCGAGGTAGCGGTACTTCAGCCGGGCCTCCTCCCCCACGGTGACGCGCTCGTCGATCTGGAACGGCAGCGGCGCGGCCGCGTTGAGCACCTCGAGGGTGGACGCGACGACCTCGACTGCCCCCGTGGGCAGGTCGGCGTTGGCGTTGCCCTCGGGGCGCAGCCGCACCTCACCGGTGATCTGCACGCAGTACTCGTTGCGCAGGTCGTGCCCGCCTCCGTCGTCGAGGACCTCGTCGCGGGCGACCACCTGGACGACGCCGGACGCGTCCCGCAGGTCGAGGAACGCCACGCCGCCGTGATCGCGCCGCTTGGCCACCCAGCCCGCGAGGGTGACGGTTTGGCCGGAGTGGTCGGCACGCAGGGTGCCGGCCTCATGGGTGCGAAGCACGGTAGGTGTCCTTCTCGGGTTGTTCGGATGGTTGCGCAGGTATGCCGCCCGCTCGCCGTTGCGGCCAGCCGACGGACCGCGCCGGGGACGGCGCAGTGGTGACCGGTCAATCCTAGGCGGGCTCGGCATACCTGCTCGACCGAGTTGTTCGCCCGAGTTGGTGGCGGGCCCGAGTGTGGTTTGCTGTCGGTGGCCGCGGTTCGGTGTCACCAGGAGAGCCACATGCGTACAGGGGTGCAGGGCTTGCGGGGCTGGCGACGGGCCGCCCCGGTGACTGTCGCGGCCGTCGGGTTGCTGCTCACCGCGGGTGCGTGTCCGGCGCCCCCGATCGAGTCCGACGCGGTGGACCGAGCCCGCGTCGATGCGCTGCTGGCCGCGGATCCGGGCTTGGCCTCCACCGAGGTGAGCTACGGGGGTGGCGGGGTGGGCAGCGTCAACCTGCGCTATCGGCGCCCGTCGATCACTGTGAGAGGAACCCTCGTACCGGCCCACCCGGCGGGCTCACTGGAAGGCCTGACGGCCAAGCAGGTACTTGCCGCCGACGAGGGCAGCGCCGTCGCTGCCCTGCGCAGCACGCTCGAGGACCTGCGGCGCCGGGGGTGGGTCGTGACCTCCGCCAACTGTGAGGTCATCACCTCGGTGGGCACCAGCCTGCATCGGTCCTGGCTGGTCGAGGCCCGGCGCCCGATGGCGAGCGACCCGAAGGTCTGGGCGCTGCTCCAGCTCAGTGCAGCCGTCTCCCGGAACTACGGCTCCGCCGACCTGTCCTTTCCACGGGTGGAGATGATCCAGCAGGCGCGACTGCCCTTCCACCTGGACGAGCCGAACGTCTTCGCGCCACCGAGCGGGCTCCCTGCAGGTGGGCTGACCTCGACCTGCGCCGATCAGGCCACCTTGCCGTCGGCGAACGCTTCCGAGGGCTCAGCCTTTCCCCCGCTGGTCGACGGCCCCCCTCGATAACTCCGGACCCGAGCCTCAGGTCACCGGCAACACGAGGTAGTCGATGTGCGACCAGCCTCCGAACGCACCCGGGGTGCCCGTGCCCAACATGACACTTTCGGGGACCCGGGTGATCGAGCCCGAGCCGGGTTCGTAGACGGTGTAGTAGCCATCGGCGTAGCCCGTGATGAGCATGACGTGTCGAGGGGTGTAGTCGTCACCGACGTAGAACGGCACCGGGGTGCCGTTGTTCGCCGCCTCCGCTGCGCGGCTCATGAGCTTGCGGACCAGCGCCGGGTCCTGGTCGTCGTACAACACCGATTCGTAGGCCGTGGGCGAGCCCAGGGTGGCCAGTGCGGCTGCGCCCCACGGCGGCGTGCCGAGTGCTTCGGGCCACGTGCCCAGATCGCTGTCGGTGGTCGTCAACACCGAATGCTGGGCGGCAATGAATCGTTCGAGGAACGTCGCACCGTTCCACTGCGCCTCGGTGAGGTGCTGGAGGTAGGCCGGGTCCCACCCTGGGGGCCGTTGGCCGGACGTCAGCCACAGGGCCAGCATCGGATCGGACCGGGCCAGCAGAGCGAGCAGGCTCGTCGACGCACACGTGTTGCCGGTCGTGGGGTCCTGGATGACGCGATCGAGGCCGTAGGTCGCGCCACTGGTCAGGTTGTCGGTGTTGAGCGACATCATTCGGGCGATGTCCTCGTCGCTCATGGAACGGACCGCGTCAGCCATGAAGCGCAGTTGCTCCATATCGGCTCCGGCGGCCAGGGTCGACAGCAGCACGGCGCGTTGCGTCGATGACCCGGCCGCGGCCAACAACTCGTCGAGGGCGGCCCGTTGGGCCGGTGTCAGGGCGGCCAGCATGGCGCCCACACGCTGCCACTGGTCAGGGTTGAGCAGGCGATTGTCGGGGTCTGAGGTACGCCATTGGTCGACCATGACCGCGACGTCCAGGACGGTGAAGCCCGGCACGCGAGGGGCACTGGCCAGCACCGCCCAGCCACGCCCGTCGGAGCCCTCGCGCTGGAGGGCCTGCAAAGCGGTCTCCGCCTGCTCATAGGCCCGCATCGCAGTCCGCACACCTTCTCGAGCGTCGGCCAGGGCGCGGCTCACCTCCCGGACGACCGCCGGCACGTCCGGCACGCCGGTGTCGACGCCAAACGCCTCGACAGTGAGGTCGGCACATCGACGCAGGTGGGCCACGGCGTCGTCGAAGTGGTCATCGACGCGGCCGTGCTCCGTGATCGCGTCCTGCAGGCTCGCGGCATACCGTCGCAGGGCGCGCGCCGAGAGAGCCAGCCCAGTCA
>Ga0116174_10003253_pt1 | contig 13409 bp, 11 predicted proteins | sample AD_UKC087_MetaG_FD_89801 | JGI IMG/M metagenome (GOLD analysis project Ga0116174, IMG submission 89801) | Active sludge microbial communities of municipal wastewater-treating anaerobic digesters from USA - AD_UKC087_MetaG | ecosystem: Engineered > Bioreactor > Anaerobic > Digestate | place: USA...
GCAGTTGCGCGCCGTGGCCCCAGGCGATGCGGCCGCCCTCCAGGCGCTGCTGGCGCGCGCGGGCCTCGTCCAGCTTGCGCAGGATCCAGCCCGATTTCTCGCGCAGCGCCGCATCCACGGCCGCCAAAGTGACCCAGGTGGGCGCCCGCACCGACAGGCCATCGGCCCCCACGGTGAAGCCAATGCTGCGCCGCCGCGCACGCTGCAGGGCGTAGGCCACCACGGCATCGCCCAGCAGCACCTCGCGGTTGGCCTGGGGATGGCGGAATTCAGCGGGGGACAGCAGCGACGGCAGGGCCGCCGCGGGAGGAACCGCCGGGCGTGGCGCATTTTCCTTTGCTTCGCTATCAGGAGCGCGTGATGCAAGATCCACGGGCACCACAGGCTCATTTTTCTTGGCTTCTGGTGCGAGGAGCCCTGACACCGCGCCCCCGCCGCTCGCACCGGCGGCAGAGCGATCCGGTCCGGGCGGGTCGAACAGGTCAAGCGCCAGCTGCACCAGCCGCTGCATCATGGCGTCGTCACGGGGCGGGTGAATCCGCCTCGGAGTAGGCCTCGGGGTCCAGGCGGCGCATTTCGGCTTCGATCCAGGCCTGGACCTCCTGCATCAGCTCGTCGGGTTTGCGACCCACGCTGGAAATGGGCTTGCCGATCGAGACATCCACCCAGCCGGGGCGCTTGATGAAGGCCTCGCGCGGCCAGACCCGCGCCGAGGTGACGGCCACCGGCACCACCGGCACCCCGACATCAATGGCCAACCGCGTGCCGCCACTCTTGTATTGCCCCGCCTGGCCCCGCTCGACGCGGGTACCCTCGGGAAACATGATGACCCAGGTACCCCGGGCCAGCAGCGCCCGGCCCTGCTGCACCACCTTGACGAAGGCACGCGCACTCTGGCCACGATCGATGTGGATCATGTCCAGGCTGCCAATCGACCAGCCGAAGAAGGGCACGCGCAGCAGCTCCTTCTTGAACACATAGGCCAGCGGGTGCGGCATGATGGCCGGCATGAGAAAGGTTTCGTAGGTGGACTGGTGCTTGACCAGCAGCACCACGCCCTCGTTTTCCTGCGTGGGCAGATGCTCCATGCCGGTGATGCGGGGGCGGATGCCCATGATCACGCCGGCCGCATCCACACTGAGCTTGAGCCAGGCCCGCGCAATGCGGTAACGCGTGCGGCTGCTGGCGCCAAAAAGCCGCACCAGCAGGATGGCCAGCGTGTAGGGCACCACGGTGATGCCCATCCAGAGCATGTGGAGGATGGAACGGATCAAGGCCATATTTTTTGCATATTTTCGGGTTCTAGCGCTGATAAATACAGCGCACAAAGCTATTAAATAAATAGCGTCAGCGCGCCAGGGGTGGCGTGCCCGACACAGTGGCGGTCTCCGGCGTGGGCTCCGGCGCAGGCGCTGCGGGCAGCAGCTGCTCGACAAACGCCGCCAGGCTGGCATGCACCCGCGTGGTGGCGGGAAAGTCGATGGGCAGGGCTTGGCCGGGCTGCAGATGGGCCGATCGGCCCGTGCACACCAGGTGCACCTGCGCACCCAGCGCCGCCCCGGCCTGCAGATGCTCGGCGCAATTGCCCACCACCTGCACATCGAAAGGCTCCACCCCATAGCGGTCGCAGATCTGTTCGAGCAAGCCGGGCGCCGGCTTGCGGCAATGGCAGGCCTCATCGGGCGCATGCGGGCAGTAAAACACCGCGTCGATGCGCCCACCCACCGCCGCCACCTTGCGCAGCATCTTGGCGTGGATGGCGTTGAGCGCCACCACATCGAACAGGCCCCGCCCCAGCCCGGGCTGGTTGGTGGCCACCACCACACGCCAGCCGGCATGGTTGAGCCGGGCGACTGCCTCCAGCGCACCCGGCTGGGGGGTCCACTCCTCGGGCGAGGTGATGAAATCATCCCCCAACGCATTGAGCGTGCCGTCGCGGTCGAGGATGGCGATTTTCATGTGGAAGACCCCTTGTCTGGTTGCAGCAGCCAGCCTAGCAGACGGCTCAGGCCGCCAGGCGCGAGAGATCGGCCACGCGGTTCATCGCATCGTGCAGGCTTTTGAGCAGGCCCTGGCGGTTCAGGCGCAGGTCGAGCTGCTCGGCGTTGACCATCACGTCGTCAAAGAACGCATCCACCGGCGCGCGCAGCACTGCCAGGGTCTGCAAGCTGGCGGTGTAGTCGCCTGCGTCGAACTGCGCATTGGCCTCGGGCACAAAGCGCTGCAGTGCGGCGAACAAGTCCTTCTCGGCCTGCTCTTGCAGCAAGGCGGCGTTCACATGGGCATCCACCGGGCCTTCCACCTCGGCCTTCTTGAGGATGTTGCCCACCCGCTTGTTGGCCGCGGCCAGGGCCGGGCTTTCAGGCAAGGCCGCAAAGGCGCGCACGGCCGCCAGTTGCCTTTCGACCAGGGCCAGGCGCTGCGGGCGCAGAGCCAGCACGGCATCGACCTCTTGGGCACGGTAGCCCTGCTCGCGCAGGCTGCCAGCGAGGCGGTCGTAGATGAACTCAGCCAGCGCGGCCGAGGCATCGGTAATCTTGTCGCCAAAGGCGGGGACGGCACCGGCCAGCAGCGCGTTCAAGTCCAGCGGAAGGTCTTTTTCGACCAGCATGCGGATCACCCCCAGCGCATGGCGGCGCAGTGCGAACGGGTCGCGGTCGCCCGTGGGCAGGTTGCCAATACCAAACATCCCCACCAGGGTTTCCAGTTTGTCGGCCAGGGCCACCACCACACCGGCCTGGTTGCGCGGCAGTGCGTCACCGGCAAAACGTGGCTTGTAGTGGTCTTCGATCGCGTCGGCCACCACCTCACCCAGGCCGTCGTTGAGCGCGTAATAGCGGCCCATGGTGCCCTGCAGTTCGGGGAATTCGCCCACCATGTCGGTCACGAGGTCGGTCTTGGCCAGTTGCGCAGCCAGGTCGGCATCGGCCACCAAAGCGGCATCGCCCCACTGCGTGGCAATCGCCTTGGCAATCGCACGCACGCGCTCCACGCGTTCGCCCTGTGTACCGAGCTTGTTGTGATAAACCACCTTGCCCAGCCCCTCCACGCGCGAGGCCAGGGTCTTCTTGCGGTCCTGGTCGAAGAAGAACTTGGCGTCGGCCAGACGGGGGCGCACCACGCGCTCGTTGCCGCCGATCACAAAGCTCGCATCGTCAGGGTTGATGTTGCTCACCACGAGGAATTGGTGGGTCAGCTTGCCCGCAGCATCGAGCAGCGGGAAGTATTTCTGGTTGGCCTTCATCGTGAGGATGAGGCATTCCTGCGGCACGTCGAGAAACTCTTTTTCGAACGCGCAAATGAGGACGTTCGGGCGCTCGACCAGCGCGGTCACTTCGTCGAGCAGGGCGTCGTCTTCAATGGGGCGCGCACCATGGCCCACCTGCGCGGCGGCCGCAGCCAGCTGGCGCGCGATCTCGGCCTTGCGCTCGGCAAAGCTGGCGATCACGGCGCCGTCTTTTTGCAGCGTGGCAGCGTAGCCGTCGGCATCGGCCAGCACCACGGGCGACACGGCGGCCTCAAAGCGGTGGCCTTGCGTGCTGTTGCCAGCGGTAAGGCCCAGCGCCTTCACAGGCACCACGGCGGCGCCATGCAGCGCCACCAGGCCGTGCGCGGGGCGCACGAAATGCACGCTGCTCCAGCCGGGCAGCTCGCAATCGGTTTCGAGCTGGTAGCTCATCACCTTGGGGATGGGCAGCTTGGCAATGGCTTCATCCAGCGCCCTTTGCAGGCCGGCCTGAAGCGTGGCACCGGACACGACGCTGTCGTAAAACAGGGCTTCTGCCTTGCCGTCCTGCGCGCGCTTCAAGGCGGCGACAGCGGCAGCGGGGCTGGAGACATCGGCGCCCAGTGCCTGCAGTTTCTTGAGCAATGCGGGCGTGGCGTTGCCTGCCGCATCGAGGCCCACGGTCACGGGCATGAGCTTTTGCTGCACAGCCTTGTCGGCCGCCTTGTCGGCCACGGCCGTCACATGGGCCGCCAGGCGGCGGGGCGAGGCAAAGGCAGTCACCACGGATGCGGCGCAGGCCAGGCCCTGGGCCCTGAGCTGGTCGCCCAGCACGGTGGCGAAGGCATCACCCAGCTTCTGCAGCGCCTTGGGGGGCAGCTCTTCCACAAACAGTTCAACGAGGAGGTTTTGGGTCGTCATTCTTGTTCTCTCCGTCCGATCACGCGGCTTTCTTGGCCATCTGGTCCACCCACTCGCGCGGCGCCATGGGGAAGCCCAGGCGTTCGCGGCTCTCGTAGTAGCTTTGCGCCACGGCGCGGGCCAGGTTGCGGATGCGGCCGATATAGGCGGCGCGCTCGGTCACGCTGATGGCGCCGCGCGCGTCCAGCAGGTTGAAGCTGTGCGCGGCCTTGAGCACCTGCTCGTACGCGGGCAGGGCCAGTTGTTGCTCCATGAGGTACTTGGCCTGCTTTTCGTGCGCATTGAAAGCGGTGAACAAAAAGTCGGCGTCGCTGTGCTCGAAGTTGTAGGTGGACTGCTCCACCTCGTTTTGCTTGTACACATCGCCGTAGCTCAGCCTGGAGCCGTCTGCGCCTTCGGTCCAGGTCAGGTTGTAGACGTTGTCCACGCCCTGCAGGTACATGGCCAGACGCTCCAGCCCGTAGGTGATCTCGCCGGTGGCGGGCTTGCAGTCGATGCCGCCCACCTGCTGGAAGTAGGTGAACTGCGTCACTTCCATGCCGTTGAGCCAGACTTCCCAGCCCAGGCCCCAGGCGCCGAGCGTGGGGTTTTCCCAGTCGTCTTCGACAAAGCGGATGTCGTTCTTTTTCAGATCAAAGCCCAGCGCTTCGAGCGAGCCGAGATACAGCTCCAGGATGTTGGCGGGTGCGGGCTTGAGCACCACCTGGAACTGGTAGTAATGCTGCAGTCGATTGGGGTTCTCGCCATAGCGGCCGTCCTTGGGGCGGCGGCTGGGCTGCACATAGGCGGCCTTCCAGGGCTCGGGGCCGATAGCTCTCAAAAATGTAGCGGTATGCGATGTACCGGCGCCCACTTCCATGTCGTAGGGCTGCAAAAGAGCGCAGCCCTGGGCGTCCCAGTAGGTCTGCAGCTTCAGGATGATTTGTTGGAAGGTCAGCATGAATCGATTCTGGCTTGCCGCAGGCCTGGCCTGCGCCGATGAAAAGAAGTGGCAGTCCGCGCTGCGCAAACGGCGATTTTACGGTGCCGCCCGCGCCACTGCGGTCAAGAAACGCCTGCGGCAGCCCTGCAGGGACGGCGGCTGGGGTCACGCAGGCCTTCACCCGTTGGACTCGGGGCGCTTTCACCAATTCGTCACAGTCGTGACATTCAATGCATGTTCGCCCTTTTGCGTGTTCCCACAACTCCTAAGCATGACCTCTTTTTTCACTTCCTCCCGCCGGCATCTTTTCTGCCTCTCCCTGGTGGCTGCCGCCTCCCTTGCCGCCTGCGGTGGCAGCGATGACGACTTCGAGCCCACGCCAGGCACCCTGCAGCTGGAAAAGATCGGCGGGTATTCCTCCGGCATCTTCCTGCAGAGCGCGGCAGAAATCCCGGCGTTTGACGCGGCCTCCAAGCGCGCCTTCGTGGTCAACGCCCAGTCCGGCAAGCTCGATGTGCTGGACCTGAGCGACCCCAAGAACCCCAAGAAGCTGGGCGAAATCAATGCCGCCAGCGTGCTCGCCAACGGCGAGGTCAACAGCGTGGCCGTGCAGGGCGGCCTGGTGGCGATTGCCATCCAGGCCAGGCCCAAGACTGATGCGGGCCGCGTGGCCATCTACCAGGCCGCCGACCTGAAGCTGCTGGGCTCGGTTGCGGTCGGCGCCCTGCCCGACATGCTCATCTTCACGCCCGATGGCAAGACCGTGCTCGTGGCCAACGAAGCCGAGCCCAGCGACGACTACCAAAGCGACCCCGAGGGCTCGATCAGCATCGTGGATGTGAGCACCCCCACTAGCCCCACCGTGCGCACCGCCGACTTCAAGGCCTTCAACACCCGCGCGGCGGAACTGCTGGCCAAGGGCGTGCGCCTGTTCGGTCCCTCGGCCGATGGCAAGGGCAAGGCCACCGTGGCCCAGGACCTGGAGCCTGAATACATCGCTGTGTCACCCGACGGCAAGACCGCCTGGGTCACGCTGCAAGAAAACAATACCCTGGCGATCGTGGACATTGCCAAGGCCACCGTCACCGACATCGTGGCGCTGGGCTACAAGGACCACGGCCTGGCGGCCAACGCGCTGGACGCAGCCGACAGCGACGGCAAGAGCCCGGTGATTAACATCACCACGGCACCGAATGTGCTGGGCATGTACCAGCCCGACGCCATCGCAGCCTACAAGGCGGGTGACGGCCAGACCTACCTGGTGAGCGCCAACGAGGGCGACGCGCGCGCCTGGGGCGAGACCACCAAGGCCTACTTCGGCACTGCGGCCATTGCGGCCACTGCCACCACCGCGGCCGTGCCGGCGCAGGGGGGGGACGTGACCAAGGGTTTCGTGGAGGAATGGCGCGTCAAGCACCTGGTGCACAAGGATGGTTTCCTGCGCCGCGCAGGCGACGATCTGCCGGCGCACCTTGCGCAACTGGCCAAGGGCAACGGCGGTGCCCTGCTCAACCCCGCCAATTTCGCCTGGTGCGGCGCCGTGGCCGGCGATCCCAAGACCTGCCGCGACGACGACAAGCTGGGCCGCCTGAAGGTCACCTGGACCCAGGGCTACCAGATGAACGCCGACGGCAGCCCCAAGTGGTACAACGCTGCCGGCCTGCCCGACGCTGCCGGCAACCGCCTGATGTATGACAAGCTCTACGCCTATGGTGGCCGCTCCATCTCCATCTGGAATGCCCAGGGCGTGCAGGTCTGGGATTCCGGCGCAGCAATCGAGCAATTTTTGGCCAGTGACGCCTGCAAGCTCGGCCCCAAGCGCGACATTGCCTGCAAGACCTACTTCAACAGTGGCCATGACGCCACCGCCGCGTTGGACGCGCGCAGTTCTGCCAAGGGCCCCGAGCCCGAGGGCCTGGCCATCGGCACGATTGGCAACAAGAGCTATGCCTTTGTGGGCCTGGAACGCATGGGTGGCGTGCTGGTGTTCGACATCACCAACCCCAAAGCACCCCAGCGCGTGGACTACCTCAACACCCGCGAGAACTGGAACACCATTTTTGATGCGAAAACCCCGCCCGCGCTCGACAAGGTAGGCGACCTGGGGCCGGAAGGACTGGTGTTCATCCCCGCCAAGCAGTCACCCAACGGCAAACCCCTGCTGATGGTGGGCAATGAGGTGAGCGGCAGCACCTCGGTCTTCCAGCTCAACTTGGGCTACTGACCCGAGACAGCGCCGAACCAAGACCGCTCGCGGTCTTGTGACAGGGGCATCCGGCGGCCTGCGCCGGGTGCCCCCCAAAGGTTTACGCGCCGTCCCAGCGGCGCAGCACCAGGCTGGCGTTGGTGCCGCCAAAGCCGAAGCTGTTGGACAGCGCAGTGCGAAGCGGGGTATCGCGCGTTGCGCGCACCAGGGGCATGCCCTCGGCGGCGGGCTCCAGCGTTTCGATATTGGCCGAAGCAGCAATGAAGCCCTGGCGCAGCATGAGCAGGCAGTAGATGGCCTCTTGCACGCCCGTGGCACCCAGCGAGTGGCCCGTGAGCGACTTGGTGGACGAGAACGGGGGAATGGTGTCGCCAAACACTGCACGAATGGCGCGCAGCTCGGGCACATCACCCACGGGCGTGGAGGTGCCGTGGGTATTGATGTAGTCGATCGGCTCGCTCACGGTAGAAATCGCCTGGCGCATGCAGGCAATCGCGCCATCGCCCGACGGTGCCACCATGTCGGCACCATCCGACGTGGCACCGAAACCGACGACCTCGCCCAAAATGGTGGCGCCGCGTGCCAGGGCGTGGTCCAGGCTTTCGAGCACCACGGCACCGCCGCCGCCCGACAGCACGAAGCCGTCGCGGTTGGCGTCGTAGGCGCGCGAGGCTTTCTCGGGCGTGTCGTTGTAGGCGCTGGACATGGCGCCCATGGCGTCAAACAGCAGGCCCATGCCCCAGGTGACCTCTTCGCCGCCGCCGGCAAACATCACGTCCTGCATGCCCCAGGCGATCTGCTGGGCGGCCGCGCCAATGCAATGCGCCGAGGTGCTGCAGGCCGAGGTGATGGAGTAGTTGATGCCCTTGATGCCGAAGTTGGTCGAAAGGCAGGCCGACACGGTGGAACTCATGCAGCGCGTGACCTGGTAGGGCCCGACGCGGCGGATGCCCTTGCTGCGCAAAATATCGGCCGCCTCGATCTGGTTGGCGGGCGAGCCGCCACCCGAACCCATGATGAGGCCGGTACGCGGGTGGGACACCTGCTCGGGCGTAAGGCCGGCCTCGGCAATCGCGTTGGCCAGCGAGATGTGGGCGTAGGCGGCCGCATCGCCCATGAAACGCAGCTGCTTGCGGTCGATCAGCGCTTCCAGGTCGATCTGGGGCACGCCGGCCACGCGGCTGCGCATGCCCATCTCGGCGAACTGGGGCATGGCGCGGATGCCCGAACGGCTCTCGCGCAGGGCCTGCGTGACGGTGGCCATGTCGTTGCCGATGCACGAGACGATGCCCGTGCCCGTGATCACCACGCGTTTCATGCTGGCTCTCCTTGCGGTGCTCCGTCTTGTGCCGCTTCTTCCTTCTTGAACAGGCCCACGCGCAGGTCGTTGGCCACGTAGATTTCTTTGCCATCGGCCAGCAGGCGGGCATCGCCAATGGCCATGACGAGCTTGCGCTTGATCACGCGCTTGATGTCGATTTCGTAGGTGACGCGCTTTACCTGGGGGCCCACTTCGCCCGTGAACTTAACTTCACCCGCCCCCAGGGCGCGGCCCCGGCCGGGCAGTTGCAGCCAGGTCAGGTAAAAACCGATGAGTTGCCACATGGCGTCGAGCCCCAGGCAGCCGGGCATGACCGGGTCGCCCTGGAAATGGCAGGCAAAAAACCACAGGTCGGGGCGCACATCGAGCTCGGCGCGGATTTTCCCCAGCCCGTGGGCGCCGCCATCGCTGTCGATATGGGTGATGCGATCGAACATCAGCATGGGCGGCAGCGGCAGACGCCCGCTGTCGGCGCCGAACAGCCGGCCCTCGCCCGAGGCAATCAGTTGTTCGTAGGAAAAGGAATCTGCCATTTTCAGTCGTGCTCCAGAACAGCGGCCATGCCGCTTCAAATATTCAACATTCGCAACCCCCGGTTGCAGGGCTCCATTATCAAGGCACATCCGGGCCGATGGCCCGCGGCCCCACCGATTGACCTGCCGGCTGCCTGCGACAGCCCTGCACGGGCATGACCTGGATCAAGGTCTGCCTCGGTCTGGCGGCCGTTTTCAGGCTGCTTGCCCGGCACCTTTTCAGCGCTGCCGACGCCGTGCCAAGGCCGCCCAGGCGACCCCGCAGACGCCCGCCAGCCACAAGGGTGCCAGTCCCCAGCGCGCCACCCACCAGGCATAGGGCGTGATGTCCCAGCCATCTTGCGCATTGAACCCGCGCCCCTGCACCGCGCCGGTCAGCACCCCGCGGGTGTGGCGCGCCAGCGCATGGGTGACCACGCCACGGTGGTCGATGATGGCCGTGGCGCCGGTGTTCGTGGCGCGTACCATGGGGCGCTCGAACTCCAGCGCGCGCATGCGGCTGATCTGCAGGTGCTGGTCGATGGCGACCGTGTTGCCGAACCAGCCAATGTTGCTGAAATTGACAAATAGCGTGGGCGCGCTGGACGGATCGGCGAAACGGGCGCCCAGCTCTTCGCCAAACAAATCCTCGTAACAAATGTTGGGCGCAATGCGTTGCCCCGCCCAAGCAAAGGAGGGCTGCCCGATGCCACCGCGGTTGAAATCGCCCAAGGGAATATTCATCATGGCCGTGAACCACTTGAAGAACGGCGGAATGAACTCGCCAAACGGCACCAGGTGGTGCTTGTCATACTGGTAAGGCGCCGGCTGGGCGGGCTTCAGGCCCCACACGGAATTGGTGTAGCCCCGCTGCGCGTCGCCCAGCGGAATGCCCAGCAGCGCCGCCTGTGGGCCCTGGCCGAAATGCGCCGCCAGCCCCTCGAGATACCCCGGGATGAGCTGCTGCGGCAGCAGCGGAATGGCGGTTTCGGGCGCCACGACGAGCGACGCCTTGGCCGAGCGCAGCGCATCGGCGTACCACTGCAGCGCCAGCGGCACGCCGCTGCCGGGCTGGAATTTTTCGTCCTGCGGGATATTGCCCTGCAGCAGCGCCAGGCTGATCGGGGCGGGCTGCGGCCGCGCCGGTGTATGGCATGACGCAATGGCGCATTGGCGCTGAAACCCCGCGCCCACCAGCACCAGCACGCCCGCCCCCACGAGCCCCCAGGCGCGCAGGCGGCGCAGATCGCTCCAGCGCGCCTGCGCCAGCAGCATGGCCAGCAGCGCGGCCACAAAGCCGACGCCATACACCCCCACGCTGCGCGCCAGCGCCACCAGGGGGCCATCGACATGCGCATAGCCGCCGGCACCCCAGGGAAAGCCCGTCCACAGCGTGCCGCGCGCCAGCTCCGCCAGCAGCCACACCGCCGCGAAAAGAAGAGCAGCCAAGCCACGTCGAACGGGGGCCAAGCGCGCAAAAAGCGCCAGAGCGGCAGCGTAATAGCTGCCCAGAAAGGCCGCCAGCCCCAGCACGGCGGCCACCGCCAGCGGCGCTGCCAGGCCGCCATAGCGGTGCATGGAGATGAAAAGCCACCAGAAAGTGGCCGCCAGCCAGGCCGTGGCGAACACCCAGCCCAGGCCGGCTGCGCGGCGCCAGGGCGTGGGGCCGCGCACCAGCCAAGCCAGCAGCGCCAGCGACAGGATCTGCAGCCACCACAGCGGCGCGCCATTCCCGGGCCAAGCCAGCGACAGCGCCTGCGCCACCCCTGCGACAGCGGCCAGACAGGCTGGCACGGCGAACGCAGCCCCGGGCAGGCGTTGCAGCCGGGCCATCAGGTGCCGGCGCTGTTTTCGTCGACGCGCGACACCTTGAACCAGCGCACAGCGCCGCCCTTGGTGTGCAGCACCACAAAGTGCAGCCCACACAGCTGCAGGTGCTCGCCGCGCTTGGGCACATGGCCCATTTCGTGGGCGATCAGGCCCCCGATGGTGTCAAAGCTCTCATCGGGATCGCTGCCTTGCACTGCCACGCCAAAGGCCTCGGCCACGCGCTCGATAGGGGTGTCGCCACTCACGCGGTAGGTGTGGTCCGCCAGGCCGAAAATGTCGCCTTCGTCTTCGGGAATATCGAACTCGTCCTCGATCTCACCCACGATCTGCTCGAGCACATCCTCGATGGTGATCAGGCCGGCCACGCGGCCGAACTCGTCAATCACGATGGCCAGGTGGTTGCGATTGCCGCGGAACTCGCGCAGCAGGTCGTTCAGGCCCTTGCTTTCGGGCACGAAGGCAGCCGGGCGCAGCAGGGCGCGGATGTTCAGCTCGGGTGCCCGCTGCAGCTTGAGCAGGTCCTTGGCCATCAGGATGCCAATGATGTTCTCGCGCTCGCCCTGGTACACCGGAAAGCGCGAATGCGCGGTGTTGATCACCAGGTGCAGCAGCTCGTCAAAAGGCGCCTCGATATTGACGAGGTCCATGCGCGGAGCGGCAACCATCACATCGCCGGCCGTCATGTCGGCCATGCGGATGACGCGCTCGAGCATCACACGCGAGTCGGCGCCAATGACCTCATTGTCTTCGGCCTCGGCCAGGGTCTCGATGAGCTCTTCGGTGGAGTCCGGTCCAGGATGGATGAACTCGGCCACTTTTTGCAGAAAAGTGCGCTTGTCTTCCTTTTCGGGCAAGCGCTGGGGGTGCGGGTCAGACACTGTCTTGGAGTGCAGGACGTGCGGTAGTGAAACAGCCCCCTAGGATAGCGGATTGTCGTGACAGCGCCTGCGCCGCAGGCCCATGACCGCGATGCTGACGCTATTCGGCCGACTGGTGGCGGGCGTGGCGCACGCCGCTGCGCACTTCCTGCACGCCCGCCAGAAAGTCCCAGAACTGCTTGGCCTGCTTCTTGAGGCGGTAGTCGAGCTCGGCAAATTGCTGCTCGACAATCTCGGCCATGCGCGTATCCAGGCCGGCCGGTGAAATCTGCAGGTAAGCCTCGGACTCGGAGCCATCGCGCTGCACAGTGGCGCCCGCGTTGCGCGCGATCTTGAGCATGGCCGTGTTTTCGGTCAGCGCGTGGATGAACACCATGTTCACCCCCTCATTGCGCGCGTGCATGACAGCGCGCTCAAACAGGCGCGCCCCCAATCCCCGGCCGCGGGCCTGCGCGAGCACCGAGACGCCGAACTCGGCGCATTGCTGGTGTTCGGCCTGCTCGGCAAACGCCAGATGGGCCATGGCGACAAGTTCCAGGCGGCGGTTGTAGATGCCAAAGATCTCATCTCGGTCAAAGTCGAGCTGGGCGGTGTAGCGCCGCACCTGCTCGTCCGTGGCGGCATAGCCAAAGCGCAGATACCGGTCCGCGGGCGGGAGCTGCAACAGGTGCGCCGTGATGCGCTCACGGTACGACGGGCCCAGCGAACGGATGGGCACCATCAGGGGCGTGGTCGCTGGGGCATTGCCGGCCGCATGGCCGGTCAGGGGCACCAGCATGTCCTTGCCAGCGTCCCACGAAGCCTTGAGCCAGTCTTTGGTTGCGATCATGGGGTGTAATTTAAGGGTTTTCCCTCATTTTCTCCAGTTTTTTTGTTGCACTGCAACAAAAAAGAAACACGTATCGAAATGTATGTAAATCTCAGAAAGACATTACATGCATTGATTCAATAGCTATTTTATTCATAGCTTATGTTACAAAATGCCGCTCGTCAGACTCATACCGGCAAGGCCGTGGTCGCTTTCACCCGGTCCAGCACAAAGCTGGTTTTGCAGTCCTGCACGCTGGGATGCTTGAGCAAGGTGTTCATGATGAAACGGCTGTAATGCGCCATGTCGGCCACCACCACCCGCAGCAGATAGTCCATCTCGCCCGTGAGCGCAGCGCATTCCACCACCTCGGGCCAGGTCTGCACGCTGGCGCGGAACAGGTCCATGGGATTGCGCTTGTGGCTTTCGGTGTGCTTTTCGAGCCGCACGTTCAGGTAGGCCGTCAGCCCCAGCCCCACGGCCTCGGGCCGGACCAGGGCCACATAGCGGGCGATCACGCCGCTGTCTTCCAGGCGCTTGACGCGCCGCAGCACGGCACTCGGCGACAAACCGACCTGCTCTCCGATCACGTCGTAGGTGACGCGGCCGTTGTCCTGCAGGCGGCCCAGGATGGCCTTGTCCAGCTTGTCGAGTGCGTAGGCGTTGTGCATGGCGCCCGATTCTACGAACCAGGCCGCCGTCCGCCACACGGCAGCCCCGAAATGAACGCAGTATTCCTGCATACAAACGCTTATTCCCACTTCATATCGCCGAAAAAATGAGGA
>Ga0116174_10003259_pt1 | contig 13394 bp, 8 predicted proteins | sample AD_UKC087_MetaG_FD_89801 | JGI IMG/M metagenome (GOLD analysis project Ga0116174, IMG submission 89801) | Active sludge microbial communities of municipal wastewater-treating anaerobic digesters from USA - AD_UKC087_MetaG | ecosystem: Engineered > Bioreactor > Anaerobic > Digestate | place: USA...
AGTGTGCTGGTATTTTTCGCTTCCGACAGGGAAAACGTCGTCAACGATACCCTTGCGAACCTGAGGCTTAAAATAGGAAGAGACCTCAACCTGATCGACGAAAACAGGTTCAACTTCCTGTGGGTGCTCGATTTTCCCCTGCTCGAGTACGATGATGAAGAGCGCAGATATTACGCCAAACACCACATGTTCACGGCGCCCAAAGCGGAACACATAGGCCTTATTGACAGCCTCACCCCGGAAACGGTAAACGAGGTCAAGGCGCAGGCATACGATATCGTTCTTAACGGTGTCGAGATCGGCGGCGGGTCGATACGTATACATAATACTGATGTACAGAAAAAGATGTTCGGTGTGCTCGGTATCTCCGAGGAGGAAGCGAAAATAAAGTTCTCATTCCTGCTCGAAGCCCTTAAGTATGGAGCTCCGCCCCACGGCGGGATAGCGCTCGGTCTCGACAGAATAATAATGCTGCTCCTCAGGCGCAGTTCAATACGCGATGTCATCCCGTTTCCCAAGACACAGAAGGGCCAGTGCATGATGAGCGACGCGCCGTCTCCCGTATCGCCGGCCCAGCTGAGGGAACTCTCCATCAAGGTGGTCGACAAGTAGCATATGGTCGAAAACGCCGCAGAAAGCCGTTTCGAAATCGATGATTCCTCGATATATCGGAGGATATGCGGGTTGAGGGATAAAAACCTCGGCACTATCGAGAAGATACTCGATGTCAGAATAATCCCGAGAGGCAATACCCTCATAATCAGCTCGAACGGAGGCGCGACCGAAAAGGCTTACCGACTGCTGCATATTATGGGGGATTATCTGCAACTGAAGAACAGGTCGTACGAGTTCGACGATTTCGACATTCGGTATCTCGCCACTACGATAGCCTCCGGCGGACATATCGACACCGAGGAGCTCAACCGACTCAAGATAACTATCCCCGAATCGGGAAGGACAATTTCCCCGAGGACCCTGAACCAGGCGAAATACGTATCGGCGATTAATAAGCATGCCATCACATTCGCGACAGGTCCGGCTGGAACGGGTAAAACATACCTGGCGGTCGCCGTGGCTCTCGGGCATCTGCTCGCGGGCCGTGTCGAGAGGATAATCCTTACCAGGCCCGCCGTGGAGGCCGGGGAAAGCCTCGGTTTCCTTCCCGGCGACCTGATACAGAAGATCAATCCATATCTTCGACCGCTGTATGACGCCTTATTCGATCTTCTGTCCTTCGAAAAAGTCTCAAAGCTTATAGAGAAGGGCACCATTGAGATCGCTCCCCTCGCGTACATGCGCGGCAGGACGCTCAACAGGGCATTCATCATTCTCGATGAGGGGCAGAATACGACGATTTCACAGATGAAGATGTTCCTTACCAGACTGGGGAACAATTCGAGGATCGTCATTTCGGGAGATGTGACGCAGATCGATATCGGGAAGCCCAGGAATTCAGGCCTTTTGAACGCCATGAGAATCCTGAGAAGAGTCCAGGAAATCGCGTTTATTGAATTTGGAAGAGAGGACATATGCAGGCATCCCGTCGTTGAGAAAATCGTCGACGCGTACGATCATGCCGAAAAGAAAGGGCAGAAGGCCTGAGTCCGCAAGGGCGACCGGTGTCCTGAAATAACCCGATGCTCACCACCGTTAAAATAATCAGCAGGTCCGTCAACGCCGCGATGAGAAATCGCAACGTGAGGCTATCTCTGCTGCTCATCCTCGGCATTATAGTGATCTCGACGGCTCTTCTTTCGATTAATGTGGTGGGGAAAACCCATAATTACTCCATTGGTGACATCGCACGCGAGGACGTGCGGGTCCCCGGCGACATCCTTTTCGAGATAGAATCCGAGACACGGGCCGAGAAAGGAAGGGTGGCCGAGGCGGTGCCGCTCGTTTTCGACCGCGATCACTCCGTGCTGATAGAAAGCCTGCGGTTCGTGGATGTATTATTTGATTACATCGATATTACTCTCAGGGAGATACCTCCCACCGGCACCGAGGACAGAACTTTCCAGTTAATAACTCTGAAGGCTAAACTGCCGAAGTACCCCCAGTACGATGACAGGGTGCTTTACGAGCTGTTGAGAAGCCAGCACTCGCCGGAAACACGGCAGAGCATCAAAAAGACAATTATTCATATCCTCGATAACGGAGTGATGCCGGCTCCATACTCGAATCCCCTTTCGATAGCGAACAGGAACGTGACGGTCCGGATTGTGAACAGCCCTCAGGTTACGGATGAGATATCGAGGAGCATAGAAGACCTTAAGACCCTCGCGGAGATAAATGCCGAGGTTCCTGCGGTTGCCGCCGCGCTCGCCCAGCGGCGAAACCGTGAGGAGCTCGCGATAGTGGTTTCGATCGTTAAAACGCTTCTCAAACCAAATCTTTTCTTCAATGGGGAGGAGACCAAGCGCCGGATCGAGGAGGCCGTCAGAAACGCGAAGCCTGTGACGGGCGTGCTCAAGAAGGGACAGACAATAGTGAGGGAAGGCGATACCATTACGACCGAGACCCTCAACAAGATAGACATACTCAACACCTACGCGTCTTCTACGCGCATAAATTATATTCTGGGCGTACTTCTGCTGCAGGTGTCCTTTCTCTTTGTTTTCGGATACTTCCTGCTCGAATATCACTCCAGACTTCTGCCGGATCGCAAGGCGCCTGTAATTATTTTCTCAATCGTGGTGGTGTTCATCTTTTATACGTTCTTTCTCTCGCGGACCGACAACATCCTCAATTCCAGCATAATATTCGCCCTCTACCTTCCGATCGCGGCGGTGACGATGATCGTTGCTACGCTTTTCAATATTTTCATCGGGTTCATCATAGGGCTGTATCTCATCTTTTTCTCTTTTGTAGTGAGTAACGGATCGCTCGTGGTGATCGTTACTGCTTTCAGCTCGGCGATACTGGGTGTTTTCGTTCTCACGAATGTCGAGCGGCGCACGGATTTCCTTCGCGGAGGTCTTATTCTCGGGCTGATAAATTCATCTGTGGTAATCGGCGTTTGTCTTATGGAGGAGTACTCGCTGTACGACACGCTTCGAAATATCGAACTTTCGCTGGCGAATGGTATCATCAATTCCATCCTGGTGCTCGGAGTATTCCCCCTGTTCGAAAACCTTTTCGGCATTACGACCAAGTTCAACCTGCTCGAGCTTTCCGATCTCAACGCCCCCATCTTCAGACGCATGCTCATCAAAGCGCCGGGAACGTATAACCACTCACTGATGGTGGCGAACATGGCCGAAGCCGCATGCAAGGAGATCGGCGCGAATTATCTCCTCGCCAGGGTGGGGGGATACTACCACGACATCGGGAAGATCGAGGACGCGGGTATCTATATAGAAAACAAAATCACCGACAAAAGGGCGAAAACCCTTTCACCCGTCGACTACTCCAGGCTTATCATTTCACATGTCGAGAAGGGAATCGTCCTCGCGAGGAAGAACAGGCTTCCGGAGCAGGTTGAAGGCTTCATACGCGAACACCATGGAACGACGATGATGACCTATTTTTATCATCAGGCGCTCGAGGAGGCCGACGCGGCCGGCGACTCGGGGACCGTGAGCAGGGCCGACTTCCAGTACCCCGGGCCGAAGCCACAGTCACGCGAAACCGCTGTAGTCATGCTCGCGGACGCGGTCGAGGCCGCTTCGAGATCGCTTCAGGATCCGACCAATGTAAAGCTCGAATCGCTGGTTAAAAAAATAATCTACAACAAGCTCAATGATGACGAGTTCGAATATTCCGATCTGACCATGTCGGACCTGAACAAGATACAGAGGGCCTTCATGAGAATACTTAACGGGATATTCCATACCAGGATAGAGTATCCTGACAGTGAAGAGGTCCAGAAACTTGAAGAAAAGGTCCAGAACCGCGAAGACGAGCGTTAGCCTGTTTCTTGAGGGTAGCTCAACGCTGCCGTTTGCCGGGGTTACGGGCAGACGTCTGAAAAACGCCGCGCTGCGCGTCTGCGAAATGGCGGATCTGACCGGAGTCGCGCTTTCAATCATTCTGACAGACGATGACGGGATACGTAAAATAAACCGAAAATACCGCAAGAAGGCACGACCGACGGACGTAATATCTTTCGCGTACAGGGATAATCCGTTCCCCGGCCCGGTCGGCGCCGTTGAGGAGCTCGGAGATGTGTACATATCCCTCGAGCGGGCCATGGACCAGGCCGCCCGTTTTGGAGTCACTCCGGCGGAGGAACTCATGAGACTTCTGGCGCACGGGATTCTGCACCTGGCCGGATACGATCACGAGAGTTCGACGGATGACGCCGCTCTGATGCACGCGAAGCAGGCCGAAGTCATTTCCGCAATCACACGGCGTTTACCTTCGACGCGAGGTCGGTTTTAAAACGTTCGATTCTCTCGTGAAGAACCGACTTCGCGCCTTCCAGATCGTCAGCGGCCACACGGGCGTTCACACTGAAGTAGAACTTTATTTTTGGCTCCGTGCCGGAGGGCCTCATCGTGATTTTAGATCCGTCTTCCAGGAAGAACTGTAACACATCCGATGAGGGTATGCCCTTTATGGCGGCGGTCGATCCACTGTTTGAGGATATCTCCACCAGAGAAAGATAATCGGCGATTCGTGATACGCGAATCCCGCCGAACTCAGCAGGAGCCTTACGCCTGAACGATTCCATTATCAAGCGGATCCTCTCCATCCCGTCCATGCCCTTCATGGTCATCGAGAGCAGGTCCTCGAGATAGAGGCCGTATTTGAGATAAATGGCATTGAGAAACTCATACAGGGTGCTGCCGCTCTGGGCAAGCCAGTCGGCCATTTCGGCAAAATAATAACATGAACTGATCGCGTCCTTGTCCCTGACAAAGTCGAGGGGAAGATATCCGTAACTTTCCTCTCCTCCGAACACGAAAGACCTTTCTCCGGAGGATTCGTATTCCCTCATTTTCATGGCTATCCATTTGAAGCCGGTAAGGACATTGTCGACCGTGCAGTTGTAGCTCCTGGCGATGACATCCTGGAGGTCGGTAGTGACTATAGTTTTGACGATCGCGGCATTTGAGGGGAGGCTGCCCTTTTGCGACAGTCGGTGAAGCAGATAGTACTCGAGCATGGTGCCGATCTGGTTTCCGTTAATGAGGTCGTAATCACCCCGCGGATTTTTAATTCCTACACCCATGCGATCGGAATCGGGATCGGTGGCGAGTATGATATCGGCGTCCACTTTGCGGGCGAGTTCGAGTGCGAGGGTAAGCGCCTCGCGTTCCTCGGGGTTAGGGGAGCGAACGGTGGGGAAATTGCCGTCCGGCCTGGACTGGGATTCGACGGGAAATATGTTAGTGAAACCGAAATGACGAAGTACGGCCGGGATTATCCGGTACCCCGTCCCGTGAAGCGGAGTGTACACGATGGCCGTTTCCGAGGGCTTTGCCGGTCGGAGGACCCTGCTCTCGAGAAGGGAAAGATAATTTTGAACGATGTCGTCTCCGATGATAGTGATGATGCCGGCGCGCACTCCCTCCTCGAAGTCTATACGTTTAATGGCCTCGATGGAGTGGATCATTCTCACTTCGTCGATGATCTCCCCGTCGACGGGGGGCACGACCTGGCCGCCGTCCTCCCAGTATACCTTGTAACCGTTGTATTCCGGAGGATTGTGGCTGGCCGTTACAACGATGCCTGACACCGCCTTGAGATCCCGAATGGCGAACGAGCAGAGTGGCGTGGGCGCTATGTCGTTGAAATAATATGCATGTATGCCGTTGCCGGCGAGGATGCAGGCGACTTCGCGTGAAAAGATATCGGACATCCTGCGGGAATCGCGCGCGATGACCACGCCGTTTTCCTGCCTCTTGCGGGCCAGGATATAATTGGCGAGCCCCTGGGTCGCCATACCGACGGTGTACACATTCATACGGTTTGTACCGGCGCCGATAACTCCCCTCAGACCGCCGGTCCCGAATTCGAGCATGGTATGAAAACGGTCTTCCAGCTCACCATCGTCTCCTCGTTCAATGAGGAGCGCGATCTCTTTTCTGGTCTCTTCGTCGAATGGAGCCCGTGTCCATTCGACCGCCCGCTCCTTTATATGGGAATTCATGCACTCACCCCGGTTGATCTGGTGGTTCGACGTCATCGTGAGGGTCTCACTATTCCCCGGTTTACCGACAAAAAGCAATCACTTTTCCACCCGTCCCGAGACGGAGCGGCAGGGCTGTATAATTAATTACTGGAAAAATGCAGAGGGCATGGAGAAAATCCACCCTGAAGGGCGGTGATGCGCGATAATGATGATGCGATTATCCGGCGAGTGAAGGCCTTCGCCATGGAACACGGGATGCTGCGCAAGCGGGATCGCCTCCTGCTGTCGCTCTCCGCGGGTAAGGACTCGGTCGCGCTGCTTGATATAATGAGCCAATTGGCCGACTCGCTGGAGCTGACACTCGGGATTTTCCACATGAATCACCTTTCAAGAGGAAAGGATTCAGACGATGATGAACGTTTCGTGATGGAACTCGCGAAAAGTAAAGGACTGAAGCTGTACATCGAAAGGATCGATTGCGCGGCGCGACCGCGCGGTAAATCCTTCGAGGATTATGCGCGCGATCAGAGGTACGGAATGCTCGATGAAATCGCGCGCGGTGACTCGTGGACGAGGGTGGCGACCGCGCACACCCGGAGCGACAATTCCGAGACGGTGCTCATGCGCATACTCCGCGGCACCGGAATGCACGGGCTGCGAGGCATCGATCCGGTGCGGGGACCGCTCGTACGCCCGCTTCTCCGCCTGAGCAGTTCAGAGGTATACGCGTATCTTCGGATGCGCGGACTCGAATGGAGGGAGGACGGAAGCAACAATGATCCAACTTTCCTTCGTAATTTTATAAGGAATGAACTCTTGCCGGCGGCTGAAATCAGATTTCCTGGCGCGGCGGAGGCGCTGGCACGGCTCTCCGATCTCGCCGTAGAGAACGAATCGATTATAGAGCACCTTGTCGGTAAGGTGTACGGGGCGCTGTATACGGTGAGAAACGGCAGGGTGTATATTCATACGGCTAAACTCGACAACGACGAGAGAATCATACGTCACGCACTGGTCACGGTCTTACGAGACCACTTCGGAGAGTATATTTCGAGTACGCGGATTGAAGAAACTCTCAAAGCATACCGTTCGTTCAAGTCAACCGTTACGATGAGGGTGGGATCGAATCTCGAAATTCGGTGCGAACGTGAGGGGCAGGGATCGATTATTAGCATCGGTAACGCGTCCACAGAGGCCCGGAAACCGCCATCGTGGGAATACAGGGTGGATATGGCCGGCATAAGCGCACGTCCTTTCGAGGTCAATATCAGCGAGAGCGGACTTTCACTGATGGTGTGCGTCGTGGAGTATTCACGCTTCCTGGAGGAAGGACGAAACGGGCACGGCCTTTTTTTAGCTTTACCGGGTGATGTGGCTTATATTATATTGAGAAGCAGGGTCAGGGGTGACCGTATACGCCTTGCCACCGGCACCAGAAAGATAAAGGATATTCTGATAGACATGAAAGTACCTGTCAGGCTCCGCGATTCGATCCCGGTTGTTATGGCTGGAGACGAGACGGCGGCGCTGATGACCGGAGTGATACAAGGTTACAGCCACAGGGTAGGGTGTAACTTCATGGTATCGGAGATGTCCCAAAAAATACTTGCTATATACCGGGTCGGGGGATAAACGGCAACAGTGATCCGCCGTGGAATCTCCGGCGGGTGACGACTCGAATCCGGCCCGTCGTAATTACCATAGATTGTCACCAAACCGGAAGACGCAGACTGTACGGCCGCCGGGTTAACGGTGATTAAGGCGTACCGGAGCATTAATAGGTGAATCGTCTCCGGCTGCGAACTATCAGGAGTGGCAAATGAACAAAACAGGAAAACAGATCGCGCTTTTACTGCTCATAGTGGTTCTTGCGATAGCGATTTTTAAAATGAACGATACCACCAAGCCGCGAGTGGAAACGCTGCAGTACAGCGATTTCCTGCGAAAGGTTTCGGAACAGAAAGTAAAGGCCGTTTCCATAATAAACGGAAAGAAGATATCGGGAACCTACACAAAAGGAGATAAATCATTCCATTTCGAAACGGTCATTCCCTATGATGATCCTGATCTCATGAAAAATCTCCTTGCCTCGAAGGTCGAGATAAAGGGAGAGGAGGCCGACGATAACCTTTTCCTGAAAGGTCTGCTGAATTTCCTTCCATGGCTTTTCTTTTTCGGGCTTATATGGTTTTTCATGATACGGCAGATACAATCAACCGGTAACAAGGCGATGTCCTTCGGTAAGAGCCGCGCGCGCCTTAATCCCGAAACCCGTAACAAGGTGACATTTGCCGATGTGGCGGGAGTCGACGAGGCGAAAGAGGAACTCGGCGAGGTGATCGATTTCCTTAAAGATCCCAAGAAATTTTCGAGTATCGGTGCAAAAATCCCCAAAGGCGTATTGTTGATGGGGCCTCCGGGGACCGGCAAAACCCTCCTCGCCAGAGCGATCGCCGGGGAAGCGGGAGTTCCTTTCTTTTCGATAAGCGGTTCGGATTTCGTTGAAATGTTCGTCGGGGTGGGAGCCTCGCGGGTGCGTGATCTGTTCGAACAGGGAAAGAAGAACGCACCGTGCATTATTTTTATCGATGAGATCGATGCGGTCGGAAGACTCAGGGGGGCGGGCCTTGGCGGCGGGCACGATGAGCGTGAGCAGACCCTCAATCAACTTCTTGTCGAAATGGATGGATTCGAGACAAACGAGGGGGTTATAATCGTCGCGGCGACGAACAGGCCTGACGTCCTCGATCCCGCGCTTCTCAGGCCGGGCCGGTTCGACCGACAGGTTGTTGTCGATACCCCGGATATAAAGGGACGAGAAAAGATACTGGCGGTCCATTCGAGGAAGATCCCCCTCTCGCGAGAGGTTGATCTCAAGGTTATTGCCCGCGGAACTCCGGGTTTTACCGGAGCCGACCTTGCCAATCTGGTTAATGAAGGAGCGCTTCTCGCCGCCCGCCGGGGGAAAAAACGGGTCTCAATGATCGACCTCGAGGATGCGAAGGACAAGGTGCTTATGGGCCCCGAGCGTCGTTCGATGCTCATTTCGAACGAGGAGAAAGAGATCATCGCGTACCACGAATCCGGCCATGCTCTGCTCGGCCTGCTGACGGGCTCGGACCCCATCCACAAGGTGACCGTGATTCCGCGCGGGAGGGCTCTCGGCCTTACCATGCAGTTACCTAAAGAAGAAAAGCACCTCCACTCCAGGAATTACTGGCTGAACCAGATTACGGTTCTTTTCGGCGGCCACGTTTCCGAGTCGCTAAAATTCAAGGACGTGACGACAGGTTCCAGCAACGATCTGGAGCGCGCCACCGATATAGCGCGCAGAATGGTCTGCGAGTGGGGGATGAGCAAGAAGATCGGCATGGTCACCTTCGGCAAGAAGAACGAACAGATATTCCTCGGAAGGGAAATCGCCCAGCACCGAGATTACAGCGAGACGACTGCCGAGATGATAGACGACGAGGTGAAGGCCATACTGACCGAATGCGAGAAGCGTGCGCGCAGGCTGATAACGGGAAACAAGACGAAATTCGAAAAGATCGCCCAGTACCTTGTCGAAAGAGAGACACTCAATGCCGAAGAAATCCAGATGATCATGCGGGGAGAGGAGCTTCCTCCCATGATGAACACCTCGTCGCAAAAACCAGGCGATCCGTCGTCGAAGGAGAAGAAGACGGATATGGTCAAAGCGGACGGTGGAATGCTCGAACCCGCAAAACCATAGACAGGTAACCAGGGCTCCGGATGATTGATGACGACCTCGACAGACTTCTGTCGGATGTAGACAGCGCTTCCGATTACAGCGGCGCAAGAGAGGACAGCCTGCGTTTCAAGCAGCGCATGGCGCGGAAGTCTGATATAAATATTGAGGCCTCCGGGGACGGTGTACACTCCGAGAAGGCATTCATCGACCGAATTCTGGGTCTCGAGGTCGACAATGATATAATGGATTTCGCAAAAGGGGCGCCCGCGGCCGTACATGTACACACGATAAAAACGGCACATTTCCGGAGACTTCTGTCTGAATACAGCGTTCCGGACAGCGTTCAATCACTCATCCAGAAGTACAAATATACGTTCATTCGGTTTATAGAGAATGTCGAAAGGTTATATGCTGAATTCGCCATTCCACTATCCATCGACTCCCTCATTAAAAAAGCGCGCAAGGACTATCCCCTGTACTTTGAAGGTTTTGAGGAAGAAAACAAGCTCGATTTCATCATGCTAACGGAGCTCTTCCTGCGCCTCAGGGAATTCAACAGCAGGGCCAGGAAGGAATGGAGCGAGCTGTCAAAAAGCATCGGTGTGATTAACCTCGCCGTGGAGGGAAAGGGGCTGTATTCCGAGCTGAACGCGCAGGTCGAATCGGCTCTGGTGTTTTGCGAGGGAACCGATCGCTTCCTTGCGCGTATAGCCCTTTTTCTGGCCATTCCCACAGATGATTATGATGTTATTGAGAGGGATATATCCAATAAAACGATATATTACCAATCAATGTCGTATAAATACGATGCGCTTTTCAATATCGGTGCTTACATCGATGGCGGTACGGTAAAACAGAAGACTTCCGGGGGCGCTCTCGATCTGGATGCGGAAGGTATACATGGCGATGAGATCAGGGGACATCAGGAGAGCCCACCCGGGCGCGAAGCGAGTGAAATCCGGGGAACGGTTGCGCCTGCCGGGGGGGCGCGGGATTTTTCCGAACAGGAAGTGGATACCGGTTTCAGGGTGAGGGGGACAAGCGCCTGGAATACGCGAGAGCCATACACAATGAGGTTGTCACGTGAGAAACTGGACAGGGATTACGAGGATATTACCAACTCGTTCCATTACACCCGGGAGCCGGAAACGACGACCTCCCAGGAAGGGGCCGTCAAACGCGCGATGATTCGCTTCTTGAGCGATACGTCAAAGAATATTGAAATCGAGTATGAGGAGTTTATTTTTAAAACGATCATAACGCAGACGCAGGAACTGTGCGATTTTTTCGGTTTCCAGGATGAAATGAGAAATCTTTTCGTTTACCATATGGGGCCCTCCACACTTCACAGGGCGCTCATTTCGCTTTTCCAGATCGAAAGGATCGGACTCTGTTTTAAATACCTGCCCGGAAACAGAGTGGTTCGGTACATTCCGACTGAATTTATAAAAGAGAAAATTCTTAAATGGTACGAGGCCAATGTAAATACGTTGAACATTGACTTCGACAAAGTGCATTATTTCGACGAAGTGCGCCGTACGGTATTGATGAAATACAATAAGGAACTGGCCGCTAACGGGCGTCAGCTCGATGAAATGATAGCGAAACTGAAGCTCGACGAAAATCCCCAGTTCAACAAACAGGAGTTCTTTAAAAGCAAATGGAACCAGTGGTTTGGAACTGCGCGAATCCCCGTATATAACCGTTTTATCGAAAAAAGCATATTCAGATAAAATTCCGTACACACACTATTCAGGTCAAGATATTCCGACGGTGCTCAACATGAAAACCCTGCAGGCAAAAAAATATATCGGAGATGCGGACTTTTCACGACTTCTTGAGAGCGCGGCGCCGGAAGTCACAATCGATAGAGTCAAAGCGTGCATCCTTGGGGTGCAGAGTTCATTGAACAATTCCGGATTATCCGCCGTACGTGACTGTATAGGCGCGGTGAAAGATGAGGAGAGCCGACCTTCCATTCTTTCCGCGGTAGAGGGACTCTGGTATCATCTTTACGCCGTGTCGGATTTTGTAGAATCGGAACACGTTCGATTTACAGGTAATCCAAGTGACAGGAACGATTGCATCGATTTTGTACAAAGGCAGATAGAGGCGGGCGATGAATTTCTGAAAAGGCTTCATCTCGGAGGGTATCGTCACGGCACGCGGACCGATGCGACCGACAGACTGTACACGATATTTAGCGCGAATATGGAACTCCTCAGGGCACTCAAAACGAGCATGTGGGAGAAATGGACGGACGATGACTACGCAAACATGGAAGGTTTCATACGGAAGCTTGAACGCTTCACGCTTGTCATGTGGAAAACAATGCTGTCAATTAAAAACGCAATGAAGAAAGAGAAGCTCCAGCATATGAAAAACAGGGCGATTATCGGAAAAATAGAAGAACAGGTCGGCCAGCCCGTCCGACGAAATGATCTCTGTCCGTGCGGCAGCGGAAAGAAATTCAAGTCATGCTGCGGTTCATGAAAGAAGTGAAAGAATTTTTCTCCTGCGGAGACTGTTGAGCGGTCCGAGAGGCCCCGCGGGAAGCGTCCCCTCACTCAATGAGTTCAGAACCGAAACGGTGTCGGGCATATGCTGTAAAATCGTGTCGGCTTCTTCACGGGCCAGCCTGATTATATCGAGATCCGAGGCGAGGTCGGTAAATTCGAATCCTCCGTCACGACCGTGCTGTTGAAAGCCTACAATCTCCCCAGAGCCGCGCAATCGTAAATCTTCCTCGGCGATCCTGAATCCATCGTCAGAGTTCACGAGCACATCTATGCGTGTTTTTGTGTCGGCTCCGATTTCATCAGGATACAGGAGAACGCAGAAAGATTGCTGCTCGCCCCTGCCGACCCGGCCTCTCAGCTGGTGAAGCTGTGAGAGCCCGAAACGTTCCGGGTGCTGAATGACCATTATCGTGGCGTTTGGAACATCGATCCCTACTTCTATAACGGTCGTGGATACCAGAATATCTATGTGGCCGTCAATGAACCTTCGCATGATGTTTTCCTTGTCACGGGAATGGAGCCTTCCGTGGAGAAGGTCAATCCTTCGGTTTGTGAAAACATCGTTCTTGAGGGTTTCATACGCGGTGATGGCCGATTTGAGTTCTGTCTTGCCGGATTCCTCGATAACAGGATATACGAAATATGCCTGCCGTCCTTCCGCCAAATATTTTTCTACGGATCTGTAGACACCGGCCATTCTGGATTCGGGTAACGCGATCGTTTTGACAGGCAGCCGGTTCAACGGTTTAACGCGGATGGAGGTAATATCGAGATCGCCATAGAGGGTCAAGGCCAGGGAGCGAGGGATGGGTGTGGCCGTCATGACCAGGAGATCGGGATGCTCTCCTTTCTCGCGGAGGGTCGCTCGCTGACGGACTCCGAACCTGTGCTGTTCATCGATAATTATAAGACCGAGTTTTTTGAATACGACATCGCCCTCGAGAAGCGCGTGGGTGCCGATAAGTATCGCACATCCACCGCTTTGTACACTTTCAAGGATTTCGGTTTTTTTGTTTTTTGGCATGTTGCCGGTAAGAAGCTCCATGCCGATTGTGTCTGGAATAAGGCGCTTGAAATTGCGGTA
>Ga0116174_10003263_pt1 | contig 13386 bp, 10 predicted proteins | sample AD_UKC087_MetaG_FD_89801 | JGI IMG/M metagenome (GOLD analysis project Ga0116174, IMG submission 89801) | Active sludge microbial communities of municipal wastewater-treating anaerobic digesters from USA - AD_UKC087_MetaG | ecosystem: Engineered > Bioreactor > Anaerobic > Digestate | place: USA...
CACAATTGTGCGTTGCTTTGCCATACGCTCGACAGCACGGGTGCGGTCTTGGACATCACCTGCCAACTGGCCGCATGCGGCATCGATATCATCTCCGCGGGTCTTGCGCACCGTTGTGACAATTCCCGCGTCGCTCAGCAATTTGGCAAAAAGTGTCACCTGCGACTGGGGCGAGCGCGTGAGCCCCGATGCAGGAAATGGATTGAACGGAATCAGATTGAACTTGCACCGGATCGTACTGCCACGCGGTGGCCTGACCAACTCAATCAGCTGGTGGGCATGTTCGATCTGATCGTTCACGCCATCTAGCATGCAGTATTCGAATGTAATGAAATCCCTGGGCGCATGCTCCAGGTAACGATGGCAGGCATCCAGCAGTTCCCGTATCGGGTACTTGCGGTTCAACGGAACGAGATTGTCACGCAACGCGTCATTGGGGGCATGCAAGGAAACCGCCAGCGCCACCGGACAGTCTTTCGCCAAGCGGTCCATCATGGGAACCACACCCGAAGTGGACACCGTGACCCGCCGACGCGACAAGCCATATCCATGATCATCCAGCATAACCCGCAGCGCCGGCACGAGGGCTGCATAGTTTTGCAACGGCTCGCCCATACCCATCATCACCACATTGGAAATGATGCGGGATGATGCGCCAAGGCGCTTGCGCAAGGCGTGCTCGGCAAACCACAACTGGGCCACGATTTCACCCGTGGTGAGATTGCGACTGAAGCCCTGGTGCCCCGTAGAACAAAAACGACAGCCCACCGCACAGCCAGCCTGGGACGATACACATAGGGTTCCCCGGTCGTCCTCGGGGATGAATACGGACTCGACGGCGTTGCCTCCGCCCACATCAAACAACCATTTGACCGTGCCGTCGGCCGACACATGCTCACTGATGACAGGCAGGGCCTGCACATGCGCACAGCCCTTGAGCTTGCCCCGCAAAGCAACGGCCAGATCGCTCATGTCATCGAAGTCACTGGTCCCCCGCTGGTGAATCCAACGAAAAAGCTGGGTGGCACGAAAACGCCTCTCTCCGAGCTGCCCACAAAAATTGGCCAGCCCATCAAGATCAAAATCGAGAAGATTGGTTTTCATGGTTGCCACGCCCGGAATCGGCCGCGGCTGTCCCCAGCACTTGTTTTCTCCAAGGAAATTGGAACGAGCGTGGGGACGACCATGTCAGCGCGAGTAAACGTTCATGCTAGGGAAGAAGAACGCAATTTCCACTTGTGCCGTTTCCGGAGCATCGGAACCATGCACGGCATTGGCATCAATACTGTCAGCGAAATCGGCACGAATGGTGCCAGCCTCGGCCTTCTTCGGATCGGTGGCGCCCATCAGCTCGCGGTTCTTCAGAATCGCATTTTCGCCTTCCAAAGCCTGAATCATGACAGGGCCGGAGATCATGAAATCCACCAGGTCCTTGAAGAAAGGACGTGCCTTGTGCACAGCATAGAACTGCTCAGCTTCCAGGCGGGAGAGGTGCGCCATGCGGGCAGCAACCACCTTGAGGCCAGCAGCTTCAAAGCGTGCATAAATCTGGCCAATGACATTCTTGGCAACTGCGTCGGGCTTGATGATGGAGAGGGTACGTTCGATAGCCATGGTGATTTCCTGATGTGATGTTGCTGTAATTTTTCGCCCGTCGGGCAAAGCTTTTGATTCTAACCGGGCAAGCAATCCCCGGCAGTTTCAGCGATTTCCGCCGCGACGCGGCCCGCCACCGCCGGGGCGCCCGCCGCCACCAGTACGGCGCTGATCCTGGCGGTGACGCGACAGGCTGTCCACGCCAATGTAGCCCACGGATGTTTTCATGGGGTCGGGCTGCGCATTGGCGCGCTGGCGATCCGGGTTGGCGTTTCGTGCACCCAAGGCATCTCGGCGCGGCGCCTGGCCACGCGGCCCACCCACCCCACCACTGCCACCCGCAGGGCGCTTGCGACCATCCCCCGTACCTTGGCCACCGCGCCCGCGGTTACGGTTGCCCCGCTCGGCATTGGCAGAACCGCCCTCGCCTTGCCCTTTAGCGCCTTCGGGGCGTCCGGCCCCGGCAGCCTGCACCAGGGCGCGGATATCGCTGTCATCGAGTTCCAGCCAGGCCCCCCGTTTCAGCCCACGCGGCAAGACCATGGCGCCATAGCGGATCCGGATCAGGCGACTGACGGCGTGGCCCACGGACTCCAGCATGCGCCGCACCTCACGATTGCGCCCCTCGGAGATGGTGACGCGATACCAGCAATTGGAGCCCTCGCCCCCGCCGTCCTCGATCGAGCCAAATGCAGCCATGCCATCATCCAGCCGGACACCGTCGAGCAGCTGCTGCTTTTCTTCTTTGCTCAAAGCGCCCAGGACACGCACCGCATATTCCCGCTCGAGTCCAAAACGGGGATGCATCAGCTTGTTGGCCAACTCGCCCGAGCTGGTGAACAGGAGCAAACCCTCGGTGTTCAGATCCAGCCGCCCGACCGACTGCCATTTGCCCTGCTGCAAACGAGGCAGCTTGCGGAACACCGTGGGCCGGTTTTGGGGGTCATCGTGGGAAACCACCTCACCGACGGGCTTGTGGTACGCAATGACACGCGCCGGCGGAGGATCGATTCGGTAACGAATCGGCTTGCCATTCACCTTCACCTGATCGCCAAACTGCACACGCTGGCCAATATGCGCCGGCTCGTTGTTCACCGAAATGCGACCCTCGAGAATCAACTGCTCCATTTCCAGACGAGAACCCAGTCCCGCCTGCGCAAGCACCTTGTGAAGCTTGGGCGTTTCCACCTGGGGCAACAACACGCGCTTGGGTACAACAGCCTCTGAACTGACTTCATCGGCATCGAAACGCCCTGAAATGACATCTTCAAACTGGTAGCCATCGACCACTGCGGGGGAGGATTGCCTCGCGCGCGCCGCACCTTTGGCATGATGCGGCCTCTCAGGATGTTTGACACCCGCATCGCCATGAACATCCATCGCTTGCGATGGCGTAGCGGCACCCTGGGATGCAGCGTCGCCCCCCTGGAGCGGCGCCGATGACACCACGACAGACTCAGGCCGCACTGGCGCAGTGACGGGCACAGCGGACACAGCCTTCACCAGAGAAATTTCAACAGACGCCTCGACCGCCGAGTCCGCGGCGGCTTCAGCCACTGGCACCGCCTTCTTGCGCGGGGTTTTGCGTGCCGCTGGCTTTTTCTGCGGCGCTGCGGCCTCGGAATTCGCTGTCGCTTGCGGCAGGCTCTGGGGATCAGGAGTGGAATCGTTCATATGTTATTTTCCGGGACACCCTCCGGGGCATCCTCATGTTCATCACGGAGAGGCGACTGAGCACTTTGCTGAGCCTCTGTCTCTTTCGGCGCCTCTTGCGGGGCCATCCCCGGCAACTCTTCGCTCACCAAAGGATGTAGATTCACAAGACCGCCTGCATCTATCTCCAAAGCGCTCTGCCCGGCACCCACCGAAGCCATGGCCTCCAGCACCGTGGCACCGCCGGCGGGGTCATCCAGTACAGGCAACTGGTCCAGCGACTGCAACCCCAGATCGTCCAGAAACTGGCGCGTGGTGGCAAACAACGCGGGGCGCCCCACTGTTTCGCGATGCCCGATGACTTCCACCCAACCACGGTCTTCCAACTGCTTGATGATCAAGCTATTGACCGTAACGCCCCGAATGTCTTCAATGTCCCCACGCGTCACCGGCTGCCGGTACGCAATGATGGCCAATGTCTCCAGCGTGGCCCGCGAATAGCGCGGGGGCTTTTCCGGGTGCAGCTTGTCCAGGTATTGCCGCATTTCGGGGCGGCTTTGAAAGCGCCAACCGGAGGCCACCTGGACCAGTTCTACACCACGCAGAGCCCAGTCCTGCTGCAGTTCATGCAGAAGAACTTTCAGTGTGTCCGACCCCAGCGCATCATCAAAAAGCACACGCAGCTCCCGCACCGCCATGGGCTGCGCAGCGCAGATCAGGGCAGTTTCGAGGACCCGTTTGGCATCCACCGTATTCATGGTTCAGCGATTCCGGGAAAAATTGGGCCACGCGTCGATTGCGGGCACTACACCAACTGCAGGAGTCAATCCGGCGCGCCAGGAAGAAACTCTGGAGCGACCAGCCACCCAGCGGGACACCGCCTTCGGGCGAACACGGTCTGGCAGACCGTCAGGGCGGATTGTAGCCCAGGCCCCACTCCGCCAGCGCTTGCCTCATATCGTCTGGCAGTGGCGCATGAAACTCCAGCGCCTGCCCTGAGACCGGGTGTGCAAAAGACAGCCGATAGGCGTGGAGCGCCTGACGCGCCATTCCTGCAGCAACACCCCCCCCGTAAAGGACATCCGCCACCAGCGGATGCCCCAGGGACGCCATGTGCACACGAATCTGATGGGTGCGCCCCGTATGCAGCGTGCACTCCACCCAGCAACCAAGGTCGTTGCCCTCAAGGTATTTCACATCCGTACGCGCAGGCTTGCCGGCATGGCTGTCGAGATTGACCACCGCCATGCGCAAGCGGTTGCGAGGATCGCGCCCGATGGGGGCCTGCACCGTACGGTTGCGGGGCCCCATCCAGGGCCGGTGCGCGAGCGCAAGGTATTGCCGGTGCACGGATCGCTCGGCGATCATGCGCACGAGTGTGTCCATCGTGGCCCGGTCCCGGGCGACCACCATCAGGCCGCTGGTGTCCTTGTCCAGCCGGTGCACGATGCCCGCGCGGGGCACCAGGTGCGCCTTCTCGTCGCGCGCCAGCAGTCCGTTCAAAAGTGTTCCAGCCCAGTTGCCAGGTGCAGGATGAACGACCAGGCCCGCCGGCTTATTGATGACCAGCAGGTGCTCGTCCTCATACACCACGTTGATGGGCAGCGATTCGGGGCGAAATGCCTGGCTCTGCAGCGTCGGGCGCATCTCTATCACCACCGACTCGCCAGCCTTCACGCGGGTAGCCGCCTTCGTCACCGGGCGGCCATTCAGGGACACAAGCCCCTGCGACAAAAGCTGCTGCAGATAGCTGCGGGAAAACTCCGGTACGAGTTCGACCAGTGCCCGATCCAGACGGGCACCATGCTGGGCCACGGCAACCGCCACCTGCCGCAATTCGGATTGCGCCTCGGCGGGACCCATGAACTCATCTACCAGCCCCAGGTCATCGGCACCTTCGACCGGACCAGCATCCCACCCGGCCTCGGTTGCCGGAGTTTCACGCGGGGATGCCTCTGGCGGCATGTCAGGCACGGCGGGCTGAGCGGCCGCGGTCACGCTCAACGCGCCGGCAGGTAACGGACCGGGTCCACAGGCTTGCCCTGACGGCGAATCTCGAAGTGGAGCTTCACGCGGTCCGCATCCGTGCTGCCCATTTCCGCGATTTTCTGCCCGCGCCGAACGGCCTGGTCTTCCTTGACCAGCAATGCCTGGTTGTGGGCATAGGCGGTCAGGAACGTGTTGTTGTGCTTGAGGATGACAAGATTGCCATAGCCCCGCAAACCGGCGCCCGCGTACACCACCCGCCCGTCGGCTGCCGCAACGACCGGGTCACCGGCCTTGCCCGCAATGTCATAGCCCTTGTTGCGGGCCTCGTCGAACCCCGCCAGCAACGAGCCCGATGCAGGCCATATGAACGGGAACTCATCATCCGACGAGGCCGTAGTGGAAGCAGGGTTGGTGGGTGCCGGGATCGGCGCAGGCGTCGCAGCACTGGCAGCCGGCTTGGCGGCACTCGCGGCCGGCGCTGGATTAACCGCCGAAGAGGTGACAGGGCGCGTCACCACCCCGGTGTCTGCCGCCGGTGCCACGGCGGTGGACGAGGGCGGCACGACGCGCAGCACCTGACCCACTTCGATCAGATTGGCATTTTCCAGGTTGTTCCAGCGGGCAATGTCTTTCCAGCCCTGGCCATTCTCAAGGCCGATGCGAATCAATGTATCTCCGGCCTTGACCGTGTAATAACCCTGCTTTCCAGCGTTCTCGGCACCCGGCAACGGCTTGATGGCAGCAACCACCAGGCCAGGAGCAGATGAAGGCGCCGAGGACGTTCCGCGATCTTCCACGGGAGCCTTCGTCATCCGGGTCCCGCAGCCGGCAAGCACCAGTGCCGTCAACGCTACGGAAACCCCAACGACCAGACTACGCGATACCAACATAAGCATTTCCTTCAGGCAATTCCCGATTTTAGAGGGACAAAATGAACCGGCTCGAGCACGCTTTGTTTCAATCCGTGCGCGGTTTTGTCAATCACAAGCAACATTTGCTGCCCACCGGCCAGCGCCATGGGTGCCACCAGGCGCCCACCCGGGGCCAACTGGTCGCACCAGGCCTGCGGCAGGGCTTCGCCACCGGCGGCTGCGATGATGGCAGCATAGGGCGCCCCCTTGGCATAACCTTGCATGCCATCGCCAAACAGCAAATGCACATTGGCCAGCCGCAGGTGGCGCAGGTTGTCGCGAGCCTTTTCGTGCAGGCCGCGCAGCCGCTCGACCGTGTACACCTCGCGCGCGATATGGCTGAGCACCGCAGCCTGGTAACCGCACCCGGTGCCGATTTCAAGCACACGGCCCAGCCCGCCAGCACGCGCGCCTTCTGCGCCCACCAGCAGCTCGCACATGCGCGCCACTACGCTCGGCTTGGAGATGGTCTGTGCCAGGCCGATGGGCAAACTGGTGTCTTCATAGGCCTGGTTCACCAGGGCGCTATCGACAAAGCGGTGCCGTTCCACCGCCGCCAGGGCCTCCAGCACCGCCGGCGAGGAAATGCCGCCCGCGGCGAGCTTGTGCACCATGCGGGCGCGCACCGCGGCCGAATCCAGCCCGACGCCCTGGGGCGCCGCCGGCGCGCTGCGGCGCACTGGAATGGGCACCGCCTTGGAGGTGGGTGCCCCTGTGCCATCCAGGCGCGCGGGAAATCCGGGTCTGCGCTGCATCACCGCTGCGCAGGCAATGGCCCTGCAGCGACCAGGCGCGACGCCGTCTGCGCCCAGGAGCCGAGATTGTCGTGGTCGGTCAGGTCTACCTTCAACGGAGTGACCGACACATGCCCCTGGGCCGTGGCATGAAAGTCGGTGCCCTCGGCATCGTCCTTGGCCGCGCCAGCCCCACCAATCCAGTACATCACCTCACCGCGCGGGCTTTCCTGCACGATCACACGCTCGGCCGCATGCCGACGCCCCAGGCGGCACAGTTTCAGGGGACGCAAGGCCGCAAGCGGCATGTTCGGGATGTTGATGTTGAGCAACCAGGGCGCCTGGGCCAGCAGGTTCTGCGCCACCATCTGCGTGACGATTTCGCGGGTCTTGTGCGCCGCGGCGTCGATTTCACCCCAGCCCTTGTCCACCTGGGACACCGCCATGGCCGGAATGCCGAAAAGGTAGCCCTCCATGGCAGCGCCCACCGTGCCCGAATAGATGGTGTCGTCGCCCATGTTGGCGCCGTTGTTGATGCCTGACACCACCAGATCGGGGCGGTATCCGAGCAGCCCGGTGAGCGCAATGTGCACGCAGTCTGCCGGCGTGCCGTTGACATAACGGAAACCGTTGGCCGCCCGGTGCACATACAAAGGGGAATGCAGGGTCAGGGCGTTCGACTTGGCGCTGTTGTTGTGCTCGGGCGCAACCACTTCGACGTCTGCGATGGTCTTGAGCGCCTCGTACAAGGCCACGATGCCCGGGGCCTGGTAGCCGTCGTCATTGGATAGGAGAATCTTCATGGTCACTGTGCGGATTGCAACGGATTGTAGGTGGCCGCCGGCTGGGATGCGCCCGTCGCCACCGGGAAACAGCACAGCCTGCGCCCCCCCCCTATCATGCAGCCCACCATTGACAGGAGACATCCCATGCACGCTTGGCTTTGCACCAACCCCACTGGCGTTGACGCACTCACCTGGACCGAACTTCCCACACCCACGCCCCAGGCGGGCGAGGTGCTCATCGAAGTCAAGGCGTCCAGCCTGAACTTTCCGGATCTGCTGATCGTGCAGAACAAATACCAGATGAAGCCACCGCTGCCGTTCGTGCCGGGCTCGGAATACGCCGGCGTGGTGCAGGCCGTGGGCGAAGGGGTCACGCACCTGCAGGTGGGGCAGCGTGTGGCCTGCCTGTCGGGCACCGGCGGCTTCGCCACCCACACCATTGCGCCGGCGGCGCTGTGCATGCCCCTGCCAGAGAGCTTCTCGTATGTGGACGCCGCAGCATTCATCATGATCTATGCCACGTCCCACCATGCGCTGGTAGACCGCGCCCAGCTCAAGGCAGGGGAAACCGTATTGGTGCTCGGCGCGGCCGGCGGCGTGGGCACGGCGGCCATCCAGATCGCCAAGGCCCTGGGCGCGCGGGTGATCGCTGCAGCCTCCAGCGACGAGAAATGCGCGCTGTGCACCTCCATCGGCGCCGATGCCACCATCAACTACGGCCAGGAAAACCTGCGTGAGGCGATCAAGGCCCTGACCCAGGGCAAGGGCCCGGACGTGATCTATGACCCCGTGGGCGGAGACTTTGCCGAGCCCGCGTTCCGCTCGATCGCCTGGCGCGGCCGCTACCTGGTGGTGGGCTTTGCCTCGGGCCCCATCCCTGCGCTGCCACTGAACCTGGCGCTGCTCAAAGGCGCCTCCATCGTGGGGGTCTTCTGGGGCGAATTCTCCAGGCGCGAGCCCCAGGCCAATGCCGCCATGATGGGCGCGCTGGCGCAGTGGTACGCACAGGGCAAGATCAGGCCTGTGATCGACCGCACCATGCCCATGGCCGAACTGCGCGCGGCCTATGCCCACATGGGCTCGCGCGCTGTGATGGGCAAGCTGGTCATGGTCAACTGAAACCACGCCGCACAGGCGCGCAGCCTCGCGGTGACCCGCCGCCCTGTGTCACACTCGTGGACCCCAGCCCTTGAAACAAATGCTCGCATATGGTAGACCGCCCCCCCTCTGAAATTGCCCGCGAAACGCTCAAGCAGCTGGCCGTTCGCCGGCTCTCGCCCACACCAGACAACTACCAGGCGCTCTACGAAGAAATCGCCGGCGTGCGCGCGTCCCCGGTTTTTCCGCAGGGGCCGTTGCAGCAAATTCTGAGGGTTTTGCCCGGCCAGACCCCGGCCCAGAAACGGCTGCTGGGCCAGTTCGAGCGGGCCGTGAAAGACAAGGACTGGACTTCCCTGCAAAGTGTCCTGGTCGGCTACGCCAACCTGGGGCTCAACCCGGGAAAGGCCGAGCCCCTCGTACCCGCAGCCGTGGCCCCGACCATCCTGCCCGACGAGCTCGCACAGATGCTGGCACGGCTGATCGACAACGCCTTGCCGGCGCTCGGCGAAGACGATGTGCGCATGCTTGAAATGGCGCAGCAGCTGATCAAATTTCTGCGCGAACCCGCCCCGCCGGTCTCCACCGTGCAGTTGATGCTGGGCAACTTCAGCCACCGCCTGTCGTTTGCCGCCGAGGACCAGGCCGCCATCCGCGCAAGTTTGCTCGAGCTGCTGCACATGGTGTTCGAGAACATCTCCGCGCTGAGCGTGGAAGACCGCTGGCTCCACGGCCAGACCGAGGCCCTGATGGCGGCCTCCACCCCACCGCTCACACTGCGGCGGCTGGACGATGTGCAACGGCGCCTGAAGGACGTGATCTTCAAGCAGACCGAAGCCCACGCCCGCACCCTGGAGGCGCATGAGCAGATGAAGGAAATGCTCTCCACCTTCATCGAGCGCCTGGCCACGATCTCCGACTCCAGCGCCACGTACCAGGGCACCATGGAACGCTGCGCAGACCTCATCGGCAAGGCCAGCACCCTGGAGGAAATTGCCCCCGTCCTGCAGGAGGTGATGCAGGCCACCCGCTCCATGGGGCTGCAGAGCCGCACGGCCCACGACGAGCTGAACGAGCTGCGCGAGCGCACCGAACTCAACCGTGCACAAGTGGTACAGCTCCAGCAGGAACTCGATCGCGCCAGCAGCCAGGCGCGCCACGACCCGCTCACCGGCTCGCTCAACCGCAAGGGGCTGGACGAGGCGATGGAGCGTGAGCTGGCCCGTGCAAGCCGCACGGGCAACCCGCTGTGCCTGGCCCTGCTGGACATCGACAACTTCAAGACCATCAATGACCGGCTCGGCCACACCGGTGGCGATGCGGCGCTGGTGCACCTCACCGAAGTCACCCGCGAAGTCATGCGCCCCCAGGACCTGCTGGCCCGCTACGGTGGCGAAGAGTTCGTCTTGCTGTTGCCCGACACCACGGTCGCCAACGCCGTCGCCGCCATGACGCGCCTGCAGCGCGAGCTGACCACCCGCTTCTTTCTGCAGGGCCAGGAAAAAGTGCTGATCACCTTCAGCGCGGGCGTGGCCCAGCTGGGCGAAGGTGAGACGGGCGCCGATGCCATTTTGCGGGCCGACAAAAGCATGTACCTGGCCAAACGCTCAGGCAAGAACCGCGTACTGGCCGCCTGAAACCTCACCCGCCCCGCACCAGCACCGTGCCCCCCTTTCAACGCCGCGCCTTTCTGCAACGTGCCGCCCTGGTGGCCACCGCCACCGCCCTGCCCCGCTGGGCATGGAGCACCAGCGCGCTGCAGCACGACCCCTTCGCCCTGGGCGTCGCCAGCGGTGACCCCACGCCCGACGGTGTAGTGCTGTGGACCAGGCTGCTGCCCACGCCAGGCAGCCCGCTCGGCACGCCGCTCACCGTGCACTGGGAGCTGGCCGATGACCCGGCCTTTCGGCGCATCGTGCAGCGCGGACAGGCCACGGCGCTGCCGGCCCTGGGCCACAGCGTGCATGTGGAACTGACCGGCCTGGCCCCGGCCCGCTGGTACCACTACCGCTTCATGCTGGGCGACGCGGTCAGCGCCACGGGCCGCACCCGCACCGCGCCCGCAGCCGATGCCATGGACGCCCATCTACGCATCGCCTTTGCCTCCTGCCAGCGCTGGGAACATGGCCACTACGCTGCGTGGCGCCACCTGTGCGCCGACCAGCCCGACCTGGTGCTCTTTCTGGGCGACTACATCTACGAATACGCATCACCGCACAACACCACGGGCCTGGCCCGCGTGCACGCGCTGCGGCATGCCAGCACCTTGGCCGACTTTCGGGACCGCTACGCGCTGCACAAGAGCGACCCCGCCCTGCAGGCCGCCCATGCCGCCTGCCCCTGGGCCGTCACCTGGGACGACCATGAGGTGCAGAACGACTATGCCGGCGCACAAGGCAAAGGCAGCCAGGGCGATACGACGGCTTTCCTGGCCCTGCGCAGCGCAGCCTGGCAGGCGTTCTACGAAAACATGCCGCTGCGCGCGGCCAGCCTGGTGGCGCCCGACTTTGGTGCCTTGCAGGTGTACCGGCGCCTGCGCTGGGGCCGCCTGGCCCATGTGCACCTGCTCGACACCCGCCAGCACCGCCAGTGGCAGGCCTGCCGCGCGGCCGACACAGGCGGGGCTGCCGCCATGCGCCCGCAAGACTGTGCCGCCCTGGCCGACCCGCAACGCACCCTGCTGGGCGCTGCGCAGGAGCAGTGGCTCGATGCCGGCCTGGCCGATGACGCCAGCCAGCACCGCACCCGCTGGAGCGTGATCGCGCAGCAAACCCTGTTCTCGCCGCGCCGCTACCCCTCGGGCGTGGTCTCCACCGACAGCTGGGACGGCTACCCCGGCGCCCGTGCGCGCCTGCTGCAGTCACTGGCCGGCCACGCGCCGCGCAACAGCGTGCTGCTGGGCGGCGACATCCACCAGAACTATGTCTGCCAGGTGAGGGCCGATGCAGGGGCCGAGGGCCAACCGCCTGGCGGCCCGGTGATCGCCAGCGAGTTCTGCGGCACCTCCATCAGTTCGCGCGCGGGCACCACGCAGGACAAGGTCGACGCCATCGCCCGCCACAACCCACATGTGCTGCTGGCGCGCAGCGACCAGCGCGGCTACGGCCTGGCAGACATCACGCCGCAGCGCTGGACCACCAGCTTGCGGGTGGTGGACGACCCCCTGCGGGCCGACAGTGGCGCATCCACCCTGGCACGCTTCGTGGTGGAAGACGGGCAGGCCGGCCCCGTGTCAGAATAGCTATATATTTAATAGCGCAAACCCAATACAAAATAAGAGCCTGAGGCCAAAAACGCCTAAAAATGGGCGCAAAACTGCTCCCTGTCAAAACACTGCCCACCGGCCGCCCGCCCGGTACCGTGGATCCCCGCCCACCCGATGGAGAACGCAGAATGTCCAGGACCACCCCGCTGCGCATTGCGCTGATCGCCGCTGCCGCCCTGCTGGCCGGCTGCAACAGCGCCCCGCCGCTGGCCTACAGCGTGCCCCACCAGCCCGAGGGCGCCTCGGGCAGCACCGAAAAGCCGGGTTGGGCCACCGAGAAATTCGCCGTGGCGGCGGCCAATCCGCTGGCCACCGATTCCGGCTACCAGGTGCTCAAGGCCGGCGGCGCGGCCATCGACGCGGCCATTGCCGTGCAGATGGTGCTGACGCTGGTCGAGCCGCAGTCGAGCGGCATTGGCGGCGGCGCCTTTTTGCTGCACGCCGCGGGTGCCCGGGTGCAGGCCTATGACGGGCGCGAAACCGCGCCCGCAGCCGCCACCGAACAGCTTTTCATCGGCGCCGACGGCAAGCCCCTGCCGTTCACCGATGCCGTGGTGGGCGGCCGCTCGGTGGGCGTGCCCGGCGCGGTGCGCATGCTGGAGCTGGCCCACAGGGAACATGGCAAGCTGCCCTGGTCGCAGCTGTTCCAGCCCGCCATTGCGCTGGCCGAAGGCGGCTTCAAGGTCAGCGCCCGGCTCAACGCCCTGCTGGCCAATGAAAAGTTTCTGTCCCGGGACCCTGTGGCTGCCGCCTATTTCTACGATACGGCCGGCCAACCCTGGCCCGTGGGCTATGTGCTGAAGAACCCCGAGCTGGCCGCCGTGCTGCGGGCCCTTGCCCGGCAGGGCTCGAAAGCCTTGCACGAAGGCGATGTGGCCCAGGCCATCGTGGCCAAGGTGCGCCAGCACCCCACCAACCCCGGCCAGCTGAGCCTGGCCGACCTGGCCGGCTACCAGCCGGTACAGCGCGAAGCCCTGTGCACCCGCTACCGGGTGGCGCCCCGCGACTACCGCCTGTGCGGCTTTCCGCCACCGAGCTCGGGCGCCCTTGCCATCGGCCAGATCCTGGGCATCCTCAACAACACCAACGCGGCCACCCTGCCCCTGCAGGAGGGCCTGAACGGCCCCGCCCCCGGCGCAGACTGGCTGCACCTGTACACCGAGGCCGCGCGCCTGGCCTTTGCCGACCGTGCGCTCTATGTGGCCGACCCCGATTTCGTGCAGCCGCCCGCCGGCAGCTGGCTGAGCCTGCTGGAGCCCGGCTACCTGGCCAGTCGCGCCAGGCTCATCGGCGTGCAGAGCATGCAGCTGGCCCAGCCCGGCAACCCAGCGGCCGTGCGCACCAGTTACGCCCCC
>Ga0116174_10003265_pt1 | contig 13375 bp, 8 predicted proteins | sample AD_UKC087_MetaG_FD_89801 | JGI IMG/M metagenome (GOLD analysis project Ga0116174, IMG submission 89801) | Active sludge microbial communities of municipal wastewater-treating anaerobic digesters from USA - AD_UKC087_MetaG | ecosystem: Engineered > Bioreactor > Anaerobic > Digestate | place: USA...
CAGAAAGAGGCTCCCGAACAGGAACATCAGCAGGTAAAGGAAGGAGAAGCTCATTATCCCCGATACGATGTCCGGTCTCAAAGCCCTTCCGTTGATCGTCACTGGCACAACCGCCCTCGGGTGAAGCACCTTGAAGAACTCCCGTTTAATCATCTTGAATATGACGACGACCCTGACTACCTTTATTGCACCTCCCGTGCTTCCGGCAGAGGCCCCGATGAACATCAGCATTATGAGTATCAGGCGGCTGAAGGTGGGCCAGGCATCGTAATCGATAGTAGTAAACCCGGTTGTAGTCATTATCGATGAGGTATGGAAGTAAGCATGCCTTATGGCATCATATGCCCCGGTATGCTTCGTGAAGACGAGGTTAAGGAATATGAGGGTCGAAGCCAAGAGCATTATCCCGATGTAATATCTCAGCTCCTCGTTTAGGAGGACCTTCTTGAATCGGCCCTTGTAGAGGTCATAGTAGAGCGCGAAGTTGATCCCGGAGAGCATCATGAAAATTCCGATGACCCATTCAACATAGGCGCCGCCCAGACCTCCGACGCTCAGGTTCCTGGTGGAAAAGCCTCCTGTTCCCACGGTTCCGAACGTGTGGACCAAAGCTTCGTACAAGCTGACGCCCCCTAACATCAGAAGCGCTGTCTCGAGCACCGTAATGCCCATGTAGGCGACATATAGGATTACCGCCGTGTCTTTCATCTTTGGCGAGATCTTGTCGGCGACGGGGCCAGGGGTCTCGGCCCTGAAGAGCTGTATGGCCCCTACGCCGAGCGCTGGCATCACAGCAAGCGTGAGCACAAGGATGCCCATCCCTCCGAGCCAGTGAGTGAAGGACCTCCAGAAAAGGATGCCCCTTGGCATTATCTCGATGTCGGGCAGCACGGTGGCGCCGGTAGTCGTAAAGCCGGAGACCGTTTCGAAGAAGGCGTCCACGAAAGTAGGCACGCTGCCGGACCAGTAGAACGGCAACGCCCCTATTATGCAGGCTGCAACCCAGCCGAATGCCACTATGAGGAAGCCTTCCTTCACTCCAAGCCTTTTGTCTTTGGGTTTTACGGCTGCCATCAGCAGCCCGAAGGTCAATGAGGTCACCATCGCCCATAGTATGGGCATGGTGTCGGACCCCCTGTTCAACAGGCTGACTATCAGGGAGGGGGCAATCATCGCCGTCTCGAATACGAGAAGCAAGCCGATGATCCTTGTTACATAGCGGTAATTCAATGCAGGATCACCTTCTAACGGGGTGGAAATACTTGGTGACCATCTGCTGGTCCGAGCTGACGGTAAAAACCACGGCTCTATCGCCTGCTTTTATCCTGGTGCTCCCATCGGGTATGATTACCTGGTCTGCTCTCATTATGCAGCCGACAATGATGCCCTTGGGAAGGTTCAGCTCCGCAAGGCTGTCCTTCAGGATGTAGGCCCCTTCCTCGATGACAAGCTCCGTAAGCTCTGCCTTGCCTCCCGCCAGCAAGGCGAGCGAGCGTATGTTGCCCTCATACGTAAACCGCATTATCTCGGCTGCAGTGATCATGGCGGGGTTCACCGCCATCTCAACGCCCAGCTTCTCGATTATCGGTATGTAGCTCGACCTGCTGGCCTTGGCTATTACCCTGTCCATTCCGTGCTGCTTGGCAATCAGGCTGATGAGCAAGTTCTCCTCGTCCAGCCCAGTAAGGGAAACCAGGGCGTCGGAGTTGAAGATGCCTTCGTCCTCCAGCAGGTTGATGTCGGTCCCGTCGCCGTGGATTATCAAGGCATTGCCGAGCCTTTCGGCCAGGTATTGGCACCTTGGTTTGTCGCTTTCTATTATCTTGACTTCCATCCTCTTGCTGAGGAGGTTGACAGCAAGGTAGTATCCTATCCTTCCACCGCCCAATATCGTGACCGACTTTATGACATTGCCTATGCGGTTTTGGCAATGCGCCTTGTAGAAAGACTCTATGCTGTCCGACGTGCCTATCATATAAAGCGTGTCCGAGGGTTCTATCTGGGTCTTGCCATGTGGGATTATGACCTGGCCGTTTCTCACGATAGCTACTACCAGCATGTTCCTCGGGATGCCCAGCTCCATGATCAGCCTTCCTACGATGTCCGGCATGTTGCCTGCGTGCACGTCCGCCACCAGAACCTTGCTCGCTTCGAATATTTCTGTGTGGAACGGTAGCGCTCCGGTAAGATATCTGGCAATCTCGTTGGCGGTCGCAAGGTCGGGGTTCACAATCCTGTCTATCTGCATCTCCGCTTTCAGATAGGAGGCCTGCTTGTCATACTCCGGGTTCCTGACCCTTGCGATCACCTTCTTGGACCCGAGGCGCTTGGCAAGGAAAGCAACTAGTATGTTTGTCTCGTCGTCGTCAGTCACAGATATCGTAAGGTCGAGTTCCTTGATATGGGCTTCTTTGAGGGCATCTATCTCGAACCCGTTGTTGAGCATAGGAAGCACGTCAAGGTGCTCCTCCACCCTTTGGAGCGCTTCTGGGTCCTTGTCCATGGCGATTACGTCGTTGCCCTTCTGGGAGAAGGCGCTCGCCAATTGGTAACCGAGTTTACCTATGCCTACTATAAGGATCTTCATGATGCTCCCCCGGCCAAATACATGGCTATTTCGTTAGATGGACGGATATCTGTCAAGTAGAGTGAATCAACGATACAATATCATAAACGGCGCCTATTATGGAAACATGGCAGCCTGGGAAGCGTTGTTTGGTTTGTGCGAAGCAGCAGCGGCTCCCGGGTACAGTGCCTCCTATGTCCGCCGACCCCGGTTCGAATTGATGTTATAATCCCATCAGAGCTGCATCTACTTCTTAAAGTGAGGTGATCTCGTGCCTGAAGGAGTCATAAGATGGCGAATTAACGACAAGGGAACGGCAAAGGTCCCCCCCGGCATACCGGACTTCCATGTAGACGACGATGCCGTGCTCGAGGCATACCGGTTCCACTCTTCCCTTCCCGGTTATGAAGCCACGAGGCTCCACAGGTTGAGGGCCCTTGCCGGGTGCCTTGGGATCGGCGAAGTGCTCCTGAAGGATGAATCGACGAGGTTCGGGCTTAACGCGTTCAAGGGGTTAGGCGGTTCCTTGGCAGTTGCAAAGCTCCTTTCCGAAAGGATGGCCCCGGGGGATTCCCGTCTGGATTTCCATAGCCTGAAGGCTTATTGCTTCCAGGACGGGCACAAGGGCAGGTTCACCTTCGTTACCGCGACGGACGGCAACCATGGCAGGGGCGTGGCATGGGCTGCCCGCATCCTGGGGCAGAAGGCCGCCGTTTTCATGCCCAAAGGGTCCTCGAAATGGAGATATGATGCGATAGCAGCAGAAGGCGCTGATGTCTGGATTACGGATTCGAACTACGACGACAGCGTGAGGATGGCGTCGTCCTATGCCCATGAACACGGGTTTATACTGGTCCAGGACCAGGCATGGGAGGGATATACGGAAATCCCGTCCCTTATAATGCAGGGGTATCTGACCATAATGCATGAAATCGCGGAAGAAATCAGGGGAAGAGGCTTGGAGCCGCCCACGCATGTATTCCTGCAGGCCGGCGTTGGCTCCTTCGCCGGGAGCATGCTAGCATGCCTCGAGCACTCCATGGGCAGCAAGATGCCGGTTTCGCTGGTCATAGAGCCCCACAGGGCGGCGCCAATCTACGAGTCCGCCGGGAGGCCTGATGCCAGCATGGCATCCGTCGGCGGCGGGCTGGACACGATAATGGCGGGCCTTGCCTGCGGGGAGCCCAATCCTATGGCATGGCGGATACTGAAGCGGAGCGCGGATGCTTTCGCATCCTGCTCCGACGAGGTCGCAGCCCTCGGCATGAGGATCCTCGGCAATCCACTCAGCGACGATCCGAGGGTCGTCTCGGGGGAATCTGGGGCCGTGGGGGCGGGGCTTCTTTACCTCCTGAGGGCCCACCCTGAAAAGGAGCACAAGGCGTTGGTGGAAGCCCTTGGGCTGGGCCCGTCATCCAGGGTCCTTCTGATAAGCACGGAGGGCGACACCGACCCGGAAAGGTACAGGCAGATAGCCTGGGAAGGCAGGTGGCCGCTCACTTAATCTCCCATAGGGAGGGGGATTTTGACATGCTGCGGTGAATATCCTAATGTGGCAGAGGCCTGTCGGGAGAAAGGGAACTACATTCCATATAAGTTTGCTATGGAGGAGAGCGGTATGACACATCCAGATCCGAAGAATTTCTACATAGGCAGGGAGTACGACCTTAAATCGGGGAAGGTCACGGGGCCCGAGGTCATGTACAACCCCTCGGACCTTACGACGCACGCCGTGGTAACAGGAATGACGGGCTCGGGCAAGACGGGCCTTTGCGTCGGGCTCCTGGAGGAAGCGGCGCTTAAAGGGCTGCCAGCGATAATCATCGACCCTAAAGGCGACCTCACCAACCTGGTGCTGCATTTCCCGGGCCTTGCCCCTTCCGATTTCGAACCCTGGATAGACCCCGATGCCGCAAGGCTCAAGGGGAAGACGCCAGCCCAGATGGCCGAGGAGTCTGCACAGAGCTGGAGCGCAAGCATTGATGAATGGAGCCTCGGCAGGGATGCGCTTTCATATCTGAAGGATTTCTCCTTCGCCGTATACTCCCCAGGGTCCTCTTCGGGGATCCCTGTGAACATACTCTCCTCCTTCGAAGCGCCCGAGATCCCCTGGGAGGGGAACGAGGAACCCCTGAGGGAGAGGATCTCAAGCACAGTCACGGCGGTCCTCGGACTGGTTGGCATGAAGGACATAGACCCTTTGAGGTCCAGGGAGCATATCCTGATGTCGAGCATCCTGGAGCACGCATGGGCGAGGGGCGAGGGCCTGTCTTTGGAAGACCTAATCCTACATGTGCAGAAGCCGCAGATGGAAAGGCTCGGGGCGTTCCCCGTAGAGAAGTTCTTCCCCGAGAAGGAAAGGTTCGACCTTGCGATGCTGCTCAACAACTTCCTGGCATCCCCGTCGTTCCAGGTTTGGCAGCAGGGCCAGCCGCTGAACATCCAGGAGCTCCTGTACACGAAGGACGGCAAGCCAAGGCACAGCATCTTCTACCTTGCGCACCTGAGCGAGAACGAGCGCATGTTCTTCGTTACCCTCCTGTTCTCTTCGATAGAGTCCTGGATGAGGAAGCAGAGGGGCACAAGTGGCCTAAGGGCCCTGGTTTACTTCGACGAGATACTGGGCTATCTGCCTCCCGTCGGCAACCCTCCGTCCAGGAACGTGATGCTGAGGATGATCAAGATGGCGAGGGCCTTCGGGGTGGGCCTTCTCCTGGCAACCCAGAATCCCGTCGACCTGGATTACAAGGCGCTGTCCAACATCGGCACCTGGTTCATAGGCAGGCTCCAGACCGAAAGGGACAAGATGAGGCTGATGGACGGCCTCGAGACGCTGACAGGAGGAATGGATTCAAGCACCATAAGCGACATCATCTCCAGCCTGGGAAAGCGCGTCTTCATGATGAACAACGTAAACAGGCCGGGCCCGAAGGTATTCCACGCAAGGCAGGTCCTCAACTACCTTGCCGGCCCGCTGTCCAAAGACCTTCTCCCTGAGCTAAACAGGTTGGCCCGTGCGTCATACAATCCCCAGCCAGTCGCATCTTCGAGGAAGCAGGGGGCAGATGACGCTGCAGACATAGGAGGCGGCTTCACCAGGCTGAAGCCCGCGCTTCCCGCCAAGGTTGAGGAATGTTTCCTTCCAGCGGACCTGACTGCATCGCGGGCGATCGAGGAAGCCCGGGTAAACCTGTCGCCGACCGCAAAGCCCGACGCGATAGCGTACAGCCCGGCGTTCATGGCGCAGGCTGAGGTGCGGTACACATCGCTAAAATATGGGGTCAATAAAACAAGCCTAGTCACCTCCCTTGTGGAGGACGACATTTCCAGGCGGCCAGACTGGGGCGGTGGAAGCATAGACGCGGCCGACGCGAGGAGCTTCGAAAGGGAAGCAGAGACAGGAGCTCTGTTCGAGCCCGTTCCTGCCTGGCTGTCGGACGCGAAGTACGTAAGGTCGGCGGCCGACGACTTCGCTGACTGGATCTACCGCAACTCGAAGGTGCGCATCTACGCAAACGAGTACCTCAAGCTATACGGCGAACCTGGTGAATCGAGGGAGGACTTCCTCGAGCGCTGCAGGAAGGAGCTCGACGGCGTGGTCAAACCTGAGCTGGAGAAGCTCGAAGAGCAGTACAAGAGGAAGATGGATGCCCTCGAGGACAAGATCAGGAGGCAGGAGGGCGAAGTCCAGCTTAGGGAACAGAAAGTGCAACAGCACACGATGGAGACGATAGGAACGGCCGGCACGACGATAATCGGCATGCTCCTGGGAGGCAGGAAGAGGAGCCTCAGCTCATCGATAACGAAGACGAGGATGACGACGGAGGCAAGGAGCATGCTGTCAAGGGAGAAGAAGGAGCTCGAGGACTTGAAGGACGACCTCGAGGAGCTTGAAAAGGAGTTCGAGAAGGCGCAGGAGGAATTGGCGGACAAGTGGGAGCAGAAGGCGGAGCAGATTTCGGAGATACCGTTCAATCCCAAGAAGTCCGACATATTCATAACATACGCCGGGGTGGCTTGGCTTCCGCACTATATATTCAAGGAAGGGTCGTATACTCGCAGGATCAGGGCATTCTCCTTAAGGCCGGCAAGGTAGGAGGGCGCGGCCGAAGACGATTGTCGAAAGGGTATGTCGGAAGGCGGAAACATGGACAGGATACTGATAATCGAGGACGACAGGCACATAAGGGAGCTGCTACCCCGGTACTTCACCAGGGAGGGTTTGGAGATGGAAGCCGCGGCAACAGGATATGAGGGCCTTGACATCATCTACGCCCGCAAGCCCTCGTTGGTGCTTCTCGACGTGAACCTACCCGATATTGACGGCTGGTCAATACTAAGAAGGCTTCGCAAGGGCGACGATGCAGCCATCCCTGTAATCATGCTCACTGGAAGGGGCGACGTGCCGGACAGGCTGATGGGGCTCGACATGGGCGCCGACGACTACATAGTCAAGCCTTTCGACCCGCTTGAGGTGGTGGCCAGGGTCAAGGCCGTGCTCAGGAGGTCATCGGCGTCCTCGACCCAGGGCAGCAGGATGGAATTCGAAGGCCTTTCGATCGATCCTGCCGGCAGGATCGCCATCAGGTCAGGCAGAGAAGTGCAGCTGACCGCAAAGGAGTTCGACATACTGATAACGCTGGCGCAGTCGGCCGGAAGGGTCATCCCAAGGGGTGACCTGTATGAGAGGGCCTGGGGCGAAGAGCTGCTGGAGGACGACCACACCCTTGAGGTCCATATTAACAAGATCCGGTCCAAGCTAGAAGGCGAAGACGGCCTAAGATACATAACCACCGTCAGGGGCATCGGTTACAAGTTCGAGGTGAGCAGGGATGAGAAGTGACAAATCCGCGAAACCCACTTTGCTTGCAAGCTTCATTGCGCAAAGCAGCCTGGCGGCAGCAGTGGGTCTTGTAATCATGCTGGCCATTGCGCTTCTCTTGGCTGATAGGATCACCCTTACGGGGGCATCCCGTACGCTGGCCTCGGACTTGGACGAGATCGCCAGCCTTGAGCAGTTCATGTCGAGCTTCAGGGGGCGAGGCAACAGGATAGTGCTTGATTCGGAAGGGATCGCCCTGACCCAGGCTATGGGGATGGGCGGCATGAACATGGGCGGTATGGGCATGTGGGGGCAGGGAAGATGGCAGGCGCAGGGTTCGGCCTCGGCATGGGCAAAGGCATCCGAGGTCATAGCCAAAGGATCTTTGAAGGGCAGCGGCGCCCTACCTTGGGTTGAAGGCGATTCCATTTGGGCAGCCAAAGTCATCGACGGCGGAGCGGCAGGACAAGTCATACTGGTAGCCTGGCAGAGAGTCGGCTCGATAAGGGCAGAGGGCTGGGCCCTCTACGTAATAGGCATAACCGGCATCCTAATTTCGGCTTTCCTCAACATAATAGTGGCATCGCGCACGGCAAGGAGGCTGTCGATGGGGCTGTCCGAAGTGGCAGACATGAGCAGGAGGATAGCAGCCGGCGACTACAGGATCTCTCTCAAAGAACAGGAAGTGATCGAGCTCGAACAGATATCAGGGGCCCTAAACGAGCTTGCAGACAACCTCGATAACACCACCAGGGAGCTTGCAGCCGAGAAAGAAAGGCTGGCAAAGCTAGAACAGTCGCAGAAGCGCTTCGTCGCCGATGCATCGCACGAGATAAGGGCTCCTCTTGCGTCGATGGCCATTACGCTAGACGCATGGAAGGACGGGCTGCTGTCGGAAGAGGAGAAGATCGAAGCCATCGGTCACATAAGAGGGGAAGTCAGCAGGTTAGGAAGGCTTTCAGAGCAGCTTCTGGACCTGTCCAGGATAGAATCAGGAAGGCTGGCCCTGGAGATGTCCGAGTTTGACGCCGTTGCCGTAGCAAGGAGCGTAATAGAGGCATACAAGGGTATGGAGGGTGCGAGCCTATCCCTTGAGACAGAAGGCGCGATACCGCTGGCCGTAGGGGACGAGCAGGGACTGTACAGGATTATCCGCAATTACGTCGACAATGCAAGGCGTTTCACTCCGGCTTCGGGCATGATTTCGGTCAGGGTGTCCCACGTTGATGGCCGGGTCAGCATAAGCGTGGAAGACAATGGCCCCGGGATAGCGGCTGAAGACCTTGAGCGCATATGGGACAGATTCTCGAGGTCGGAGAAGGAGAGAGCTAAACACAGCGGGGGCACTGGCCTTGGGTTGGCCATAGTCAAGGCGCTGGCCGATGCGATGGGGGCGGAAGTACGCGTAGAAAGCGAGGAAGGCAAAGGTACAAGGGCAATCGTGGAGCTTAAAACGAACGTCTGATTTTTGAGCGAAGGCTGAGCTCATCTTGAGCTTCTCTTGAGGTTCGCATGTTACCTTCAAGTTGCATGAAGGACATGCGAATATTTTTGGAGGTGGGACAATGAACAGAAAGACATGGATGGTCATAGTAATGGCGGCCGTCGCGGCAGTGACCGTAATCGGCATGAGCATAGCCGCAGGGGCTGCCGCAAGGGGCAAGTTCGGATGGAACAACCAGGCTCCGGTACAGCAGTTTCAGAAGTACCAAACCACGGCTGTCGTGGGAACGCTGACGGAACAGGAGAAGGCAAGCCTTCTTTACATGGTCGAGGAGGAGAAGCTGGCCCACGACGTATACGTAGCGCTGGCAGAGGCATGGGGCGCGCCGATATTCGCACAGATAGCCACCAGCGAGCAAAGGCACTCTGAAAGCATAGCATTCCTGCTTGAGAAGTACGGTTTGAAGGATCCGACAGCCGACAGCAAGCCCGGCGTGTTCGTAAACAAGGAACTTCAGGCGCTCTATACCAAGCTGGTAGCAGACGGAAAGGTTTCGCTGGTAGCGGCCTACAAGGTCGGGATGACGGTCGAGGACCTGGATATCAAGGACCTCGAGGAGGACCTCAAGGCAACGAAGAATGCTGACGTGATCAGAGTCTACGAGAATCTGCTGGCAGGCTCCATGAACCACCTGAATGCATTCTATGTACAGCTCAAAAACCTGGGAGGCGAGTATGCGGCGCAGTATATAACCGCAGAGCACTTCAAGGAGATCATCGACGGCGGGTACGGCCAGGCCAGGATGATGCAGGGTAGGGGAATGATGGGCGGCATGATGCAGGGCTGGGGCGCCCGCCCGATGCAGCAGTACCGCAATAACTTCATGAACCAGCAGAACTGCCCCTGCGTAGTGAAATAGTCATAAGGAAGGAAAAGGATGCGGAAAATGCCGGGGAAATCCCCGGCATTTTCCATGAAGCGTCAGATTAACCTTACTCTGGGCTTGGGCATGTTCCTGCCCTTCCAAGATGAATTGCCGAATATTGCCTGATACATCGAATTAAAGCCGACACCCACCCATGTAAGCATTATGATCGGATAAAGCAATGCCCAGTATAAAGGGAGTTTAGCTTTTAGAAGGATTAAACCCCACAGGAAGAGGGCCATGGCAATCTGGGCCAACGAAAGCACGGTTAGAGGGTCTTCTATGTTGAAACGTCCAGTAACGACATAGGCGATCGGTGACAAGATGCAAATCGTTATCCCTATCCATGTACCAGCGCTCTGTACGAGCTTAAAGTCGAATGCGCTGAAGACGTTCTTAGAGAAACCCAAGAAACTCTCTTTCAGGTTGTGGTACATCCTGCAGGAGACCGTATTTGTAGCGTCGACCATCATGATCCTGACGCCCTTCCTCTTTGCTATCTTGGCCAGCTCCTTGTCGAGGTCGGCCTTGGCTTTGACCGCCTCGTGGCCGCCGATGCGGAAGTAGTCATCACGCTTGAAGCACATGTACTGCCCTGCCGCAATCGCAAGGAGGCTGGTCTTCAGATGGTACATGAAATAGAGTGGCATCAGGCTTATCATACCCCACGGCATGATCATGACGGGCATCATCTCAAGGAAACCGCCGTATCTCTGTCTTGTGACGCCCGAAACCAGCCCTGCCTTCGAATTCTCGAATACGCTCACTGTTGCTGATGCGCTGGACCTTTCGTGCCAAGTGTCTGAATCCACGAACATCAGGATTTCGCCAGTCGAAGCCCTTGCAAGCTGAAGGCACGCCCAGTTCATGCCGAGCCATCCTTCCGGCAGCGGAGTCCCTTTGATCACCTTCAACCTAGGGTTCTCCTTTGAAATTCTATCAAGGATGTCTCCTGTCGCATCCGTGGAATTATCGTCCAGCACGATAAGCTCGTAATCCTCGTAATCCTGGTCGAGCAGAGACCTTACGCACCTTTCGATATTGCGCTCTTCATTCCTGGCAGGGACCATTATCGAGAGTTTCTTACCCTTTCTGGGGGCGCCAGCCTTCAGGATGGGCATGGTAGCTATGTTAGAGACCGCTACGATTATGGCAATCGACCAGAAGCCTATGAATGCCATTGAGAGATTATTTATCAACCAGGCCGATACCCTAAAAAACATAAGATACCTCTTTCCACAATGAAGTAATCGCTGAATGTTAACCCTTGCTGAAAAGTATTGTGGCTCGATTGAGCTTATAAATGGCTGAAGCCATGTCATCAAGGTGTCGGGGCTGCCTTACCGGCTCCCTTCATTTCTTCTGCCATTGCAATCATCTCCTCAATGGCCAGCTCCCATGAAAGCACGGGCAGGTTTGGCTCTACGAGGGGTATCAAGAAGAAATCGGCGCTCGTCCGTATCAGGAGCCTATAATCCCTGTTAGCGGAGAATTTTACGGAGTGCACAGCTCTGATCTCTTCTATCTGGATTGTCATTACATTCCCATCGGTGTCACTGAAATGTATACCTCCATTATCAAGCACGACAGGCCCATGGCCGGTTCTTGCCAGCCTGTGGCCTTCGATGGGGCTGGACAGGATGTCATTTGAATCAGCCCTAAGTATCGTCCCACCCTGCGTCGACCTCCTGCGGATAGTTTCCTTCCAGTAACCGAGCTGCCAGCCATACCACTGCCTTATGTCATCCATGGCGGGCTTCTTGTCTGGGGCCACGGCCAACCTAAGGTTTGCGTCCAACGTTGCCGAATAGCCGCATTTCTCGCAGTGTATGCTGGAGGCGTCCGTCTTCATGCAGTTGGTGCCCTTACAGGACGGGCAGCAGAACAGCAGAAGCTGCAATCCCAGAGTTGGCATGCTGCTGGAATATCTAAAAGCTTCTCCCTGTTCGCTTGCCAGCCAGTCGATTTCGCTATGCCGGTGAGCCGAGGAGAGATGCTGCAGGATCTGGGTGTCGTTCATGACGTCCAACTGTTCAGGCGTCAGAAGCAGGTCGTACTCAAGCTGGCATCTTCCTTTCCTTGCGCTGTTAGCCCAGTTGGGCTGCTTAGCATAGCCGCCTTTGAATTTGGCCAGCACAACAGGCATCCTGAGGAGTTTGACAAGCCTGGCGAGGTTGTGCTCAAGCGGTTTGGAATCTCCAGTCCACGTAATCTCGCCCTCAGGATACAGCAGGATGTTCCTTCCGGCGTCCCTCGCCTTGACCATATGCCTTACGACAAGCGGGTCTGGGATGCCGACCGGTTTGAATATGACGCCTGAATTCTCGAAAAGCAGGGTTTTCAAGAAGTCCAGCCTTTGCACGTCGTCGAAGACCACGACCGGAAGATGCTTCGAATACAAGGCAACGATGAGACCGTCGTATACCGTGACATGGTTGGAGATTATCAAATATGGCGGCTTCAGGCCTTCAGGCAGTCTGTTGACTATTATCGGCCTCATAAGGAAGCCCATCCAGGCCTTCACGAAAGGGGCTGCGAGGCTCCAGAAGGCCCTCATTGGCGCTTTGAGCTTGAAATCCATCATTGCTCCCCCTTAGACGCAAGAATAGATAGTATAATCCTGAAAGGAGGTGCAAACATGACCGCAAAAGACACAGGACGCGCGGTCCTTCTGGGGATGTCAGGGGGCATAGACAGCTCTATCTCGGCACATATCCTGAAAGAACAGGGATATGAAGTCAACGGACTGATGCTGCGCACTGCCTCTGTGTCGCGCGATTCGGTCGTCAGGGCCCAAAATGCTGCATCCTGCCTAGGCATACCGATGATTATAGATGATTTGGAGCAAGAATTCGACGATTTTGTGGTAAAGCCCTTCCTACAGGCATATAAAGAAGGGTTGACCCCCAATCCTTGCATATCGTGCAATCCCGGATTCAAGTTCAAAAGGCTTGCGGATGCCGCAGACAGGCTCGGCATCCGCAGCATAGCGACGGGCCATTTCGCAAAAGTCGCCTCGATAGGCGGCGAGAGATACATCTCAATGGGGGCATCGAAGAAGAACGACCAGTCTTATTTCCTATACAGGCTGGGCAAGGAAATAAGGGATAGGCTGATATTGCCGCTCGGTGACTTCCGCAAGGAGGAAGTCAGGGAGAAAGCGGCCAAGATAGGCCTTGATTACTCCGGGGTCAAATCCTCTCAGGAAGCCTGTTTCATCCTCGGGGATCTGAAAGAGTGGCTAAGCGCGAAGCTGCCGGAGTTGGAGCGGGAAGGCCCTGCATTTGACATTGAGACAGGGAAGCTGCTGGGGACCCACCGCGGGTCGCGCTTCTTCACAATAGGGCAGAGGAAGGGCCATGGGATCGCGACAGGCAGCAGGGCATACATAGCCAGGACAGACCATCAGGCGAATGCTATCTACCTTGGTTCGGCCGAAGACTGCCTCGTCGATGTGGTGGAAGCAGAGGACGTCGCCTTCGGCTGCATTGACGAGAGGCGGCTCCGAGAGGGCGTCAGGCTCCTTGTAAGGACCAGGTCGTCGATGGCACCGGCCCAGGCAACCGTCCGCATAGCGGAAGGAAGGCTCACTGCAAGGTTCGACGAGCCTGTATGGGC
>Ga0116174_10003266_pt1 | contig 13374 bp, 10 predicted proteins | sample AD_UKC087_MetaG_FD_89801 | JGI IMG/M metagenome (GOLD analysis project Ga0116174, IMG submission 89801) | Active sludge microbial communities of municipal wastewater-treating anaerobic digesters from USA - AD_UKC087_MetaG | ecosystem: Engineered > Bioreactor > Anaerobic > Digestate | place: USA...
ATCAGCGAAAACGCCCACTGTGCTCTTGACCAAGAGGAATACCAAGAACGATACAATCGACTGGTTGAACGCTTTGACCTTGCTAAAGCTCGGCTTATTGCAGTTACTGGAGAAATCTCTGATATGAAAACAAGGCTCGGTACGGTGAATGACTTCCTTAACACACTTCGCAAGCAAGAAGACCTTATTACCGAATTTGATGTTGAGCTTTGGTGCATCCTTGTAGATTATGGCACTGTTTATGATAAAGAGGATGTACGGTTTACCTTTAAGGATGGCACAGAAATTCAAGCATAAGAAACTAAAATAAAAACTCCCCATCGCTGATATTAATTCAGTAGTGAGGGGTTTCTTATTTCGCTTATTATAAAGAATGGTTCATTAAGCTTTCCTAACAATACCTGACCCAAATATTATAAATATGAATCCAAGTATCGTTAATGCAGGTTTACCTATATCCAACTTAAAAATGTATCCAGCAGCATGGACTAACAATATAATAAATCCAATTGAAGACATTGCAGTACCTAATATTTTTTTACTATTCATTTTCATTTCCTTCACTTTAATAGATTTTACTTATAATATCTAAATGAAAACAGCACCTTAGGCTCTCTAAATTATTCCATCCTCCTTTCGCATTAATTAATGCGAATTCGTGATTTCTCCAACAATTTGCGCTATACCAAAATATATCGACAGGATACCAATCAATACGCATAAGTACACCAAAGCTGATCGCTCCTTATTTTTGTATACTGCTACAAAGCCTGTTATCGTTGAGATGATCGCACAAGAAAATGCTCCTAAAGCCATCACCGCCAGAGGCAAATTACCAAAGAAGCCTGTGCTATCCGCCGGCTTATCGCTATTCATTGATAACACATTTATAGAAGCTACTAAAATAATAGCAACAATTATCAATACTACCGCATATTTGCCGAGTTTAGTCTTAGGTAAAATGCAAAATGAGTTCTTCATAAGAATACACCCTTCTTTAAGACAATTTCCTAATGAGGAAATATAATTTCTGCCGCCGTCCAGAAAATAATCAGCAATCCAATCAGTATAGCAAGCAATGTCAAAATAGATCTGTCCTTATTTTTCGCAAATGACATAATTCCTAATACAAAACCAGCAAACCCTATAACTGCAATAAAAGGATTAGGCAGTGGAAGTCGGATTATCATAGCTAAAACCGATAATTTTATTGCCATTAATAAGATATAAAGTAATGTTAGTATCGCTGCCCATTTCCCAGCAGTCGTTTTAGAATAAAGTTGCATTTTCATTATTTTTCACACCTTTCACGTAAAATCAAAAGTCATGCTTTAATTATCTCATCCGTGCTTTTTTGCTTTAACATAATAAATAGGCCGATACTCAACCCTATCCCAACTCCAAATGACGTTATAATCGCGAGAAAATTCAGATCGAAGGGGCCAAAAAAACCCAGCAAATTTTCGAAAGTTGCTTTTATGGAACGCCCAGCATTAAATAAGCTAACTAATATCCCAAATGGCAGAGAAACTATTCCGCATACTGCTGAAAATATCCAAACAGCTTTGCGCCCATAAATGATTGCTCCGAAAATCGCACCACAGATTACCCCCATGAATATAATCGCTATTATATCCGGTATGTGAGGATTCTCAAAAAAAGTATGGATAAATGGAATTGAAAAAAGTGCTTCTGCCAAAATGAAGGAACTCCAAAAACCAACCGGGATTGCGACAAGGCCAGCGAGCGCAATTTTCCCTATCATCTTAGGCTTACCGAGACAGGTGCCCAATAAAAGACCGCCTAATCCTCCAGCAATGATTGTCTCTAAAATATAATTATCAAGACGCAACAATATGATGCAACCTATTACTCCAGCAATGAAAAAGGAAATCGCTCCAGCAAGCGTTGACCATAGTAAGAATACCCAAGTGTTTTTACTAATTTCAAACATTTTACTCACTCCTTTAATCAAATTTTTTTGTTCATTATATGAAGTAGAAAAACATTTTACTTTTATGTAATACTTACCCATAAAGATGCATGTAAAACGAGCGTAAAATATTTATTTTTCTCTCTTTCTCATGGGTATCTATTCACATTTTATCTTATATATGTATTCTTCCAGATTTCTTACTTCTTCCATGTTATTTGGGCTTTGATAATCCTTTTCGCCAATTATATCCCTCATATAGTCCCAAAAGGAAGCTGTCAGATTCGTCTCATTAACAGCAAGTATAACCGGTGGTGTGGATGTTTTAGCAACTATCGCCCCTATCTCTTCCTTAGCATATAGCAAATAATTGCTTTCCGGCATTTCTTTAATCAATTTGACATGGAAATTTTCATATGTCTTCAACAAATACACTAAATGCTCAAGATGTTCAATATACTCTTCTTTCGTGTAATAAACAGACCCTCCACTCATCATATCAGAAAAGGAAACCTTGATTTTATTGTCTTTTATTATTTCAAGATCAAATATTGGTATTATTTCGTAAAATGTATTTGTCTGCAGTATCACTTCAAAGTTCATTATTCTTTCCCTTTGATACTCTGCCAGGTCGCTGTTTTCTATTCCAAGACGCGACAAGATACCCGATGACACAGTTTCCGGCATTGTCAATATAGAAATCGACTCTGTTTTTATCATGGTGTTGCTTTTTTCTTTTTCAAACTCCTTAAGGTTTTCTAAATAAAGTTCTTTGTCTTTCGCCGTAAAGATTCGCATCAACTGTTTGCATTGATTCAAATATTGATAGAATTCTTCCGTATACGCCCTAATCGCGTCATGGTTTCTAACCAGCAGATTGACTGCTTGGTTGATTGATTGTCCTACTGAACTTGATATCACAGCTGATAGGCCTGGGGATATAAACATAGTTTGCTTGAAAACCCCATCCCTTTTTTTAGGGTAATAATAAGGTTCAATTAAACCTGTCATGTACAGAGGCATCCATTGGCTGATTGCGTTTAACATTTCATCCAAGTTACGGCTTACCGTATGTATAATCTTTATCTTGTTTCCTTTTGATAGAACTGCAACCATTAACCTGTCCCATCTTGAAGCAAATTCGCGGTCTGCTGTCATCCAGTCTGTAGACTCATCACTATATAGGAGCAAGGTTTGTGGCTTGTCTTGTGCCGCTACTTCCAGCAAAAAATATTCGGCAGTTTGACGCTTGCCTTCTATTCCATAATAAAGAGAGATTTCATCTTGTGGCAATTGGGATGGGTCATTTATTCTCTTTTTTGCTTCTGCCATATTTACCGGTATCTTCGAAGTTAAATTTAACTTACTCAAGTCATCAAGAAAACCTCCAACGGCTTCTATTTCATCATTTTTTTCATCTATGAGCCATTTTGCTATCAATTTGCCAAGAACGTCTATGTCATAGCTGTCCATACTTACTTTCAATGCATCCAACAAAGCTTTGCTCTGATATTCAGATACACAATGCCGTGCAAAATAATCAGCCATTTTAGTTATGACCGCCTCATCCTTTATGGCTTTGCGTTGTCCCCTTCTGAGTCTGCTGATGTGAGACGGATCAATCTTTACCTTCTGCCCTAAAGCACTGTTACTTGTATTTGTTATATTCATTAGAAAATCTAATTTTTCAGAAAATTGCAATCTTATCACCTCTGCTTGATTATACGCCCACGGTAATATATAATCAATGTTATTTGACATGATTCATGTCAAAAAATTTGACACGGTCAGTTTTTTAGGAGCTCTTCCATAATAAGATTTATTGAAGTATAATTCTTCCAAGTAGTCTAAAACCAATTGAAACGAGGTGGTTAGGTTGGGTTATGAATTTCGTATGAAAACAGGTTTCTTTGAAACTAAAACATACGCTTTGCTTGTTCATAAAGGAGAACTGGTTCTTTCTCCCAAAGAAATTGACGACGGATTAATAACAATACCGGAAGAGAGTATTTTGAGCATCACAATAAAAAAAAGTCATAAATCTTTAGAAATGGAAATCCAAACAGATGAGAAGCTTTATCATGGTCAATTAGACAATAAGACGGACTACGAAAAACTCATTAATCAAATTAAAGAAAGTATTAACAAAAAAATCTTATGTGAATATGAAGGAGGAAATTAAAATGCGTAAGAAATTAGTTTCATGGTTATTGACAGTAATGATGATATTATCGCTTATCATATCTGTACCAATGACTGCTTACGGTGCTGATGAACCTCAAGCAACCAACATTATTGTCGCAAACACCAATAACAGCAGTATTGATTTTTTTGATATTTCAGCTAATGGCAATATTGCACCAGCCAGAACACTCAAGGGAGCAAGCACTAACTTAAACCGTCCGGTTGACATTGCTCTATATGATGGGGAGCTATATGTATTAAATCACGAAGCACATGCTATAGAAATATTTGATCTGCTGGCTTCAGGCGATACTACACCTGTAAGAAGAATCATTGGCGGTATGTCTTATCCTTCCGGCTTTGATTTCGACCCGGTCACAGGTGAGATATATGTAGCCAATTATAGCGGTAATATTACGGTTTATAACATTACAGACAGCGGCACCGTCACACCCAAGCGCACAATCGCAAAAGGCAACACCATGACACTGGCTGTGTCCGGAAATGAGCTGTTTGTAACTACATATGGAGAATCTGCAGTATACGTTTATAACAATGTCACCGGTGAACTTCTCCGTACCATATCAGGTACTAGTACTGGATTTTCAGGAAATCTATATGGGGTCGCTATATCCGATGGGGAATTATACATTGCCGACTCCGGCAACAATGCAATAAAGGTGTTCAACACGACCGACAGCGGCAACGTTGCGCCCAAACGGATAATTGCTGGTGGCAACACCCTTCTGGGCACGCCGCGAGAGTTTCACATTGCCGATAACAAGCTTTATGTTGCAAATAATAACTCAGTCACCGCCTTTAATTTGACAGACGGCGGAGATGTTGCACCGGTTCAAGTCCTGTCTGGCGCAGCTACTACCTTTAACGCCGTTCAGGGAGTCACAGTGGCTGAAATGCCGGAGATTCCACAACTTATTCAAACAAGTGAAACAAAAATGACCGACTTTTTTCCAAAATCTGCTCAGGGAGAAAACGGAATTTATCTGCAATCACGGGATGAAAACAGTACTTATTATAATCTTGATTACTTCGGAGACTATACGTTCAAAACAACTGGAACACCTTGGAATCTTCCTCTTGTAATGATTGGCGATAAAGCAAATGAAATCATTAAAGCTGATCCTTCAGCTTTAAATCAGGTCGGATTTGAAAGAGACAGTGTCATCCGCACTACTCTAAACGGTGATTTCGGCTGGGTGAGGGTAACAGGCAGCACTCAAATGGACACCAAAGGATCTGCCAGATTTTATATCTACAAAGGTGAAGACGGTTATTCTTCTCCTTTATGGGAAGCAACTCCCGGAGTAACGCCTGTAAGTTTTGACTTGATAATTCCGTATACTGAAGGTGATGAATTGTTCTTTTCTGTGGACGCCGGTGCCAATGACATTGATGACTGGGCTATATGGAAGAATATCCACTTTGCCCCGCAGAGTGGACCATTCTCAGGTGGTGTAGGAACAGAAGAAGATCCCTACTTAATTTCAACAGAGGATGATTTATTTGAATTAGCTCAAAAAACTACAGCTGATAACTCCTTTATAGGTAAATATTTCATTCAGACAAATGATATTGAGATAACAACAGTATGGACTCCAATAGGATGGAGAGGCAATTACTATGATACTAATCTGCCATTCGAAGGTTATTATAATGGACAAAGCTACAGTATTTCTGAGTTAAATATTTCCTCTTCCATAAGCTGGGCAGGACTTTTCGCAGTTATAGGTGCAAATGGAACATTAGAAGATATTAATCTGGAGGGTGTCAGCATAATAGCAGGATATCATTCTGGTGCTTTAGTTGGAGAAAACAGAGGCCTAATTAAAGGATGTAACACATCTGGGTCAATCAGTGGAGCCGGGCAGTTGGGTGGACTGGTTGGCATGAGTCACAATGGTTTATTAGAAGACTGCCATTCCTCAATGACTGTAATTGGAACACAAGAGTCTGTTGGTGGTTTGGTGGGTTACTCAACAAATAATTCCGGAAATGCAGCTAATTCAATTTTAAGGTGCAGTTCCACCGGTGATGTTACCGGTATTCAGCGTACGGGAGGTCTTGTTGGTACATTGCAAGGTGGATTATTATCGGAAAGTTTTGCTCTTGGTAGTGTAAGCAGTTCAAATAATAATACTGGTGGACTCGTGGGAGTTATTGAGTCTGCCAATGGTTTTGTTGCTGAAGTTAAAAATAGCTACGCAAGATTATCTATCTCATCTCCAAATGATAAATCTGTAGGAGGAATGTTTGGAGCAAATTACTGGGGTACTGTTTCTAATTGTTATGCAGCAAGTAGTATTGCAGCATCCGGTTTAAATGTGGGTGGTCTAACAGGTATGATTTATTCAGGTACAATTACATCAAACAGTTATTATGATGCAGATTTATCTGGAACGTCTGATATTGGTAAGGGAACACCAAAATCAACTGATGAAATGAAACAAATTTCAACCTATAATAACTGGTCATTCCCCGATGTATGGACTATTAACGCAATTGATAATGATGGTTATCCGGCTCTTGCATGGCAGGGTTTCCCTCATGTATCACTTTCCGATGATGCAGATTTATCAGGTCTGTCAGCTTCAGGCATGACAATAACACCGGTTTTTGATGCTTCTGTAACAAGCTATTCAGCTAATGTAACAAACAACATTAGCAGTACTACAATTACAGCAATTTCTGCTTCAGAATCTGCAACAGTGAAGATTAACGGTACTACTGGCAATAGCAGAGAAGTACCACTGAATGTAGGAAGCAATTTATTTACAGTAGTGGTTACTGCTGAAGACGGTGAAACTTCTAAGACATATACAATTAACATTAATCGAGAAAGCTATGTTCCTGTTGAAAATCAGAAACCAGTTTTAACTTCTGACTGGAATTACACCACAGTTTATTTTGGCCAGAACTATCCTTTTACTATAAATGTTACAGATTATGAAAGTACACCAAATACGCTGTTGTATAGCTATATTGATAATGCTGCACCAAATCAGTCATATAATTTTTCTGTAGTACCGGGTACAGTCAACATAACCCTATCACCATTAAAGGGAGTTTTATCTTCTGGTAGTCATACTCTAAACTATTATGCAGTTGATGCAGGTGGTGCTGTATCATCGGTGTTGGTTCTACCTTTTACGATTGTAGAAAAAACGTCAAGTGAAGCCTCATTGTCAAGCATTTCATTAACAGACATAAACTTAACACCGGCTTTTAACTCAGGGACTTTGAATTATACTTCAAGTGTCAGCAACAGCATTAGCAGCACTACAGTCACAGCAATTGCTGTTTCAGAAACTGCAACAGTAAAAATAAACGGTGTTTCTGGAAATAGCAAAACAATACCGCTGAATGTAGGCAGCAATTTAATAACTCTATTAGTCACTGCTGAAGACGGCGAAACTTTAAAAACTTATACAATTGATATTACAAGAGAAGACAGCGGTTATGGTGGAGGCGGTGGCAGTTCATACAGATACTACACCATTACAGCTAAAGCAGAAAAAGGTGGAAAAATTTCACCATCCGGAAATATTTCTGTTGGTGAAGGTAAAGATAAAGAATTTACAGTAACAGCAAATGAAGGTTATATAATTTCTGATGTAATAGTAGACGGAAAAAGCCTAGGTGCTGTAGGCAACTATATATTTAAAGAAATATCCAAAGCTCATACAATCACAGCTAGGTTTATTGAGGAAGTTAAGGAAGAATTAGAAAAACCGGAAAGCTATGATAAAGAAATTCCTTTTACAGATGTTTCACAAAATGACTGGTTCGCAAATGATGTTATGTGGGCATTTGAAAAAGGGCTGATGAATGGAACAAGCAGTACCACTTTCGATCCTCACGGAATTACTACAAGAGGTATGATTGTAACCATTCTTTATAGATTAGAAGGGTCACCGTCATCTGAAGATAATACATTCATCGATGTGGAATCAGGAAAATATTATGCAAATGCTGTGGCTTGGGCAGCAAAGAATGAAATCGTGAAAGGCTATGGCAACGGAAAATTTGGTCCCGAAGACCCAATTACCAGGGAGCAGCTGGCTGTAATTTTAGTGAATTATGCTAAATATAAAGGTTATGACGTAGCATCAAGAGCTGATTTATCCAAATTTACGGATTTTGGGGAAGTTTCAAATTGGGCAGATGATGCTATGTCTTGGGCAAGTTTTGAAAAGCTGATTCAGGGCGATGGCAACAAACTAATGCCGGCAGGCAATGCAGAGCGAGCTCAGGCAGCAGCAATTTTTCATCGTTTTATGGAGTGTATCACAAGTAGCAGTAATTAGAACAATGTTTTATAAACCTGGTAATATAGGTTGTGAAAATTGTGAAGGCAAGGCAATATGGGTATTGTCAATATTTCTGATTATGCTATAGGCACTGCAATTCATAATGAGTAATCAAAATAAGTGAATCAAAAATGCCTGACTCTTTTTTCGGCTAGGCATTTTTGTGCTTATTTACCCTGCTATTTTCTCGAACAAATAAAATATGCACACCCCTTTTTGAGTTTGCACACCCCTAAACATAACACTTTTTAAAATAATTAAATTGTATCAATTTCTGCACTATTATATCATAGATCGATTCGCCGGATTTAGGCTGTAGCATTTCTGTCATGAGATGAACTACAGTCCGGTTTGTATAGAACTCTTGTGCGGTATGTCCGCTGTCATCAGCAAATTTCTTGATTAGATACTCATAACCTTGCCCAAGTTCATCTTCAGGACAGTTAGCAAGAGAAAGTGTTTGCGATGAGAAGTGCTCTATTATATTTTTGAGCAATTCATCAGGTAAGCGGTTTTTATTAGTCCAAGCACCATCCCCAAAAACGCCTTGAAGTTTATCCACATTAGCGCTTTCGATTGCGTGGAAAGCGTCAACGATAGCTTTTCCAACATTCTCGGCTACCTCCCTAACATTTTTCCAATGGTAACCTTTGGGTACATTGAAACGATGGTTTTCTTCCCATTCCAGAGCCTCTTCATCGCCATCATATTCGATTAGGATTTGCTCACATTCTTCGTCATAAACATCACAGATACGCTTGAAAAATAGGAGGGGGAATATATATTGTTTATATGAACCTGCATCAATATTGGTACGTAGCAATACTGCGGAATTCCAAAGGTATGTTTGCAGTTCTTCGATTGTAATACTGTTACTCATTAATGTAACCTCCTTTTGCCAACAAATCATAAAGCTTAGTTTCGGCTGCGGTTACAGCGTCAAGGGCATTGAAAAAATTCTGTTTTACTTCGTAGGGAGATATACTTTCTTGAACATGTTTCTCGATATAACTATTAACCTGCAAAGTATAATCCTTGGCGGCTATCTCCTCAATTGACGCAACTTTGACCAATTCTGGAACATCAATATAGTCTGTGTAAAGTTTGAAAATTTCCTCAACATTAGCAGCAGTTAGAGTGTTTTTAGCGCGCTGCGCTGTGAAAGTTGTTGAAGCATTAATCAGACAAATTTTCCCTTTATGATTTACAGGCTTTTTGTTATTTAAGAGTAGGATACACGCAGATACTCCTGCACCATAAAACAAATTGCCTACTAATGTGATAACGCAATCGAGTTTGTCTGATAGTATGAGTTGTTTTCTTATGTCACCCTCTTTTCCACTGCGGAATAATACTCCTCGTGGAAGGACAACAGCACAACGGCCTGTTTTTACATCCATTGACTTTACCATATGCTGAAGCCAAGCAAAGTCGGCATTTGAGTTTGATGGACTACCCCAAATATTCCGACCATAAATATCTGAAGCAAACTGTTCAGCTCCCCAACTTTTCAGTGAAAACGGGGGATTGGCTATTACACAATCAAAGGTCTGAAGTTCACCGCGGTGCATATAGTTTGGAGAACGGAGAGTGTCTCCTTGAGTAACTTTAAAGTCCTGTGCTCCATGTAAAAAGAGGTTCATACGCGCTATCGCAGAGGTTGAAAGGTTTTTTTCTTGACCGAAAATTTTACCATATGTCATCTGATCGTTTTTTATATAATGTATAGCTTCAATAAGCATCCCACCTGTGCCACATGCAGGATCATATACAGATTCCCCAGCTTTTGGAGCAAGCAGTTTTACGAGCAGTTTTACGACAGGACGAGGGGTGTAGAACTCGCCAGCGGTTTTCTTTGAGAGATCAGCAAATTTTTTTATGAGGTATTCATAGCTGTCGCCCATAACATCGGCCGAATAGTTATTGTTGCCGACTTTTATCTTCGACATGTGTTCTACCAAATCTTTCAAACGCTCATCAGAGAGTTTGTTTTTATCAGTCCATGTCGCATCATCAAAACTACTGAAAACGCCATATAATGTATCTGGGTTAGCGCGTTCAATTCCAACCATTGCTGAAACGATGGCTGAACCGACATTTTCACTCTTTTCACGTACATCGTTCCAGTGACAACCGTCAGGTATTATAAAGCGGTGGTTCTCGGGGAAACTTGCATATTCTTCATCTCCGCCAGAATCCTCAAGTGCCTTCGCAGTTTCTTCATCGTACACATCTGATAAGCGCTTGTAGAATAATAATGGAGTTACATAACTTTTGTATTCATCCTGGTTTATGGGTCCTCGTAATATGTTGCAAGCTTCAAAAAGGTGTGCGAATAACCTATGGCTTGTAGTCTGCTCATTAACTGTTAGGCTGCTTTCGAAGTCCTCATCGGCAACATCAAAAGCAGATGATATCATTTCCTCTCTTGAGCTTGTTTTAACTTTCTTTCCTTTTGATGATTTCTTTATAGCAATGGAAATACCCCCATTTGATTTCTCAAGTTGGGGAGCATATATGTTTTCAAAATCCATTAATATTTTCATAAGCCGCTCATCCAAGAATGTTAGAGCATGTTTTCTGATCTCAATTGGTATGCCATAATACGCTTCCGCGATGCCTCCAGTGATAGAAGCCAATGTGTCACTATCACCGCCGATAGAGATAGCGTTTCGAATAGCATCCTCAAATCCATTGGATTCTAAGAATGCCATAATAGCCTGTGGTACTGTTTCTTGGCAGGTCTCGTTAAACTTATAATTCTCTCGGATGGCATCCAGGGTGAAGTTCATCGGGTAGTAATGCTCATTGATATAATCTCTGATTTCTAAAATGTTCTTTCCTTCCCGGGCCAGATAAATTGCTGTTGCAGTAGCCTCTGCACCTTTTATGCCTTCAGGGTGGTTATGAGAGATCTCGGTAACCTTTTTTGAAAGTTGCTTTGCTTCTTCCAAAGAGGTTGCTGCAAAACCACAGGCGCTTACTCGCATGGCAGCACCGTTTCCAAAGCTATTGTAGGGAAGGGGATTATCAGAATATATCCAGCTACGGAACATTCCACCATATCCACAGTCAGGATATGGCCTTCCCACATCCTGCATGCACTGGATTGCCAATTTGCTAAGTTTATCTAAATCTTTGCCACTATCGATGATTGCCTTAGCAACGGCAAGTGACATAATACTGTCATCAGTTACAAAACAGTGGTAAGTTAAAAATTCAAAGTCCTTTGTTTTGATATTGTTCCACTCAAAACGCGAACCAACTATGTCTCCAATTATTGCTCCAAGCATTTTTACACCTCATTATTTTCGGATTTATATATAAACATATAAATGTTCTCTATTTTCTGTACTTCATTAAGTATTCGGCACATTACTTTTCATTGATCTCAGAGTCGTTTTTTTCAGCTGCACCACCAGAACGAATCCATTCGTCAACTTCAGAGACCTTAAACTTCCAAAGGCGTCCGACCTTATGGGCAGGCATGTTGCGATTATTGATCCATTGCAGAACTGTCTCACGGCTAACACCTAAATAGTCAGTGATAATATCCATTGAAGACCATTTTTCGATATTTTGATCTATACTCATTTTATAAGCCTCCATTTCAATTTAGCGTACGCCATTTAAAAATCCATATCGACCCTGTGTTTCGTCTTTTGTGAAACGGATGACATTGGCTTTTCTGTAATCCAAATTAGGTATATCATTTTCAACAATAATAATTTGGCCACTTTCTTGGTTATCCAGCAAATACTGAAATAGGGCAGCTTTCATCGTATCGGATGCACTGCCGTCTCCTCGTTCTTTTAAAGATAAAATAGGGGAATCTATAAACAGTGTTCGCGGCGCATACTTACCATGCTCTGCTAAATACTCCATTAGTGAAGTAGCAAGCACAGTATTTAAAAATGCACGATAACCCTTACCGAAAGTATTCTTAGGTTTTCCATTGACGACAATATCGAAGGTGCTAGGGTCTAAATATGCTGAACTGAAAGCATCAAATCTGCATGAATCAAGGACTTTGCTAAGATACTCATTCAAGGTGTTTATGATATTGCGGTCAAACTGGCTTTTTATTTTGAACTCGATTTCTGTTTCGTCTTCCATCATTGCTTCAAATAGTTCAGTTTTCATGCTTGTTTCAAAGCCACCAATTACAGATGTTTCATTTTCGACTTCTATAGCTGAACGATATTCTGCAAGGGTTTGCTTAAGCATAGCAACCTTAGGTTTAAGTTCATTATTCAGAAGGCTTTCGACATCTGATTTTTCACTGCTTAAGGAAATATTTCTAGTTTCAAGAGCAGAGCGTTCTCTAACAAGGTCATTCTCGGCTTCTCGTAAATCATCAAGCTGGAGTTGGATTCGATGAAGCTCGGCATGGGAAGCTTCTGCATAAGTGGTCTCATCCTGTATTGGTATGATACCGCTGCAAAAAGGACACTTAGAGTTTACTGGTATTTCGTCTTTATGTAATTCGCCTTCAACGATGAAGGTTAGTCGTTTTATATCAGATGCATATTGACTTTTAAGTGCTTGATAGCGGTTGAATAGGGTGTTGCACTCTGATAATTGTTCGCCTGTTACAAATATTTCCTTCAAAAGTTGCTTGCTTCGTTCGACAGAATCGGTAATATTTCTTTCTGTTTCTGCAATTTCGTTTATTACGGCTTCAACCTTTTCCTGGAGATATATTGAATCCCTAACGGGTATCTTATAAAGTTCGTCTTTACGTTCAGCAAAGGCTGACAATCGCTTGTTGATATAATCAACAACAGCTTTCTTACGGACTTCTTTAATCTTTTTCTCCTCTCGAGGATCAGCATCAGCAAAGTCGAGTCCAGTTATCAAAAAGAAGAGGGCGGAAAGAGCTGCTGTAGATGCAGTATTCTGTTTGGGCATGAGTATTGATGGCTCTTG
>Ga0116174_10003272_pt1 | contig 13360 bp, 9 predicted proteins | sample AD_UKC087_MetaG_FD_89801 | JGI IMG/M metagenome (GOLD analysis project Ga0116174, IMG submission 89801) | Active sludge microbial communities of municipal wastewater-treating anaerobic digesters from USA - AD_UKC087_MetaG | ecosystem: Engineered > Bioreactor > Anaerobic > Digestate | place: USA...
ACACCTGCTACTACATTAACGTCATCTCCGACTACCTCGAACTGTCGGTGGATCTGCTCGCTGACATGTATTACCGCTCGCTTTTCGATCCCGATGAAATTGCGAAGGAGAAGAACGTCATCCTGGAGGAGATCAGGATGTACGAGGACACTCCGGACGAGCTCATTCACGACGTGTTCATGGAGTGTATGCTTTCCGAGCACCCGCTGGGGCATCCCATCCTGGGAACCATAGACAGCATCGACGGCATCGGCCGCGAGAGGCTTCTCTCTTTTTTCGGTGAGAATTACTCCACCGACAACTGCATTTTCGCGGTGGCCGGCAATTTTGACGTCGATGCGACCAGGCGGATCATAGAGCGCGCGTTCGCCTCCCCCCTCAGCACCTCAAACGGCGCGGCCAGGACAGCGGACGCGCCCGCCAGGCGCATTTTCAGGCGGCACATCACGCGGGATCTGGAGCAGATACATTTCTGCCTGGGGACCGAGGGCCTCAGCAGGAGCGATGAGAACCGGTGGGCCCTGTTCTCCCTCAGCACTATCCTCGGCGGGAGCATGTCCTCCAGGCTATTCCAGAACATACGGGAGCGCGAGGGCCTCTGCTACGCGATCTACTCATTCCATTCGGCGTACCTGGACAACGGGGTCTTCGGCGTATACTGCGGGACATCCCCCGACAATTACGCGAGGGCGCTCGGCCTTATCGTGCGTGAGTGCGAGGCGCTGCTCGACCAGGGGGTAACCGAAGAGGAACTCGAGGATGCCAAGACGTTTATGAAAGGCAATCTTGCTCTCAGTATGGAGAGCACGGAAGTTCGTATGGGGCATCTGGCTAAAAACGAGATGATCTACGGCAGGCATTTCAGCTTCGACGAGATGGTCTCCAAAATTGACGCCATCTCCATGGGAGATTTTAAAAAGGTCATAGACTCCATCTTCAGGGAAAAACAGCTCACGCTTGTTTCGATAGGAAAAATCCCCGGGAACACGGGCTCCGCTCCGGCGTCCCCTATCGTGCTCATCGGCGGCGCGAGACGCGGCAAAGAATCCCGGTAAAAACTACTTGCTATTAAATTACGCCTGCCGGCATCATAAACGGATTTCGCCGGGGCGGACGCGTGAAGCCGCTAAAGAACCGCTTCCGGCCGGGCGATAATTATCAGAGAGGAGACGTGGTATGGCAGGAAAGGGCGATGCTGTGAACAGCACGATCGGCGAAGGATCGATATTCGAGGGAAAGTTCTACATTAGCGGGTCGCTCAGGATAGATGGCAAGTTCGAAGGCGAGATCAAGACCGACGAGGAACTGGTCGTGGGCGAAACCGGCAAGGTAAAGACCAACATCGACGCAAAATCGGTTGTGGTGGCGGGGACAGTTATCGGAAATATCAAGGCCGACGAGGAAGTCCGGCTTCTTGAAACGGGAAGGGTGCTTGGAGACATAGTCGCGCCCTCAATCAGCATTCAGCGCGGAGTGATGGTGCAGGGTCACGTTACGATCACCGCAGGCCAGCGCAAGGACGTGAAGAAGCTCATAGAGGAATCATTCAGCAGCGGATCGGACAGACAGTCCGAAAAGTCTTCGAGGTAGCGCGGGTTCTCCCGGGGCGTCCGCGGCCGGTAAATCGCGATGAAGGGTTTCCGTTCGAGAACATTCAGGCTGGGCCCGTACACCGTAACCACCACGATCGACAGGATCATCGTGCTGAACGTGGGCGGCGGTAGGGTGCGTTCGTATATTTTCCGGAAGAACCCCTTTGTCGGAATGAGGCGCCGCACCGTCGCGGCGACGCTTCTGCCACTGGTCGCGGCGGGCGTGCTTGCGTTCGCGCTTTCGTACGAACGTCCCGCGGGCGGGGAGGACGCGAGCGATGAGGAGAAGAAGAACCTGCTTCTGCTTTCCTCCAGGACCGACTTTTCGGCCCCCGTGGAAGAGAAGGGCCTCCAGATCCGCACCCACCTTGTGAAAAACGGAGAAACTCTCAGTAAAATCGCGCGCGAATACGGCGTGTCGATGGATACGATTTGCGGTAGCAACCGACTGACCTCGTATGACATTATTCCCGTGGGGATGCTGCTGAAAATTCCCAGCAGGGACGGCATACTCCATACCATGAAAAAGGGACAGGACGTTCACGCCGTCGCCGCGTATTACCGTGTTCCGGTATCCAAAATCCTCGCCGAGAACCAGGTCCGCAATTACGACTTTATACCCGACGGGGCCTCGATATTCATACCCGACGCGAAGCCGATGGACCTCATTCCGGGTTTCATATGGCCTACCGCTGGAAGGATGCTTACCTGCGGGTATGGATGGAGGCGCGATCCGTTTACCAACGAACGCGATTTCCACAAAGGGCTCGATATACGGGCCAACTACGAGTGGGTAAAGGCCACCAAATACGGCAAGGTAACCTACGCGGGCTGGCTGGGCGGATACGGCATGGCTGTGCTGATCGCGCATCCCGGCGGGTACAAGTCGCTTTACGGCCATCTTTCGCGGATAACCGTCCGCGAAGGGCAGTACGTCAAGCAGGGCCAGGTCATCGCCAGGAGCGGGAACACGGGCCGCTCGACCGGGCCTCACCTGCATTTCGAGCTTATCAGATCGGGCACGCATCTCAATCCCCGCGGATTTCTGAAGTAACGACCGTACCCTAAAAAGTTCTTGCCTCGCCCGCGGCGCCGCCTGTATCTATGACGGAAGCTTTCAACTCTGATCCACCCGGGAGCGCGCCATGCTTCAGAACGCAAACTTTCTCTGCGAAATCGGCACCGAGGAAATACCCGCCGGGTACCTCCCGCCAGCGATAGTCTATATCAAGAAATCCTTCGGTGAGCGCCTGAAGGAAGACCGCGTCGCCTTCGACGCGGTGGAGGTGTACGCGACCCCGCGAAGGATCGTCATTCTCGCCTCGGGCGTCGCCTCCGTTCAGAGCGAGGAGGAAGTCGAATTGAAGGGGCCGTCGGTTAAGGCCGCATACGACGCGGAGGGAAAACCGACGAAAGCGCTTATGGGTTTCCTGAAGGGAAACGGGGTGGAGGAGACGCATCTGCTGAAGCGGACCACCGACAAGGGGGAATACCTCTTCGCGAAGAAGACGCTGGCGTCGGAAAAGACCTCGGCGATACTGCCGGTAATTCTCGCCGACATCATCAGGAACATCCCGTTCCCCAAAAAGATGAGGTGGAGCGATCTGAAGCTGGCGTTTCCACGGCCCATAGCGTATTTTTGCGTTCTGTTCAACGACGCGGTTGTGCCCTTCGAGATGTCGGGAATAGCCTCGTCGGACTTTGTGCGGGGGCACTATGTACGCCACAACCGGATGGTGAGGGTGGAGAGCATCTCTGCCTACGGGAGTCTCATGAAGGAAAACGGTGTCGTTGTGGACCACACCGAACGGCGCGAGACGATCCGCGGGGAGCTGGAGCGTACGGCGCGATCGCTCGGCGGTGAGCTTGTGAGTGATGACGATCTGCTCGAAACCGTTACATTCCTTACCGAGAGCCCCTTCGTTCTGGTGTGCGATTTCAGGCCCGAATTCCTTTCCATTCCGGATATCGTGCTTATAACAGAGATGAAGGAACACCAGAAGTACTTCGCTGTCCGCGGAAAGGACGGCGTGCTCCTTCCGAACTTTCTCGTTATTTCTAACAATCCGCCCACGGCATACGTGAAAGCCGGGAACGAGCGGGTTATCACCGCGCGCTTCAACGACGCGCGCTTCTTTTTCGACGAGGACAGAAAATCCAGGCTGGCCGACAAGGTCGATTCGCTTAAAAATGTCCTTTTCCACAAGGACCTCGGAAGTATCTACGACAAGGTCGAACGGGTCCGTTATATCGCGGCGCATCTTTCACAGACGCTCGGCCTGGACGCAAAGACCACGGCCAGGGTGGACAGGGCGGCATTTCTCTGCAAGGCCGACCTCAACACGGCGATGGTCTTTGAGTTCACCTCTCTGCAGGGAAAAATGGGAAGGATCTACGCGCTCCTGGACGGCGAGGACGCCGAGACGGCCGACGCCATCGACGACCACTACCGTCCGCGATCGCAGGACGACCCCATGCCGCGGGGCGTTGTGAGCAGGGTGCTTTCACTGGCCGAAAAGCTGGACAACCTGCTGGGCTCGTATTCCGTGGGCAACATCCCCAAAGGTTCGCAGGACCCGTACGCGCTCAGAAGGCAGGCCGGGGCGATCGTGGAGATGGCGGTGGACGGGGAAATGTCGATCGACCTTCGCGCGGTGCTGGAACACTGCGCTCCGAAATACGCAAACGGTGCCGATCTGGTGAGGCCCATTCTCGCGTTCATCGGAGGACGCGCGAACACGCTGTTCGCGGAACGGGGCTTCCGCTACGATGAGATTGACGCCTGCCTTTCCATCGATTATCACAATTATCTCGAGCAGTACCGGCGAGCCCACAGCCTCCACGACTTCAGGGGACGCGAAGGTTTTTCGGAGATGCTGCTCTCGTTCAAGAGAATGAACAACATCGTGTCCGCGTTCAGACAGAAGGAGCCCGGGTACGCGCTGCGCTTCGATCCCGCCCTGCTCAAGGAGGACGCCGAGCGCGGGCTGTATGAATTCTTCAATTCCCGCCGCGAGAAGATCCGGGAGCTCATCCATACCGACAGCTATCGCGAGCTGTTCGGCCTCCTGATCGAAGGGAAGGGGGCGATCGACAGGTTTTTCGACGATGTGATGGTTATGACCGACGACACCGGAATCAGGGACAACCGCCTCGCGCTGCTCGAAACGATCCTCGATCCTTTCAGGGGCCTTCTGGACTTCACCAAGATCTCCGAGTAGGAGGGCGAATGAAACTCTGTGACGGCGTGTACGCCTACATCTGGCGAGGCGTGTTCGAGAACAATTGCAATATGTACTATTTCGGAGAGCCGCTCAACCTGCTGTTCGACCCGGGGCTCGCGCGTCATGTCGACCTCAGGTTCGATACTATGCGCTCGGACGGTCTCAATCCCGACGATATAACGACAGTCATCTCGACGCATTCCCATCCCGACCATTTCGAGGGATGCGCCCATTTTATGGATGGCCGGGCGAAGGTAGGCATGCACCGGGACGAGATCGCCTTTCTCAACGAGGTCGGACCGCAGTTTTTCCGGATGATGGGAATGGAATTTCCGTCATTTTCGTTCGATATGGAGCTCGATGAAGGGCCTCTGAACGTAAACGGCGTGGAGCTCGAGGTTTTTCTCACCCCGGGGCATTCTCCGGGTTCTGTCTGCGTGTACTGGAAGGATAAAAAGGTCCTTGTATGCGGAGATCTCATCTTCAGGGAGAGCGTTGGGCGCACCGATTTTCCCGGCGGCGATTCGGCGAAGTTGAGGGCGAGCATTGAGCGCATGGCCGAATTAGACATCGAGTACCTGCTTCCAGGCCATATGGACTACGTGAGCGGCGCCGTTCAGGTGAAAAAGAACTTCGATGTCATACGCCGCTATATTTTCCCCATGCTGTGAAGGCCCTCGCTATCGCGCCGGAATACGGGAAGCGCGGTTCTGGCGGCTCCAGAAGAAGCGGTAGCGCAGCGGTATTCCCGCCGATTCCCGCACGGCGTCGAGCGCCGGAAGCCATTCCGTCTCGCTTTTCATCCCCCGGTCGAAACACTCCCTGGAGAACGCCGCCAATCGGGCCTTTGAGACCTTCGGGGATTTTTTGTATGCCCGATACAATTTTTCTTCCTGCTCGATGAATTCGCGCTCAATTTCGTCCCTTTTTGGCGCGAGGTGGGCGCTCCAGAACGGATAGCGCACGAGGGCCTTCCTGTGCAGAATTTCGTGGCGCCACCAGAAGACATCGTGCGAATAGCCGTCGGGAGCCTCCGGGTTCAGGAACTCTATCGGCCCCGTGCCGAGATAGAACGGCTTGAATATCCCTGTGCAGGTCCCCGAGGACGCTGTCGCCCAGTGAACGGGGAGGTCGCTTCTCAGGTGCGCCACGAGTGCCGATGTCGACTGGCTGGCGCGCAGAGGCCCGAAAGACGCGTGCATGCAGACGGTGCCCATGTCGGTGGCATGCGGCGGGACGACGCCGGAATCGACCCCATGGTCGCGAAGGAGCGCCATCATTGTGGCGGGCGTAATGCTTCCTTCATGCCTGCGGAGAAGCTCCATCGTTCGCGACTGCCGGACACGGCATTTACTGAAATGGGTTATGATGGTGTCGGAAAACGCGCGCCTGAATCCGAACGACCCCCCCCCTTTGATGTATCCTTTTTTCAGTGCGTAGTCCTCGGCCCCCGGAGACAGCAGGTCGTATTCCTCGTCGATGGTCAGTCCGTTGGAGATGCTCCGTACCCCGCGGACCTTCAGCGCCGCCCAGTGCCTGCCTGCCGTCTCGAGGACCCAGGCCTCCTTTTTGTCGGCGATTATGAATGAATTGTGATAGAGGAGACGGCTTCTGTATCCGCAGTTGCCGCCCTGGCCGTAGCGGCCCAGCAGTTCCGTGATGAGCGCGAGCGCGTCCGGCGCCCTGTTCGCCCGCTCGAGCGCAAGGCGCAACAGGTCCATGCCGGTAAGCCCCGTCTTCGAGTACGGCTCGCGCGTGAAGACGGCCTCGTTGCCTATGCACAGGCCTGATGCGTTGACGCCCATTTCGCAGCCCCACATCCACGCGGGACGGGAAATGAGAACCTCTTGTGTTCGCGAGGCCTGCGGAATTTTCATGTAGGTGCATTGGAGCTCATGTTGTCCGGGAAAAGTGCGGGCCGGAACATGGTGCAGTAGCTGCGCCTCGTTCGCCTCGCGGTCGCTGTTCTTGGCGAGGATGACGCTTCCGTCGAGAGTGGCTTCTCCAGTGGCGACTACGGTGTCACACATGTGTCATTCTCCGGGTGCGGTATGTTTGTGCGTGTTGAATGCTAATGGAGACGCGGATAGTTTTCAACAAAAATTGATGAACGAAGGAATATTCGTGTGCCGGCGGGCAGGCGCGCCGGTAAAATAGGGTTGACGCTTCAGGCGGGGCGAATTCTCATTTCCAGATATTTACAGGGGCGGCATCTCAGAAAAATGGACGATTATCTTAAATCCTCGTGGTTCGTCCGGACCGTTTTCACGCTTCGGACGTATGTGCGCTTTCATCTTTCGTTCAAGAAGAGATTCGCCCGCATGGGAGCGAATCCCTATGTATGGGGGATCTGGAACGTCGAGGTTTTCGGTCCCAATATCAGCATAGGCAGGAACGTGGTGATAATAGGGGCGGAATCGGCCCGAACACGCCTCACCACGGTCAAGCTGGCGGGATACGAGGGGGCGATAAATATCGGCGACAACGTGCTCGTGATGGCCGGTGTGCGCGTATCGAGCGCGTCCCGGATAGAGATAGGCGACGACTGCATGCTCGCCAATTACTGCTATCTGACCGACGCCGACTGGCACGGCATACACGACCGTACCCAGATCGTCGGGAAGACGTCGCCGATCGTTCTCGAGAAGGGAGTCTGGATAGGGGACTCGGCGATAGTGTGCAAGGGGGTGCGCATCGGCCGCAACTCGATCGTCGGGGCCGGGTCGGTTGTCCGTAAAAACGTGCCGGCGAACGTTGTGGTGGCGGGAAATCCCGCGAAAATCGTCCGCAGGCTCGATCCCGCGAAGGTGGTCACCATGGGAGCGCTGTACGAAAAACTTGGAGGGCCTCCGGTTTGAAAATCTGCATGCTGTGCTACAGGGGCAACCCCTACAGCGGTGGCCAGGGAATCTACCTGAAATACGTGGCCGAGGAGCTCGTGCGCCAGGGGCACGAGGTGCATGCCATCGTGGGGCCCCCCTATCCCGCGATGATGGACGGCGTGAAGGTCCACTATATACACAACAACGAATACTATGTCCGGAAGGGACGCACCATACTGAATCCGGATTCGCCGTTCGATATCCTCCGCCCGCTCAATTCATACGAGTACCTCAGCACCAGGCTGGGCGCTTTCTCGGAGATCAGCGCCTTCAGCTACAGGGCGTTTCTTAAGATTCGGGAGCTTCTCCGGAGCACCCGCTTCGACGTGATACACGACAATCAGTGCGTCGGGTACGGCCTTCTTCTGATGCGCAGTTTCGGGATACCGGTCATCGCGACCATCCATCATCCGCTGTCGGTCGATCTGGAAAACGTGATAGAGCGAGCGTCCTCGTTTGCGAACAAGATGAAAGGGGTGATGTTCTACCCGATTCTGATGCAGCAGGTCGTATCGAAGCGCCTGGATCATATCATCACCGTGTCCGAGGACTCCAGGCGCCGCATCAACGCCGATTTCGGCGTGCCCGTGGAGAGGCAGACGGTGGTGTATAACGGCCTGGACGACTCGATCTTCAGGCCGCTGCCCGGTGTGCGGAAAAAGAAAGGGAAGATGGTGTTCGTCGGAAACGTCGAGGACGGAAAGAAAGGCTTCGTTTACCTGCTGAAGGCGCTCACTACGATAAAGAGCGATCTCAGGCTTACGGTGGTGGACGGCGGTTCGCCCCACCGCAGGGTCACCGGTGCTCTCATCGAGCGCCTCGGGCTGAGCGGCCGGATAGAGTTTACCGGAAAGGCGGACACGGATTCCCTGGTGCGGCATTACTGCGAGTCGGAGCTGGCCATAGTGCCGTCGGTGTACGAGGGGTTCGGGTTCCCCGCGGCCGAGGCGATGGCATGCGGCGTGCCGGTGATAGCGAGCGACGGCGGCGCGCTCCCCGAAGTGGTGGGGGACGCCGGAGTGGTCGTTCCCGCGCGCGACGAGCGGGCGCTGGCCGACGCGATCGACGGGGTCTACGCCGACAGGAAACTGATGAGGCGCCTCTCCGACGAGGGGAGAACAAGAGTGCTCGCCGAATTTAACTGGCCGAAGGCCGTCGAAAAGATGGTATCGGTCTTCCGGTCATTCGCCCGGTAAGCTCAGTTCATGTCTACGATTTTAGCGCCCCTGTCCAGGTTGATCCTCAGTACGGTCGCGGCATCCAGCCTGATCCCGTACTGAATTTCCGAAAAGTTGATGGTGAGCCTGCCGCCGCTTTCCGGGGCGAGCATCCGTATGGTGCGGTAGAAAAGCGCTCCTCCCTGGCTCTGGGGTTTTTCGAGGTAAAATTCCGTTTTCTTCCCGCCAGTTTTCGAGATGAAAAGTATTTTGTCGGGCACATCCCCCTTGAAGCCGATCGTCTGGAAATAATCCTTGTTTTCCAGAACAAGGTAGCTCCTGTTGGAATCGTTTTCATCCACAAGACCCTGTTTGATTGTAAACGCGTCAAGGAGCGGGATCTGACTGGCGGCGAACGGATAGACGAGCGCGAAATCGATATCGATGGAGGCGTAGTTGCGCAGGTTGATGGAGTCGCTCCGGTCCACGTAGAGGGTCTTCTCCGCCGGGAAATAGAATTTGAGCGTGGCTCCATCCTGAACCATTACGGTCAGCGGGCTTTTAAAGATGATGTCGAAAAAGGTGAAGCGGGCCATCCGGGGATTTCTGTTGAACCAGGCTTCGCCGACGGAATTGAACTTGCTCTTCCCGTACGCCCCCTCGACCCTGAACTGGGCGGAATAGGAGTCCACGGCCCGGCTGTTTATCTCCTGTACGCGGGCGAGAAGGCGACGGCTGCGTTCGGTGTCCGAGGCGGATACGCGCTTTTCCTGTTGGACCGGGGTGCCCGCGCATGCCGGCAGGAGCGCACAGGCGAGCAGAACGGAGAAAAGCGATGCCGCCCGGGTTGATGTTCTGATCATTGTACCGCCCCTTTATTGAAGTCTGGATTTCGCTTCATTGAGTTTTTTTTCAACGGCCGGGTCACTTTTCATCTTCAGCGACCTGTCCCAGTACTCGATCGCCTTGTCAATCTTTCCTATGCCGTAATAGGTGTCGCCGATATGGTCATAGACGACCGGATCCGGACTGTTTTCGCGGGCAAGTTCCCTTTCGGCCTCGAGAAGTTTTATAAGGGCCAGGTCCAACTGGTTCTTCCTGTAATAGGCCCAGCCGAGCGAATCGAGATAGGCGCCGTTGGTGGGTTCGAATTCCAGAGCCTTTTTAATAAGCTCAATGGACTCGTCAAGGTTCATGTTGTTGTCGGCGTACAGGTACCCCAGAAAATTGTAGGCCTTCGCGCTCTTCGGGTTGTACTTAATCGATTTTTTCAACGCCTCGAACGTATCGGCGAGCCTGCTCTGTTTTTCAAGCACGGTGGCGAGGTAGAAATAATAGGTGTCATTCTCTTCCTGCAGCTCTATCGCCTTTCTGAAGTGCTTTTCGGCCGATGCGTAGTTGTCGCGCTGGGAATCTATGAGGCCCTTGAAGAAGTGGGGCCTGGAGTTCTGCGGTTCCAGCGTGATGGCGCGGTCTAGGTATTCGGCGGCGCGGGAAAAGTCATTCCTCAGGCTGTACAGGTAGCCCATGTGGATGAGGATGTCTGGCGACGGCTTCAGGTCGTGGCATTTTCGATAATAGACCAGGGCGAGCGAAAGGTCGCCGGTCTCCTCACAGGTTCGGGCCAGATAGAAGTAGATCTCGGGGATGTCGTCCTTGATGGACAGCGTGCGGAAAAAGCTGTCCTTGGCCAGGTCGTAGAGTCTTGCCTGAAAAAGAAGCACACCGGCAGTAAAGTATTCGCTGAGCGCGGACGCCTTGTCGCCGCGCCGGAGCGCGATACGTGCCAGCGCGATGTGGGGAGAGATGTATCCCGGATTTTTCTTTAAAATTTCCCTGAGATGCTTTTCCGCTGGCCCGTCGTTCTTCATCAGCTCGTCGTAGAGCGCCGTGGCCAGGACGCCGTCGATCATCCTGTTGTTTTTGACCCGGTTAAGATAGCCGACGGCGCGATGGTCGCCCTTGAGATAATAGATGCGGCCCATGACCGCGTTTATCTTGGCGTTGTCGTGGAATTTCTCCAGATAGCGCAGGGAATACCGGGCGGCGTCCTCGAGGGCATAGCGGTCCATGTGGATAAGCGCGAGGACGTAGACGGCCGAATGGTTGTCGGGATTGATCTCGAGGCAGCGTTCGAAGCTCTGAATGGCGCGCTCGGTCAGGTTTTTGGAATAATAGATGTGGCCGAGGTAATAATGCGCGTACTCCTGGTAATAGTCTTCGACGGGCTCGGAGGCGGCAAGCTCGATGATGTTGCGCATATATACCGAGGCCTTGTCCCAGTCCTTCATCTGCGTGTAGTAGAGGTTTCCCAGCGTGTAATGGATATGGACCAGTTCGGGGCGCTGCTCGAGCAGGGCCTCCAGGACACCTGCCGCTTTTTCGTAGTTGCGAAGATTCGCGTAGAGGTTGAATTTCAGCTCGTACGGGCGCACGAATCCCGGGTTCTTCTCGATGGAGCGGTCGGCGTAGTTGACCGCTTTCTCGTAATCATTGATCCGGTAATAGCATTCGGCGAGCTGGTAATACACCCGGTCGAGTTCGGTGTCGAACGCGGCCGCGTCCATAAAATTCTCGATTGCGCGCGTGTAATCGCCTTCGGACTTGAAATAGAGCCCCCTGCTGAAATACGCCCAGTCCGCGCGCGGGGACGCCGGTTTGTTGTCGCGGGGGGAAGCGGTTTGCAGGGCGGCGCAATTCATGAAGACGAGGGCCGCCAGCGGGGCCAGGGCGAGTCGTTTCATTGACGGGAGATCCTTGCAGTCATTTTAATCAAAGATAGGGCCGGTGTGGATTATTGTCAAATCTAAATGTCCGCCGTGCGCGCCGGACACGCGGCTTCTTCAGCATCACGCCGGGAGTCTACCTCTTCTTTCGCCGGACCCCGGTGGCCCGGGTTTCCGGAGGCGGAGTGTCGCTCTCGATCTCGAAAACCGGTATCGAGGCCGTCGCGGCCGGGCGCCTGCCTGAAACGATCCCCCGGATGTCCTCGAATATGTTATAGAGCACGGGAGTGGCGAAAAGGGTGATGAGGGTGCCGAACGCGAGGCCCCACGCCATCGAGAGGGCCATGGGCTTGAGAAAGGGATCGTTGCCGCCGATGCCGTACGCGGTGGGAAGGAGCCCGAGGACCGTCGTGAGCGAGCTGAGCAGGATGGGGCGGACGCGCTTGGCCCCCGCCTCGATGGAGGCGTCGAACGCGTCCATTCCGCCCGTACGCGCGACGTTGATAAAATCCAGGTAAACGATGGAGTTGTTCACCACGACGCCGGCGAGCCCGACGATACCCATCATGGCCAGAAAAGAAAGAGGAAGGCCGTGCAGGAAGAACACCCACACCACGGCGAGGAACGACAGCGGAATGATCCCCATGATGGTGACGGGGTGGATGAGCGATTTGAAAAGGGCGACGAGTATGATGTAGATCGCAAGTGCCGCCATCAGAAACGAACGATTGAGGTTCTGGAACGACTCCTGCGTGTCCTTGAACTCACCGGCGTAGTCCACCGTGTAGCCCTGGTACCGTTCTTCCATTCCGGCGAATTTCTTCTGGAGCAGGCGGTTGACGTACACCGAGGTGACGTCCTTGGCCTTCTCGTCGATATCGGCTGTGACTGAAATGGTGCGCCTCCAGTCCTTGCGTGTGATGAAGGATACGCCGCGGCTTCGTTCGAGCCTGGCGACAGACTGTAGAGGGATGAGATTGCCCATGCGGTTTGCTATCTTGATCTTCCCGATGCTCGCCAGGTCGTTTCGAAGCGATCGGGGGAATATAACGCGAATGTCGATCTCTTCGTCGGTTTTCTTTATCTTCGTGGCGATGGTGCCCTCATAACAGGAGCGGACAGTTGAGGCTATGTCGTATACGCTGATCCCGGCGAGCGCGGCCGTGCGGTCGTTCACATGTATGCGAATCTCCTCCTTTCCCTCCTCGAAATTGTCCTTTATGTCCTTTAGCCCCTTGATCGTGGTGAGATAGGCGCGGTACTCGTCGGCGATTTTCTTCAGTACGTCGAAATCGTCGCCCTTGATGGTTACCGAAACGGGCATCCCCGTGGGGGGGCCGTTGCGTACGTATTTGAACTCGAGCTTTTCGAATCCCTTGAGCCCGGCGCTCCGCTCGCGCACCCAGTCGATGATCTCGTCGGCCTGGCGCCTGCGGTTTTCCTCGGGGGTAAGGTACACGATGATAATTCCGTATTTGGAGCCCCGCTTGGTGTACGGATCGTTGGGGTCCTCCTGGATGATTCCGGCGCGCGAAGTGAAGCTCTCGAGCTCTTCTTTCGGAAGCTCCGCGATGATCTTTTCGATGGTCGCGAGTTTGTCGCTCATCTCCTCCACGCGGGTTCCCGTGGGCGCCTCGGCTTTTACGGTGAAACGCTCTATGCCGCCGGCCGGGAAGAGGATGAACTTGACCTTGAATGCCGCGAAGACGATCGTAACGACAAAAACCAGCGTGATGATTCCGACGAAACGATAGCGCCGGGCCACGACCGCTTTGAGAA
>Ga0116174_10003275_pt1 | contig 13348 bp, 14 predicted proteins | sample AD_UKC087_MetaG_FD_89801 | JGI IMG/M metagenome (GOLD analysis project Ga0116174, IMG submission 89801) | Active sludge microbial communities of municipal wastewater-treating anaerobic digesters from USA - AD_UKC087_MetaG | ecosystem: Engineered > Bioreactor > Anaerobic > Digestate | place: USA...
CTTCGGCGTCACCTTGCCCACGAGGATGTCGTCGGGATTGACATAGGCGCCGACGCGCACCACTCCGTCCGGATCGAGGTCCCGGAACGCCTTTTCGGAAAGGTTCGGGATGTCCCTGGTGATGACTTCGCGCCCCAGCTTGGTTTCGCGTGCCTCGATCTCGAACTGCTCCACGTGCACCGAGGTGAATATATCTTCTTTTACGAGGCGTTCGGATATCAGAATGGCGTCCTCGAAGTTGTACCCCATCCAGGGCATAAAGGCCACCAGTATGTTCTTACCCAGCGCAAGTCTTCCGCTGTCGGTGGCGGGACCGTCGGCGATTACATCGCCCGCCTTAATCTTCTGCCCCTCACGCACGATCGGCGTCTGGTTGAAGCAGGTCCCCTGGTTTGTACGCTTGAATTTCAGAAGGGGATACTCGTCGATCTCACCGCTCGAGGTCTTGATTTTTATGGCCTTTGCGTCGGAGTAGACAACCTCCCCGCCGCGCGCCGCCGCCAGGAGCACGCCCGAATCGTACGCGGCCGCGGCCTCGATCCCCGTACCCACCAGCGGGGTCTCCGAGGTGAGCAACGGCACCGCCTGGCGCTGCATGTTCGAACCCATCAGCGCGCGGTTCGCGTCGTCATGCTCGAGGAATGGGATAAGACATGTCGACACGGAAAAGACCTGGGAGGGCGAGACGTCCATAAACTGGATCTCGTTCGCCTTTTTATACGGGAAGTTGCCCCTGTTTCTGGCGGGGGTGAGTCCTTTCATCAGATTGCCATGCTCGTCGACCGGCGCGTTCGCCTGCGCGATAAAGTAGCGGTCCTCCTCGTCGGCCGTCAGATAGTCCACCCGTTCCGTCAGCTTCCCCTTCTCCACGGCCTTGTAGGGCGTTTCAAGAAAACCGTAATCGTTGATGCGTGCGTAGGTGCTCATGGAGACAATCAGGCCGATATTCGGTCCTTCCGGGGTCTCAATAGGGCACATCCTGCCATAATGCGACGGGTGCACGTCGCGGACCTCGAAGCCCGCGCGCTCGCGTGAGAGCCCTCCGGGCCCGAGGGCGTTAAGCCTGCGTTTGTGCGTGAGCTCGGCGAGCGGATTGGTCTGGTCCATGAACTGCGACAGCTGGCTCGAACCGAAAAACTCGTTAATAACCGCGGTAATCGGCTTGATGCTGATAAGAGCCTGCGGCGTCACCTGGTCGAGATCCTGAATGGTCATCCTCTCCTTGATGACGCGCTCCATGCGCTGAAAGCCGACTTTTATCTGGTTCATTATAAGCTCGCCGACCGATCGGACCCTGCGGTTTCCCAGGTGGTCGATATCGTCGACGTGATAGCCGTCCGCTTCCGCTATGAGAAATAGAAGATATTTCACGGTCGCGACGATGTCTTCCCTGACGAGCGTTTCGACCTTCGGCGCGTCGGAACCTCCGTAGCCGAACTCCTTCATGTGGTCGAATTTCTTGTTTATCTTGTACCGGCCGACAGCGCCGAGACTGTATGTCCGCGGATTGAAGAAAAGCCTGTTCAGCTCGTTGCGGGCATTATCGATATTCGACGGTTCGCCCGGCCTCAGGTTCTGGTGCATCTTGAGGATGGCTTCCTCCGAACCCTTGCATTCGTCCTTTTCAAGCGAGTTGTAAAGATAGGCGTCGTCCTTGTTGTTGGGAAACTCGATGAGACTCACTTCCTTGATTTTCTCTTCCCTGAGGCGGTCGATGATATCGATGTTGATCCTGCCCGCGGCCTCGATTATAACCTCTCCCGTCTCCTTGCTGACCACGTCCCTGGCGACGCGTCTCCCGATGAGGCCATCGAAGGCCTCCTCGCTTGAAAGCTTCACCGTTTTGGTGTCATAAAAGAGCGCAACGACCTCGTCGTTCGTTTCATACCCCAGTGCCTTGACGAGCTGGGTGATCGGGAATTTCTTTTTCCTGTCGATCCGCGCGATGAGGTAACCCTTCGAGTCCATTTCGAACTCGAGCCAGGAACCCCTGTCGGGGATCACACGAACAGTGTAGATACGCTCGATTTCTTCGTACGAAAAAAAGATACCGGGAGAGCGGTGGAGCTGGTTGACGACGACGCGCTCGGCGCCATTGATGATGAAGGTTCCGCGCGGCGTCATGAGCGGAATGTCACCCATATAGACTGTCTGCTCGCGGACCTCCATGCTGTCCTTTTTTATAAGGCGTATCGTGGCCTTGAGGGGCGCGGCGAAGGTCGCGTCCCGCTCCTTGCATTCTATTTCCGGATATTTCGGCGTTCCGATCTCGTAATTGAGAAATTCGAGAACGACATCCTCATGCGGGCTCTCTATGGGAAAGACCTCCTCGAAAACCGCCTGGAGGCCCTGGCTTTTCCTTTTATTATGAGGGATTTTGTCCTGTAAAAACCACTCGTAGGATTTCAGCTGTATCTCAATGAGGTTCGGCAGGTCGAGTTTCGAGCCGATTTTACCGAAATTCAATACGTTTTTTGCTTTTTGCATGGACGGACTATCCTCGGTTACTATGATCTGAAATCAACGATCGGGTACTTCTTTTATGAAGATTACGACTCCGAACGGGACGATTGGATACGGGCATGCGCGCTATAAGTACGTAAGGTACCCGCCCGATGAGCGCTTCGTCCAGATTTTTTACGAAAAAACCAAATATTTTCCCGCTAAAATAGAGACACCGATAGGTTTGACTGCTGGACAATCAAACCTATCGGATTCGCCTGGATTGTTAAACTGCCGCTAAAAGTGATAGCAACGATGGGCGATGCCCCGCTTACTTTATGTCGACCGTGGCGCCGGCCGCAACCAGCTGTTCCTTGATCTTGTTAGCTTCTTCCTTCGTCACCTTCTCCTTAACCGCCTTTCCGCCGGCTTCAACGAGGTCCTTCGCCTCTTTGAGGCCCAGACCGGTGATGGCGCGTACCTCTTTGATGACGTTGATCTTGTTGTCGCCGAAACCGGTAAGGATTACATCGAATTCGGTTTTTTCCTCTGCCGCATCCGCCGCCGGCGCACCGGCGCCCACCGCAGCAATCGCGACCGGAGCGGCCGCGGAGATACCGAATTTTTCTTCCATTGCCTTTACGAGCTCAGCCGCTTCGATGAGCGTAAGGCTGCCGATCGCCTCGAGCAGTTCCTGAGTAGAAAGTTTAGCCATTGTTTTACTCCTTATACTTAGTGAAAATATTCAAGTTAATACGGTGTATCCGTAAAAACCTATAAGGGTAAAGCCAAGTTGTGTAATGACCCGTCTTCAGCACAGGGCTGATATTTTGAAATCACAAACCCCTTGTAACCCTTAACGACTGTATAAAAAAACCCTACTGGGCGTTTTTTTCCGCGACCGCGTTGATCCCCCTCGCCAGGGAGGCCATTATCTGATTGATGCCGATCGCAATCTTCGTTCCCGGCCCGTTGACAAGCGACATCACCTGCGAGAGCAACACTTCCTTGGAGGGAAGGTCGGCGATCTGCTTGACCTGGTCGGCACTGTAGACGACATTGTCGAGCAAACCGAGGGAGAATGCGAATTTCTCCTGCTCTTTTGCGAAGTCCCTGAGCACCTTGGCGATCTCGCCCACATCATCCTTGATGAAAACGACGCCGATGGGCCCTTTGAGGTGCTGGTCGATGCTGACCGCGCCGACCTCGCTCATCGCGCGCTTGAACAGGTTGTTTTTTATGACCTTGTACTCGCCGCCCTTTTCGCGGATCTTTCTGCGCAGTTCGGACAGGCTCTTGACCTTAATGCCTGAATAATTGGTCAGTATGATGTTTTTTCTTTCCTGGAGCTTGCGCGCAAGGTTAGCGACCTCATCGATCTTATATTGCTTGACCATCACTTTTCGATCCCCTTGTGGTTGATTTTGACTCCGGGCCCCATGGTCGAGGATATGTGCAGCGACCGTATATAATTGCCCTTCGCGTCGGAGGGCTTGTCTTTCACGATCTGGTTATAGAAGGCCTTGATGTTGTCCACCAGCGCCGCGGTTTCGAATGATATTTTCCCGACCCCCAGGTTGACAACGCCGGTCTTGTCCGCTTTATACTCGACACGCCCGCCCTTGAGCTCCTTGACGATGCCCTTTACGTCCTCGGTCACGGTGCCCGCCTTCGGTTTCGGCATGAGGCCCTTTTTACCGAGAACCGGCCCGAGCTTTCCCACTTCCTTCATCATATCGGGGGTCGCCACGACGGCCTGAAAATCAATCCATCCTTCCTTGATCTTCTCGATAACGTCCTCCGCGCCGACATGATCGGCGCCGGCCTCGCGCGCCTCCTTCTGCTTGTCCCCCTTGCAGATAACGAGCACCTTCACCTGCTTGCCGGTGCCGCCCGGCAGCGTTACCGAACCCCGGACGTTCTGGTAGCTCTTGTGCACGAGCTTCATCGATGCTTCGACCGTTTCGTCGAACTTCGCGAACTTGAGCTCCTTGATCTTGGTGATCGCCTCCTCCAGCGAGTAGAGCGTGGATTTGTCGACCTTCTTGCGCGCATCAGTTATTTTCTTGCCGCGATCCATTGTGCATCCTCGTCGATTCTTTATGCTTTATTATACCCGAAACGGTCAATCGCCATTGCGGTCAGTCCACCACCTCAACGCCCATGGAGCGCGCCGTGCCCGCGATGATGTTCGCGGCGGCTTCGACCGTATTGGCGTTCAGGTCGGGCATCTTTATCTTCGCGATGTCCTCAAGCTGCTTGCGAGTGATCTTGCCGACCTTCGTCTTGTTGGGCTCGCTCGAACCCTTCTCGAGACCGAGAGTCTTCTTGATCAGCACGGAGGCCGGAGGCGTCTTGATGACGAAGGTATAGGTACGGTCCTCGTATACGGTTATGACCACCGGCAGGATGGTTCCGTCCTGGTCCTTGGTGCGCTCATTGAACGCCTTGCAGAACTCCATGATGTTCAGGCCGTGCTGGCCGAGCGCGGGCCCTACGGGAGGAGCCGGATTGGCCTTGCCGCCGGGAATCTGCAGCTTTATTTCGGTTACTATCTTTTTCTTCTTTTTGGGTGTTACTGGTGCCATCGCCCTGTCCTTGCTTACGTTAGTATGATCGCCGCTGCGGCGTATTGTCAGATCTTGCCAACCTGGAGGAAATCAAGCTCGACCGGTGTTCCTCGGCCGAAAATCTCCACCTTCACCCTCAGCCGCCCTTTCTCAGGGTAGACCTCCTCGATCACCCCGCTGAAATTGTTGAACGGCCCGTCTATCACTTTCACATGTTCGCCAACCGAGAAGTCCATGACCACGGAGACTTTCTCCTTGGCCTTCTGTTCCCCCATCTGGTCGAATAACGCGTTGACCTCATTTCTCGAAAGCGGCTTAGGCTTGTTGGTGCCGTAGGCCCCCACAAAACTCGTCACCCCGGGGGTATTCTTAACCAGAACCCAGGTCTCGTCGTCCAGCTCCATCTCTATGAGTACGTATCCCGGAAAAAACTTGCGCGATTTTACGCGCTTCTTTCCGTCCTTTATCTCGGGCACCTCGACGGTCGGGACCTTTATCTGAAACACCTTCTCGCTATAGCCGAGGTTCTGGACCTTCTTCTCCAGCGCAAGCTTGACCTTGTTCTCGTGCCCCGAGTACGTATGGATGACGTACCATTCCTTTGCCATAGTCAACCGATCACCAGTTGAATAAGCGACATGAGCGCCGTGTCCACAAACCACAGGAAAAGAGAGACAATTACGACCGACACGATCACCACCATCGTGAAGCTGGTTACCTCGTCCCTGTCCGGCCAGGTCACCTTTTTGAGTTCCTCGCGCGCCTCTTTGACATAGGTTACAATCTTGTTAAACACGCACCACCTTCCAATGCCCTGATATGCTTCCGGAATTACGCCTTTGTCTCTTTGTGCAGCGTGTGCCTGTTGCAGAACTTGCAGTACTTCTTCACCTCAAGCTTCCCTGTCTGCGTCTTCTTGTTCTTGGTCTGGGAGTAATTGCGGTTTTTGCAGTCCTTGCATGACAGTAGGATTATTTCGCGCATATCTCAACCTGCATTTATAGTAAAAATAAGAGCAAACTATTCGCCGCCCTTTCAACGTCAAGCATTAATTACAAAGCCATTACCCTCTTCCCGGAAGATGATCTGGGAGTAGCCGTGAATGCAGCATGCGGACGCCGGTTATGTACTTCAATCAGCCCACGACCAGAATCGAACTGGTGACCTTTTGCTTACCATGCAAATGCTCTACCGACTGAGCTACGTGGGCGACAGAGGCACACTATTATTGAAAACAGCCTGTTTTTGTCAATAAGAAATTTTGAAATTACCGTTACCGGTGGAAGGTGCCGGCCGGACAGGGGTAACGAGACCTGTCCGGCCTCCTAGATGCGCTATTCCTTTGCCTCGATCACATATGTCGGAATATCGTCTTTCATGAGGCGGCGCTTCTGGGCTTCAGCCTCATTGCGGGTGGTTATACCTTCTATGCGAACCTTGTAAAAATCGTTGTCGCGGACAACCACAACCGGCTGCTTTGTCTGCGAGGCCAGCCGCTCCTTCAGGTTTTCAGCCTTTCTCTTTGAATAGAAGGCACCGGCCTGGAGGGCATACCGCCCCGAGGCATTATCCTTCGCCATCCGGCCGTTTTCAGCATATTCCTCTTCCGTTCCGGAGTCAAATTCTCTGCCTGAAACGGGTTCGATCTCCTCTTCGCCCCTGGACGACGTCTTAAGAGCTCCACCCTTCCCGAGAATCTGGATGCCAACTCGCGCCTCGCCATCAGGAAGCATATTGAGCTGTTTCGCGGCCGCGTAGGAAAGATCCAGGATCCTGTTTTTCCTGTAAGGGCCCCGGTCATTGATCCGCACGTTGACCGTATCGCCGTTATCAAGGTTTTTGACCACGACGGTCGTCCCGAACGGGAGCGTCCTGTGCGCCGCGGTAAGGGCCTTCATGTCGAACCTTTCGCCCGAGGCCGTCATACGTCCGTGAAATTCCCTTCCGTACCATGAGGCCATTCCGGTCTGGAAAAATTTCTCTTTCCGCGGGGGCGTGTCCGCGCTTTCATCATCACGAATGCCGTACTCTTTGTCGGTTTTAGCCGTCTGGCGGACCGCCGAGGCCCTCGGCGTCCGGGCTGGCTCGTACGCGGTTTCATCGGCATCCTCGTATTTATATACGAATTCATCACCGCTCTGCTTCTGCGGCGTCTCCCTTCCCAACAACCTGTCCTTGGTCAGCGCCCTGTTTGGCGCGCAGGCGCCGATGGTAATCGCCGCCACGATTCCCAGGACGAATGCTATCCTGCGTGTGCTCGTCATCGTATCGTACCTCCAGACGTTCATCTGATTGAATTATCGGAAGCGCCAAAAAAGGCCTTGATATAAAAAATCCTTCTTGACCGGAGAGCTTCGGACGCGATTTGCTTTATACCCTGTCAGCGACCAGGCGAGGTAAAGGATGAGCATCGTATCCAGCAAACCCACCATCACCCGGAAGGAACTCGAAAGCGTACTCGACTGCCTGATAAGCGAGCGTCTCGAGCCCGGCGAAGCGGTAAAAAACCTTGAGGTGGAGATAGCGAACCTCACGGGTGTGAGGCATGCCCTGGCGGTGAACTCGCTCACCGCGGCATACCACCTCGCCTTTCTGGCACTCGACATTCAGCGCGGTGACGAAATTGTGTTACCGTCCTACTTCGAACCCGCGGCGCTGAGCGCGCTGCGACAGGCAGGCGGCACACCGGTGCTTGCCGACGTGGCCGAGGGCTCCCTCTTCTCCTCCGTGGACGAGATAAAGACCAGGATTACCGACAAAACCCGCGCCATCGTTGTCGCCCACACCTTCGGGTTCCACGCGCCGATGGGCGAACTCAGGGAAATCGGGGTACCGCTTATCGAGGACGCCTCCCACGCAATCGGATCCGAATGTGACGAGCGGCCCGCCGGGCAGAGCGGCGCCATCAGCGTGATTTCCTTCGCCCCGTCTATGGTCATCACCACCGGTAACGGCGGCATGGTGCTGACCGACAATTCCCGGTATTTTTCCGCAATGCGCGAACTGCGCGGCGGACCGACACCCGAGCGGATCGGTTTCGACTACACCATGACCGACTTCCAGGCCGCCATGGGGCTTTCACAGCTTTCCAGGCTCCCTGATTTTATACGACGCCGCAGGGAGATTGCCCGCGCGTACCTCGAAGCCCTCAAGACAACGCCCCACCGCGCCCCGTACGCGTTCGGTGAATCCTTCGTGTATCAGTCCTTTCCCATCCTTTTCGACGCTCCCGCAGAAAAAATCGAGAAATACTGGAAGAAGAGCGGAATAGAGGTCTTGCGGCCCTTGCCGGTCGCGCTGCACGCCCATCTGTCACTGAGGGCCCTCGACTATCCGCACAGCGACAGGCTCTCGAAGAAGCTCTATGCGCTTCCGATTTACCCGACCCTCACCAGGAAGGAGATAGAAAAAATCACCCGCGCTCTCGGTCGTTTCGTCTGACGAACGGGCGCGGCCCCAAGAAGGAACAACATGTATATTCTGACGGTTGAAGACAGTTTCGCCTCGGCGCATCAACTGAGGGGCTACAGCGGGAAATGCGAAAACCTGCACGGCCACAACTGGAAGGTCGTCGTAAGTGTACGCGGCGAGAACCTGAACGATACGGGATTGCTCATCGATTTCGGCGATCTGAAAAAAATACTCCGTCTCATTCTCGCCGACCTCGACCACCGCAACCTGAACGAACACCCGGGCTTTCTTTCCGACAATCCGAGCTCCGAGAACATAGCCGCGTACATCGCGCGCCGCTTTCAGGACGAGCTCATCCCGCTCCCGGGTACGGTCTCCCTGGAGTCGGTCACCGTGTGGGAATCCGACACGTCGCGCTGTACCTACACCCCTTCTCCGCGATAACGTTCGTCACACGTGAGGTGCGCATTCCCGGCACACGCGCCTTACCGCACTCAATGAGACATAATGCATCAGTTATATTTTTTGTATTTTTACTTGATTTTTTTCCACCGTTGCGGTTTAGGTCATGATGTCGTAAAAATATACCTTTATAGGGGTTAGATCAAATGAAGAAGAACATTCTTGTTCTGTCGCTCGCAATGGTTCTCGCCTTCGCGTTCAGCTTCTCGTTCGTAGGCTGCAAGAAGGAAGAAGCTCCCGCTCCCGCCGTCACCGAAGACGTTAAAGACGAAGCGGCCGCTCCTGCCGAGAAACCTGCCGAAGAAAAGAAGTAAATTTTTTTCTTTTCGCGAAAAGGGGGGCGTTTCAGAAAATGCCCCCTTTTTTTATTTCCCTCAGAACAAAAAGCTTGTGAATTAAGCGGCCCCGTATACTCTTAATCATGCGGAAAGGGTCGCATCCGCGCCCCCGGCAGGCACATCGGCAGGAATATGGAGTATCGCACAATGGACGACAATCTCAATCGCGGCGTCGTTACCGAAGAGGCGGTGACGCTTCTGTCGCAGGAAAACATCATCTCCGCGTTAAAAAGCTCCGCGGGCGGCAATCCGGAAAGGGACATTGCCGCCGAGTTCGTCAATTCATACGTCGAGTTCATCAAGGAAATAGTGGGGCACGACATCGAACGGGGTTCACTTCGGTCCGACTTCGAGGTACGCGACCTGGTAGCGCATGTGAATTCAATGATGCAGCAGAAGGACGAATATATTTACACGACGATGGTGATGCAGTGCCCCCTGCATTACCGGGCGGTGCATAAAAACCTCACCCAGCCTCCAAGAGAGTGACCCCTATAGTCATTACCACGGGATACGCTCACCCGATTGAAAGTTTTATTTCAAATTCAAGCGACTCCTCTTCCATCGCGTATCCCAGCACGAGCGATGACCCCTGGTAGTTCTTTTCAAAACCCCTGTCGGACTGCGAAACCGTGTATATCGGATAGCGCAGAAGGTCGAAGGACCGAGAGGATTCGATCTGGATCCGCATTCCCGTGTACCGGTCAAGCAGGGCGAACGAGCTCAACCCGCGTGAAATGCCCGTTCCGTCCAGGTATGAGTCCTCTCTCGCGAGGCCCGGAATCTCGTAATACCGTTCCTCGTCGTGTGCGGCGAGCAGGTTGATGTTGAGCTCCACCCCGAAAATCGTTCCCGCCGGAGCCCGAACGGCATATGACGCCTCCAGCGCGGCGGCGGCCGCGCCGAAGGAAAATCGTTTACTGACCTCGACCTTCTCCCCGTCGAAGACATGCCGTCGCTCAAGCCGTATGCGGACTTCTTTCTTCTTTTCCTCCACAGTACTGGCGTAGGGCAGATTCCCCATTTCAATCACGTCCGCCCTGCCGTTCATGAGGTCCTCCGCCGAGGGAAGCCCGCGCAGGACGAGGTCCTTGAACGAATACCGCCTGCAGGAGTCGTAGACCAGGCGATCCTTCAGCCCTTTCTCCTTGACCACGACCATATCGTGGATCGATCGGACCTCCTCGCCATGGGTTTCGTCCTCGTTATATTGCCTGAGGGTCTCGTGATAGGCCTCGTATCGGCGTGGAATGACGGCGAAAATGTCGAATCCCCGGGAGTAAAGTCCGAACTCCGCGATCGCGCCGCCGTGGGAGGGCGCAACTGTCGCGGCCATGCCTGCACCGCGCACCAGCACCTGGTTCGTTCCCTCGTTCCAGATGTCGTCATCCACGAGTTCGAGCCCCTTTATCGCCCGCGCCTCCATGTAGCGCCCCTCGGCGGAGAGGAGATTCCTGTGAAGGGCGTGACGCAGGCTCGACAGATACACCCCGCCGAAAAGGCCGTGCCAGTACGCGCAATTGCACTCGCTTTTATACAGCTCTCTTTTCGCCTCATCGAGCCGCAGGCCCTTCTCGCTCTCGAGAGCGTCGAGTTCCCGACTCAACAACAGAGTGCGTTTATTGAGCGCGTTCGATTCGGGATATTTAATGAGGAAATTGTTCCACACCCCTCCCTTGAGGAAGGGATAAAAATCCTTCTCCCTGTTCTGCTCTTTGATTTCCCTGTGCAGTTCAACCAGTCTCGACGCGACCTTGGAGGGGAGCGCCCACTCGGAAAGCTCGAAGTAGCTTCCCTGTGTCAGATACACCCTCCCCAGCGGAGGATTGTCCCGCACGTATTCGGAAGGAAGCGTCGTCTCTATCCAGTCCTCGCGTAGCACCGCTTCCACGAAATTTACCAGCCACTTTTCCTCGAAAACCCATTTGTACGTTCCCGGCCACATTCCGAATTTTTCGCCGTCGTCACCGTACATGAAGGCGCATTCACCGCGCCTGTCCGCAACCGATTTGAAGTAATCGATTGTTTCGGCCGGCAGCCTGAACGGAATTGAATATCGGAGGAAGCGGTCGATCGGAAAGACGGCGAGCCGTCGGTCGAGCCGCTCTGTCAGGTAATAGCCGTACAGCTCGTCCTCTTCTATTCCCGCGTAACGGAAGTGATTGTCGTCGAGAATGGTGTACTCGAGCCCCAGGCCCGAGACCAGGCGCGGTATCTCCGGGTCCCAAACGCGCTCGGCGGTCCAGAATCCGGACGGCCTGGCTCCGAAGCGCCCCTCGCAGTAATTCTGCATCATCGCGATCTGGCCGCGTATATCGCTCTCGGCGATCACGGAAAAAATCGGCTCGTAAAATCCTCCGCCGATAATCTCCACCTGACCCCGCCCTCGCATGCGGGCGAGGGTTTCGATATACTCAGGATGGTGCTCCTCTATCCATTCCAGGAGGGGTCCGGAATGATGCACGGCGAACCTGAATTCCGGGTATTCGCCGAGCACGCGAAGCGTCATGTCATAGCACTCCCTGAACCCCCACTCGAATACATGGTCGAAATTGCCGACCGGCTGGTGGTTGTGCAGGCAGAAAATAAAACGACATTTGTTCATGGTCACCCTTCAGTGAGGCTCGGCTAAAAGATGAAACGCTTCGGAATGACGACGATACCGTCGCTGGTCACGGTAAACCGCGTGGCGTCCCGTTCGAGGTCGAAACCGATCGTCTCGTTGGCCGGAACCTCCACATATTTGTCGATAATGGCCCTGCGTATGCGTGTGTGCCGCCCGACCTTAACCCCGTTCATGATGATGGAGTCGGATATCTCGGCATAGCTGTTCACCTTGACCCCGGGAGAGACGACCGATCGATAGACGCGCGAACCGCTTATAATGGACCCGTGCGAGATGATGGAATCAACCGCCATCCCGCGCCTGTCGTCCGCGTCGAAAACGAGCTTGGCCGGCGGATACTGTTCCACGTTCGAACGGATCGGCCAGCTCCGGTCGTACATGTTCAGCCTGGGGCTCACCGCTATGAGGTCCATGTTCGCGTCGAAGAACGATATGAGCGTTCCTATGTCCCGCCAGTACGCCCGTTCCCCCTCGTGTTTTACGTAATCGTAGGCCACCACCCGTTCGCTGCCATATATCCGGGGGATGATGTCCTTTCCGAAATCATTGTCTCCTTCCAGGCGGTGGTCCTCCGAGAGATACTGCACCAGCTTCTCGGTTTTGAAAACGTAGATGCCCATGGATACGAATGCCGAGTCCTCCCTGCCGGGGATGGGCTTGGGAACGTCGGGCTTTTCCCTGAAGCCCGTCACCCTGTTGGCCGCGTCGACCTCGAGAACGCCGAATCGGGTCGCCTCCGCCACCGGAGTCTCTATGGCAGCGATGGTCATGTCCGCGTCCTTTTCGATGTGATAGCGGATCATGCGGCGGTAGTCCATTTTATATACGTGGTCACCGGAGAGGATAAGGACGTAATCCGGACGCTCCATTTCGATTATGTAGATGTTCTGGAAGATCGCGTCGGCGGTCCCGCGGTACCAGTTGTTGTCTATGCGCTGCTGCGGAGGAACGACGTCGATGAAGCTGCCGAGTTCGCGCGGGAAGAGGTTCCACGCGGTCTTTATGTGGCGGTCGAGCGAGAGCGACTTGTACTGGGTGAGGACTATGATCCGGTTGAGGTCGGAATTCAGACAGTTTGACAGGGAGAAGTCGATAATCCGGTATATGCCGCCGAACGGTACCGCCGGCTTGGAGCGGTCCTTGGTCAGCGGGTAGAGGCGTTCCCCCTGGCCTCCCGACAGCAGGAACACGAGTGTGCGCTTGAGGTATTCATTTTCCATTTATTTCGATCTGCCGGCGAGAATCTCCTGTATCTTGCCCTTCAGTTCGTCGAGATTGGAGGATTTCGTGATGTAGGCGTCCGCGGTCCAGGTCATAAAATTGCTTTTATAGTTCGAGTACGCGGTGTAGATGATGATGGGTATCTTTTTATCGCGCGACAGGATTTTCCCCAGTGCCTCGATGCCGTCCATCTCCGGCATGCGGATGTCCAGCACGACGAGATCGTATTTGTTGGCCTTGACCTTCTCGACGGCCTCCCTTCCGTTGGCCGCCTGGTC
>Ga0116174_10003280_pt1 | contig 13333 bp, 10 predicted proteins | sample AD_UKC087_MetaG_FD_89801 | JGI IMG/M metagenome (GOLD analysis project Ga0116174, IMG submission 89801) | Active sludge microbial communities of municipal wastewater-treating anaerobic digesters from USA - AD_UKC087_MetaG | ecosystem: Engineered > Bioreactor > Anaerobic > Digestate | place: USA...
GCTCGGGCACCTTGGCAGGTTCATCAGTCTGGGCGTTATTAGCCGGTTCAATGTCGTTCCAGGGCAATTTGCACAGACCCTGGAGCCCAAACCAGGTACGGAACATGGGGAAGTAGTGCAGGGCTTCAGCTTTGTCCTTGAAAGTGGGGATGTGGTTGTTTACCATATCCATAAAGATCAGCCAGGCTTCGTCGTGCTGGGGACCCTTGAGGGCAAGAGTATAGCCACCCTGTTGCGCCAGGGATTCTTTGCTCATATACTGGGAATATTCCAGACCTTTGGCTTCCATGCCGATGTCCTGCAGGAACTTGGGATCAGCGCCATACTGCTCGGTAAAGATCTTCTTCATGCGGCGCACACCTTGACCCACGATGAGACCAAAGCCTTCTCCGCGCGCCATTTGATGTAGTAACTCCAAGGCGGCATCGGCATTGCCCCAGTTCAGTTCCAACCCACCGGTACGTTCTTTATTGAGGATGCCGTTTTCATAGCACTCCATCACGAAAGCAGTGCTGGTGCCAAAGGAGATGGTATCCACGCCGTAGGTGTCGCAATAGAAATTGATTTCCACTACGTCTTTGGGATCCCAGACGCAGATATTGGAGCCACAGCCCGCAGCAGTTTCATATTCGGGACCATCCACGCAGACCGGCTGGCCTTTGTAGGGGCCGGTGCGGGGCTTGAAATTGTCCACCGCTTTACAACAGGATAGCGAGCAGCCATACCAGCAACCATCTGCCATACCTTGAGTAAACAGCCTGGTAAACTCCCGAGAGTGCAGGCCGATAGCTTCCGGCATCTGGCCGTATTTGAAGTTGCGTATGGGCAGGAGGTCATAATCATTCATAATTTCCATCAGGTGCGCGGTGCCTACCTGGTGCATCCGGCATTGATCAGCATCGCCTGCTTCGATCTCCTTATGCAGCTTGAGTCCTGTCTTTTGCAGGGTTGCCAAATCGGCGGGGTCGTTTTTGTCCACTTTGAGTCCGGAGTATTTCACCACCAATGCTTTGATGCCTTTATTGCGAAAAACAGTACCAGTCCCGCCACGTCCGGCTTGTTTCAAACGTGCTACCTTGCGGCGTTTATCCCAAAAGGAAAAATTGAGACACGTGATCAATGTGTGATCGGAAGCGGAACCGGAAGAAACTACAGATACATGTTGCAGGTGCTCATCCGAGCCGGCAAACTCCTTGTGCAACTCCTCGGCCAGGATATGGCTGTTGATCACCTGGTCTGGCGCGCTGAGGATCTGAACGATGCCTTTGTCACCATCGATGAATACGATGACATCCTCGTTAGCTTTACCTTGCAGCTCCAGAGCATCCCATCCCGAAAACTTGGTATAAGGTCCGAAATGCCCGCCCACGTTGCAATCCACGGGAATGCCAGTGAGAGGGGAGATGGTGGTTACGATCGATTTTCCGCTGCCGGGATAAGAGGTGTTGCCGCACAAAGGACCAAAGGAAATGCAGATCTCGTTTTCGGGATCGTTCCATTTAGTATCGTCTTTCACGCCGTGCCACATCAGGTAAAGGTCAAAGCCCTTGCCCCCGGTGAACTTGTCGATCATCATGTCACTTACGGGCTTTTCCTTGATCTGTTTATCACCCACGTTTACATATAGGGTTCTCTTGTTGTAGCCCCGAACGATGGGTTTGAGGTCATACTTATATTCTGCTAGTATTTTGCGTTCCATGCTATAGACTCCTTATTCCTGAACTATCGCCAATGCCTCAGCGGGGCAAGTCTTTACGCAGGCTCCGCAAGCAATGCATTTGAAGGGATTGTGTTTACCGAAGGCAGTGCGCATCGAATTTGTGGGGCATACCGCCACACACATGAGACAGCCGATGCACAGATTGCGCGAGATCATCACCACTCCCTGGCTATTAACGGTGATGGCACAGGTCGGACACGCGGCCACGCAGGTTTGACACTGGTTGCAGACATTCATCTCTGGTGGTGTGTTATCGTCGTGAATCTGAATGCAGGATAAATCAGCGTTATCCTCTTTGAAATAGAGATTCGAACAAGTACTCTCGCAGACATGGCAAGAGATACACTTATCCTCATAAGTTTTCAGCACTTTCATCGCCTTGTTCTCCTAAAATATTCATGTGAAGCCATGATATGGAACATGGCCAATTAGGTCAAGCCGTTTTATCTTGATAGGGGTTTTTCGGGAGTCAAACACGATTTGCTTGACACCAGGGGCAGGTTCAAAACTAAAGTTACTGCTAATAACGATGAAGATAAAGATACTATTTGTCCTGCTAACCACTGCTGCGGCTTGTCTGCTCTGTGCTCAAAGTGAGCCGGGATCTATCGTGTCCGCAGGGGCAGACAGCTTGTTTGCGGATAGTCTGAAGGTGGATCTAAATGAAACCTCGGCCCTTGATTCCCTTTTCTATGAAGCTGATAGCATCCGGGCATATTATGACACTGAACAGATCTATCTCTATGGCGACACGCAAGTGGATTATGCCACTTCCAATATCCGGGCAGATTCCCTATATATCGATCTCAAGCGGGAACAGGCAAGAACCTGGGGTAACACTCTACTCCGGGATGGCGATCAACTCCTGATCGGTTCAAATGTGCGTTACGACGTTCGTACGCAAACGGGCATCCTGGCCGATGGAGAAAGCTTCATTGAAAATGGCTACTACAGCGGGGATGAGATTCGGAAAACCGGTTCGCGCATCTATGATATTGATGGCGGTAGCTTTACCACCTGCGATCTGGAGGATCCCAGCTACTGGTTTTGGGCCAAGGCGATGCGGGTGTATCAAAAGGACAAGGTGGTGGGCAAGCATGTGCTGGCCTATGTGAACCATCTGCCCATCTTCTATTTTCCTTTTATAACGATGAGTATCAAACGAGGACGGCAGGCTGGCTTCCTGATCCCCGCTCCGGGGTACAACAACACCGATGGCAAGTACCTGCGGGACTTTGCTTACTACTACCCTTACAAGGAGTTCGCTGACTTTACTGTGGGTCTGGACCTGATGGAGAAGACCGGATGGAAGACCCATTTTGATACCAACTATATCAAGCGATACTATTACAATGGCGGATTGAACGCCTCCTATCAGAAGAATATCAATAGTGTGGGAACATCCTATGATTGGTCGCTAAAGGGTAATCACCACCACGATCTGCCGGAGAAGAGTTCTTTGGATGTTGCACTGGATTTTGTGAGCAACAAACGCATCTACGAAAGCAGTGACATCCTGGATGAGTCTCTGGCGCAGTGGCTTACTTCCAGCATATCATATCGTAAGCCGATCGGGAACACCTATCTGAATGCCGGCGCACTCTACAATCAGGATTTGATCAACGACACTGCCAATCTAAACCTGCCCACCGCGAGCTGGTCTCTTCCTACCCGTCCTCTATACGAGCTTTTCGGCGGCAGTGCCAGCGCTTGGTACAGCGGATTGAGCTGGTATTACAACACGCGGCTGGACCACAGCGGTAATATTCGACGCTCGGACCCCGAGTTTCAGGACTATATCTGGAACAACGTCATTGATCCGGCTGATTCCACCCGCTTCCTGGTGGATCACCATCTGGGGATGAAGCATGTCCTGGGACTGTCAAATACCTATAACTACCGAGGTTGGTTGAACTTGCGCCAGAGTATGGATTATTCTGAAGCTTGGTTTGACCGGGATAAGAACGACAAGAAATGGGTAAGAGGTAACGATTGGTCGGCTTCGGTGTACAGCAGTTTCAATCTCTATGGCGTGAGGAACTACCAAAAGGGAGATATCAGCGCTGTTCGTCACACGCTCAGTCCAACGGTGGGGCTCAGTTATCAGCCTGATTTCAAGGATAATGGCGATTTCTATAGCTTTGGCGGGATCGCATTGCGCCAGGGCGGTAAACAGGCCAATCTGACTTTCGGGCTGGATCAGAAATGGCAGCTGAAACTGGGCAGAGATACAAATATCAGGAAATTGAACGAACTCTTCAGTTGGAATAGCAGAATAGGCGCCAATCTTTACAAGGACAAGAAGCGTTTTGGCAACATCAGCCACACTATTGCCTTCCGTCCCGGTACTTTCGATCTGGGTAAGCTGGAGAATGGCAGCTTCAAACTGGATGCTCTGAAACTGGGCTATACTGCGCAGCTAAACCTGAGCCAAAAGACTTATGAAATCCAGGTGACTGATCCTGCCATTGAGTCCCAGTATTTTTCTCAGGGTATCACGCTGGCGGGAAATGCACCATACCATGACTACTTTGTGGCTCCCAAAAATCGCAGTTTCCAGGTCTTTGGCGATCAACAGAACACAGAGGAAGAAAGCTTGACGGCGACACAGGACAGCGGCTGGAATCTGGCGATCAATCATGATCTCTTCGCGCCTAAAAGCCTACTCGAGCCAAAAACTCAAAATTTACGTCTAAACGCCAGTCTCAAGCTAACCAAAAACTACAGTCTGGGATACACCAATTATTACAATCTGAAGACGAAAGAACTGATCTCGCAAGGCCTACGCCTCACTCGCGATCTGCATTGCTGGAAGCTGGATATTACCTTTAACAAGCGCAACGAATATTGGGATTACCGCATTGTGTTCTTCAACACACAATTCCCGGATGCCCTGAAGCTTCAAACTCGTGATAGTAAAAGGTATTAACCGCGCCGTTTTCCTGGATCGGGATGGCACCATTTCCCCCGATGAGTTTGGCTACATCAGGGATCCCGAGGGATATCACCTATACCCTGAGACCGGGGAAGCCTTGCGCATCCTGGCAGCCCTGAACTACAAGATCATCATCGTGACCAATCAAAGCGGCATTGCCCGGGCTTACCTGAGCATGGAAGAGCTGCAGGCAGTGCACCAGAAAATGCGGGATTTGATCGCAAAAGAGGGCGTCAGAGTGGATGGGGTTTATTTTTCACCCTACCATATCGAGGGCATCGTGGAGCCCTACAACATTCACCATGAAGACCGTAAACCCGGTATCGGTATGTATAAACAAGCTCACCGTGATCTGGGTATCGACCCCGCGCGCAGCTTCATGATCGGCGATCGTGAGACCGACATTGGTTTTGCTATTAACGCTGGATTGAAGAGCATCCTGCTGAAAACAGGCAACGGCGATGGCGAGATGCGTAAGATGCTGGCAGGGAAAGCGCTAAAGCCGGATTTTATCTGTGAGAACATCCTCTGTGCGGCTCAGTTGATCCAGAAATTCTACTCATGAAATACTCTGCCTGCTATAGTAAGGAAAAGTTTGCCAATTTCAGCTTCGATGCTCAGATCAAGGCGCTGCACAAGCTTCTGCATGCTCTGGAAGAGCATCTGGGGCATCCTGCTGAGTATTCCTCGATTTTACTACATATTACCTCGCTTACCCCACTGTGCCGTGAAGCTTTGCCCCCACGGATGGCACGTGCCATCGAGGCCCTTGGGGATGATCCGTATCGCAGCCTGAGAGCCCTGGCAGAATATTTTGGCGATAGCAGCTACAAGGATTCTCAGATCACTCTGCGTACCGGTGATGGCACGAAGTGTGCTCCGGAAGCCGATCTGGCACGATCTGCGCAGATCACGCTGGTGGCCGATAATCTGAGAAGCGTGTTCAATGTGGGCTCATTATTCCGGTTATGTGAATGCCTTGGCATCCCAGAACTAGTGCTGTGTGGCATCACCCCCGATCCCAGTCATCCCAATATGACCAAGACTGCCCTGGGCACCTGTGATAGAGTACCCTGGCGCAAGGCAGAAAGTACGATCGACGTAATCGGGGAATTGCACCGGGCTGGCAAAACAGTCTATGCCCTGGAAACCGCCGAGCCCTCTCATTCTGCATTTGATACAGACTTTGCTTTCCCTCTTGCCCTTATAGTGGGTAATGAAGCCTTGGGTATCGCTCCGCCGACTCTAGCACAATGCGATGGGATTATCTATTTGCCGGTATTGGGCTGGAAAAATTCCTTGAATGTGGCTGTGGCTGCATCGATCGCCACTTATCAGATCATGTTTGGGGGACATCGTGGATAACAATATGTATTATGCAGTCTTGCTGGATCATCTGAAGGATAACCATGCCATCTGGCAAGCTACAATTATCGCCACAGATGGCTCTTCACCGGCGCGTTCCGGGATGAAGATGCTGATCCCTGCATCAGGAGTACTTCATGGCAATCTCGGTGGGGGAGAACTCGAGCATCAGATTATCGCTTTCGTGCGTCAGCAAGCTCCGAGCCAGCCGCAAACAATGGTCTTTGAGCTCAGTGCGGCTCATCAATCGGGATCCAATCCCACCTCAATGATCTGCGGGGGCAGTGTGACGGTCTTTATCGAAGCGCTGCATCTGCCTCATCAACTGTACATCATCGGGGCAGGACACTGTGGCAGAGCCCTGGGCAAACTGGCTAAACTCTGCGATTTTCATGTAACTCTGGTGGATAACCGCAATGAATCGCTGTGCTCAGACCTGGCGGAGTATTGCCACCACAGCATCCTGAACGACTATCAGGATATTGGACGAGCCGTCCTCTTTGGCCCTCAGACCTTTATCGTGATCATGACCCACGGTCATGTCCACGACTGTCAGGTCTTGCAGCAATGCCTGCGCCGGGAGCATCGCTATCTGGGTATGATCGGTTCCAAAACCAAAGTAGCAGAAACCTTTTCCACTCTCTCAGAGCAAGGGTACAGCCAACATGAACTAGACATAGTTCACGCTCCCATCGGCCTTCGGATCGGCAGTCAGAGTCCTCATGAGATCGCCATCAGCATCATGGCGGAAATCATAAAAGAGCTGCGCCTGGGGTGATACCTTTAGGCGGGTAATACAATTCTCAGGTGATTCTAAACTCAAGCTTTCAAACTGTTGGGAATGGCGTTGTAGGCAATTCCTCAGCTTATTCTCAATCGTCGATTACACACTCATCATACAAATCAGTAGGAAACAGTATTTATAGCCATTTTACATTGACTAAAAAGCAGCTTTCTGGATAATGGCTCGCAGTGAAAAAATCAATGAACATCTGGAGGAAAAGATGAGACAAGCCGTTGTAGTAAGCGCAAAGCGCAGTCCAATCGGTAACTTTGGCGGAGTACTTAAAGATATCTCTGCCGTGGATTTAGGGGTTATCACCCTGAAAGCCATCTTTGCGGAAACAGGCCTGAAGCCTGAAGCTGTGGACGAAGTGATCGTCGGCAACGTCTGTGGAGCAGGCTTGGGGCAAAACGTAGCCCGTCAGATCTCCATTCATGCCGGTATTCCGGATCATGTGCCTGCCTTCACTGTGAATAAAGTCTGTGGAAGCGGGATGAAAGCTGTGGCGCTAGCCGCTTTAATGGTAAAAGCCGGGGAAGCCGATGTGGTGGTAGCCGGTGGCACAGAAAACATGAGTCAGATTCCATACATCCTGAAGGATGCCCGTTGGGGCGCTCGTATGGGGGACAAGAATATGGTGGATCTGATGATCCGGGACGGTCTTTCTGATATTTTCAATGATTATCACATGGGTCTGACTGCGGAAAACCTGGCGGATAAGTTCCAGCTCAGCCGCGAAGAACAGGATATGTTTTCCACTGCTTCGCAAAACAAGACCGAAGCGGCACAAAACAAAGGCCAATTCAAGGACGAAATCGTTCCCATCAGCATCCCTCAGCGCAAAGGCGATCCCATCGTGATCGATAAGGACGAAATGCCCCGCGCCGGAGTAACCCTCGAGTCTCTGGCCAAATTGCGTCCCGCTTTCAAGAAAGATGGCACGGTCACGGCTGCCAGCAGCAGCGGAATCAATGACGGTGCCGCCCTGCTCCTGGTGATGAGTGAGGACAAAGCTAAAGAACTGGGGCTAAAGCCATTGGCATACTTTGTGGACAGCGCTTCCGCAGGTGTGGATCCGGCCATCATGGGTTACGGTCCTGTCCCGGCGATCAAGAAAGTACTGGGTAAGAGCGGCTGGAGCCTGGGCGATATCGAACTGGCTGAGCTGAACGAAGCCTTTGCCGCGCAATCGCTTTCTGTCTTCAAGGGCTTAGAAGAGGAAGGCTTGGGCAAGCTGAATCCGGAGATTGTGAATGTCAATGGTGGAGCGATTGCTCTGGGGCATCCCATCGGGGCCAGCGGCGCTCGCATCATCGTAACACTACTGCATGAAATGAAACGCAGAGCGAATAAAAAGGGACTCGCCTCTCTCTGCATTGGCGGCGGCATGGGAATAGCAAGTCTTTGGGAGATGAAGTAAAATGGCAGATAAACTGAAACTCGATAAAAGCATGGCGATGTATGCCGAAGCGCAGACCCTGGTTCCCGGGGCGGTAGCCGGCATTCGCAGACCTTACAACTTTGTGCAGGGTGAATACCCGATCTATTTCGATAGCGGCAAAGGCGGCAGAGTGACCGACGTGGACGGCAACGAATACATTGATTTTCTGTGCGCTTATGGCCCCATCATCATGGGTTACCGTGAGGAAGAGATTGATAGAGCGGTGCAGGAACAAGTGTTTGGTAAAGGGTTTTGCTTCTCGCTCACACAGCCGCAGCAAAGTGCTTTGGTAAAAAAGCTGCAGGAAGTGATCCCTTCCTGTGAAATGGCAGCTTTGGTGAAGACTGGAAGTGATGCCACCACCATCGCCATCCGGGTAGCCAGAGCTTATACCGGCAAGACCAAGATTGCCCGTTGCGGTTATCACGGCTGGCACGACTGGTGTGTGGAAGTGAAGGGCGGGATTCCGGAAAAGCTTTATGAAGACATCCTGGAATTCCATTACAACGACCTTGACGGCCTGGAAGCCATCTTGAAGTCCAATAAAGACGATATGGCGGGGATCATTGTGACTCCGGTGGGTCATCCTCTGGCTGCTCCAGTGCAGATGCCCAAGCCCGGCTATCTGGAAGGCGTACGCGCTTTGGCAGATAAGTATAATGCCCTCCTGATCTTCGACGAAATCCGCAGCGGTTTCCGTTGCTCTATCGGCGGAGCGCAGAAGTATTTTGGCGTGACCCCCGATCTCTCCACTTTTGGGAAAGCCATGGCCAATGGCTATGCCATCGCAGCCCTGGTGGGTAAGAAAGATCCCATGATGGTGCTGGCTGACAAGGTATTCCTATCCTCCACCTTCTTTCCCAATAGCGATAGCATCGTAGCAGCACTAAAGACCATTGAGATCATGCAGCGCGATAATATCCTGGATGTGGTCCATCAAAAGGGTGAGAAATTTGCCATCGACGTACAGAAAGTGGTGGATGAATCTGGGATTCCTGCTGAGTTCAGCGGTGCGCCCTGGATGCCATTCATCACCTTCCCCAAGGATGAGACCGGCCTTTACAAAAAGCTGAGAAACGAGTTTTATACTCAGCTAATCAGACGTAAGGTGTTCCTGCAGCCATATCATCACGGCTATATCTGCTATCGTCATACCGATGAGGATCTTGCCTACACTGTGGGTGCGATCAGAGAATCCTTGAGCGAACTGAAACGCTTGATGTAAAGGAGACGGAGCAGTGGCAAAATATATCTTCGTAATGGGCGGTGTGCTTTCATCTCTGGGCAAGGGGATAGCCACAGCTTCCATCGGGCTGTTGCTGAAATCCATGGGCTACAGGGTGGTATTGCAAAAGTTCGATCCCTACCTGAATGTTGATCCCGGAACCATGAGCCCCTTCCAGCATGGAGAGGTATTTGTTACTGATGACGGTGCCGAGACCGATCTGGACTTGGGACACTATGAACGCTTTGTGGATGAAGCATTATCCAGCGCCAGCAGTTGCAGCGCGGGGCAGATCTACGAAAGCGTGATTACAAATGAGAGAAAGGGAGTTTACCTGGGCAAAACGGTGCAGGTGATCCCTCATGTAACCAATGAAATCAAGAGCCGAATCACACGTTTGGCTGATCAATATGACTTCGTGATCACCGAAATCGGAGGCACGGTTGGCGACATCGAAGGCTTACCTTTCCTGGAAGCCGTACGTCAACTGCGCCTCGATCTCGGGGTAAGGGATACAATGAACATCCTGCTGACCTATGTGCCTTATATCAAGACCGCAGGTGAGCTAAAGACAAAGCCCTCGCAGCATAGTGCCTACAAGCTGCGTGAGATCGGTATTCAGCCCGATATCCTGCTCTGCCGCAGCGAAAAGAGCTTTGATGATGAGATTTATGGCAAGATCGCGCTCTTTACCAACGTGTCGAAGAGCAATGTGATCAACGCGATCGACGTGAAGTGCGTCTATGAAATCCCCCTCATCTATCAAAAGGCAGGCCTGCCGGCAATCATCTGTCAGCATTTTGGCATGGAGCAACGCGACATCGACCTCACAGACTGGCAGGTGTTCCTGACAAATCGTGCCAAAGCTGAAGGCGAGATTACGATCGCAGTCTGCGGTAAGTATGTGAAGCATCAGGATGCTTACAAGAGTGTGGGAGAAGCCCTGATGCACGCGGCGGCTGGTGAAAAGAAGAAGCTGAATATCAAATGGATCGATTCCGAACGCAGCTTCATCGCCAATGATCTGGAGCATGAACTGGCCGGGATCGATGGCATCCTGATCCCAGGTGGCTTCGGAGTCCGCGGGATCGAAGGCAAGATAGCCATTGCCCAATATGCTAGAGAACGGAATATCCCTCTATTGGGCATTTGTCTGGGGATGCAGGTGATGGCCATCGAAGGGGTCAGAAACATCGGCAAACTAAATGACGCCAACAGCACCGAGTTTGACGAGATGAATCCCACCCCAGTGATACATCTGATGGAAGATCAGCGCTATATCGATTTTGTGGGCGCTTCCATGCGTTTGGGTGCGTATCAATGCAAATTGGCGGAAGGCAGTCTGGCCCGACGTGCGTATGGAGTGGATGTAATCAGTGAACGCCATCGCCATCGTTATGAATTTAACAATACATACCGGGATTCCATGCGCGAAGCAGGTTTCAACCTCAGCGGAGTATCGCTGAACGACCTCCTGGTGGAAGTGATCGAGTATCCTAAAAATGATTTCTACATCGGGGTGCAGTATCATCCTGAGTTCAAATCGCGTCCAAACCGGCCTCATCCGCTCTTCACAGAGTTGATCAGAGCCGCGGCTAAGCAGTAAATGGCTATAATAGTAAAGAAATTTGGCGGAACCTCTGTGGGCAGCGTGGAGCTGATCCGCAAGATTGCCAGGCGTCTGGCAAAAGATTACCATCAGGGTGATAAACTCGTGGTAGTGGTTTCCGCCATGGCCAAGACCACGGACAATCTGTTCAATCTAGCCTATGAGATCACGCGGCATCCTTCCCGTCGGGAATTGGACATGCTGCTTACCGCCGGAGAACGGATCTCGATGTCGCTTCTATCACTGTCTCTGATGGAAGAAGGAATATCCTCCATCTCTTTTACGGGATCCCAGAGCGGGATCATCACGGACAATCATCATGGTAATGCCAAGATCTTGAAGGTGAATGCTTTTCGCATTCATGAAGAGCTGGAAAAGGACAAAATAGTGATAGTTGCCGGTTTTCAGGGAGTGAGCACTGCCAAAGAAATCACCACTTTGGGGCGCGGCGGTTCGGATACCTCGGCAGTGGCTCTGGCCTGCTATCTAGGCGCAGATAAGTGCGAGATTTACACAGATGTGGATGGGGTGTACACTGCTGATCCCAGAATCGTTCCCGGAGCCTCCTTCATCAAGGAAATCGGCTACGCGGACATGCTGGCTCTGGCTTACAGCGGTTCAAAAGTGTTACATCCGCGCGCGGTGGAATTTGCCAGCAAATACCATGTACCTGTAGAGGTAAAATCGTCCTTTACCTTTGCGGACGGGACCATGATCCGGGCTGAGGATAGCCCAAAGGAAAGCCTGATGGAAGATCGCTTTGTAAGCGCTGTAGCCCATAAGGATAAGGTGCTATGCTACTGTGTGAGGCCAGATGAGAGTGCTGTGCAGCTGCTGAGGGCATGGCATCACGAGATATTTAAGATTGCCAAGCAAGAGGACAAACTGGAGCTCTATGTGGAGGCAAAGTATGAGTCTGAGATTGATTTTTTGCTTGCGCAACAGGGGATTGTGCCGTTATCTAAAGAGGATGGACTGGGTTTTGTGATCCTTATCGGTCTGGGTCTGGCGGCAGATCCCGCCTTCGTGGCCACAGTGATGCATCTGTGCAAAGATATGAACGTCAAGCGAATAGCACACAGCGAGCGCAGTTTGGAGCTGATGCTCCAAGCCGATAAAGTGGCTGAAGCAGTTGCTACGCTGCACCATGAATTGATTGGAGAAAGGCAATGAAATACATCGTTACCAGTGCCCTGCCTTACGCGAACGGGAAACTGCACGTTGGCCATGTGGCCGGGGCATATCTGCCGGCTGATATCTTTGTGCGCTACTTACGTCTTTGCGGCGAGGATGTGATCTACATCTGCGGCACCGACGAACATGGTACGCCGATCTCAATCAGTGCCGACCGGGAAGGGATCAGTCCCAATGAAGTGGTTCAGCGTTATCATGACAGCATCAAAGAAGCTTTTGACGGTATAGGCATCGAGTTCGACAATTTTAGTGGCACTGCCCGTGATGATCATTATCAGCTATCCCGGCAGTTTTTCTCCGATCTGTATGAGAACGGGCACATTAAAGCCAAAAGCACTCTGCAGTTTTACTGTGAGCACGATAAACGTTATCTCCCCGACCGCTATGTGGAAGGTAGCTGCCCCAAATGCGGAGCTACAGGCGCTAGAGGCGATCAATGCGATAAATGCGGCCAGATCTATGACACCACCACATTGGTGGATCCTCTGTGCAAAATCTGCGGCCATACTCCGATTATCCGGGAGACCAAGCACTGGTTTATTCATCTGGATCGCTTTACCGACCAACTGAAGGAGTGGATCTCGCACAAGGATTACTGGAAAGAAACGTACGTAACTTCATGTTGAATCTGCTGGAACAGGGATTGATCGAGCGTAGTATCACGCGTGACCTGTCCTGGGGCGTTCCCGTGCCATTGGAAGAAGCTGAGGGGAAAGTGCTCTATGTGTGGTTCGACGCACCCATCGGTTACATCTCATCCACGGTGGAATGGGCCAAACGGATCGGCAAGCCGGAACTCTGGAAGGAATACTGGATGGATCCCGATACGCAATTGATCCATTTCATCGGCAAGGACAATATCATCTTTCACGCCCTGATCTGGCCGGCGATGCTGATGGGGCAAAATAAGCATTACGTCTTGCCGCACGATATTCCTGCCAATGAGTTTATGAATCTGGAGGGGGAGAAGATCTCCACCAGCCGCAATTGGGCGATCTGGGTAGATGAGTTTGTGAAGGATTTCGATGGCGAGTATCTGCGTTACTACCTGGCTGCCAAC
>Ga0116174_10003285_pt1 | contig 13327 bp, 10 predicted proteins | sample AD_UKC087_MetaG_FD_89801 | JGI IMG/M metagenome (GOLD analysis project Ga0116174, IMG submission 89801) | Active sludge microbial communities of municipal wastewater-treating anaerobic digesters from USA - AD_UKC087_MetaG | ecosystem: Engineered > Bioreactor > Anaerobic > Digestate | place: USA...
ATACTCCCCACTCCATCCAACAAACTGGCGTGTGCTTCATCGGCTTTCCGTTTGTGAGTGTAATGCTGATAAGCCAGCAACACCGCGATCACACCTAACAGCACCATCACGGCCCAGACAATGCGTGCCCAGTCTGGCAGTCCAGCATTCTGCAGCAATTCCGGACTGAATCGATTAATCACCGCCAACAGTTGCGGGGCCAGCGTCCCCCTTACAACCCCAAAGATCGTCAGCGCTGCGAACACGCCAACTAAAAATGACAGTGGGATCTTGCCGAGTTTGCTCAGGCGAGGGAAGATCATTAACCCCACCAATACCGCCAACAGGAGCGGGAACACCATCCAAAGCAGGGCGGCTCCCCTCGTCGCCCCCAGCGGGTGGATCAACAACGGAATAATCACCTTCGTAATCAAGACAGCGGCGGTATAGCCTGCGCTTACCGCGGCTAAAATCGTCAAAGCCACCCTGAAGAACAAATTATCGCCAAAGATATAGCTGAATACCATCAACGTCAATATCAATCCAACCAAACCCAGGAGGATGTCTGCTGACATTACTTAGCCTCCAACTTCTGCTTTCGATTCGCGTCATCGTCTGCTTTGACGACAAACCCCAACAAAAGCAGCATGATCATAATCAATAATCCAACCTGATAGGCTCGATACGAAACCTGCGCATTTAAGGCGGAAAGCTTGTCAAAACTGGCGAAGTCACTCATCCCTGCCAAATAACCGCCAAGCTGGCCGCTGTCATAATACACGCTCAAGGTAACAGCCTCCTGACTCGGCGTGATCATCAGCAGAGAGTTTGGTGGCAGCCAATGGCTGACCTGTTCCATCCAGCTTGCGATTGACAGGCTCGCGTCTGTCACCACCAACACCCGTGTGAAATCATGCAGGCTAAGCATCGTCTCGCCGCTGTCTGATGTGGCCGTGCGAATTACCGGGTTAGTCGGTGAGTAATGCGCCCATTTCAGCATGCCCAACAAGCCCCCCGGAATAAGCCGCGGTTCGGGCAAAGTTTCGAGACTGGAACCTGACCTCAGGCTGTCAGCCAGCCAGAGACCAGTTGGTTGAGTAGTTCTCAGGGTTATCTCAACTTTTTTTTCTTGCAGAGTTCTAAACACAGCCGTTACGCCTGGTTCAATATCCGCGCTGGCAGCAGGCTGGTAATCTAAAACAACTAAAACCTTATCCCCTGGTTTAAGGTTTTCAAGCGATTGCTTAAAAGCCGCCGCTGCCAAAGCGGGAACAGCCGGCCGCGGCCACACCGCATCACCGATTAACACCGCGCCAATCACACCGATCAGCATTAACAGCGCCAGAATGATCTGCGCGGCCCCCCCGCGCGCCGGCGGATTAATGCGCGGCGTAAAGCTCGCCTTGCCTTCCTGATTAATCAGCTGTTTCAATAAATTAGCGCGTTCATACTGGCTTTTTAACAGCAGAAGGTCAGGTTGCAGATCTTCAGTTTCTTTCTTCTCACTGACTGCTTCACATTCAGATTCCGCGGGTTCCGACTCGACCACCTCAGCAGTTTCTTCTGGTTTAACCGATATGTCCGGCTCAATTCGATCTCCCGCCGCTGATTCTTCATCAAGTTCAGCGATCTGGTGTTCCACCAGCGGTTCCTCCACCTCAGCCAAATCGGATTCATCACTATCCGCGGTTTCTTCAATTTCGGAGTGGTCGCTGGCAGGTTCGTCAGGTTCCTGATATTCGCCGCGGCGCAATTTCTCGAGGTCTTCTTCACTCCACCCAGAATCCCAGCCTTTGGGCTCCTCATCCGCTTCATCAGCCTTCAAAGGCACTTCTTCGGTGGGCCGTTCCTCCGGCTTGGGTTGCAACTCCCTCACGCGTTGCAGCCAATCAGGCACGCCTTCCTCATTCAAGCTGCTCGACCGAACCGCCTTAGCCTTCAACATTGCTTCACGGCGAGCCGATTCCTGCAACCGCGCGATCCACGCGTCGAATTCCTGAGACACTCGGTCGCGATCGGTCTTCCCGGTTTCACTGGCGCCCGTTTTTCTAATCGGGGCATCGGATGGATATTCAACCTTGGCGCGCTCACGCACACGGCTCAGCCACTCGGGCACGGCAGGCGAAACAATCTTTTGTTCTTCCTCGCCAATCGGCCTGGTATCTCCTTCTTTGGGTTCCCCAAAAATCCCGCCAAGATCAGGTTGCTGCAAATCCCGCAGCAACTCTGGCAGGCCTTCCTCTTCGTCAGGCGGAACCAAAGGCACTTCGCCGGAATCATTCTGGCCTTCAAAGCTAAAGAATTCTTCCAGTTCCAGTCCGCAATGCACACAACGCGATGCAGTAGGAAGGTTTTTATTGCCGCAGTGGGGACAGTCACGCAATTCTTCAGTCATTGCCCACGCCCTCACCTGTCAACGCCTTTAGCGCCACAATCAGCGCGCCAAAGCTCATTCCGATCAACAAGCCACGCGCGCCAATTAACGGCAGCATCTGCAAAGTTTTGATAATCGCATTCACTGGCGGCGAATTCAACACCTGCAAAAACCCCAAACCAATTACCAGAAAGACCAGCGCGCTCACCCCAAAAGCCACAGTCAGCGGGCTCCAGCCGCGTGTCCGATAAAACTGCACGCCAGCACCTGCCATTACCACTGCCGCCAACCCCAACAGACTGACCTCCAAGGGTTTCTGGATGCTTGATATCCACAAGCGATACTCAGGGTCATCCACACCCATGACCAGACCACCGCCTAGACTGAGCAGAAAAACAATGACAAATACCAGGCTGTAAAATGAGCTGCGGTTTCCTCTGGCGATTTTGCGCCACTGTGCCAAAAACAAATGAGCGATCGCCACCAGCAGCGCCATCGCGCCGACGATAATTGCCCAGTCCAGCACGATATTAAGATATCCTCCCAAACTGACCGGCCAAATCAATCCAGCTAAAACAAAGAAACTGGTCAGTGTAGCAACGAACAGAGGGATGATCCGTTTCAAGGTATCACTCCGGTTAGTTTTAACACCGCGCCGATCAGCAAGGCCAACACAGTCAAAGCCCTCAAAATATCCAACGCCCTCAACTGCAGCCCCGCCTTCGACTGTAGTTTAAAGGCAGTCTGAGCGGCATAGTAATCTTCGCCCTGCGTACTGAGCGGAGCGGAAATTAGAAATGCGCTTTGAGCCGTCAGCGTGTCGTTGATCGCCGCCAGAGGCAAGTTTTTTCGACCCGCCAGATTGGCGGCCAGCGACGCGATCGGGGAATGATTACCGATCAGAATAACCGCCGCGTTCGAGGGCTGATTCACCTCCGGAAGCAGTCCTGCCGCACCGGCGGCAGCGCTCAAGCCGCCCAACTGTGCCTGTTCAGTCTTAAAGAGTTCCACTGCCACCGCGTCTTGATAAACGCCACGCAAGACCATCTGGCTGAGCAGCGCCAGCGACCCTTCACCCGTTATAGCCTGGGCGGGTTGGTCATTAAAAACTGCCCTGGCGCTCGTCTCACGCCATATACCCAGCCCTGCCAGCGCGTTCACCGAAGCCGCCTGAGGTGTCAGGCCATCCCCGAGCCCAAAAAGCAGCCGTTTGCCCTTTTCCGCCGCCTCATGCTGAAAGGCTTCAACCGCGCTGACCGCCTCAATCGCTCTCATCTCTGAACGCACTTTGCTGCGGCTGACGAGCCAGCTGACAAATAAAGCCAGAATGGTCAAAATGGCAATAGCAACAGCGATAATGTCATTAAACGACAGCGCAATCATGTTTTTTTACGGATGCAAGATTCTTGCGAAAAATAAAATTCAGGTTGAAGCTGCTGAAAAAACCTGGAATTACCAAACAATCAGGTTGTTTTCCCATGTCAAAAGTATAGCATAAAGCTATACACAATAACTTCGAGTGATTAACAAAACAGGCTGACTCAAAGCAAGTCAGCCTGTTTTAAACTTGTCCCGCAAATTTTAACTGTGAATTGCCTGGCCTTCTGCCGCCTCAGCCGCTTCCATCAACACCTCCGACAGGGTCGGGTGCGCATGAATATTCCGGGCGATTTCCCGCGAAGTGAGTTCATTGCCCTGCGCCAGCGTCAGTTCGGGCAAGAGTTCCGAAGCTTCAGGACCAACGATCACCGCCCCCAGGATCTCGCCATATTTGGCGTCAGTGATGATCTTGGCAAAGCCAACGGCTTCGTTCAAGCCCAGTGCCTTACCATTCGCCTGGAAGTTGAACCGCCCCACTTTGATCTCTTTTCCGGCTTCATGCGCCTCCTCCTCTGTATAGCCAAACCCGGCCACCTGAGGGGAGGTATAAGTCGCGCTCGGCACCATCTTAAAGTCGATTGGTTTCACTGCTTCGCCAGCGATTGCCTCGGCGCAGAGCAAGCCCATCGCTGAAGCCGCGTGGGCGAGTAACATCTTGCCTGTCACATCGCCAATTGCCCAAATTCCATCTACGTTGGTACGCATGTGATCATCAACGACCACAAAGCCGCGGCGGTCCAACTCAACTCCCAACTTGTCCAGTCCGAGCTCAGCGGTATTGGGCTTAAAACCAACAGATACCAGCGCGATGTCCGCCTCCAAGATCTGCTGCTCCCCTTTCTCGTTTTCCAAGGTCACTTTCGTGCCAGTTTCCGTCTTTTCAATTGACTTCACCTTAGTGCCAACAGAGAACTTCACGCCACGCTTGGTAAAGGCTTTCTGCAATTCCGCGGCTGCTTCAGCGTCCTGATTCGGCAGCAAATGCGGCAGCATTTCGACAATGCGTACGTCAACGCCGTATCCAGACCAAACTGTCGCAAATTCAACCCCAATCGCGCCTCCGCCGATGATCACCGCGCTGTTAGGCAGTTTCTCGAGCAGGATCGCCTGCGAGTAATCCAACACTTTTTCCCCGTCTGGCTCCATTCCCGGAATCACCATGGCGTGCGCCCCTGTCGCGATGACCACATCTTTCGCCTTGACGGTTTCCGCCCCATCATCATTCAGCGTCACCTCCAGCGTGTCTTTGCTGCTGAATTTGGCGTCGCCCATCAGCACCTCAATATTGTTTTTCTTCATCAGAAAAGCAACGCCCTTGGATAAGCGCGTTGAAACCTGTCGGCTGCGCTTAAAGGCGGCGCCATAGTCAAGCTCGAGTTTCTCAAATGAAATGCCGTATTCCGAAGCGTGCCTGCTCATCGTAAATGCCAGATCGGCGTTGCGCAATAAGGCTTTGCTCGGGATGCAGCCGACATTAAGACAGACGCCCCCCAGCCATTTTCGTTCAATGATCGCGACCTTTTTGCCTGATTGCGCGGCTCGAATCGCGCAAACATAACCGCCTGGACCTGCTCCAACAACAACGACATCAAATTCTTTCATCATTAACTCCTTTTAAGTACCCAGATTATAACCCAAGGGCATTCCTGATTCTCGACAACCGCAGATTCCAGATAAGTTTCCGCTCCATAAATCGTCATGCGAGTAGTGAAGCCGGCCTTTCAGTGTATCGCTCCCACTATAATGTCAAAAATACTGGCTGACGCTGTTTGTAATAAGCGTAATATTTAAATCCAGCTTCGATCAGGATTTCTCGCGCCAGCTCGAAATTGAGCCCGATCCGCCGAGAAGTATGAGCATCGCTGCCAATCGTGATAATCTCACCGCCCAATTGGCGATATAGTTTAATCAACTCAGGGTGCGGATTCGGAAACTTCAAGCCTCGCGCGATGCCCGCCATATTAATCTCAACCCCCTTACCATCAGCGATAATCCTGCGTAAAGCCGTTTCAAAAATATCCCGATAGTCCATTGGGTTATATCTTTCGTCGCGTGTCCTGCCATATCGCACCACATAATCGAGGTGTCCATAGACATCATAAGTCTTTATCGCCGCAGTATTATCAACAAGCGTCCTGAAATAAGCCTCATAGCCCTCCTCGTCGCTGAGCTCATCAAAATAACCCAGATTGTGAGGGTCTTTCCCCTGCACTAAATGCGAAGACCCAATTACCAGGTCAAAAGGCTCACCACCCAAAAAAGCATTAATGCGCTCCGCGTGGCGAGGTTCCAGCCCCACCTCCACCCCAAACAGAAGTTCAATCTTATCTTGATATTGCTCGCGCATGGTTTCAAAGTGTTCACGATAAGCCACCTTATCCAGCTGAAATAGCTCGACGCCCAAAGCCGATGGATAATCAAAATCCTGGTGTTCGGTGAATGTAATCCACTTCAATCCTGTTTTGATTGCCTTCTCGATCATGCTTTTCATGCTTGCCACCGAATCTGTTGAAAAGCTGCTGTGTAAGTGTAAATCTGTTTGAATCATCATTTCTGCCTTGTCACAATATCGGAATTGATTATAGAGTATGAAGCCGGCCAACACGAAGTTTTAGCATAACGCTGAGCATGTCACTCTAAAACAATCATTTCCTTCATCCCGATTAATTCTTTGTGGTCAAATTGAGCCATCACGACCCACGGCATCACATTCTTGATGTTCATAAAGTCTTCAAACCTAAATTTCGGGTCGTAATGATTGATCATCATCGAAAGCGCCGTGCCGTGCGTGCCAATTACCAGTGTTTTTCCAGCTTGGGCTTCAAGTAATCGCTCCAGCGCGGCAACAGCGCGATTTTGTACCTGCCGCATGGCCTCTTCACCGCTCTTGCAATGATTAAAATCTTCCCACAGCCATTTCAAATGATCGTTGAAATTCGCTATCCAGCCAAAATTCTGACGTTCCCGAAAATCCTCGACAGGTTGAATGTCCAGCCCTTTCAGCGCTGCCAGATCGCTTAACGTCTGCCACGCGCGCAGATAAGGGCTGGAATAGATATGATCAATGCTGATTGGTCTGAACCATTCTGCCAGCCGAGCGCTGTCCGCCAACCCTTTTGCGGTTAAAGGTCGGGCGCGGTCTTCCCGCACCCGCATGTCGCTTTCTGCGTGTCTTACGAAATAAACTGTCGTCAGCGCCAAATCAGTCAAATCTACAGGCCTTCATCAATAATATCCTGATAAAAAGCCTTCTCGTGGGCATCATCACTTGCTCTGATCGTGCCGACCGGCGCGACATACACCATAAACTCTTCTTCACCATCCAGGTCAAACAACTTGTTGGCATTGCTGTCGTCAAAAGCGCCAATCGCGCAGGTCCCCAAGCCCAACCCGGCGCAGGCGATATACAAATTTTGACACATATGACCCGCATCTACCAGACAAATGCGATGCGCGAAAACACCGTAGCGCCATTCCGCCCGATAAGGCACGAACGACCAATAGAAGATCACATTCGCCTTCGCCGCCCAGGATTGCCCTTGCAGAGTTTCATTAACGAGGCCTTTATAATCCTCATACTCACCCAGCCATTCCAGCTGATGCTCGAACGGCAGATAATGATATTTGCCAGGTTTCAGACCTTCCACATCCCGAACCAGCAGATAGGTCTCAAACGGATGCCTCGCCCCGCCAGATGGCACAGTGCGCAGAGTGGCATAAGACTTGCCTCGAATGCCTTTAACGCCCTGAATCGCCCACAACAAAAAAGAGAGTTGTTTCAAATTCACCACTTCCTGTGAGTAATACCGCGAGCTCTTGCGCTGTGTCAGCGCTTTGATGAGATCATTCTGCAGGTCGAGGGTTTCAAAATCGCGCGGGAGAACAATCGGCGTCTGGCCCGGGCGCATAGGCGCTTTGACCAACGGGGGTTGAGGCTTCTTGAGGTCCTGATCCGACTCAAATGCCGCCCTCTCGTCATTCCAGATTGCTTTCATAAAATAACGACCTTTGTCTATCCATTCTTGCTGAACTTTTGGGTCAAGCATTTCAGCCTCCTTCTCTTCCACATCAGATGATACGCCTGTGTTTATGTTTTTTACACTGGCATCTTCATTATAATAGAAGGGCTTCAATCTTAGGCCTGTGAGGCTTTTCTGCCCATTTCTTGCATGCGCCTGAGTTCGCGGTTAAACTTAAGCAGACGTCACTTATGGATCAAAACGTTCAAACTAACTGGGAAAGCGCCCTTAAAACATTTGTCAGGCATTGCAACGCTCTGGCTGTTCTCATCCTGGACGGCGCGACTCGCTACGCCTGGACGCAGCCCAGCCAGCAGCTCCCGCTCGATAAAGCTGAGTCCCTCCTGAAGGATCTTTCTGCCAATAAAAGCTCCTTCCGCGCCGCCCGTCTCGATGAAAAAGCCTGTCTGATCTTTCTGGCCAGCCAAACCGATGGCAGTCGTGCCGCCTTCGTTTATCCACTTTCCTGTCGGCTCAAAACTGCGCAAACAGAGGCTGAAAGCTTCCTGAAATCCGCTCGGCTTGCTTCCTCAGTCAGCCTTGATTCGCTCGTTGCCCGCGAGCTGCCAGCCTACACTCACGCCTCCGGCAGCCAGACCTGGCAGGAAGAGTTCATGTCTATGTTCTCAGACTCCGCCCAAGACGATCATGCGCTGACTGTGTCTGAGCAAGCAGATCAGTCCGATACCCAACCGATTCAAATCAACACAGACTCAACCCAGCCAGTCAACTTAGAGACCAAGCCACCTGCTCCGGCCAACCTGACCAATCAGGATTTCTGGGTAAAAATTGTTTAGTCTTATCAGAGGTCTATATGCCTAAAATTCTATACCTGCTTGATGGCCATGCCATTGCTTACCGCGCCTACTTCGCCCTGACTGCCGGCGGTTCCACCCGCTGGGCAACTTCCAGCGGCGAACCCACCGCAGGCGTCTATGGCTTCGCGTCCATGCTCTTTCGGATTTTCGAACAGGAACAGCCAGATTTTCTCGCCGTCTCGTTTGACAAAGGAAGAACTTTCAGGCATGACCTCTTCCCCGACTATAAAGGCACCCGTGCCAAAATGCCCGATGATTTGCGATCCCAGATCGAGCGCATTCGCGAAATGGTCGATTGTTTTAACATTCCCCGCATTGAGGTGGATAATTTTGAAGCCGATGATGTCATTGGCAGTTTAGCCGTTAAGGCTGAGCACGACGGTTTAGGGGTAAAGATTGTTACCGGCGACCGTGATTTGCTTCAACTGGTTACCAACCGCATCATTGTTTCGCTTCCCAACGCCAAAACCAGCACCAACGAAGATTATTTTCCCGAAGATGTCGTCAGACGAATGGGCGTGAAACCTGAACAGGTGGTTGACTATAAGGCGCTGGTAGGCGACCCCTCAGACAATATCCCCGGGGTCAGAGGTATCGGCGATAAAACCGCTACTTCATTAATCAACACCTACCAGACCCTAGACAATATCTACGCGCACGTAGATGAGATCAAGGGAGCGGTGCAGACAAAGCTTAAAGAAGGCCGCGAAGCGGCTTATCTCTCACAGGATCTTGCGCGCATTCGCACAGACCTCAATGTCGAGATCAACCTCGACCAGGCCCGCGTTGACCATTTTAACCCCGCCGCGGTTGAGTCACTCTTCCGTGAGCTCGAATTCCGCACGCTTACTCAACGACTGCACACTTTGGTCAAGAAACTGAACCCCTCGATGGCTGTTGAACCAGTCGTGAAACAGGCAGGGTTATTCGGCGAAGACCCCGCGGAATCTGGCGAGGGCGCCAAAAGCTCGGTTGCCCCTGAGAGCGATTTTGAAACGATCATTGTCGATAATAGCGAAAAACTAAGCGGGGCGATAAAAGAGCTCAGCGCCGCTAAAATACTCGCCTTTGACACAGAAACTACTTCTACCGACCCCATGAACACCGCGCTGGTGGGCATCTCTCTGGCTGCTTCGCCCGACAAAGGGTTCTACGTTCCGGTCGGCCACCAAACTGGCACCCAGCTGCCTCTCAACGAAGTCATCACCGCGCTGCGGTCGCTTTTCACTTCGCCAAAAATCGCTAAAGTTGGCCATAACGCCAAATTTGATATGGTCGTCCTCGAACAACACGGCGTTAGCGTGACACCGCTGACCTTCGACACCATGATCGCTGAGTGGCTGGTCAACCCCGACTCGCGCAATCTCGGCCTGAAGACCTTAGCCTGGGTCAGATTAGGCGTTGAAATGACACGCATTGACGCCCTGATCGGCAGCGGCAAAAACCAGATCACCATGGCTGAAGTGCCAATTGCCTCCGCGGCGCCTTACGCAGCATCTGATGCGGTCATGACCCTTCGCCTGGTTGACCCGCTGATGGCTGAGTTGGAAACCCACCACGCAGCTCATCTCATGGACGATCTTGAAATCAAGTTGGTGCCTGTTCTGGCAAAGATGGAAGAAAATGGTATCTTGCTCGACAGAGATCTTTTCAGACACTTCTCAAAAGAGCTCACCGACCAAATCGTCCAACTCGAAGACTCAATCTACAGGTTGGCAGGGAATTACTTCAACATCGGTTCCACCCAACAGCTTTCGGACGTGCTCTTCAAACGGCTCAGTCTCGAACCTCCCGCCGGCTCCAGAAGAACCAGCAGCGGCAAGCTCTCAACAGCAGCCGGCGTGCTTGAAGACATGCGCGGTAAACATGAGATTATTGACTTAATCCTCGAGTGGCGTGAACTGACCAAACTTAAATCTACCTATGTCGACGCCCTGCCCAACCAAATTAACCCCAAAGACGGGCGCGTGCACACCTCTTTTAACCAAACCGGCACGGTAACCGGGCGCGTCGCCTCCCAAAACCCGAACCTTCAAAACATCCCCACCCGCACTGAACAGGGCAAAAAAGTGCGCAATGGGTTTATTGCTCCGCCAGGCCACCAATTGGTAGCCATCGACTATTCTCAGATTGAGCTGCGCATCCTCGCTCACATCGGTCAGGATAAAGCCATGCTCGAAGCTTTTCACAATGGCCAGGACATTCATGCCACCACAGCAGCTGCCATCCTCGACATACCGCTCGAAAAAGTCACCAAAACTCAGCGTCGCCACGCTAAAGCGATCAATTTTGGCCTAATGTATGGCATGAGTCCTTACGGATTAACCCGCACCACCGACCTGACCCTCGCTGAAGCGGAAAACTTCGTCAAGACTTATTTCGAAGAATTCCCAGCCATAAAAACATGGCTCGACCAGACGCGTAAATTAGCCGCCGATCAGGGCTATGTCGAAACATTGCTCGGCCGAAGGCGCTACTTCCCCAACCTAAAAAGCGGTACCAATTATATGATGAAACAGCGTGAAGAGCGCGAAGCTATCAACGCTCCCATCCAAGGCACCGCAGCGGACATCATTAAACTGGCCATGATCCGGCTGCCTGAAGCGTTAAATAAAGCAAACCTGCGCGCAAAGATGCTTTTGCAGGTGCATGACGAGTTGATTTTTGAAGTGCCTGGGGCAGAGGTTAAAGAAACTATCCGTATTGCTAAGAGCGTCATGGAAAACGCTTTAAAGCTCAGCGTTCCCCTCACCACCGAAGCCCGGGTAGGCATAAACTGGGGCGAACTGGAACCGGTGGATGATTCTTTCGAATTGAATCCGAACGCCTGATTGTCCAACCAGCCGAAGTAAATATCACGCGATGATCGGCACGGCGTTGCGGTTCAATTGCTCCTTTATCTGCAACACCTGTCGTCTGACTTTGTCATCCGATTCGATCATATCCGCTACTTTATCGCAGGCATACATCACTGTGGTGTGATCGCGCCCACCTAATTCCTGCCCAATTTTCGGCAGTGAGATACCGCCCTCTTCACGCATCAGATACATTGCCACCTGGCGCGGAAGCACAACATCTTTCGATCGATCCTTGCTCGCCATACGTTCCAGGGTAACCCCAAAATACTTCGAGACTACGCTCAAAATATCATCAGTAGACATGTCCGATCGCTGCGGCAAAAAGTCAGCCAGCGCGTATTCGGCCAATTCAAAAGTCAAAGGTTGACCCGATAAGTCAGCATAAGCTAAAACCCTGTTCCAGGCGCCTTCAAGTTCACGAATATTCGCCTGAATCTGGCGCGCAATCAGCTCCATGACTTCCACAGGAACCAGCCGTCTGGCTTTTTCGGCCTTGCTGCGCAAGATCGCCAATCTGGTTTCAAAGTCTGGGGGCTGTATGTCCACCGTCAGACCCCACTCAAACCGTGAACGCAACCGCTCCTCGAGCGTGCTCATCGCTTTCGGTGCCCGATCAGACGTCATCACGATTTGTTTTTCCTGCCCGTGCAGGGTATTGAAAGTGTGAAAGAACTCCTCCTGGGTGGCTTCCTTGCCGGCAATAAATTGGATATCATCAATCAGCAGCACGTCCACTTGTCGGTATTTTTCCCTGAAAGCAGCCTGAGTCTTCGTGCGGATTGAATTGACGAGATCATTAGTGAACTCTTCAGAAGACACATACAACACAGTTTTACCCTGCTGAATCACCGCGTTGCCAATCGCGTGCAACAAGTGGGTCTTCCCCATGCCCACACCTGAATAGAGAAAGAGCGGATTATAGGCCGAAGCTGGATGTTCCGCCACAGCCAAACAGGCTGCATGCGCGAGGCGGTTGGTAGGTCCAACTACAAAATTATCGAAACGATATCGCGAGTTGAGATGAGTCTCGAACACATTTTCATCGACAGTCACCGTTGGTTTCTGCATGGTCACTGTCTCAATCGGTTGTTCAGCTACGGGCGGAGCCCAAACCCTGAACTCAACATCAATCGGCCGAACCAACATGCCGCTTAGTTTATTGACCACGGTGGCCTTCAGACGGCTGTCTAACCAGTCACAAGCAAAAGCGTTGCCAGCACCAAGATGAAAAACACCTTCTTCAGCGTCAAATTCAATAAAATGAGTATCTTTCACCCAAGTGTCGTATGCCGCTTTGGATAATTCCATCTGTAATTGGCCAACCACAGCTTGCCAGGCTTGTGCTGCATTCATAATGCGATCTCCCTAAATATTCCGATTGCAGATGTACAGACTCAGTTAAGACAGACGATAATAAAAGGCGTCGACGATTACTTTCATCGACCCGCTCAACAACTGCTCTCACCTGTCTCGCAAATCGGTAACCCGATTCTAACACCCCCCTTCTTTAGCTTCAAGCGAAAATGGGCTTAAGAATCTAAAACTTGACGATTCTTTAAGGTTAGCTGAATCTTAAAAAGTCTGAATCACTTCAAAAATATTAATTTATTAATTTCAGCTAATCCGCGGCCCTATTTGGCAGTAGAAACAAAGTTTATTAACCCCAATATATGGGGGAGGCACGATGTTTTTCTGACATGAACACTTTACATGGAGGTATATGCGCATGAGTTAAATCGCTGGTACCGCGTCAAAAAAAAGATAGTGATTCACGTTCTGGAATCAGCGCCGAAATCATTACAGCACTAACGCCTTAGCGACGCTCAGGCCTCCAGCATCATTCCGGCAGCCCTTCGGCCGATTTCCACCGCGTAGTTAGTGCCCCGATCCCATGGGTAA
>Ga0116174_10003286_pt1 | contig 13322 bp, 11 predicted proteins | sample AD_UKC087_MetaG_FD_89801 | JGI IMG/M metagenome (GOLD analysis project Ga0116174, IMG submission 89801) | Active sludge microbial communities of municipal wastewater-treating anaerobic digesters from USA - AD_UKC087_MetaG | ecosystem: Engineered > Bioreactor > Anaerobic > Digestate | place: USA...
CAGCAGCGAAAGCGCCTCCAACGCCACCCCTGAGTCGCAAAGGACATGGTCTATCAGGGAAAAAAGGCGTTCGGCGTGGAGACGGCCTCCGTCCACAACGACTTCCGAGCATATCCGGATAGAAGGGGAGGAGGGGGCGGCCTCAACCCGGCAAACCCCCACGGCGCACCAGCCGGTGCTGGTGTCCACGGCGAGAATCGTTGAAGCGGGGCTGATGGAGGTGCTCATGTTGGAACTTTCCGCCCCTGTGAAATACGTCCGGCACACGACGTCAGATTGACGGCGAATCCCCCCCGTCACCTGTCCCGGCGGCAACCTTCTCCTTCATCATCTTGCCGGGCTTGAACGAGACCACGGTCCTGCGCGAAACCGGCACCTGCTCCCCCGTCCGCGGGTTGCGCCCCACGCGGGCCGCCCGGCGCTTCACCTCAAAAACGCCGAAATCGCGCAGCTCCCATCGGCCGCCGCGCACCAGCGTCTGCGTCAGCGTGTCAAACGCGGACTCCACGATGCGAAACACGTCGCTCTGGGTCATCCCCGTCTTGCTGGCAACGAGCATCACCAATTCACGCTTTGTAATGGTCACGGATGGGGCTCCTTCCCTCTGGAACTGTCAGACGTCCTTCCTGCCGCGGCGCGGACACGCCGCACACACTGAAACGCCCGCTTTCAGCCGGGCCGCCGCCCCCTATAGTACCCAATCCCCTCCGAGGTGAGTCAAGTTTTCGCTGACAACCCGGTGATGGCGCCCCGGGGCGGACACCCGCCCCCCGCTCCAACCGGGAAAGCCGACGGGGCGCGCTGATGGACGGCATGCGTTCCGGAGAATATTCTCGGGCTCGTCGGCGTTATCGAGAATAATTTCCCATTAGCGCCTTTGACAATGCCCCTCCGTCCCGGTAAAATGCCGTCACTCAGCATAAGGAACTCCCGATGGAACTCGACGCGGTCCTTCTGGCAAGGATTCAATTTGGCTTCACCGTTGGCTTCCACTACATCTTCCCCCCGTTGACCATCGGTCTCGCGTGGCTGATGGTCATCATGGAGACGCGCCACTACTTCACCGGTGTCAAGGTCTATGAAGACATGGCCCGCTTCTGGACCAAGCTCTTCGCCGTCACTTTTGCCGTGGGTGTGGCCACGGGCATCGTCATGGAGTTCCAGTTCGGGACCAACTGGGCGGACTATTCCCGTTTCGTGGGCGACGTGTTCGGTTCCGCCCTGGCGGCCGAGGGCATTTTCGCGTTCTTTCTCGAGTCGGGGTTCCTGGCCGTGCTGGTCTTCGGCTGGGACCGGGTTTCCAAGCGGGTCCATCTCCTGAGCACCTGGCTGGTGGCCCTGGGCTCCACCCTGTCCGCGGTGTGGATTGTGGTGGCCAACTCGTGGCAGCAGACGCCCGCCGGGTTCCATGTGGTGGGGGAGGGGGCCGCCCGCCGCGCCGAGATCACCGGTTTCTGGGAGATGGTCTTCAACCCGTCGGCCATGCACCGCCTCAACCACACCATCATCGGCGCGCTCATTCTGGGCGCCTTCTTTGTGATGAGCATCTCCGCCTTCTACATCCTGAAAAACCGCCATCTGGATTTCGCGAAGCGCTCCTTCACCATCGCGCTGGTCGTGGCGTTCCTCTCCTCCTGGGGCATTCTCTTTTCCGGCCACCTCCAGGCAAAGAAGGTGGCGGAAACCCAGCCCGTCAAGATGGCCGCCTTCGAGGGGCACTTCAAATCGGACGGCGGCGGCGCGCCCCTGTACCTCTTCGGCTTTCCGGACGAAGAGTCCCGCACGGTGCGCGGAGGCCTCGCCATTCCGGGCATGCTGAGTTTCCTGATTCACGAGAGTTTCACCAGGCCGGTCCCCGGACTGCTCGACCTGTCGGAGGACGAGAACGACTGGCCGCCCCTGGGCATGACCTTTCAGACCTACCATCTCATGGTGGCCATGGGCATGTTCCAGATCGGCATCAGCTCCCTGGCGCTTCTCCTGTTGTGGCGCAAGCGGCTGTTTGAGCAGCGCTGGCTGCTGTGGACTTTCGTGTTCGCCGTGGTCACCCCATATGTTTCCAACCACGCGGGATGGATGGCGGCCGAGATCGGCCGGCAGCCCTGGGTGGTCCAGGGGCTCCTGCGCACCGCCGACGGTGTCTCGAAGAACGTGAGCGCGGGCCAGATTCTCGGCTCCATCCTCATGTTCGGGTTCGTGTACCTCATGCTTTTCCTGGTGTGGATCTTCGTCCTCAACAGCAAGATTCAGAAGGGGCCGGACACCGGCGGGGAGCCGGGGGAGACCGACGGGATGAACACGGGGTTTCTGGCGGTCGCGGAAAACCGGGCAGACCCCTCCGGACCGTCCATGGGCTCCGTTCACGAGAAATAACCAGACCGCCTCGCGGCGCACAACACGGGACACGCGGCCATGACGACCTACCTGAACGAGATATGGTTCCTGCTTCTGGGCGTCCTGCTGACGGGATACGCCGTGCTGGACGGGTTTGACCTGGGCGTGGGCATTCTGCACCCCTTTGTGGCGAGGGAGGACCGCGAACGCCGCATTCTCATGAACGCCATCGGCCCGCTCTGGGACGGCAACGAGGTGTGGCTGGTGACTTTCGGGGGCGCGATGTTCGCCGCCTTCCGCGACGTGTACGCCACGGTCTTCTCGGCGTTCTACACGGCCTTCATGCTGCTGCTGTGCGCGCTGATCTTCCGCGCCGTGTCCATGGAGTTCCGGAGCAAGCAGCCCCACCCGGCGTGGCGCTCCCTGTGGGACTGGGCCTTCTGCGTTTCGAGCCTCACCGCCTCCCTGCTCTTCGGCGTGGCCGTCGGCAATGTGATGCAGGGCATCGCAATTGACGCCAATGGAAACTACGTCGGCACCTTCTTCGACTTCCTGAACGTCTTCAGCCTGCTCACGGGCCTGCTGGTGGTGGCCCTGTTCGCGTTCCACGGCGGCCTCTACCTGACCCTGAAGACGGGCGGCCCCCTGCATGCCCGGATCCTCCGCGCCTCCTGGATCGCCTATTTCTGCCTTCTCGCCCTCTATGTGGCCGTCAGCGCCTATGCCGTGGCCGCCGTTCCCTCGGCCACGGTCAACTTCCGGTATCTCCCCGCGGCTTGGATCATGCCCCTCCTGCACCTCGCCGCCATGATCGCGATTCCCCTGCTCATGCGCGCGGGCCGCACCGGCCTCGCCTTTCTGGCAAACTGCTTCTGCATCGCCGCCTTCGTGTTCCTTTTCGCCGTGGCCATGGCCCCCAACATGGTGTATTCCTCGCTGAATCCCGAACACACCCTCACCATCTACAACGCGGCGTCCAGCCCCAAGACGCTCGGCATCATGCTGGTCATCGCCCTCATCGGCATGCCGCTTGTGATCTCCTACACGGTGATCATCTACCGCGTGTTCCGCGGCAAGGTCGAGCTTACCCCCGAAAGCTACTGAGCCTCCCCCGGCGCCGTGTCTGTGGCGGGCGGTGCGACCCCGTCCGGAACGGGGCGGCGGCTCCACCAGGAGGCCGCGACGCTGCCGGTGAGGATGCAAATGAACACAAAGGCCGCGCAGGGAAGCGCCGCCCCCTTGCCGAAGAACTGGATCGCCAGCACCACGCCCAGCCCGGCATTCTGCATTCCCACTTCGATGGAAAGCGTGCGGCGCCGGGAAACGGGCATCCTGAACACCCGGCCCGCCCCGTAGCCCAGGGTCGTTCCCGACAGGTTCAGCGCCAGGCAGACCGCCAGCACCAGCAGGGTGGTGCTGGCAAGGGCCTCCCGGTTCATCGCGATCACCAGGCTGCAGATGAACACGATGAAGAGCGCCGAGAGCGCGGGAAAGGCGGGCTGCACCCGCTCCACCTGCCGGGGAAACAGCACCCGCAGCCCGAACCCGGCCAGCAGCGGCCCGATGACGGTGAGCAGCAGCTTCAGAAACATCTGCCAGTACTCCACGTCCATTTCCGCCCCCGCCAGTTTCAGGACCAGCAGGGGGGTCAGCACGGGGCAGAGCAGGGTGGAGACCGTGGTCAGCGACACGGAATACGCCGTGTCCGCCTTGGCCAGAAAGCTCACGACGTTGCTTGCCATGGCCCCCGGCGCGGCCCCGGTCAGAACCAAGCCGATGGCCAGCTCGTCGGGAAGCCGCAAAATCCGGGCGATGGCCCACGCGGAGAAGGGCATGATGGTGTACTGCGCGGCGGACCCCACGGCGACCGCGCCGGGCGACCGGGCAATGTTCACGAAGTCGGCGGGCCGCAGCGCGGCCCCGATGCCGAACATGGTCAGGGCGAAGAAATGGTCCAGATAGCCTTTGAGGGAGAAAACCGGCCCGGGGAAGCGGTAGGCCAGCAGGCCGAACAGGATGACCCAGAGCGTGAAATGCCCCGTCCAAAACTCCAGGAACGCCTTGATCCGGTCACTCACGCACGTCCCTCCCGCGAACGGGGCGGTCTGTCAGGCGCGCACCGCCTTGGTAAGCTGCTCGATGGTCTGCCGCATCACAGGGTCGGTCTTAACCGCCTTGGAGACCTTGTCGCACGCGTACAGAACCGTGGTGTGGTCCTTTCCGCCGAAATACTCGCCGATGTCGTTGAGCGACAGGCTGGGAATGAGGGTCTTGCAGAGGTACATGGCCACCTGGCGGGGCTGGGATATCTGCCGCTGGCGGCTGCGCCCGCGCAGGTCGGCGATCCGCACGTCGTAATGCTCCGCCACCACGCGCTGCACCTGCTCGATGGTCACAGGCCGGATCTTCTCCGAGCCGATGAGGTCCTTCAGCACCGTTTCGGCCAGGGACATGGTGACCTTTTCCCCGGCGAGGCGGCTGTACGCGAGCACCGTTGTCAGCGCGCCCTCCAGCTCCCGGATGTTGGCCGTGATGTAGGTGGCGACGTAGCGCATGATGTCCGGGGGCACTGTGATGCCCTCGTCCCGCGCCTTGTTCTGGAGGATCGCGATGCGCGTCTCAAGGTCCGGCGGCTGGATGTCCGTCACCAGGCCCCATTCAAACCGGGACACCAGCCGCTCCTCGATGCCCTGCAGCTCCTTGGGGCTGCGGTCGCTCGAGATCACGATCTGCTTGTGCGCGTCGAACAGGGTGTTGAACGTGTGGAAGAACTCCTCCTGCGTCGCCTCCTTGCCCGTGATGAACTGGATGTCGTCGATCAGGAGCACGTCCACCTTGCGGTACTTCGCGCGGAAACGCTGCGCGTTCTTGTCGGCGATGCTCTGGATGAGCTGGTTGGTGAACTCCTCGGAGGAGATGAAGACCACGGAGAGGTCGGGCTGGCGGGCGAGAACGCCCTGGCCCACCGCCTGCATCAGGTGCGTCTTGCCGAGTCCGGTGCCGCCGTACAGGAAGAGGGGGTTGTAGGCCTTGCCCGGCGACTCGAACACGGCCCGCGCGGCGGCGTGCGCGAAACGGTTGCCCGCCCCGATCACAAAGCGGTCGAAGGTGTACCGGGGGTTGAATCCGGAAAAGGTCTGGCGGACCCGCGCGACCTTGGCCTTGGCGGGCCCCGGAACGGGCGCCGTCCGGCGCTCCTCCGGCGCCGTGGACGGGGCGTCCGCCGCAACGGCGAAACGCACGCGCGCGCAGTCAGGCACGACCTTTTTCAGCGCCGCGAGGACCACGTCGGTGTGGTGCTCCTGAAGCCAGTTCGCGAAAAACTGGCTTGGCACGGACACCTCGAAGAGATCGCCCTCAAAACCGCCGAAGCGCGTCTGTGAGAACCAGTTCTTGAAGGTGTGGCCGTCCACTTCGGCCTGCAAATGGACCAGCGCCCGGTCCCAAAGGCTAAGTTCCCGTTCCACCGTGTCTCCCGCCGCATTGTGCATGACAACGTTCCTGCAAAGAATCCTCTTGGGACGCACCCGCGCCGCCGCCGAACCCCGCTTGCGTAGAATGTCTTCCGGCGCGCCCCGCTGCACCGTTTCTCCTTCCGCCTGCCGGTGCCTGGCGCACCGGAGCGGAGGTTGAGTTTGCCCCACACCGACGGCCTTTGTCAAGGACGTTCGTTAAGTTGTTTCCCCTCTTGCGTTTTCACCGCGCGCCACGCGGCGTCCAATTCGCAGGGCGTGCAAGATGCCGGATCACGCCCCTGTTCGCGGAGCAGCGCGAGGGCGGCGGAGGCCCGTTTTTCCAGCCGCGCCGTCGCCTCGAGCAGGCGCAGCGCCGGATCCGTCCGCAGAAAACGCGCCGCGTTCACCGCCGCGAGAAGCAGGTCTCCCAGCTCGCGTCCCGCGTGCTCCGAGTCCCCGGAGCGCGCGGCCTCCCGCAGTTCCCCAAGCTCCTCGCCGATCTTGTCCAGCACGCCGTGAATGTCCGGCCAGTCGTAGCCCGAAGCGCTCACCGCGTCCTGCCTCGCCATGGAAACCAGCAGAGCGTCCATTCCGTCCTGTGCCATGATGCATGTTCTCCGTGGTCCAACCTGCCGAGTGTAGACCATCGCGGCCCCCCGCGTCATCCCGTCAGTTGGCGTCGCGCGGCGCGGACGGGTATCATGGGGCAAGACCTTCAGGAGAACTTCCCGCCATGCGGTCCCCAAACACGGATAAACCCCCGCTCGCCGTCACCATGGGCGATGTCAACGGCATCGGCCCGGAGATCCTCGCCAAGGCCCTCGCCACCGACGTCCCCTGGAACACCTGTTTCCCCGTCGTCTTCGGCTCGCCGCGCGCCTTGGAGGATGCCCGGCGCTTCGCCCCCGGCTGCCCGGTGCCCGTTTCCGTGGCGTCCGTTGGCGAGGCGCTCGGCGTGACGGCGGGCGTGCCGGTGATTTCCTGCGGCAATCAGGGGCCCGTGCCCAATCCCGGCGTGCTGGACCCCGCCGCGGGCGCGGCGGCCGTTGCCTGGATAGAGGGGGCCGTGCGCGCGGCCATGGCGGGGGAGGTTGGGGGGGTGGTCACCTGCCCCATCAGCAAGGAGGCCATCCTGCGCGCCGGGTGCCCCCACACCGGCCACACCTCCCTCATCGCGGCTATGACCAACAGCCCCGATTACCGCATGTGCCTCTTCACTGAGAGGCTCCGCATCATTCACATAACGGCGCACCTGTCCATGCGCGACGCCGTGGCCGCCGTGAAGAAGGGGCGCATCCTCCAGAGCGTCCTGCTCGCCGACAGCGCCCTGAAGCGTCTCGGCATCGCCGCGCCCCGCGTCGCCGTCGCGGCGCTGAACCCCCACGCCGGGGAGGCGGGCGCCTTCGGCGACGAGGAGATATTGGAAATCGCCCCCGCCGTGCGGGAGGCCGCCGCGGCCGGGGTGAACGTCTCCGGTCCGCATCCACCGGACACCGTCTTTCGGCGAGCCTATTACGGGGAGTTCGACGCCGTCATCGCGATGTACCACGACCAGGGGCACATTCCGCTGAAGCTGGTCGCCATGGACGAGGGGGTCAACGTCACCCTGGGCACCTCCATCGTGCGCACCTCCGTGGACCACGGCACCGCCTTCGACATTGCGGGCGCCGGCCGCGCGCGCCATGAGAGCCTCCTGTCCGCCGTTGTCATGGCGTCCCTCCTCGCAGAAAAGGGGTTTGCATCGTGACCGTGACCACTTTACGCCGCCGCGCGGCCCTGGCCATCCTGACCGCGGCGCTGTGCGCCATGCCCGGCGCGCATGCCGCCGAGAAGGCGCGCCGCCAGTTCTCGGTGCATCCGAAAACGTTCCCCGCGGGACCCAACCCCTGCGCCATCGCATGCCGCGACCTGAATGACGACGGGATCCCCGACATCGTCACCGCCGACCGAGGCATCCTGGCCGACCCCCGGGACGAGCGCCCCGCCAACGACGAGCTGTCGGTCTTCATCGCCGACAAGCCGTTCTCGTACACCCGCCAGACCCCCACCCTGAAATGCGGCTTCGGACCCTACGCCGTCTGCCTGGCCAATGTGGACGGACTGAAGTGGCCCGACATCATTGTGGCCAGTTTCCACGCCGTCCGGCACCGGGACGTCACCGTCTTCCTCAACCTCAAACCCGAGGGGGTTTTCAAGCCCGTCACCTTCAAGATTGCCGATGAGGGCCTTCCCTATGAGCGGCATCTGGACGGGGAGGGGGTGCCCCTCTTCACCAAGCCCGGGCTTACATCGGTGCATGTGCAGGACATCGACGGGGACGGGCTGCGCGACCTCCTCGCCACGGGATGGAGCAGCGACGTGGTGGTGCTCATGCGCGGCCACGCCGAGCAGTACTTCACCGAGCCCCATTTCTTTCCCGTGCCGGGAGGGCCGTCCAGCCTGTGCGTCGCCGACTTCAACCGCGATGATGAGGCCGATTTCGCCGTCTCCTGCCGCGCCACCGACGATGTCTCGGTATGGCTGGGGGACGGCAGGGGGGGATTCGCGGAAAAGACCCGGTTCCCGTCGCGGTGCGCTCACCCCTCCGTCATCCGGGCCGGCGACATGAACGGGGACGGGCTCCCCGACCTCGTCGTCGGGCACTCCTACACGGAAGACAGCATTGTGCTCTTTTTCGGCGACGGGTCCGCCTCCTTCGCCGCCTCCCAGGAAATCACGCTGGGCGATGACCGGAGGGTGCTGGAGAAGGAGATACGTGATGTCGCCGTCGACGACTTCAACGGCGACGGGCGCACTGACCTTGCCGCCGCCTGCTTCGCCTCCGGCGAGGTGACCGTGCTGCTTAATGCCGCCACCGGCCCCATGCTCCCGCTGGAGTTCTCCAAAGAGACGCACCGTTTCGAGGGGGCAAAGCCCCGCGCGCTCACCGCGGCCGACCTTAATGGCGACGGAAAGAGCGACATTGCGGTCGCCCTCTGGGAAACCAACGCCGTGGGCTTCCTGGTGAACGCGAGGAAGTAGCCCGGCGAGCGCGGCGCTAGGTGTCCGCCCCGCGCGGGGCCCTTCTCGGAAGCCCCCCCAGCACCTGTGACATGAAGCGAAGGCGCTCTTCGGCAAGGGGACGGCCCCCGAACCGGACATGCTCATACGCGTCAAGAAACGCGGACAGTTCCGAAACGGGAAGCCACGAAACGGCGCCCAGCGCCGCGCGGATCTCATCGCAGGTCTTTCCGACGCAGGAAACCCCCAGCCGCTCAAGACGCCCGCAGAGCATCCGGTAAAGACGCACGACCCGCGACTGGTCCGGGGAAAGACGCGCCCCCGCCCTCCGGGACCGCATCATAACGCGCACAAGCAGCGCCATAACCAGGAGGAACCCCGCGGCAAGCGCCGCCCAGGAGAAACGGGAGAGCCCCCCCAGCCCCCCCGCCTGCACAAAGACCTCCGGAAGGGCGAAGCGCTGGCCCGGCACACCGTGCCCGTCGCCCCGGAAAAGGGCGGCAATCCGGTCCAGACGCCAGGCGCCCTCGAACCCCATGACTTTGCGGTACCAGAACATTTTCGCCCCGAGCACCCGGGTCGACCACTCGCGCCGCAGGCGCCCGAACCCCGTCGCCGAAAACTCGGAGGCGGGCGAGGGGTCAAAGCGCACCCACCCCGCCCCGGGGATGAGCGCCTCCACCCACAGATGCGACATGCTCGCACGCACCGTGTACGAGCGGCTTTCCGGGTCCCACTCGCCGCCGCGGTATCCGCTCACCACCCGCGCGGGGATTCCCTGGCTGCGGGCCATCAGCGCCAGCGCCGAGGCGAAGAGCTGGCAGTGCCCCCGCCGCGCCTGGTTGACGAAGGCGTCAATCTCCCGGTCCGGGGGCAGCGGCGGCAAATCCAGGGTGTAGGTGAAGTCGGGACCGCTCAGCCACGCCTCCAGCAGGCGCATCTTCCCGTGGGGGGTCGGCGCCGCGCCTGAAACCCGCCCCGCAGTCTCCACCGTTTCCGGAAGCAGCTCGTGGTACGTCAGCAGTCCGTAGTCTCGCCCGGGGACAAAAGAGTAATCCCCCGGCGCCGCCTGCTGCTCCGCGGAAAGCGGCTCCGCCGTCTCCGACCAGGCCTCATACGAAATGCTGCCGCCCGTGTTGCGGTTCAACTGCACCGTGAAATCCAGCCCCGCGTCCCACTGGAGCGTCGCCCGCTCCGCATTGGGCGGCAGCGCCGCCCGCTGCACGAGGTCGAGGCAGGGGAGTGACCCCGTCGGCACGCTGTCCATGAAGATCACCTGGCGCACCACCCGGCGTCCCGGCACGGGGTCGCGTTCCTCCTCGCGTCCCGACGTCTTGAAATTGGCCACGGTGCGCGCCGCCGCGTGGTTCTCCGCGCCGGGCTGCAGCGCGCTCTCCAGCCCGCGGCGCGACCACTCCGATCCCGAGAAGCGGGACAGGGTGGTCGCCCGCCAGTACATGCCGTCGGCGGGCAGAAACATGCCGCCGGGCTCTTCGGGAAACTCCACGTTCATGACGGCGCTGGGATCCTCGTACACGCTGAGCCCGCCCGTCAGGCGCACGGTCTCGGAGAGTCCCGTGACCGCCCGGGTGGGGTCGGTGCGCCCGAGGAAACCCGCCTCGATGCGCGGCGTCGCGATGAAAAGGAGGATGGTGAATGCCATGGCCGCAAAGGCCAGTCCCCATACGGATAGAAACAGCCCCGCGTCAAAGACGTTCGCGGCCCGCGCCTCCCCGCGGGGCGCCCCCGCGAAAACCCGCACGGCCCGCAGACGGTCCGCGCCGGACATGTCGCTGTGGATCCGCAGGCTCACGAAGGCCCAGATGGCCGAGGTGATGAACAGCCCCAGCACGAGCGCGATCGCCGGTTCCGGAGACTGGACCACCGCCGCAAGCAGGAGGAAGAAGGACATCAGATAGAGCTGAAGATGGACCCTTTCCGACTTTACCCCGACCAGCAGGTAGCCCTGAATGAAGATAATGAGGAAGATCACGGCGTTCATGAGGCCCAGCTGCATCACCGACACGGGAATGAAGATGCCGTATCCGACGCAGACAGCCGTCTTCAGGCTGCGGAACCACGCATGGCGGCCCTCCAGCCACGCGCCCAGCGGGGAAAGCGCCAGAAAAAGCGCCGGGGGGAACAGCATCACGGCCCCGTACTCCCGCACCGTGGCAAGCGCAAGATAGCCCGCAAACACCACGCAGGCGCTGGATACCCGGAGAATTATGCGGGGGCGGTCAGACATGCGCAAGCCCCCCGGGATCCAACACTGGAATGCCCGCCGGACCCGCCTGCCGCCCCCATTTTCCCGCATCGGCGGACACCGCAACCAGCCGGGCCGGCTCCGATTTCATCCGGCGCGCCTCCTCCTCCGCGCGCGCGGCGCTCTCCGCGCCGCCCCCCGCCTCCACCCGCGCCAGCGCGTCCAGTATCTTGCGCTCCTGGAACGTGCCCGTTCCCATGGGGACCAGATGTTTTCCCGCCGAAAGCCCCACCGAATACTGCCGTTGCAGGAGGGTCACGGCGATGGAGGCCGCCAGTTCGACGGCGTCCTCAAAACGCCCGTCGAAGTCCGGAAGCCCGTCGGGCACCGTGTCCAGAAACAGCATGACGGCGCGCACGTTGCCGAAGCCCATCTCGCGCACCATCCAGACGCCCCGCCGCGCGCTCACGCGCCACGCGATGAGCCGGGTGTCGTCCCCCGGAACATACTCCCGAAGAGAGACATACTCGTCCCCGTCCGACATGCTGCGGCGCGGCGCCACGCTCGCCCCGGGAAGCTGCTCGAGGGCGGACAGGCGCACCGCCCGCACCCGCGGATACACCAGCACCTCCTCGGCGTCCCGAAAAGCGCGGCGCCGCTCGAAGAACCCGAAGGGGTAGGACGAGGAAAGGAGGCAGGGGGGGAGGGTGTAGGCGCCGCGCCGGTCAAAGACATGCCGCATGTCGAGCAGCAGGGCGCCGCGCGCGGGCGTCTTGAGCGCGTAGGAAAAGGTGCGCCCGTCCGCCCCCTCCAGGCCCAGCCGCAGCGAGACGGAGGAAAGGAACGTCTTGGTGTTGGACAGCGTCACCCGCACCAGCACCTGCTCGCCGCGGAACACGGCGTGCGGCGCCTCGCGGGACACCGTGATCCCCCGCAGGTTCATCCAGCCCAGCGCCCCGGAGACCAGCATCACGCTGAGCAGGCCGCCGAAAACGATGTAGAGGAGGTTCTCCCCCGTGTTCAGGGCGGACAGGAACACCAGCACCAGAATGGCCGACAGGAAGACACCGGACTTCGTTGGCCGGCCCAAACGCTTCTCGCCAGACCGGGCGGCCATCAGACCGGAACCTTGATTCCCTGCACAATCTCCAGCAGGATGCGCTCGCGTTCCTTGGCCGACGCCGCCAGGTCCGCCCCCCGCGAACGGATTAGCAGCCGGTGCGCCAGCACCGGCGCGGCCATGCGCTTGACGTCGCCCGGGGTGACGAAGTCCCGGCCAGCCACCAGCGCGTGCGCCTGACTGGCCTCCAGCAGCCCCTGCGACCCTCGGGGCGACGCCCCCAGCCGCACCTGCTCGTGCGTCCGCGTGCCCCGGACGATCTCCAGGACGTACTGCTCCACCGCGGGGTCCACATGCACCGACCCGGCAACCCGCTGCATCTCGATCAGCTCGTGCCCAGTAACGGCGGGGGAGAGGGCGGCGATGGCGTCCATGGGGTCGTGCCGCCGCATGATGCGCAGCTCGTCCGCCTCCGGCGGATAGCCCACCTCCACCCGGAGCAGAAACCGGTCCAGCTGCGACTCGGGCAGCACATAGGTGCCCTCGTGCTCGATCGGGTTCTGCGTGGCGATCACCATGAACGGCTTCGGCAGGGGGTGGGAAATCCCGTCCACCGACACCGTGTACTCGCTCATCGCCTCCAGCAGGGCGCTCTGGGTCTTCGGCGGCGTCCGGTTAATCTCGTCCGCCAGCACCACATTCGCAAAGATCGGGCCCCGCCGGTAGTCGAAGTCCCCCGTCTTCGGGTTCAGAATGGACACGCCCAGAATGTCCGAGGGCAGCATGTCGCTCGTGAACTGGATGCGCGCAAACGAGCAGTCAATGGACTTCGCCAGACTCTGGGCCAGCGTGGTCTTGCCGATGCCCGGAACGTCCTCGATCAGCAGGTGCCCGCGGGCCAGCAACCCCACAACGCACAGCTCCACCACCTCCCGCTTTCCGTACATCACCTTTTCGACGCTGTCAATCAGGCGTCCCACTTTCTCAAGACATGAAGCATCCATGCATGTTTCCTGACGGTTGTTCAGAGTGTCTCTGTCGTCCCGCAACCGGGATGCCGCCATTTTAGGGACGCGCCACCCGCATTTCCACCCCGGCGCAAGGGCCAACGCTTGATGAACAACCCAAACCAGACTATGTATGCCCACCCCGCACCGCCAGCGTCGCCCTGTCTCCTGTCCCCGCCGATAGGGGTAGGGAGGGTCGGATGTCCGGCCCCCCCTCCCTCCGAACCGTGCGTGCGGATCTCCCGCACACGGCTCTCCGG
>Ga0116174_10003288_pt1 | contig 13316 bp, 12 predicted proteins | sample AD_UKC087_MetaG_FD_89801 | JGI IMG/M metagenome (GOLD analysis project Ga0116174, IMG submission 89801) | Active sludge microbial communities of municipal wastewater-treating anaerobic digesters from USA - AD_UKC087_MetaG | ecosystem: Engineered > Bioreactor > Anaerobic > Digestate | place: USA...
CAGCTCGAGATTATCGAGGCTGAAGGGGCCGAGCTGGTCGTTTTAGCACGTTACATGCAGATACTTTCACTTGATTTATGTCAAAAATTGACAGGTAGGGCGATCAATATCCACCACAGCTTCCTGCCCAGCTTCAAGGGCGCCAAGCCTTATTACCAGGCGCACGACCGGGGCGTCAAGCTGATCGGAGCCACCGCCCATTACGTGACGGCCGACCTGGACGAGGGCCCCATCATCGAGCAGGACGTGGCACGCGCCGACCACACCGACACCGTGGAAGACCTCACGGCCCGGGGCCGCGACACCGAAAGCCAGGCGCTGGCCCGCGCCGTGAAGTGGCACAGTGAGCACCGCGTGCTGCTCAACGGGCACAAAACCGTGATCTTCCGCTAGAGCAATGCCCCCCCTGAGTCGCTTCGCGCCTTCCCCCTTAAGGGGGACGCCACTGGCGGCCTGGCAAAGCCAGTTCCGCGTGGGCCGCTGGCTTGGCCTGCTCCGCGGCCTTCTGAGCGGTAGCGGGCAGCGCTCGTGTCATGCAGCCCAGACGGCGCGCAGCGCATGGGATTGCTGAGATGGCCACGGCAGCCCCGTCCTCCTTCCTGACCAGCGCGGCCAGGCGCATCCCGCCCATCCAGTGCCTGCTGACCTTTGAAGCGCTGGCACGCCTGCGCAGCGTGACGCAGACAGCCGACGAACTGTGCGTTACGCCCAGCGCCGTGAGCCACCGCGTCAAGCAGCTCGAACAGATCCTGGGCGTGCGGCTGTTCGGTCGGGCTGATTTTTCGCTGACCACCGACGGCAGCGCCTACCTGTCCCATGTGCGCGAGGGCCTGGGCGCCCTGCAACGTTTCCCGGGTGCGGCCACAGCGCCGGGGCGCCGGCGGCTCAAGCTGGCCGTTACGCCCACGTTTGCACGCACCATCCTGATCCCGCGCCTGCGCCAGTTCACCGAGGCTTACCCCGAGATCGACCTGGCGCTGCAGGTATCCATTCCGCTGCTTGATGTGGTGGCCGAAGACGCCGACCTCATGGTGCGTTTCGGCCCTGGCCACTATGCCGACGTGGAGCATGTGGAACTGGCCCGCGACGTGGTCACGCCCCTGGCCTCGCCGGCCTTCGTGCGCGAGCACGGGCCTTTTGACAGCCCCGAAGACCTCGAAGGTGTGCCCCTGCTGCGCAGCCCGCTGGAGCCCTGGCGCACCTGGTTTGCCGCCACCGGCCTCACCTGGGCCGAGCCCAGCGAGGGCTCGCAGTTCAACGACATCGGCCTGATGTGCGATGGCGCTGCCGCCGGTATGGGCGTGGCCCTGGTGCGCCTCAAACTCGGCGCGCCCTGGCTGGAAAACGGCACGCTGGTGCGCCTGTTTGCGACCGACACGGCCAGCCCGTACGCCCATTACCTGTGCTGGCGCACCGGCACCATGGACCGCTGGGAATGCGCGGCGTTTGCCGAGTGGCTCCAGAAAACCATGGCGTAGTGGCAGGTCCATCCCCCTGAGCGGCTTCGCCGCTTCCCCCTTCTCTCGCCTCGCTGCGCAACGCGGGAAGGGGGACGACGCCAGCGCGGCGGGGAGGCCCTTGCGCGACGTCCGCTGGCCTGAGCCGTGCCAGTTTTTCTGGCCCAAAGCGAAACGAAAGACCCGCCAATTAGGATGCCAGCACGAACCCAATTGACCTCTCGCAATTGACCTCTCGCAATTGACACCCTAGTGCAACACGCTATTCATTTGTGAGCAAATTGGCGTTTTTCACAAGCCTCTGAAGAAAAACCCAAGCCCCAGCGCCCGGCCATCCCCTACAGTGATCGCCATGAACACCGCCCCCTCCCCCACGCCCGCCGAGCGCGCCGCGCGCCAGGCCCAGGTTGTCCAGGCCCTGGGCCGCGTCGTGCCAACGCATGCGCTGCTGTGGCACAGCGAAGACACCACGCCCTACGAATGCGACGGCCTCACGGCCTACCGCCAGCGCCCGCTGGTGGTGTGCCTGCCTGAAACCTACGACGAAGTGGCGGCCGTGCTCAAGGCCTGCCACCAGCTGCAGGTGCCGGTGGTGGCGCGCGGCGCGGGCACGGGGCTGTCGGGCGGCGCCATGCCCCACGCCATGGGCGTGACGCTGTCGCTGGCCAGGTTCAACCGCATCCTCAGCCTGGACCCCGAAAGCCGCACGGCCGTGGTGCAGTGCGGCGTGCGCAACCTGGCCATCAGCGAGGCCGCCGCGCCCTACGGCCTGTACTACGCACCCGACCCCAGCAGCCAGATCGCCTGCACCATCGGCGGCAATGTGGCCGAGAACTCGGGCGGCGTGCACTGCCTCAAATACGGCCTCACGGTGCACAACGTGCTCAAGGTCAAAGGCTTCACCGTGGAAGGCGAGCCCGTGGAGTTCGGCAGCGAGGCCCTCGACACTCCCGGCTACGACCTGCTGGCCGCAGTGATCGGCAGCGAGGGCATGCTGGCCGTGACCACCGAGGTCACCGTCAAGCTCATCCCCAAGCCTGTGCTGGCGCGCTGCATCATGGCCAGCTTTGACGACCTGCGCAAAGCGGGCGACGCCGTGGCCGCCGTGATCGCGGCCGGCATCATCCCGGCAGGCCTGGAGATGATGGACAAGCCCATGACCGCCGCCGTCGAAGACTTCGTGCACGCGGGCTACGACCTGAGCGCCGAAGCCATCCTGCTGTGCGAGAGCGACGGCACGCCCGAAGAGGTGGAGGAAGAAATCCAACGCATGAGCGAGGTGCTGCGCGCCGCCGGCGCCACGGCCATCTCGGTCAGCCGCGACGAAGCCGAGCGCCTGCGCTTTTGGAGCGGGCGCAAGAACGCCTTTCCCGCCAGTGGCCGCATCAGCCCCGACTACATGTGCATGGACTCGACCATCCCGCGCAAGCGCCTGGCGGACATCCTGCTGGCCATCGCCGAGATGGAGAAGAAATACCAGTTGCGCTGCGCCAACGTGTTCCACGCGGGCGATGGCAACCTGCACCCGCTGATCCTGTTCGATGCCAACGATGCCGACCAGCTGCGCCGCTGCGAACTGTTTGGCGCCGACATCCTGGAAACCAGCGTGGCCATGGGCGGCACGGTGACGGGCGAGCATGGCGTGGGCGTGGAAAAGCTCAACAGCATGTGCGTGCAGTTCTCGGCCCAAGAGAACGCGCAGATGCGGGGCCTCAAGCATGCGTTCGACCCGGCGGGGTTGCTGAACCCCGGCAAGGTGATTCCGACGCTGAACCGGTGTGCCGAGTACGGGAAGATGCTGGTGCGCGGGGGACAAATCCGGCATCCGGAGTTGCCGAGGTTTTGAGAGCGGCGCCGATTTTGAGAGGAATTTACCGCTGGCGCCTATCTATCAAGCGTTAGCAGCTACTGTTTTAATAGTTTGGGCTGTGCTTTTTTTGAGGGCGGAGGCCGGGTCTCGCACAGGCACAGGCACAACAGCAAAAAACGACCGCAAGCTCAACCGGCCATCACCGCCCGCCCAATCTCCCCCGCGTGCGAAACCAGATACAGCACCAGCCCCACCAAGCCACCCACCACCGTCCCATTGATCCGGATGTACTGCAGATCTTTGCCGATATTCAGTTCGATGAGGTACGACAACTCCTGCGCGTCCCAGCGCTGCACCGTGTCCTGGATATGCTGCGCGGCAAACTGCGCCACATCGGGCGCCAGCCCCTGCACCCAGCTTTCCAGCCGCTCGTTGAGCGACTGGCGCAGCGCGGCATCGCCCGCCAGCGAGCGGCCAAACCACGCGCCCATGGCATGCACGTTGCGCGCCACGGCCGAGTGCTCGTCGGCCAGGTCGCGCTGCAGGGCCGCGCGCATGCCTTGCCACAAATCCTGCACATAGCGGCCCAGGGTGGCATTGGTCTGCAGGTAGCGCCGGATCTCTTCGCCCTTGCGCGCCCATTCCGGATCGGTCTGCAGCCGCAGCACCAGCCGCTGCACGGCCGCGTCGAACTGTGCGCGCAACTGGTGCTGCGGGTTCTGCGCCACATCGGCCAGCAGGGCTTCCAGCGCGTTGGCGATCAGGGCCGAACCCTTGTCGCCCAGCCAGTCGGTGGGCAGCATTTTTTCCTTGAGCGGATGCTCTTTCTTGAGCCACTGCACGATGGTGGTGGCGATCAGGTGGCGCGTGTCCTCTTCTTGCAGCACAACAATCAGGCGGCCCAGCGCATCTTCGAGCAGCGCCTGGTGGCGCCCGTTGTGGGTGAGCGCCCCCAGCACCGTGGCCAGGGTGCCCGACAGATCCACCCGCCCGATGAGCGTGCGCGCGGCCTTGCGGATGAAGCGCTCCATCTGCGCATCCTGCACGGTGTCGAGGGCAGCGTTGAGCAGCCGCGCCGCCTGCTGTCCCAGCAGGCGGGCGTTGTCCGCAGCACTTAACCATTGGGCCAGCCGCAGCGCGGGGTCGTGGCGCCGCAGCAGCGCCACCAGCGAGGGCGGATCGAGAAACCGGTCACGCACAAAGGCAGCCAGATTCGCACCAATGCGGTCCTTGTTGCGGGGAATGACGGCCGTGTGCGTTATGGGCAGCCCCAGTGGCCGGCGAAACAAAGCCACCACCGCGAACCAGTCGGCCAGGGCGCCGACCATGGCGGCCTCGGCCATGGCTTTCACGCAGTCGAGCAGCAGACCGCGCTCGACCATGCTGGTGCCGAAAAAAACGGCGGTCACCAGCAGCAACAGGCCCAGCGCCTGCCGCTTGGCGCGGCGCAAAGCAAGGGCCGCGCTGCCTGCTGCCGGGTTCATTGGGGCGAGCCGGTTGACCGGTCAGGCAGCGGCAGCCATCCGGTCCAGCGCCTGGGCCAGGTGGCCCACGGTGCGCTCCACGTTGTGCCACTTGTCCAGGCCAAAGAGGCCGACGCGGAAGGTCTTGAAGTCCGGTCCTTCATCGCACTGCAGCGGCACGCCGGCCGCGGTCTGCAGCCCCACCTCCGCGAACTTCTTGCCATTCTGGATGCCGGGGTCGGTGGTGTAGCTCACCACCACGCCAGGGGCCTTGAAGCCTTCGGCCGCCACGCTGGGAAAACCGCGCGATTCGAGCAGTGCACGCACAGCAGCGCCCAGCGCGATCTGTTCGTCACGCACCTTGGCAAAACCGTAGGCGCGCGCTTCCAGCATCGCATCGCGCAGGTGCACCAGCGCGTCGGTGGGCATGGTGGTGTGGTAGGCATGCTGGCCTTTTTCATAGCCCTCGGCGATCTGCATCCACTTTTTGAGGTCGCACGAAAAGCTGCTGCTCGTGGTGCCGTCGATCGCCGCACGCGCACGCTCGGACAACATCACCATGGCACAGCAGGGCGAGGCGCTCCAGCCCTTTTGCGGCGCGGAAATCAACAGGTCCACGCCCGTGGCCTGCATGTCCACCCACATCGCGCCCGACGCCACGCAGTCGATCACGAACAGCGCGCCCACTTCATGCGCGGCGGCCGTCAAGGTACGCAGGTAATCATCCGAGAGAATGATGCCGCTGGCCGTTTCGACATGGGGCGCGAACACCACCTTGGGCTTCTCGGCGCGGATGGCGGCGGCCACCTCGTCGGCAGGTGCGGGCGCCCAGGGCGCCTGCGGGCCACTGCCCAGCGGGCACGCCTTGCAGACCACGGCCCCCCCACCCAAGCCTCCGGCCGCGTCAAAGATCTGGCTCCAGCGGTAACTGAACCAGCCATTGCGCACGATGAGCACTTTTTCGTTATTGGCAAACTGGCGCGCCACGGCCTCCATGCCAAAGGTGCCGCTGCCAGGCACCACCACGGCAGTGTGGGCGTGGTACACCTCTTTGAGCGTGGCCAGGATGTCCTGCATCACGCCCGTGAAGCGTTTGGACATATGGTTGAGCGCGCGGTCGGTGTAGACCACCGAGAATTCGAGCAGGCCATCGGGGTCGATATCGGGCAGCAATCCGGGCATGAACAGGTCTCCGTTGACGGGTTGTGATGGCTGCGCACCCTTGGGCGGCGCGCCATGGCGTGGGCTGAATCAGCTTAGCATGGGCTGCGGCGCGGGCATCTGGCGCGGCATCAGGCCGCCGGATAGGTCCGGCCACCAAAAATGCCCGTACCCACCCGCACCAGGGTGCTGCCCGCATGGATGGCGGCCTCCAGGTCGGCCGTCATGCCCATGGACAGGGTGTCAAAATTTTCGAACCCAGGCGCTCCCAGTCCGGCAATCTCGTCAAAAAGCCTTTTGGCGCGGGTGTGGATGGCCAGCTGAGCTTCGAAATCAGGCGCATGGTCGGGGATGCTCATCAGTCCGCGCAGCCGCAGGCGTGGCAGTTTTGCCACAGCACGCGCCAGCTCCAGGGTGTCCGCCGGCACCGCGCCCGACTTGGTAGGGCCGCCATCGATGTTCACCTGGATACACAGCTGCAGGGGCGGCAAGTGCTCGGGGCGCTGGGCTGACAGGCGCTCGGCAGTCTTGAGCCGGTCCACCGTGTGCGCCCAGTCAAAATGCTCCGCCACCAGCCGGGTCTTGTTGCTCTGGATGGGGCCGATACAGTGCCACTGCAGCGCGGGCGAGAAGACCCGCCCCACCGCGGCGATTTTGTCCACGCCCTCCTGAATGTAGTTTTCGCCAAAGGCCCGCTGGCCGGCAGCGGCGGCATGCACCACGGCATCGGCACCAAAGGTTTTGGAAACGGCCAGCAGCGACACGCTGGCCGGATCGCGGCCAGCGGCCGCACAGGCCTGCGCGATGCGGCCCAGAACCTGTTGGAGGTTGTTAGCAATCGTGGTCATAATGAACCATAAGCGTACCAAACGATAGAGGGACCCGTGGACATTACCCAATTGCTCGCCTTCAGCGTGAAGAACAAGGCTTCCGATCTGCACTTGTCCGCCGGATTGCCTCCCATGATCCGGGTCCACGGAGATGTACGGCGTATCAATGTCGAACCGCTCGACCACAAAACCGTGCACGCCATGGTGTACGACATCATGAGCGACTCGCAGCGCAAGACCTACGAGGAGTTTCTGGAGGTCGACTTCTCGTTTGAAATCGAAGGGCTGGCACGCTTTCGCGTCAATGCCTTCAACCAGAACCGTGGCTCTGCCGCCGTGTTCCGCACCATCCCGAGCAAGATCCTGACGCTGGAGCAACTCAACTGCCCCAAGATCTTCGGCGACCTGGCGCTCAAGCCGCGCGGTCTGGTGCTGGTGACCGGCCCCACGGGCTCGGGCAAGTCCACCACGCTGGCGGCCATGGTCAATTACCTGAACGAAGCCGAATACGGCCATATCCTGACGGTGGAAGACCCGATCGAGTTCGTGCACGAATCCAAGAAATGCCTGGTCAACCAGCGCGAAGTGGGGCCCATGACCCTGTCGTTCGCGGCCGCGCTCAAATCCGCGCTGCGCGAAGATCCGGACGCCATTCTGGTGGGCGAAATGCGCGACCTCGAAACCATCCGCCTGGCCATGACCGCCGCCGAAACCGGCCACCTGGTGTTCGGCACGCTGCACACCTCGAGTGCGGCCAAGACCATCGACCGGATCATCGACGTGTTCCCGGCCGAAGAAAAGGAAATGGTGCGGGCCATGCTGTCCGAATCGCTGCAGGCGGTGATCTCGCAGACGCTGTGCAAGCTCAAGGACGGCTCGGGCCGCGTGGCCGCGCATGAGATCATGCTGGGTACCAGCGCCATCCGCAATCTGATCCGCGAGGCCAAGGTGGCCCAGATGTATTCCACCATCCAGACCAGCAACAGCGTGGGCATGCAGACACTCGACCAGAACCTGACCGATCTGGTGCGGCGCAACATCATCAGCCCGGCCGAAGCCCGCAGCAAGGCCAAGATCCCTGAAAACTTCCCGGGCTGATCGCGCACCGGTAGCGACCACCCCCTTCTGGCACAGCGGCGATGCACGCCGGAGATTGGAGCAATTTATGAAGGGCATTCTCAGCCTTTTGCGCATGAAGACCCACACGGGCAAACCTTCGGAGGACCACCCCGATTCCGTGCTGTTTTCCACCGCCTTTGCCGGCCAGGGTGTGGACGAGTCCATGCTCGTGCCCTGGGAAGCCCGGGCCGTGGAGGTGGGCGCCAAGCGCCTGCAGACCAGCCGGGGAACCAAACTGCTACAGGCGCTGTGGGCCAAAGACAAATACATGGCTCTCCTGGGCGATGACGCGGTCAAGCAGATGGAGCGCTTTTTTGAGTTCGCCTCCGTGGCGCCCAACCGCGATGTGATTCGCCAGGATGAATACGGCAACTTCCTGGTGGTGCTGCTCACAGGCACCATCGCCGTGGACCGCGTTCAGACCTGGGGCGAACATTTGCGTCTGGCCGAGACCCGGCCCGGGGACATTCTGGGTGAGATGTCGCTGCTCGACGGCGGCATCCGCTTTTCGGCCTGCACCACGCTCACCGACTGCGAAATTGCCGTGCTCAGCGCCGAGGCCATGGACGACATGATGACCAAGGCACCCCAATTGGCCGCCAGCCTGGTTGCTTTGCTGGGTCGCAAGCTGTCGCGGCGCCTGCGGGTCGTGAGCGCCCGGCTGAGCGACACCCAGAAATGAAATCCCATCACGCACACCAAGCCTCCCGGAAGGATCTCTGATGGAACGCGATCAGGCCAGTAAATTCATCAACGACTTGCTCAAGTTGATGGTGAGCCGCAATGGCAGCGACTTGTTCATCACCGCAGAATTTCCCCCCGCCATCAAGGTAGACGGCAAGGTGGTGAGAGTGTCCCCCCAGCCCCTGACCAGCACCCACACCCTCACGCTGGCCCGCTCCATCATGAGCGACCGGCAGATCGCCGACTTCGAGCGCACCAAGGAGTGCAACTTCGCCATCTCGCCCGCCGGGATCGGGCGCTTTCGCGCCAACGCCTTCATCCAGCAAGGCAAGGTCGGCATGGTGCTGCGCACGATTCCGCTCACGCTGCCAACGATTGATGGGCTGGGCGTGCCGCAAGTGCTCAAGGAAGTGGCCATGTCCAAGCGGGGTCTGTGCATCCTGGTGGGTGCCACGGGCTCGGGCAAGTCCACCACGCTCGCGGCCATGGTGGACTGGCGCAACGAAAACTCGTTCGGCCACATCATCACGGTGGAAGACCCCATCGAGTTCGTGCACCTGCACAAGAACTGCGTGGTGACGCAGCGCGAAGTGGGCCTGGATACCGACAGCTGGGAAGCGGCGCTCAAGAACACGCTGCGCCAGGCGCCCGACGTGATCCTGATGGGCGAGATCCGCGACCGCGAAACCATGGAGCACGCGATCCAGTTCAGTGAAACCGGTCACCTGTGCCTGGCCACGCTGCACGCCAACAGCGCCAACCAGGCGCTGGACCGCATCATCAATTTCTTCCCCGAAGAACGCCGCGCCCAGCTGCTGATGGACATCTCGCTGAACCTGCGCGCCATGGTGTCACAGCGCCTCATCCCCAAGCAAGACGGTAAGGGCCGCGCTGCGGCCGTCGAGATCATGCTGAACACGCCGCTGATTTCCGACCTGATCTTCAAGGGCGAAGTCGCCGAGATGAAGGAGGTCATGAAAAAGAGCCGCAACCTGGGCATGCAGACCTTCGACCAGGCCTTGTTCGACGCCTACGAAGCCAACGTGATCAGCTACGAAGATGCACTGCGCAACGCCGATTCGCTCAATGACCTGCGCCTGCAGATCAAGCTCAACAGCCAGCGCGCCAAGTCACCCGACCTGGCGGAGGGCACCGAGCATTTCGCGATTGTCTAGCCTCGGTCCGCCACCCGCATCTACCTGGTTTTCATGACCGCTTGAAGCCCGCCCCCTTGGGCGGGTTTGCTTTTTCCCCAACCCACTTTTGCACTTCATCCCCATGCCAAGCACCAACCCACGCAACTACGACGCCACCCCCTCTCGCAAGGTCGCCTTTCTGGGCCTGGGCGTGATGGGTTACCCCATGGCCGGTCACCTCGCGCTGGCGGGCCATGAGGTCACGGTGTACAACCGAACAACTACGAAATCAATAGCATGGTGTGCAGAATATGCGGGCACTAAAGCGCCAAAACATGCTGCAACGCCCCGCGAGGCGGCAGCCGGCGCGGACCTCGTTTTCTGCTGCGTGGGCAACGACGATGACCTGCGTTCGGTCACACTGGGTGCCGACGGCGCCTTTGCCGGCATGCAGCCGGGCGCGATCTTCGTGGACCACACCACTGCCTCGGCCGAAGTGGCGCGCGAGCTGCACGCAGCCGCCAAGGCCCTGGGCCTGCAGTTTGTGGATGCCCCCGTGTCGGGCGGCCAGGCCGGTGCACAGAACGGCCTGTTGACCGTGATGTGCGGCGGCGACGCCGCAGCTTTCGACGCGGCACAACCCGTGGCCATGGCGTTTTCGCGCGCCTTCACGCTGCTGGGCGCCAGTGGCTCGGGCCAGCTGGCCAAGATGGTCAACCAGATCTGCATCGCGGGCCTGGTGCAAGGCCTGTCCGAAGCGGTGGCGTTTGGCCAGAACGCCGGGCTGGACATGAAGCAGGTGCTGCACGTGATCGGCAAGGGCGCAGCGCAAAGCTGGCAACTCGACAACCGCGGCAAAACCATGGTGGACGGCCAGTTCGACTTCGGCTTTGCCGTGGACTGGATGCGCAAGGACCTGGGCCTGGTGCTGGACGAAGCCCGCCGCAATGGCTCGCGTGTACCGGTCACCGCGCTGGTGGACCAGTTTTATGCCGATGTGCAGAAGATGGGCGGCAACCGCTGGGATACGTCCAGCCTGGTCAAGCGCCTGACCTGAGGCAGAACCGCGGGCTGCGCGGCACCGCAGCGTGCCGGCGCAGCCCGCCCGACAGGCGTCAGTTCGGTGATGCCGCAGGATTGTCGGTGGTCACGGTGGCAGGCGGCTGGGTGCTGTTGCGGCGCAGCTCTTCTTCCGTGATCGTCTCGAACACCCGCACCACCTTGCTCACGCCGCTCACGCCGCGCACGATCTCGGTGGCGCGGCTGGCCTCACGCGGAGTGACCAGCCCCATCAGGTAGACCACATTGCGCTCGGTCACCACCTTGTAGGCGCCGGCAAAGACATCCTGGGCGTCCACGAAGCTCGCCCGCACCTTGCCGGTGATCAGGGTGTCGCTCGAACGCTGGCCCAGCGAGCTGCTGGGCATCACGCCCAGATCGTTCACCACCGAGCGCACATTGTTCACGCCCGCCACGATCTGCTGCACGGTGGCCCGGTCCTGCGCCGTCGGCACCTCGCCGGTGAGCAAGGCCTGGCGGTTGTAGCTGGTGACGTTGACATGGGCCCGGTCGCCCAGCACTTCCCGGATGCGGTTGGCAGCGCGCAATTCGATGCCCTCATCTTCGACCTGGGTGCCGGTGGTGCGGCGGTCCGTGGCCATCATGCCGCCCATCGCGACCCCTCCGACAAACAAGGGGGCGCAAGCGGACAGGCCTGCAGCAAGTGCAGCGGCAGCCAGCAGGGTGCGGGCAGTACGGTTCATGGTCAGCTTCATAGCGGTATTTCCTGTTCTCCAAGTAACTGGGCGTCCACGCCGTCGCACAGGCAGTGCAACACCAGGGCATGGACCTCGCGCACCCGTGCGGCGCGGTCATGCGGCACGCTGATCAGCACGTCGGTCTCGCGCACCATGGTGGCCAGCTTGCCGCCGGTGCGGCCGCTGAGGATCACCACCGTCATGTCGCGCTCGTGCGCGGCCTCGGTGGCGGCAATCACGTTGGCATCGTTGCCCGTGACAGACAACGCCAGCAACACATCGCCCGCCTGGCCAAGCGCGCGCACCTGGCGGGCGAACTGCTGGGCCACGTCACTGCCGCCGCCGGCCACCGTGAGCAGGGTGCTGTCGGAGGTCAGGGCCAGTGCGGCCAGTTCGGGCCGGTCCCGCTCAAACCCCGCGACACAGAAAGCCGCAAACTGCAGCGCCTCGGCTGCGGAAGGTCCGTTGCCGCAGGCCAGCACCTTGCCACCGCTGGTCACGCAGGCGAGGATGGCCTGCACGGCTGCGGCGATGGGCGCGCTCAGGGCCTGCGCGGCCTGGTATTTCAGGTCGGCGCTGTCGATGAAGTGCTGTTGGATACGTTGCTCAAGCATGGAGGCCCGATGATACCCGCCACCTGTTACAGGTTTTGTAGCAAACCGTAGCCGCCGGCGCAGGGCGCAAAGCCTTTTGTAGGGGCCTGCGAGAGCGTGGGCAGGTTCTCAGCCGGCGTCGAAGGCGGCCTGGAGCCATTGCACCGAGGCATCCACCAGCACCACGTCGAAGCGGCAGGGCGGCGGCGCAGGCAGACGCATCAGGTAATGGCGCGCCGCAAACACGATGCGCCGCTGCTTGATGGCGCCAATGCTGGCTCCAGCCCCGCCGAAGGCGTTGCTGGCGCGGCTGCGCACCTCGACAAACACCACCGTGCCGTCACGATCGCGCATCACCAGATCAATCTCGCCCCCGCCGCGTCCGGGCGTCCGATAATTGCGCTCCAGCAACTTCAGGCCCGCGGCCTGCAAACAGGCCAGCGCCTGGTCTTCGGCTGCATTGCCCCGCTGCCGCGTGGTGCTGCCGCTGGTGGCAGCAGGCCCCTGCGGGCGGGCAATGGCTGGTTTTTTTCCAAGGAAATTCATTGAGCGCATCTTTCGCATCCGCCTTGAACGCCGCACGCGATGCGGCGGCTGCACAGCATTATCCGCAGGGCGCGCTGTACGTTGTGGCCACGCCGATTGGCAACCTGGCCGACATCACCCTGCGCGCCTTGCATGTGCTGCAGCTGGCCGACGCCATCGCCTGCGAGGACACGCGCCACACCCAGGCGCTGCTGCGCGCCTATGGCATCGACAAGACCAGCGCGCAACTGCTGGCAGTGCACCAGCACAACGAGGCCGAAGCCGCACTGGCCGTGGTGCAGCGGCTGCAGCAGGGCCAGCGCATTGCCTACGTGAGCGATGCCGGCACCCCCGGCGTCAGCGACCCCGGCGCGCGCCTGGTGGCCGCCGCGCAGGCTGCCGGCCTGCGCGCCCTGCCGCTGCCGGGCGCCAGCAGCATCACCACGGCACTGAGCGTGGCCGGCGCCGTGGCGCACGGCACGCAAAGCGGTGGCTTTCTCTTTGCCGGCTTTCTGCCGGTAAAAAATGCCGAGCGGGCCACGGCCGTGCAGCAGCTGGCCGGCGAGCCCCGCTGCGTGGTGCTACTCGAAGCCCCGCACCGCATCGGCGAACTGGCCCAGGCGCTGGCGGTGCTGGGCGAGCGCCCGGTGACGCTGGCGCGCGAGCTCACCAAGCAATTCGAAGAAATCGCCACCCAGCCCGCGCACGCGCTGACCGCCTGGCTAGAGGGCTCGCCGCAGCGTTCGCGCGGCGAATTCGTGGTGCTGTTGCACCCCACGGC
>Ga0116174_10003289_pt1 | contig 13315 bp, 7 predicted proteins | sample AD_UKC087_MetaG_FD_89801 | JGI IMG/M metagenome (GOLD analysis project Ga0116174, IMG submission 89801) | Active sludge microbial communities of municipal wastewater-treating anaerobic digesters from USA - AD_UKC087_MetaG | ecosystem: Engineered > Bioreactor > Anaerobic > Digestate | place: USA...
CCTTTGCAGGCAAGGTGCTCAATTTACCAAACGGCGGTCATCCGCCGCACAGCAAACAGAAATTTTGAGGTTTTATGCCATTTTTTACCGAATCGCATCTGATTGCACAACCGTTACGTTAGTCCATGGATTTACCATTATGATGATCAAAAGCTGATCCAATTGATGGCGTGTATCCTGTAAATTCATAATTCTCTTCAATTATTTGCGCTATCGATCACTCATTGATTTTCTCACAAAATCCCATCCGGAATAGATTTGATTGGCAGCCTTTAAAATTTCCGTCTCCGTTGTGAAGCGACCCAGGCTGGCTCGAACTACTCGATGAGCTTCGAGGCGCGATAGTCCCATTGCCTGCAGCACATGAGAGGGCTCCATTGCACCTGATGTGCAGGCTGAACCGGTGCCCAACATAATCTCGGGTAAATTGAGCAATAGCGCATCTGCTTCCACATCAGGAAAAAGCAGGTTGCTGGTATTCGGTAAACGTGGAACGCTCTGACCATTTACCCTTAGGCTAGGAATATTTTGCTGCAGTTGCGTCTCTAATTGATCGCGAAGCAAAGCAATTCGATCAATCTCTTCTGGTATAGTTTCTTGAGCAAGTAGACAGGCCTTTCCTAAGCCAATAATGGCGGGCACGTTTGATGTACCCGGGCGAAGGCCACCTTCTTGTCCCCCGCCATACGTGAGTGGCTCCAAACCAGAACGTCGAGCGCGGGTTCGGATGTACAACGCCCCAACACCCTTTGGCCCATAAAGTTTATGGGCGCTGATGGAAAGCAAATCCACATCCAATTGGTCAACCAGGGTCGGTATTTTGCCGACAGCTTGAGCCGCATCACAATGCATCCAGGCACCATGAGAATGAGCTAACTCAGCAATTTGCTGAACCGGTTGAATTACCCCAATTTCATTATTAGCGGCCTGGAGAGAGACCAGTAGTGTCTGGTCATCAATAGCCTCGCGAGCTGCATCCAACGAGGTTACCCCATTGAGATCCACAGGCAGAAACACCACCTCAAATCCAGCCTGTGACAGCTTGTGACAGGGTTCTAAAATCGCCTTATGCTCAATGGCTGAAGTTACAATTTTACGGCGATTAGTGTTATTGGCAGAGCGCGCCAGCCCCAAAATTGTCAGGTTATCACTCTCTGTTGCTCCACCCGTAAAAGTTATTTCACTGGCTCGAGCACCGATCAGATTGGCTACCTGTTCTCGAGCTTCGTCCACCGCTTTTGCAGCCATGCGTCCCTGTCGATGTAATCCATTAGCCGGGTTACCGTAAATCTCAGAGAAATACGGCAACATAGCCTCTACAACCCGGGGATCACAGGGCGTGGTGGCATTATTATCCAGGTATATGAGATCCGCCATTTGGTTTTTATTCCGGTAATATTTTGTACCGGATCTCACTTTCATATTGGCGATACTCTGCATCCAGAGTTTGCATTTGATTCCAAATTATTTGTCGCAATTCACGTGCTGGGCGAACACAATAATGGTTAAAATCATAGTCACTTACTACGCCGTGAGGAAATAGGATTTTCATCAAGCCACTGGAAATTGATACCAGGGCATCCTGGTTGCGCTTGTAGGGTCGCTCTGCATCCAGTTCAATTCGCCGGGCACAATACTGATCATGGGACAAGTCATCTCTTAAGGCAAGAAGTGCATTACCGAAGAAATCTGATTTGAGCCCAATGCTAGCCGCAAAACTATTGGCGCTTAATTTGCCAATTTTCCAGCCTGGAATCAATCCACGGATACGGTCAAGGAACGCCGTCTCTCGTAAAAACTCTGGCAGCTCATCAACAATTGGATCCCGAACCGGGCGTTGGTGGCTATCCAGTGAGATATTTGCCAACAACACCAAGCCACAATCACTGGCTGTCTCATGCAAGCCGCCACGCGTTAGACGACCATTTGCCAGATAGCCTTTTAGCCCACCCACAATTTCTTCGGGCTTCTCAAATTTTAGAGTCTGGACCTCGTCTAAAACAACAACCGAATAGCGAGCCAATAATCCCCACTGGCCAGATGCGTTATTGACGAATAAAACCGCTGGAGAAACATTGCCACCACTAATCAGGCGCACATCCGGGCTAATATTTTCATAGATATAACTCTTGCCCGTCCCCTTTGGCGCCAGTTCAATCAGGTGCATGTTCTTCTGTACAAGCGGTAGCAAACGGCAAAGGATGTATAGCTGCTCTTCTTCTGAGAATGCATTCGGGTTATAACCCATCGAAAGCATCAACAAAGATAACCATTCAGAGAGGGTGAAGTCTTTACGGGCTTCCTTATAAAGCTCAAGATTGACCGTAGCCTGCATGGGTTTAAAACTGGTAATGGCCACACCAGCCCCGGTGTTAACCAGTTCTACAACCCCCCACATACCCTGATTTAACAAATCGGGAAAATCATTAACTAAGCCATCCGGAATAAAGGCATCATGGATGCGTAGCAAGCTCATCTTGGCAACACGTTCGCTCTTATTTCGGCTAAGTTCGACTTCAACGTTTACAGGGGTGAGTAGCTTGAGCACTTCACCATCCACCAAACGGCTGCGAACCATGTTTGCGTCGCCTGGAGCCGGAATATACTTAGATGCCCAGGCTTGTACTCGATCCGCTTCATCCACAGTAAGGGAGCCTCGACCTGGAACAATGCTGTCCAGAATCCACTCCCCAACATAAGCAGGAACCCCCCGCCGTTGAAGTTGTGATGCTGGCAGCCGACGTTTATCAATGGCTAAATTCCCAAAAGCATTGACCACCTTATCTTCCAACTGCCGGGTGCGCTGATCTTGTAGATATTTCTGGGTTGATTCGTCTAAATCGCTCATTCTAGACCTGCCAAAATATCGGGAGTATCCGTTGAGTACATCTCTTTCACCTGTAAGTCTACCGAACATTCGTAATGGAAGCGAAGATTTTCTGATACTTGAAGCGCCTGCAGCTTGCCAACCAATAGTGGTTTTTGCTTGACGGTTGGCCACCAGCTCACTTGAATTTGAGCCGAAATCTTGTCATGTGCTCCAATTTCCTGGTCAATTTTGACAGTGCCCAGAGTTTGGTCTGCAGCTAAAATTTCAAGCGTTTCCACCCAAAGCGGTGAAAGGCTGGAGTTGATCACTTCTAATTCAAGTGTACCACGAGCAGCCGATTGTCCGGAGCCGCGTACAATAGCATCAAGCTTGGGACGGACAATGTACCGGACATATTCTTGCCAGGGAATGACAACTTCTTCTGGATACAAGCCGCCATGAGAATAAGCTTCATTGCCAGATTTGCCGTCAGAGGTCAAGAAGGTCGATTCATCGAGCGGCATGACGACTTCGTTTGGCAACCCAAAACGCTCAGCATGTAAATACACCAGGTTCCCCTGAATCATATATCCACTTGCTGGATATTGATTTGATGTTTTCCCCCAGGCAGCACGGCCATGGCTGGTCATGCCTTCTGGAACCGGGGTATTGCGTGCGGATATCGTTAATAAGCGACCATGATCTGAAGTAATGATAATTTTTAGCGGCAATCCCGGATTCACTTCAGAAACCACATCTTCCAGCTTTGCGACGATATTATCAAGCTGGCCTTCAACATTTCGACGAGTAATTGAAGGGTCAGCAATTTGATGGTAGGTTTTGTCTGGCTCATCCATACTCCAGATAAATATCTGGCCGGGTTGGGCTGCGTTTAATTGATCCGAAGGTGAACGTCGGCCTGAAAACTCCTGCCCAATTATTGGGGCTGTTTTGGTTAAGTGCGGAGCAACCCCTGTTTTTAAGGGCGGTTTGCAATAATCCGTGACGGTTGGTAATGGGGTAAATGCACTGCTTGATTGTTGGCATTGCAAACCCGGAATTCGTTCTCGAATACGGTTACCAAGCTCGCGGGCATCAATTAAGTTCAGGCCATCTAAAATGATGATTAAGGTCACTTCACTGCCGGGATTACATGCCAATGAGCTGATTTTATGAAAGCCAAGCTGTTGATGTAATTCGCCGCCCAATAACATACCCGGGTAGATATCTAAATACCACTGTGCGAACTGGGCTGCCAGGTCAGCAATAAGCTGGCCTGATTTTTCATCCCCAACCTGGATCTGCCATTCGCGATACGGCAAGTACTCTTGTGCAACCCAGTGAAGTACTCGGTTGCCATCCTGCGGAAAGCTTGCGGGAATATCTGCCGGAACCACACGGCGCAGTTTTTCCTGGGTCATCGCATCGAGATGCGGGAGCAGGCTTTCAGCTAATGACGAGGTTAACAGCACGGGATGCGACAGATAGTATTGGGCAGCCTCGTGCGCGGCAAGGCGGTGTAACTTATAGGGCAAGTTCCGCTCTCGCAGTCTGGCATACAAACGTCCTTCAGACCGGATCATCTCTTGCTGCCACGTTTCCAGGGCGCGATCGACCAGGGCCGGTGGCAAAGGTCTGGGGAAAGCACCCAAATACTGCCAGGTTTTGGAGGGTGTGATGCCCAGCCAGGAATCCAGGATATTCAACGCTTCAGTTGGGTTAGCTGCCAGCTCATAGGGCAAACGAACAGCACCAGGGCTATTCTGCTCCCAGACATCAGCCTGCTGCTTAATGAGGGGCTGAATTAGCTCTCCAGGGTTATTATTCCAAACCCATAACAGAAAGTCGGCAAAATGCTCCAGTGAAGGTTGTGCAGACCATATTGGACCAGGGTAGATACGCTCCAAGAGATCTATCTGTGTCATCTCATCGAGGGACCCGCCCAGTTTGACCCCATACTGGCTCCAGATTTCTACTGCCTGTGCCTTGTTTAGTGAAGGACATATTCGGATCAAAAGATCAACCTGCGAGATTACAAACTGCACCTGTATGCCCCGACCAGCATAATAGCGTTCTGCCCAGGCGCAAAGATGCTCACCGCGGATCAACAGTTTTGTGTTCGTGTCAGCCGCATGCCGCATGAAATCCATCTCTGTCAAGATTTCAATACAGCCTTCAGGTAGAACAGCATGTCCTTCTGGATCTAACTTGGGCGCCAACATCTCAGTTCTCTTTCTGTTCGTAGGCGGATTTCAAGCGAAGCAAGCATTCTTTACGAAGTTCAGGATTTTGGATACGCTTGAAGCTTTCTACGACATGACTCACCATATCCTCTTCAATCTGGGCTTGAACGCGCTTCTTGAGATCATCCCAGGCCGTGTATAGATCAACTGGCAAGAATGGCGGCGGTACTTCCAAACGCGACATTAAACGAGTGGGCGTTTCACGCCTGGTTCCAAAATCAGCTTCCAACTGCTGAAATACCAATCGGCTCCGCTCTTGATTTTCTGTGCGGCGCCTTTCCAAATGTCTAAAACCGCGTTCAATCAAAGGTTGTAACAAATCGCCGAGTACCTCCTTGTGCCGGTCAGCAAGCTTATCTAATTGCTGTTCCAATGCCTCGAGGGCGGCGGGGGTATCTGCAGATATGTGGGTAATTTGCTCCATATCTCTAAGCAAATCCTCAAGCGATTGTTGTACAGGTTCCAGTTTGTCTAATTCAGCGGCTAGAGGCGTATCATCAGCCTGAATCTGCAGAGGGCCAAAGCGATGATGCCACTGTGTCAAACTGTTACGATCGGTAACCCTGGCAACATCGTTAATAACTTGCCGGACTGCACTTTCAATCTCGGCAATGCGGGTTTCGATTTTGTTGAGCTTATCATCGCGAACTGTTATGGTCTGTGGCGTGGCTCCTGTAATGGCTTTAAGATCCTGACGATACCCATAAAGCAATTTCAGGCGGGCTTTAGGATCCATATCAGCAATGCGCTTGCGTAGACGATCTTCATCAGCATGGCGCTCCAGCATCCCAACAGATACCTCTAACGCCCGCAGGGCGGCTCCAACTTGATCGGCCAGTTTTTTCCGACCTCGTTCGCGTAAATATTTATAAGCGTCTTCCAAATGCGAATTGAGGAGACTGTATTCTTTCAGATCATTCAGCTTCTCAGCTTGCTGGCAAAGCTGATTAACCCAATCCTGTAAACGATCATCCAGGCGGCTCATTAATTCTGTGCGCTTGATGCCTGCCGGCACAACCACCGTACAACTGGGCAAATCGCGAATTTCTTGCTCCAATCGGAGCAATCCTTGTGGTTCAGAGGTAGAGGTAAGTGATTTGTGGATGCGGGCAGTATCCTGGTCATGCTTTTGAGCCAACTCAATTTCGCGGGTTAACAGTTCAGCCGTAGAACCAGCCTGTTTCCGACGCGCCTCGTCAAACCGGTCATCACCAGCATATTTTTCCAAGACAGGCTTAAACTGCTGCGCTTCTGAGATTGATAACTCGCCTTTGTCAACACGGGCAAAAGCATCTCGAACCTCAAGCTCAACAGACGAAAGGTCCTGACGGCTTAGCGCAACTTTGGAGGAAGAACAAATTTTGTTAATGAAATCTCTTGGCCCAACCCTTTCCTCAGCGAGGATCTTGCTCAATTCACTTACCGGGCAGCGCCGGCCATTAATGCTGACCTGCAGATCTTGAGCGTTATACCCGAACCAGGCGCAGAAGATCAGCGTGAGAGTATTGTAATCATACCCAAATGGGGGATTGAGCAAGGGAACCAGCACATTGCCGACCGAAGTTTCACCCTTTGAGGGGGCAAATGCCTGATCCAAATAGTTCCAGACCGTTTTGATGCGGGGATGGGTAGGAACCTGAATCCGCTTGGTACTGGGATTAAGAATCCCCCAGCGGGTCGTTAAATATTTGTCAACAATTCCACCCGCAACTGGATTCGCGCTCAGCGCGGTTTCATTGCTGCCAATCTGATTACCCAACAGAGTTACGGCCACCGTTTTAGCTGCCCCGCGTAAATTTGAAGCGCCCAGTTTGTAGTGGGTATAAAACTCAGGCACCTCCTGCGGATACGCTTTGTTGTAGCAAAGGGCCAGTGCTGTAGGCACACTCAACTGTGATTGACCAGCCAAGGCATCTCGATACATGGGGTTGGTCAGGTAGGCGCCGACCGGGCGTAATTGTGTGATGGAGGTCAAGTTATAGCTAATGTTATTCAGAATCCGAGCAATGTTCGCTCTGACACTGGCCACATCCTGATCGTACATTTGTTTATAGGTTTGCTTTTGATCGATGGTAAATCTTTCTAATGCTTTCAAGCGTTTCAAAGCTTCCAACAGATCGGGCGTCGCGTCACGCGGCAAGACAATCAGCACGGGAATGGTGTCGTTTTCTCCCAGGGATTCCTTCAGCATTGCCTGAACAGTTTTTGATAGGGTTTGATGTTCTTCCTGTGTCTCGGCGAGCAGCCAGAATGCAACACCCCGGTTACCATCAATAACGCCATTCAGGCTGATATGGTACTCTTGTAACTTCGAACGTATCAGGCTGGCATTAAAATCACGCGCCAACACCAGGTGGCTGTCGGCTGCCCAGTCGTCTGCATGTCCCCAGGGTATAACCGGGGGCACATTAAGCGTCTGAAAATTAGTAAGCTTTTGAATATCTTCTGCAGTGAGTGCGGTTTCTTTTAGATGGGACTGCAGCACTCGCTCATAATCGCTAACATCCAGGCCACCCGCCCAGAATGAATAGCGTCGGCTGGTTGGGTCTTGTCGGATGGTGCGGTCCTCGGCCAGAATGCGCAGAGCTGCTTTGGTTTTGCCTTCTTCCAGACCGGCCATGGTGGCCAGCTGCGCAATTTGATCGGCGGCATTGCCGCGCAGTTCAGCAACTTCATGCAGCAAGAGGGCTTTCAGGATCCGATGATAATCTTCTTTGCCTGGCTCGTTGCCCACTGTCCGACGAGCGGCATCATACATGCGATAACGCTCTCCTGAAAGCTGGGGGCCGAAGAAATCTACTAATTCAATGGGCAATACCCAGTTAGGATGTTCGTCCTTGATAACGCTTTCACTTGAAAGGCGCTGGCGATGATCCATTACAAATTCCAGGACGGTACGCGGATCTTGACCGCCCTGGGCTGCATCCAGTTTGATGTTGCACAACAGGGCAGTAGTCATGGGATGCAGCGGGAAACAGCCTTTGGCGACAATTTCCCGGAAGTTTTCATATTCCCAACCCACTATTTTTTTGTAGCGCATCTGATAGGCATCGAATGTTACATCGCAGGCCTGAGAAAAAAAGCCATCAGCGGCCTTTAATTCATTCCACAATTGAGGTGACTGCTTCAAATAAGCATCAATTACACTTTCCATCAAAGAATAGAGAAAAATTTTCTGGGGTAGACGGCTCAATTCCCGGATGACGGATTCGCGCACCATACTGGGCTGCATCAGGGATTGGACATAGTTTACGGGATCGTGCTGGGAAAAAGCCACCACCACCACTTTCTGCCGCTGGTCGTCCACGCCGTTCATCAAATCTTGCAGTTCATTGGCAGAGCTTTGAGAAACATAGTTTTGCAGATAGAGGCTGAATTCGTCAAATAGAATCAGGATGCCGCTAAAGGTCTTGCCCGGGCCACAGAGTTCTTTGGCAGCCCAATTGACGATTTCCTTCAGGCTAACTTCGGAACCAAAGTTCGGCTTAATCTCATGAACGGCATAGATGACACCCACGCACCTTTCATAGACATCCATCCGCCGCGCCTTTACAGCATCAATCAGATCATCCACAGTTTGTCGGAACTGCTCAAGGTAGGCATTGGCTTTTTGCAGTTGTTCGTCCTTCAGACGGCGGAGCTGTTTTTCGGCTTCGGTGAACCAGAAGGGCAAAGTTTGATTTTTAAGGGTTGGTTCACCCTGCATTGCTTCTTCAAGCGCGCGAACAAACTGACTGCGCAGGCTGCCGGCCATATCTCCCCGCAGGCGCAGCACCATATGGCGCGGATGGTTACGTTTAAATTCATCAAACAAGGCTGTGCCAGCAGAGTCTTTGCTGGCCTGAGCTATTTTGCCCAGTACAATTTTGACTTCTTCTGAATTGGCCGGGCGCCCAAAATAGTTGGCCAGCGACAGGGCCAGGTGGCTTTTCCCATGGCCATAGTTGGCAATAACGACCATTCGATTCTCAAGTCGGCCATTATTATAGGCATCGACAATGGTTTTGAGGATGCTGCGCGACGATGCCAGACCTTGCGGCGCAGCATCGGTAAACAAATAGCTGCGCAGCAGCCCCAGGTTATAGGGCTTATCGTAGGCATCGAGCTGCACATCACTGCGGAAGGCTGCATCGGCATCCAGTTGAACAAGTTCTCCAATGGTTGACATGAGGGACCCCTTTCAGATGGTGGTTGATGATTGGTTTGATGCCAGGCGCTCATTTTGTTGCCAGGCTTGAATTTCTAATTCTGTGATTATGCTGCCAACGGCGCGCTGTGGAATGGCAAAGATAAGCGCCTTGGAACGCCGGGCAAATGAATTGAGTAGTATCTGCCAGACAGCCTGCCGCTCACCAGCGCCAAGGGCGGCAAGCAGTAAATCTAGCTGGGTAAGCACGGCGACATCGTGCTGGATGTCTTTTTCTAAAATTTGGTCCAGCCAGGTATGAATATGCTCCGGAGTAATGGCCGCATAGGGTGCTGATGTCGGGCGGAAATTGATGACAGCCTGGCGTAAATCAATGACATCGCAGCCGACAGGCAGGCCGAGGATATAGTTGAGTTCCTGGCCCAGCAGGTCAGCGGGAACGAGCCAGAGTCCGGTGCGCAAGCGCAGCATGGGCTGGCGCAGATGATGAATCAGGTCAATCAATTTCATCGCTGGTATACATCCTTTCCAAAAGGGGGGACAGGTCATTACGCAGCAGGGCAACGCCATAAGGCGGTGCGGTGGTGAAGAGGTCAATGTAGCGGATCTCTTGCAAGGCTGCCAGCATGCGGTTTATGCTGCGGGTCCCCACCATGAAGATACGAGCAAAGTCGCTTTCGCCAATAATCTCGTTCAGATTAATCATGCGCTGACCCGGGAAGCAAGCCTGCCAGTACTCTAACAAGGCTGCCCCCATAACCCAGATAGAAGCCGGTTCGGGATAATTAACAACATAACCATCGCCATCTTCTGTCAATATGCCCAAATTTCCTAAAGCATCACCCTCAATATAAGCTCTGGCAAAAATAGTACGGGTTGATTTTAGAGAATCTTCTGCTATAGCCTGCCCTCTAACACTTTCAATGCTACCTACAAGAAAATGTAATATTTCATCCTTGCCAACGGAATTACCAGGAACCATGTATTGGCAAATCAGCTTATGCCAAAACTGGGGACCTGGCCCATTAGGGGCACTCATGTAATAATGCATTAACCACTGAGTCGCTGGATGTAACATAGAAGGGTCGTTCTTTTGAACCAATTGACCAAATTGGGTTAATCTCTTATTGAAGTTTAAGAGTCCACACCCAGTTGCGTAGCTTGGCATTGCCTTAATATAATTATTCCCAAGATTAGTTTCTTCTTGTATGTAATCAAACAATGAGATTCTCTCTGGGCTTCCAAGATCCGCATAATTTACTACTGCGTTTAGCACTTGTCTAATTGCTTCTCGGTTTAATACAATTGTTTCATGAAACATTGTGCCAATCCGCTCATTCATATTACCCTCTTTCGAAACTCCAGATTTTATTTTCGATCTGTGTTCTGATAGCTGCTTGGGTATACTCGCTCTACGAGTATACTTTGGGTTAAGAATTGAAACGACGTGATCCCTTAAAGCTTTTCTTAAGTCTGTATCTGTCAAAACTGCAAATGCATAATCGGCAAAATACGCATATTCTATGTTTTCAACTATTCGCTTTATGCCTCCCCCCGATGTTGTTATTTTTGCATACGCATCTTCACGGCCCGGAATAACTTTATGAAGCCAAAAAGATGATGACCTCATGTGAAAGAACGGTGGAGCCGGTTGGCACCAATCATCTCCTGCGCCAATCAACGAAAATACGTTTGTAAATTCTTGTACTAGATCATCATCAAAATAAATGCGATTTTGCCTGATTGTGCCCTTATCGAATAGATTAATGATTGCAAGAAGCAAAACTAATTTGTGAGGCTTATCTTTTTGTTGGCTCTTGCCTCTCTTCATACTATCTATCTCAGAGATAAATCGCGAAAGCGAGCTTGCCTCTACAAATGACAAATCAGGCATCCTTCACCTCCATCATCATCCTCATCAAAAACCTGGGAGAGTGACAGATTCGCTTTTTTATCAATGGGTCGCTTCTTTTTGCTTTCCTCCTTTATCTTGACAACACGTTCAGGGTCTCTCAATTGTGCTAAACTTTCTTTCTCAACCCAAGTATATCCCTCGCCTGTTACGGGATCTACTTTCTCAAATTCCATTGCTTTTTGGTACAAGTCAGGATGATTTTCGAGCAAACCAACCCACTCTACTCTCTGTTGAAAAAAGCAAAAGTAACATCCAGATCGAGAGCGCCAATCGTAATACTTAGGAATACCAATACCGCTTTCCTCTAGGATTCGGAATACATCAGCTTTAACTATCCCGTGTTCGATGAAAGGATAGTGTGGGATTATGTTGGGTTTTGTTGATATGTATCCTTTACGATGAGCTTCATCAGCCCTAATACCTACATAGCTATGACATAATGTATCACCGACAAATTCTTCAAAGGGCTCGATTTTCAACTTCCTAGTACACCAGCGCGTCCTTGTATCAGGTAGTACGCCATTATATAGAGCCAAATAATGTCTAAATGGGCGATCTGGATTCAGTCTATGAATTTCTTTTCCTAGAAAAGCCTCTAGCTTATCTATATATTCATAGGTTTCGCGAAGTTCTTCCCCTGTATCGCAAAATACATACTCGAGATCCTCGATTCGATCGCGTAAAAAGATAGCCAGAGCGGTGCTGTCTTTGCCGCCCGACAATGAAACAATATGGCGAACTGGTGTTTGAGGTGTGTCCATCCTGATTCCTCGTCCCATTCTTTATTGTATAACAATTGGTTAGTTATCGGGGCCTGTGGGGGCGTCCCATTGCTGCAAAAGCCGCCTCAAGGCTGCCTGCAGCACGGCAGGGGGTTCATCAAAATGCGCAGACAGGTACGCTTGCAGATCGGCAGCCATCTGCTGGCTGCGCTGGCGCTGGGCCGGGGTGAGTAAGCGTTCTGTTTCTTCAGCACTGCGCTGCTGCTGCAATAAATTGCCCAGGAACTGGGCTTGCATGGCATAGCGTTCCACGTCGGCATCCGTCCAGGTGCGCATGGGGCGATTGGCGATAAAGGCCAGGGCACTGTCGAGGGCGGTTTGCGAATCGGCGGCTTCAGCCGTGCGTTTGAGCAGCGGCAAGAGCTGGGGATTGGTGGTGCGATTAAGCATGGCTTCAGCCAGCTCGCAGAACAGATCCCAGCCCTGCGTGCCGGTAGGCAGTCCGCTGGCGGTCAAGAGCACGTCTCGGGCCCAATCACGCCGCCGGGGGGTTGCGGTCATCAATGCTTCAAGGGCCGTATTAAGCTGCTGGAAGAATACTTCCAGGTGATCGGCTGTTACAGTGCGTTCGTCATCAAAGGAAGACAAGCCGAGCGCTGCTGGAAGTTCATAGAACAGGTAACGTTCAGGCGAACGGGCCTGGTCCGTCACCTGGCGCAGGTTCAGGGCAGGTTCTGGCAAGTGCTGGGTGCGCCAGGCATATTCGGGCAGCTGCTTCAACTTGCGAACCAACGTCCGCACCACCGGCATGATAGCAGACTCTGTTTGCAGGCCACGCGCCAGTCGTTGGACGATTGCCAGTCGGGTGCCAGACACGCGGCAACCAGCCACACTAAAAAGGTCGGGGCGGCGCAGTAGTACTTCCCAGTCTGCCATGCGCGGTTCTGGCAGCAATGTACCTTCTCGATAGAGGGTCATTTCGTTCTGGTGAACAGACCAAAAGACAAACAACAGCACTGGCAACACACCCTCGGTAACGCCATAAGGTGTGGCCATCAATCGGTTATAGACATCCTGCAATGGGCGCAGTTCTGGAGTGGGAGTAAATATCGATTGGCCCAGTTCTTCCCAGACAGGCAGAAGCTTGAGCGGATCGGATGCAGCGGGAGGGGTAAGCTGCCAGCGCCCCGATTCGGTTTTGGTGTGCAGCCCGCCAGCGGCTAATAGACTTTCATACATACTGCGCTCTGGAGGGTAGCCCTCAATCCCCAGGCCAGGTTCTTCTGTGTGCATCAACATGGCCTCAATCAAGTTACGACGGGCAGCTGCGGCCTGGGTTGACAGAGATCGGCGGTTCACCAATTCGTTCCACAGAAGCGGGCTTTGCGTGTACAGATCGTCGCAAATAATTGAAAGCAGGTGGGACAAGCTTTCACCCGGTTTAGATGGCATTTCATTTCCCTGCCAGTACCAGGTGCA
>Ga0116174_10003291_pt1 | contig 13313 bp, 12 predicted proteins | sample AD_UKC087_MetaG_FD_89801 | JGI IMG/M metagenome (GOLD analysis project Ga0116174, IMG submission 89801) | Active sludge microbial communities of municipal wastewater-treating anaerobic digesters from USA - AD_UKC087_MetaG | ecosystem: Engineered > Bioreactor > Anaerobic > Digestate | place: USA...
ACGGCCTTGGTCGTGGACTGCGACGAGAACTGGGTCACACCCTCAAGCAGTCCCGCCTTGCCGAGATCAAGCTTTATGGTGCGCACGGTCGGATCGCCCGCCATTCGGTATGAAGCGTTGACGATCAAGTCGCCCTGGTTGAGCTCGTCGGGACTGGAGTCGTCGGCAACGGAAACGAGCCTCCCCTCCGGCGTAAAGCGCAGGTTGATCCTGCTCGAGGGATTCGCCTGGTTCGGCTGATTGGCCCCCGCCGGAACGTCGAGCGTCATCTGTCCCAGGCCGTCGGTAATCGCCGCGGAGGCGGTCCACTGGTTGGTGCCGGTGCGCCAGAAGGTCATGGTCATGCGGTGGTTATTGCCCAGCTTGTCGTACACGTCGATATTGGTCGTCACTCCCGCCGACGCGCGCATCCTTCCGGTGGCGTTGGGCGGAACGACCGGCATCTTCGAATCGAGATTGCATTTGTACTTCACATAGCCCGTTTCACGCGCGTCGACCTTCCCGTATATGGGGATGATGAGGTCCTCGGGCGTGCCGGACGGATTGGCGATCTTTTCCCCTCGCTCGTTCGTGGTGGCCATCCATCCCTGCACCCTCAGTCCGTTCGCGGGATTGACGAGCATGCCGTCGCGGTCCAGCGCGAAATTGCCGGCGCGGGTGTAATAGTTCTTGTCTCCCTCGGCGACAACGAAGAAGCCGTCGCCGGATATCGCCAGGTCGGTCTGGTTACCGGTGGTCTGCAGGCTTCCCTGCGTAAAAATTCTATCGATCGAGGCGATGGTCATGCCGAGACCAACCTGCCGCGGATTGACGCCGCCCTTGTTCTCCTCCGGCTTCGCGGCCCCGGACAGCGTCTGGGACAGCATGTCCTGAAAGGTCACCCGGCTCGTCTTATAGCCGTAGGTGTTGACGTTCGAGATGTTATGGCCGATAACATCCATCCTCGTCTGATGGTTCTTCAGACCCGATACCCCGGAAAACAGTGATCGCATCATAACGCGTATACTCCTGAATAAAAGTTATTACCGCCCGTCCCGTCGCTTACTGATTATGTTCATACGCCTTAACGGCGAATCCGGTATTCGATTCAAGCGCCCCCCGCAAAGCCGCGTCGGGGCGGGGTTCATGGGTGTGTAACGCCGGCGCCGCCGGTATACGACGATCGCCGGGCGCGTCGGCCGAAACCACGGGAAGGGCCTTCTCCTGGGGAGGAAGCACCGCGTGGACGTCAGAAAGCCCGAGCTCCGTGCCGTTTACCAGCAGTCTGATGTCATTTTCCCTGTAATAGATCCGCGATACCTCGCCCTCAACCGCTCTGCCGGTGGCGGGATTGAACGCCTCCACCCTCTTGCCGAGCAATGAATACGCCTCGCTCGAGCGCGCGCTCCTGTTAAGCGCGTCCATGGACTTGCTGACGTTCGTCATCTGCTCCAGCGCGGAGAACTGCGCCATCTGCGAGATGAATTCGCGGTCCTGCATGGGCTGGGTGGGATCCTGGTGCTTCAGCTCGGTGACGAGGAGCTTCAGGAAGGCGTCCTTGCCCATCTCGCCCTTCTGGCTTCCGTCCTTGCGTTTGAGCATCTTGTTCACCGCGTCCACCTGCTGCTTCGTCCTGGCAAGCTCCTCGCGCGACATGGTAGTGGGAAAATCCATCCGTTCCTTCTCCTATATCGTTACATCTATATAACCGTCATGAAGCCGTATACTGTGCTGTTCGTATATACCGCCGGCCTCGACCGTCACGCCGGGAAGCGGCATCCTCGGAACATCGCGTTCGCTCTGGCGTGCGTGACGCTCCTCCCCGCGAACATTCACCTGAAACTCGCCCACGCTGATACCAGACTCGGAAAGGCGATCGCGAATATCCGCGAGATGCTCGACCAGGACCTGTCTGGCTTCGGCCGTCTCGACCAGAAAGCGTCCCGTAATGGTTCCCTGCTCGAGCCCAAGGTGTACGTTCACGCGCCCCAGCGTTTCGGGATACAGGCGCATCTGAAAACTGCCGTTTTTCGCGTCCTGGACAACCACGCGGGCGTTTCGAACCAGCGACTGGAGCTGTTCCTCGAACAGCTGATTCTGGCGCGGCAGGGTCGCCGGCTGCTCGATTTTATCGTGCGCGTTCGCGGCTTTGCCAAACTGGAAACCGAATGATGCCGTATTCCCGTCTTTTGAGGAAAGTGTATCCGGCATGTCCCTGGTGGCCGGAGCCTGGGTCGCCATCACCTTTTCGGAAACCGCGGTTCGGAGGTGAAGCGGTTCGGCCTCATCCATCCTCCCCTGGAGGGAGGGCCTGTCGGATTTCCGCGCAATGCGCGAGGCGATCTCCGCCACCGCGAACAGCCCGTCGCGCAGCGCCTCGGGCCTGAAACCACCAGTATTCCCTTTAAGCGCATCGACCTTTTTGCCGAGCTCGCGCAGCCGTTCGCCGAGCGCCTCAAGCGTGGCGCGGTCGAACCGTCGGTTGCGTCCCTGTGTCGCGTCCCTCAGCTCGTCAAGCGCCGCCCGGACCTCCCGAACAATGCCGTTCGAAGGAACTGAAGCGGCCAGCATGGACTGCACAATATCGATTCGGCGCATCAGGAGGGTTCGGCCCTCCTCCTCGCCGGGAGCAACACCCTTGCGGGCGGAAGCCCTCGCAAGAGATGAATCCACGATTTTACGCGCTTCAGGCGCCAAGGATTCCTTTTTATCGCCCTCATCGGCCTTTGTGCGCTCGGCTTTCTCGGCGGGCGCGTCCCCGCGCGCCTGTTTCGCTTCGGCAGGCCGGTTTTTGGAGTCCGACACGATTTCCCGTTCATGCCCGTCATGTTCGGTTGCCGCGGGCGTCGCATCACGCCGCTCCTCCCGCCCTGCCGGACCTTCGCGATCGACACGCACCGTTTCATCCTGGCGGGCGACAGGCTCCTGGCGGGCCATTTCTTCGACTCCGGAGGATTTAACGGGAGATTCTTCCCGCCGCGCGGACAGCTCGCGCCCCAGCACCTCCTCGAAGCGTACCGACGGCTCATCTGACGCCGCGCGCCGAGTGAGATCCACAGGCTCGCGGAGAGCTATTGTATCCGGAATTCTCGTATGTATAAAGGGCTGCATGGGTCATTCCCTGATGGACATTTGTACCGCGGGGGGTTCGCCCGATCCCGCATTACTGTATTAATATCGTTTCCAGGGTATATAAACTGAATGGAAAATTAATGCAAAACACCCCGACCGGGCCGGGCGGCGGCCCGACCCCCTGCCGAACGCGGGAAGTCATATACAAATTTACATGAGTTAACCATCAAAAAGAGCACTCCTTTTTAAAAAAACCGGCCGGTTGGTATCGGATAAAAATTTGTGCCTGTATATTAATTTTGTTGCCAACAATCAATATTGACGATAAATTTTAACTAGTCAATATGAAGCAATTTACCGCGGGGATCAGATGGATCCCCGAAGCGATATCACTGCGAGGTGCGATACTTCCATAATTGCCAATCCTCCATTTTGGATCCCGGATTTACGTCCCCAAAATAGGAGACCTCTTGGACACTCATCCCTGCCTTTGCAGGGATGTTTTTTTTATCAGCCTCACCCCCGGCGAGCTTTCCCGATCATGACGGATTCCCGGCTCCCGACTCCCGACATGTGTACCGCCTGTCAGTCCCGTTTCACCCACCCGCCGTCCTCGCACATTCAGCGACGCGGTGTGAGGTCCTTAGCAAAAAAATTGTGGCGGCGAACGCCGGTTAATGATACCTTACAGGGAACAAACCTCAGAAAAGGACCGGATAATGAACTATTCCACCGCCCTCAGGCCCCAGACTATCAAAAGGCTGGAGGACATCGGGAAAGCCGACATCCTGGTCGGAATCCCCTGCTACAACAACGAGAGGACCATTCAGCATGTCGTCGAGATGGTAACGGACGGCCTTAACCGGCACTACCGGGACGCTCATTCCGTTATTTTCATCTCCGACGGGGGCTCCACCGACGATACGCGCGCCATATCCAAGAGCGTCGAGCTCAAACCCTGGCAGGAGCGTGTCGTTCAGATATACCGCGGCATCTCCGGCAAGGGAAGCGCCTTCCGCGCGATATTCGAGGCCGCGGTGATGCTCGACGTTAAATCGTGCATGGTGGTCGATTCGGACCTTCGCAGCATTTCCCCCGACTGGGTGCGGCTGCTGATAGACCCCGTGCTCAATGGAGAATACGAGTTCGTGGCCCCGGTGTACACCAGGCACAAGTACGACGGCACCATTACCAACAACATCGTTTACAATCTCACGCGCGCCGTTTACGGAAAGCGGATCCGCCAGCCGATTGGCGGGGACTTCACCTTCTCCAGGAACCTGGCGAAGTTCTATCTTGAAAAGCCCGTATGGTCCACCGATATCGCCAAGTTCGGAATCGACATCTGGATGACGATAAACGCGATCGCGCGCAACGTGAACATCTGCCAGGCGCACCTTGGCGTAAAGGTTCACGACGCCAAGGACCCCGCGGCATCCCTGGGCCCCATGTTCGTACAGGTCATCGGAACGCTCTTCAACCTGATGGAGCACTACGAGCCCTTCTGGAGAAACGTGGAGGGAAGCCGCGCCGTGCCCCTTTTCGGCGACGGCACCCCGAAGGAGCCCGAAGCGGTGAACATCAGCCTGGACAGGCTGGTCCAGGAATACAAAGTCGGCTTCAACCAGTTCGCGCGCCTGTACGAGGAGATTTTTTCGCGCGAAGTGTTCTCGGCGCTCGGCGAGGCATGCAACGCGGAAACCCGCGACTTCGGCTTTCCGATAGAGACCTGGGTGAAGGCCCTCTACGAGCTCGCCGCCACCTATCACAACTGGAAAGTCAACCGCGTACGGCTTATCAACCTCATGGTGCCGCTCTACTACGGCCGCGTCGCGGGTTTCGTGAACACGACATGGGACATGAGCTCCATAGAGGCGGAAAGCGTGGTCGAGCGGCAGGCGGAGGTATTCGAATCGATGAAGCCATACCTCATCGAACGCTGGAACGAGAGGCGCGTCGAACCCGACGACCTGCAACATATGAGGTAAATTTCCGGGCGGCGGACGATTTTTACTTTACGAGCCCGGCCGATGGTGGCACCTTTGTCGAGGGGGTCATGCGGCGCGGCGTTCATGCAGGACACGCACCGCCCGGCCCGGTGAGCCATGGAAAAGCGAATACTGTATTCAGAAAAATCGAGGGCGCACCTTCCCTCGGGCTTTGGTTTTCCGCATACCGCGGTCGCGAGCCCCGATATCGCGCGAAGCGTACGCGAAACGCGCGCGCCCGGAAGCAACTCGTCCCTTACGGTGATCATCCTTACCGCGGAAGAGTTCGCGCGGATGGGATCCATTTCCGAACAGCGGCTTTCCGATTCAATGTACTTCAAGGCGATCATCACCGGCGCGGGAATCGAGGACTCGCTTGCCGATTCGCCACTGCTGGCGGACGTGGCCCATATAACCTCATCCCCCCTCTCGACGCCGGAGCTCTCGTTCCATATCAAAAGGGCCTTCAGCGCGATGGAACGCGAGGTAAAGCTCGCCGCCGAACGCAATACATACGAAAATACCCTGCTGGACATGAAGCACGACCAGGAGGACCTCATCAATATCGGGCGGGCCCTCTCCATAGAGAAGGACCCCGACCATCTTTTCCGGCTCATCCTCATGCTCAGCAAGAAGATCACCGGCGCCGACGCGGGCAGTATATATATAGTCGAGGAGCTTAAAGAGGGAGGAAAACAGCTCAGATTCAAGTACTCGCACACCTTCTCGAAGGAGCTTCCGTACGAGGAGTTCGTGATGCCGCTCAACAGGAACTCCATCGCGGGATACGTCGCGGTTACCGGCACGATACTCAACATCCCCGACGTCTACAGGCTCTCGAAATCGGACCCGGTCGCATTCAATTCGTCCTTCGACCGCGAGCACAACTATCGCTCGAAATCGATGCTTGTCGTCCCCATGCGCAACCACCTGGACGAGATCATCGGCGTCATCCAGCTCATCAACAGCAAGGAGGACGACGACGGGACCGGAAAAATGACCGGCAACGAGGCCTTCGAAATAGTCCTCTCCACACCCTCGGACTTCGAGAAAAAGGTGGTCCCTTTCGCCTCGCGCTACGAATCTCTGATGGAGGCCGTCGCGGGACAGGCGGCCATCGCGATCGAGAACAACCGCATGATGAAGCAGATACAGGAACAGTTCGAGGAATTCGTCAAGGCATCGGTGACCGCGATCGAATCGCGCGACGCGGCGACCTCCGGCCACTCTTTCCGCGTCGCCGAACTCTGCAAGCAGATGGCGCTCGCGGTCAACGCCGAGGAGAAGGGCGTCTTCGGCGACATGCGCTTTTCCGAAATGGCCATCAAGGAGCTCGAGTACGCGGCGCTCCTCCACGACTTCGGCAAGGTGTACATCGACCTGGCGATTTTCCAGAAGTCGAAGAAGCTCTTCCCCAAGGAATATGAAAACCTGATGCTCCGCTTCGACTACCTCTATCGATGCGTCGAGCTGCGTTTTCTTATGGAAGAAAACCGGCTTCTGCAGAGCGCGCGCGAGGGCATCGATGTATCGGACGAGTTTGACAGGATCCGGGCAGAACGCGATTCCCGCCTCGGGCGCATACGCGAGATCAAGGAAACTCTCACTACACTGAACGAGCCGACCGTTACAAACAAAGACCCGGAGGAAGTCATCCGCGGAATACACCGGGATCTCGATTCGATCGGCTGCCAAGACCCCGACGGAAAGCCGATACCCGTAATAACCGAAAGCGAAAAGGTCAACCTGGAGATTCGGCGCGGAAGCCTGAACCCCCTGGAGCGCAAGGAGATCGAAAGCCACGTCGTGCACACCTACAATTTCGTGAGCCGGATCCCCTGGCCCCCGGAATACCGCAACATCCCCGAGATCGCGCTCCGGCATCACGAGAAGCCCGACGGCACCGGGTATCCCGACGGCATTTCGGGCAACGAGGATATCCCCGTTCAGGCGCGGATGATGGCGATCGCCGATGTATACGACGCGCTGTCGGCCACTGACCGCCCCTACAAGAAATCGGTCCCGCTTGAAAAAACCCTGGCCATCCTCGAGGAGGAGGCCCGAAACAAAAAGCTCGACGCCGAACTTGTGGAACTGTTTATCCGTCACCGGATTTACGAGAAGGTTGACAAGGACTCGTTCAAGACCGGGGTGAGCTGAAATGCGCCTCTACCGCCTTCTTCTCGCCGCGGCCATCATCACGGCCGCGACGCCCACGGTCGCCGGATCGGCCCCGCCCCGCGTCACCATCGTATACACAAACTCGCTCAACGGCAATCTGGACTATTGCCGCTGCCCCTCCGACCCCAAGGGCGGCCTTGTGAAGCGCGCCACGGAAATCGAAGCCATCCGGAAAACGCACGAGAACGTCATCCTGCTCGACACCGGAGATTTCCTCACGATCGACGGCGACCCGCTCCTCGCGCGGCACGTGCTCGATGCCTATCGCGTCATCGGCTACGACGCGCTGCTCCCCGGCGACCAGGAATTTTCCGCCGGTACGAACTTCTTCATTGCGCACTCGAAGGGCCTGCCCCTGGTCGCCGCGAACCTTCAGGTGATGAAGGGCGGCGCCTGGACATACGCGTTTCCCAGAAGCCTCCTCATCGAGCGCGGCGGCGTTAAAATCGGCCTTACCGGCGTCATTTCGCCGGCGGCGTTCAGGTATTATCCGAAAAAAGTGACCGAGGGAATTCGCGTTCTCGAAGCCTCCTCCGCGGCTCTGGAGGAGGCCGCGGCGTTGCGGAAGCGAGGCGCGGAGCTGGTCATCCTGCTGTCGCACTCAGGTTTCGAGGCCGACCTCGAGCTCGAAAAAACCACGCGCGGAGTCGATGTGATCGTCGGCGGACATTCGCAAACGCTCGTAAAGGAGCCGCACCGCGGCCGTAGCGCCGTGGTGGTGCAGGCGGGCGCGAACGGCGCCCATATCGGAATCCTCGAACTCGCTCTCCCTCCCGGGGGACCGCGCGTGCTGAAGAACTCGTTTCGCACGCCGGACGAACACCGGCCGGCGGACGATCCCCGAATACGCCGCATCATCGAACGCTACAATGCCGAGCTGAAAAGCCGCTACGAGAAGGCGCGGCCGAAATGATAGATCTTTCTGATCTGAAAAGGCCCGTTCGCGAGGCCGCGGTCATCATTGCGATCGCCTGCGCGCTCGGATTCCTCGCCAACCTGCTCCACCCGCGCGGCTACCGCCTCGCACCCGCCGCTCCTCCCCCGCGCGGCGTTATCGTCCATATCGGAGCGGTCGAGGCGAAGACGAAATTCGACCGGGGCGAGGCCCTCTTCATAGACGCGCGCGCGGCCTCCGAGTTCGGCGAGTCCGCCGTTTCGGGCGCGGTCAACCTGCCGGCACGGCCGGAACCGCCGGCCCCTGACACCGTACGCGACCGTGTCGCTCTCCTCCGGCAACCCGTCGAACCGGTCATCTACTGTAACGGGGGAACGCCCGACTGCGCCGAGGCGCTTGCGCGATCTCTCGTCGAGGCGGGCTTTCCCGGCGCCGTGTACGTGCTCTCCGGCGGCCTGGCCGAATGGAAAACGATGGGGTTCCCGATGCGGCACAACTCCGGGGAGCCGGGGGAATAACATATGAATTCGATCGGAAACATGCTGAGGGGAGTGGCCTACGGCAACGGCCTAACGGCGTTTCTACGGATCGTCCTGGGCCTGCTTTTCGTCGTCTCCGGAGCCGAAAAGACGCTGGACCCTGTCGCGTTCGGAAAAATCGTGGAAACGTACGGCGTCCTGCCGGGTGAGCTCGCACCCTTCGCGGCGGTGGCGGTTCCGTCCGTTGAGCTGCTGGCAGGCGGATTGCTGGCGGCCGGATACCGGATACGTCCCGCGGCCCTCATCATCTCCGCGCTTCTGGCCGTCTTCGTCGCCGCCGTCGGGTATAATTACGCTCGCGGGCATAGCTTTGACTGCGGATGCCTCGGGCTTGCCCGACTGGGCCTCTCCGAACAGGTCGGCCCCGCCGTAATCGCGCGCGATCTTATTCTGTTCGCCGTTTCCCTCGTCCTGTTCCGAGCGAAGAAGCATGTGGCTTCAATAGAGGCACTGGCCGAGCGCATCCGGCTCCGCGAGCTATAAGGCCGCTCTCCCGGCCTCCGCAGACATATACCGGTCGTAAAATGAGGTATTGAGGGCTCCCCGGCGGAACGCTTCCTTATTTGAAAGTATTTTCCTCACCCGGGAATGTCCGCTCTTTGACTTCGGCACCATACCGCTGTATCGCGTTCTTCACGATCTCCGCGAGATCCGCGTATTTTTTCAGATATTTCGGATTGTACCGTTCGTCGATGCCAAGCATGTCGTTGATCACGAGCACCTGCCCGTCGGTATACCGCCCCGCGCCGATCCCGATGGTGGGAATCGACAGGTTCCGTGAAATCTCTCCTGCCAGGGCCTCCGGAACCATCTCGAGCACCAGCGAAAAGGCCCCGGCCTCCTCAAGTATTTTCGCGTCCTCCATCATGATCCTGCGCTTGTCCTCATCGCGCCCCTGCACGGTAAAACCGCCCAGTTTATGCACCGATTGCGGCGTGAGACCCAGATGTCCCATTACGGGAATCGACGCCTTCACAAGGGCCTCTACGATCGTGCGGAAATCCCGGCCGCCCTCGAGCTTCACCGCGTTGGCGCCCGTCTCTTTCATGACCCTTCCGCAGTTGCGCATGGTGTCTTCCACCGATACATGGTAGCTCATGAAGGGTAGATCGCACACCATGAAGGTGTTCGGCGCGCCGCGGCGAACGATCTCCGCGTGATAGATCATCTGGTCCAGTGTCACCGGGATGGTGGTGCCGTAGCCGGCCACCACGTTTCCCAGAGAATCGCCCACCAGAATACAGTCGATCTCCGCCTGCTCCGCCAGCCGCGCGAAGGCGAAGTCGTAGCAGGTTATCATGGAGATGGGTTGTTTTTCGTTTTTGAATTTCTGGAAATCATTGATGTTCTTTAACCGCTGCATCATACACCTCCCTGTAGGGCGTTCCCGTTACCGGCTCCCTCAGGCCGGGGCTTATCTCCAGCAGGTGCCTCAGAACGAAGGGCCGCCGGGTTATCTCCGGATGGGGAAGCCTTAACTCCACGGTATCCAGACTCTCGCTCCCGTAGAGGAGCATATCAAGATCGATTACGCGCGGTCCCTTCGGGACGGTGCGCACGCGGCCCATGGCGGATTCGATCATCCGCAGATGCCGCAGGAGCTCGAGCGGCGCCATGTCCGTTTCGACCATAACGACCTGGTTCAGAAAATCCGGCTGATCGGTCACGTCGACCGGCCTGGTTTCCTCAAGCGAGCTTTCGCGCACAACGGCAAGGCCGGGAATTCGCGCGAGCATCTTTTTCGCCCGTTCGATGTTCGCCCCGCGGTCGCCGAGGTTCGTCCCCAGGCCGATGAACACCACGGCCACGGTCAGAGCCTGTCGCGGTAATCCGGGCCCGACACCTCGACGATCGTGCACATCTCCTTGATGCGCGACAGTATCCTTCCGCCCGCCAGCTCTTTCAGCGTCTTGAACGGATTGTTGTTCGAGGTGAATATGGTGAACTTCTCGGCCTCGTAGCGTGCGTCCACCAGGTTGTAGAGCGTCTCGGACTCCCACGGGGAATCGCGCTGGACGCCGAAGTCGTCGACCACCAGCACGTCGACCTCCGCCAGCTCCCGCTCGATCCTGTTTGCCTCGCCGTAGGTTTCGGACTCTTCGTTGAAGGTGGCGCGCAGACGGTTGAAGAAGGTGCGCGATATCTTGATGAAGCGCCCTTCGACGGCGTGGCGCAGAATGAGCTCGGTGAGTATGATCGACGAGAGCAGGGTCTTCCCGGTGCCCGGATTGCCCCACAGGAAGAGGCCCTTCCCCACGTTCGGAAATTTTTTTACCATATCGTACGCGGTGTTCTTGGCGTCCGAGGCCAGCTTGTGGATAGAGTCGTAGGAGTCGAAGAAGCGCCAGCGATATTTTTTGTCGATGCCCGAGCGCTCGTAGATCGAGTTGATGCGGTCGATCCTCATGCGCACGGAGCGGCAGGCGCAGTCGCGGATTTCGCCGTTGTCGTAGTAAAAGTACGGAGACTCCCCGCCGCATTTGCACGAGGGCATGACGCACCTGGGACAGGGGGAGAGCGGCGCCTCCCCCATCACCTCGAATCCCGGCTCGTGAACGATGCCGGTATGCTCGCAGTACGTGCAGAAACGGCCCGCCGCCGGTTTTTTTCTCTGCCCGCTGTCCGTCGCCATTATCGCGCTCCCGGTAGGATGATCGCGCCCGCGCCGCGGCCGCACACCCCGATGCTGTCCCGTGATTGGAATCCTGTCAATCAAATATACCGCGCCCCGGGAGTATTTAACCGTGTAACGGCGCGGTCGGGGCGTATTCCGCCGGCGCCGACGGAGGAAACCGCCGATCAGAGAAGGTTGGATGCGAGCTCGGCGAGCTGGGAGCGCTCACCTTTTTCGAGCGTGACGTGGGCGTAGAGGCGCTGTCCCTTCATCTTGTCGATCAGATAGGTGAGCCCGCAGCTTCGGGAGTCGAGATAGGGCGTGTCGATCTGGTACGGGTCGCCGGTAAAGACGATCTTTGTGCCCTCTCCCGCGCGGGTGATGATGGTCTTCACCTCGTGCGGCGTGAGGTTCTGCGCCTCGTCCACTATGAAGAACACCTTCGACAGGCTGCGTCCCCGGATATAGGCCAGCGCCATGATGAGGAGCTTTTCGTTCGCGACCATCTGCGAGATGCGCCGGAAGTCCTCCGACTCCTCGTCGAACTGGTTCTTGATGACCGACAGGTTGTCGAACAGCGGCTGCATGTACGGGTCCAGTTTGCTCTGTATGTCGCCGGGCAGGTAGCCTATGTCGCGGTTCGAGAGGGGGATGATGGGTTTCGCGAGCAGGATCTGCTTGTATTCCCTGCGGCATTCGAGCGCGGCCGCGAGCGCCATGAGCGTCTTGCCGGTGCCCGCCTTCCCCGACAGCGTGACAAGGCTTGTCGCGGGATTGAGCAGCGCGTTCAGCGCGAAGGTCTGCTCGGCGTTGCGCGGCGTGATGCCGTAGGCCTTCTTTTTTTCCACGAGCCTGAGCGCCCTGTCATCCTTCATGTAGGTGGTGAGGATGCTCTTTGTTCCGTTGCGCATGATGAAGAACTCGTTTGGATGCGGCTCGACCGCCATGCCGGAGTCGTCGAGCCGGATGGAGCCCTCGCGGTAGATGGCGTCGATGAGCTCCGACGGGACCTCCTCCACCAGGTTCTTCCCCGTGTAGAGCTCGTCGAGGTCCTTGACCTTGCCGGTCTCGTAATCCTCCGCCATCAGGCCGACGCTCTTGGCCTTCATCCGGAGGTTGATGTCCTTGCTCACGAGGAACACGCGGCCGAACCCGTGCTCCCTGGCCAGGTTGTACGCGAGCGAGAGGATACGGTGGTCGGGCGTGTCCTCCCAGAATATCTCGCGGAGGTGTTCGTCCTTCCGGATGTTCGTGTTGACTACGATGGTGCCGCCCGATTCGAGCGCCACGCCCTCGTTGAGAAGGCGGTCGCCGATGAGCGAGTCGAGCTCGCGCGAAAACTCACGGGCGTTGAAATTGATGATCTCGTTGCCGCGCTTGAAGCGGTCGATTTCCTCGAGCAGGGTAATGGGAATTACGACGGAATGCTCTTCGAAGGAATAAATACAGCGGTAATCGTAGAGGACGACGTTGGTATCGAGGACGAATATCTTGTTATCGTTGTCGAACATGTATCCCGTTCGTTCCGACCGCCTGCGTACGCCCGCAATTACAGCCGGAAACATACCCCGACACTCCTCGAAAGGCAACCATAATTTATTTTTTCCTCATTTTTCAGGGCACCCGGCCGGCGGGTTTATGGTTGACCCGGGGCGGACAACGCGGCTAGACTGGAACGGCCGGACCGGCGAAGCGGGCGACCCTCCGCTGCCCTACCCCGGCCTGATGGAGGAATATCACGATGCCCGCACGCCTTATTCTGGCCCTTGCGCTCGTCCTTAACCTCCGGCCCGACACGCCGCCGGCGGACGGGCGTCCCGCCGTCATCGCCTCGTTCGCCACATCCATCGAGGACCAGGACGAGGCCGTGCGGCACAATATCCGCCTGGCCTGCGCGAAGCTGGACGGCCGCGTCATGCCGCCGAAATCAGTCTTTTCCTTTAACGATACCGTCGGAGAGGGCTCGGTGCGGAACGGCTACAGGAACGGGGCCGTGCTCTACCGCGACGAGGTGCGCTATGAGCCCGGGGGCGGGCTGTGCCAGG
>Ga0116174_10003294_pt1 | contig 13309 bp, 10 predicted proteins | sample AD_UKC087_MetaG_FD_89801 | JGI IMG/M metagenome (GOLD analysis project Ga0116174, IMG submission 89801) | Active sludge microbial communities of municipal wastewater-treating anaerobic digesters from USA - AD_UKC087_MetaG | ecosystem: Engineered > Bioreactor > Anaerobic > Digestate | place: USA...
TAATAGTCCTAACAGTGTTTGCGAGGCGATGCTCTTAGGAATGCCAGTTATTTCAACTTTTGCTGGTGGTATTCCTTCCATTATTACTGATAAGGAAGACGGAATAATGGTTCAGGATGGTGATCCTATAGCTCTTGCAGGAGCTATCTATGAACTTTATCATAACCGTGAATTTACAATAAATCTGAGTCAAAAAGCCCGAACCAAAGCAATGTTGAGGCATGACCCCGCTAGAGTTTCACAAACACTGCTGCAGATATATTGTGATGTACTGAATATATGACTTTTAACTTGTATAATTATTCAGTTGGAAGCATGATCATTTCGAATATGGGTAATCATTGGTTACAACCTGCCTGAATTGCATTGCTGGTAACTGAAATTCAACTTTGGTAATAAATGGATGAACAAAAGACTAAAAGCATATTAATAATAACTTCTGAAGCATTCCCTTATGGAATGGCAGGCACAAATCGAATTATAAGCCTTGCTAAAGGGTTTAAATTAAATGATGTAGAAGTAGAAGTACTTAGCATATTCAAATATGGTAAATCTTATAATCAAACCAATTTCCCGGTCCACGGAACGTATGAGGGAATTGCATACACTAATGTCTTAATTGCAGAAGCAAAGCATCTGACCAGACTTAAAAGAGTAATTAAGAGAAATATCAGCTCGCTCCTGATCTTAAAATATCTCATCAGAAAGGTTGACAAGAATACAAAAATTCTTTACTACTCACCATGGATATGGCCAGCTTTATTGGTTAGGTTATTCACTCGTGTGAGGAGAAATATATTTGTTAAGGAAGAAACTGAGCATCCATCCCTTAGGTTAAAGGGTAAAAGCAAAATCTATCAGACTATTTATCTGAATCATTATTATCAGATATTTGATGGTTTATTCGTAATAACCCAGAACTTGCATGATTTTTTTGTCAGGGAGCTCAGATATAGAAAACCTATTTTAATTGTGCCAATGGTTGTGGATTTGGAAAGTTACACTAATGATAATAAAACAATCCATAACGCCATTGTATTTTCAGGTGAGCTTGACATAGAGAAAGAGGGCCTTGATATACTTCTCCGTGCTTTTGCAGCCTTTGTCGGGAGACATCCTGAATATATTCTTGACCTGTATGGGAAACCTGTTAGTCATACTCAGGAGCTTAGAATTAACAATCTTATTGCCGAACTATCCCTATCTGAAAGTGTGAGATTGAATGGATTTAAAACAAGAGATGAGTTGACTGAAATACTTTCCGCTGCGCGTATTCTTGTATTCACCCGTCCACCCAGTCTACAGGCAACATATGGATTCTCAACAAAATTAGGAGAATATCTTGCTGTCGGGAAACCTGTGATTGCAACAAAAGTTGGTGAAATCGATCGTTACCTTGTAGATAGAGTGAATGCATTTCTTGCTGATCCTGAATGTTTGTCCGTTCAGGCTAAAATGGAGGAAATTGTGAATGATTATAAGTTTGCTCTTGAGGTTGGAAAAGAAGCCAGAAACTGTGCGATTATAAATTTTAACAATAAAATTGAGGCAGAAAGGATAATTAATTTTTTTAGATCTGTAGGAGCCTCTTAAGCTCTTTCATAATCTAGCGGCAGTTACCAAGGCGGCTTATCAATCAAAAGTCATTTAGTGGATAAGCTCTTAAAAGAGTTGGAAACCCACAGCTTACCAAATGTTGGATAATAAGACCATAAAATGTTAATTGACGAAAAATTTCCTAGGGTTCTGATTTATGGACAATCATTTAACCGTAGCACCGGGGGAGGGATCACCTTATCAAATCTATTTAAGGACTGGCCGGTTGATAAGATTGCTGTTATTGGTACCCGTTTTTCTTTAAGAAATTCCACGGCAGATATATGCAAGATCTATTATCAATTAGGGAAAGCTGAGAGGAAATGGCTTTTCCCTCTGAGTATCTTGCAGAAACCTCATCCCTCAGGATTGAAAGAGATTATTGAGAGACCTGACGGGAAACTGGTTGCTGCCAACATTGATGAGGATTGGGGAATCATCGGGGCTGCTCATCATACTCTCCTTCAACGATTGGGACTTTCACATTTGTTAGTAAGGACTCGTCTGTCAAGTAAACTCATTTCCTGGATCGAGTCATATAAGCCAGAGTTACTATACTTTCAGGTTTCAACTAGAGAAACTGTCTTGTTTGCTACTGAGTTAATAGATTACTTAAAAATCCCGGTCGCAATACACATGATGGATGACTGGCCTTCAACCATTAGCCTAAGTGGCTTTTTCAAAGATTTTTGGAGTCAAAGAATAGACCATGAATTTAGAGCATTACTTGAAAAGTCAAATACATTTTTAAGTATTAGTGAAGCAATGTCAACTGAGTATCTTGAAAGATATAATAAAAAGTTCATTCCTTTTCATAATCCAATTGAATTATCCGAAAGATCTCAAAATGTGATTGAAAGCAGAGAAGAAGCAGGCAAATTCAGGTTTCTTTATATGGGGCGAATTGGTAATGCGAATGCACATTCTATACTCTCATTTGCGTTAAGCTTGTCTACTACTATTCTTGAAGATAAGGAGGTTTTTTTCCATGTTTACACACCAGATTTCGACTGTGATACATCCAGGACGCTGGCTGGAATGAGAAATACCATGGTTTTTCGTCCGGTTAAGCACGAGTCTGTTTACCCCCTGTTAAGAGAGTATGATGTTTTATTATTGCCTTTGGATTTCACTGAGTCTGGTATTAAATTTGCCAAATTCTCTATTCCTACTAAGGCATCCGAATATATGATTTCGGGAACTCCTGTTTTGGTTTTTGCACCAGGGGAAACAGCAGTATCAAGGTTCTTCAACGCTAATGATTGTGGATATTGTCTTGCAGCAGATAATGATTTCGCCATTAAAAATGCTATCAAGACTCTGGTACATGATCATGCATACAGGCTCAGGATAGGAACCAATGCAATTAAAGTCGCGTCTACCTTGTTTGATGGACAGATGGTCAGGCAGAAGTTTCAGAACTTGCTGAAAATGACTTCACGTACCAGTATGCAGAAAATGAACTAGTTCCTCTGTCGAGAAGGTTTAGTCGCTATAATATTTAGATAAAATGAAAATCGAATCACTTCCACAGGATTTGCAACTAAGATTCAACATTGCCAGAGAACTTGGCCATACTATTGACAACCATACTGTAATGATGGATTTTGGTTGCGGAAGTGGCAAAAAGGTACAAGAACTAAGGAATCAAGGTTTTAATGCCTTTGGTTGCGGGACAAGGTTTAATGAAGAAAAGAATGTAGAGACAGATTTAATGCTGAAAAATGAAATAATCCGTGAAATCAAAATCGACCAGTACAGAATTCCATTTGAAGACAGTGTATTTGTTTTCATTTTTAGTGAATCAGTTTTTGAACATGTTGGCAATTACCCTGAAACAATTGCTGAGCTTTCAAGAGTGCTTAAGCCGGGAGGGCTTTGCATTCACACATTTGTGTCTCGTTACAAGCCTATCGAAGCCCACGTACTGGTCCCATTCGGTTCAGTATTTCAATCTTATTGGTGGCTGTACACCTGGATACTTTTAGGATGTAAGAATGAATGGCCTGCAAGCAACATAAATGAAAGAGTATCAAAGTATCAGGTATATCTCAAAAAAGAAACAAATTACTTAAAAAAGAAGCAACTGGAAGCAGAATTTTTGAAAAGTTTTGGAGATGTCAGGTTTTGTGAGGATCTGTTGTTAAAGTATTCTCCCGGTAAGAGGAAACATCTGTATCCGCTTTCAAAAGTTCTGCCTTTTATTCCAAAGCTCTTCAGCACATTCCAGATGCGAGTAATTGTAACAAAAAAGCCTATCAAACACTAAGTAAAACATAAAATGGTTTCTAACCGATAAATCTTTCATTAATTATCCCTGACACAATATGAGGTTCATATTGACTATTGATACTGAGGCAGACAATCAATGGAATCACGGCGGGATTCTGGACACAAAAAATATCAAATTTTTGCCCAGATTTCAAAGTTTGTGTAATAGGTTTAATATAAAGCCAACTTATCTGGTTACTTCAGAGGTATGTGCCGATCCGCTTGCACAGGATCTTTTAACTCATTTTGTAAGCCGAAATGAAGCAGAAGTCGGGGCACATCTTCATGTCTGGAGCACTCCTCCTTTCAAATCCGATGAGGGCTATAAGCTGAATGACAGCCATCATCCATTTGCTAATGAGTTATCAAAAGAGCTTATATCAGAAAAAATCAGAAATCTTACTGATCAGATTGAAGCATCATTCCAAAAAAGACCAACATCATTCAGGTCTGGAAGATACGGATTCAATGACGAGATTGCGGAGGTTCTAGTTGATAACGGTTATATTGTTGACTCTTCTATTACTCCATATATTGACTGGTCAAATCATATAGGATTACCAAATGGATCGGGAGGACCAAATTTTCTGAGATATACTCCTAAACCCTTCAATTTTACATTTGATAATGGCCACCTTTTAGAAATCCCGATTACCATTCTGCCAACGAAATTTCCACTGAATACAAGTGATTTGATTGCAAGGTACTATTTCCGACATGTTAAAGGTAACATTGCAATGAGAATTTTGAAGAAGTTTTACTTTCAGCGTCAACCACTATGGCTTAGACCAAATTTATGGATGTCACAAAATTTGTTTAATGACTTGGTAAATGAAGCCAGGAAAAAGGGGCTGCCATTTTTGGTAATGATGTTCCATTCAAGTGAGCTAATGCCTGGCGGTTCGATTTACTGGAAGGATAGTGACGAAATTGAGAAGCTGTTTTATTCTCTGGAGCATTTCTTTTTATTATTAGAATCACAGAAAATCTCTTCAGTTACACTAACACAAGCAGCAAAAGAATCAGAATATGAGAATATGCTTCTGGGGTGATATAGCCAGCGCAATTAATGGTAATACAAAGGGAGGGGGGCAATTACAGATTGCCCTCATTGCTAAATTACTTGCACAAAGTGGTCATGACGTTGTCATCCTTGATCATGAAACAGACAGTGATTATAACACCAGTGAGGGTATCAGGATTGTTAAAATTAAAGGCTGGGATGATGGCTTCAAAATGATCCGAACTTTCACTCATAGGTTGCCTCAGTTGTACAGAAGTCTTATTGATGCAAAGGCTGATATATACTATTGCCGAATACGTGATTTTAGGCATATTCTCGCTTTCTGGGCTTCCCGCAAATGCGGTGGGAAATTTGTTTTGGGTATAGCTTCGGATTTGGATGTTGCTGATTTTAATACCCGATGGAAATATACCTATACTGTTCATTTACATTCTATGTGGGACCTTGTAAATGGTATCTTGAGTGAGGTTGTATATCCCTTCCTGCTGAAAAAGGCTGATATGGTCCTTGTTCAACATGAGGGTCAGAGAATTAGTCTGGAAGGTAAAGGTCTGGCAAGCACCATACAGTATAACTTACTGAATTGTGAGAATCTGCCGGATGGAAGTGATGAGAGTCATAATGAATTTGTTTACATAGGCAGTCTTGACAAAAGAAAGGGATTTAGGGAACTTGTTTCTCTGATCAAAATGGCTCCTCTTTACAAGTATAAAATAGTTGGACAGCCACGAGATAAAACAGCTGCTTTATTATTTCAGGAATTAAAAACTTTTGATAATGTTGAGCTTTTGGGTCGCTTGTCTCACTCTGAAACACTTCTTGTGTTATCAGGTGCCAGAGCACTGATTTCAACCTCAAGATGGGAAGGGTTTCCGAATATCTTTCTTGAAGCTTGGGCGTTGGGTATTCCAGTGTTATCCATGTACGTTGATCCCGGCGGGATTGTTGAGATGAATAAACTGGGTTTTGTGGCCAAAGGTGATTATAAGAAAATGCTGACCGCAATGTCAGAAACGTCATATTCGGAGGAGTTTAAGGTGATATCTGTCAACTACGTTAAAAGTCACCATGCGATTAATAGTGAAAGAATTAGCGGATTGGATTGTTTATTTAGAAACATACTTGGAAATGACTGACGAACTGGCTCAAGATGACAAATGAACCTTAAAATCAGAGAACTACCTGAAATAGTGCCAAAATAAATAAAAAGGTCTTTATGCTTATATAGCAGATAAACAATGAGTTGTGTCAGTCTGGACGAGATAAGTTATTTGGGCATCTGGAGTAGCAAAATATTCTCAAGATGCTGCGTTTATATTATATGCAAACTTATAAGGTAAAGACTAAAGACCTCTCCATTGAGACATTACGAGGGATTGCCGTTATTATGATGGTTGCCGGACACGTGGTTGGTGCTAGCAAGGGAACGGGCTTGCAAGTTGAGGATGATTCAGGATGGAGGTATTTTTATAATTCTTTTGAATATTTGAGAATGCCCCTATTCACAGTAGTTTCTGGGTTCGTTTATTCTTTAAGACCTGTTGAACCTGGCAGACTATTAGAATTCTTGAAAGGTAAATCAAGAAGAATTCTTTTTCCACTGATTTCGGTTGGGACACTTCATTTTCTGGTTCAACACATCATACCTGGAACAAACGCCAAATATGAGATTGCAGAAATCTGGAAAATTTACCTGTTCAAATATGAACATTTTTGGTTCCTTCAATCAATCTTTTTGATTTTTGTTTTCATCTCGTTAATAGACAACTATCAATTGATATCCACCGGAAAAAAATGGTTTGTTGTTTTCCTTGCTTGTGTGCTTTTCCGTTGTGCTATGTCTTTTCTCAACGGTAATTTTTTCTCCTTTAAAGGATTTTTGAACCTTTTGCCGTTTTTTGTGCTTGGATGTGGTCTTGAGAGATATCAGGATCTTTTCAAAAATAAAATGGTGATTTTCGGACTTCTAATCATTTTTATCCTGGCTGTCTCTGTTCATCAGATAAATTTACTAAACGGGAAGAGCTTTAGCGGATTGGATTATACAATCGTGAGCTTTTTTGTGGCCTGCCCGGGGATAGTCCTTTTATTTCATATCAGAAAGGATGTGCCTTTCTTATCAAAATTGGGCTATTTCGCATATGGCATATATTTATTTCATGTTTTCGGGACAGCTGGATCGCGTATAGTACTTATGCAAATGAATGTAACGAATACAGGTTTTTTGTTCTGGGTTGGTCTGCTGGCGGGTTTGGGTCTGCCTATTGTAATAGAATATTTTATTGAAAAGAACCAGTTGCTTCGCACAGCTTTTTTGGGATTGAGAAAGAAGACTAATTGGTAATAAACGGGTAAATCGTGCTGTGGATCTCAGGCAAATGGATTCAATAAGTTGTCGAGGGGCAGAGTTTATAATAACCTCGTGAATACAAGCTGGTATGGTGAAAAACCTTAAGAAAGAGCTATACAGTTATTTATGGAAAGGAGCATTTTACACAGCCTTGCTACTCCTATCCCTTCTGGTGGTACTGTTCGTAGCTGGCTATTTTGATTCCAGAACTCCGGTATCATACCTGCCTGATATTAAAATCGAAAATGCCGACCGAAAACTTGTCGATAATGATTCCTGTACCCTCGAAGGCTCGGATTTCAAGCTGATTGTGACTACCCGGGGTAATGTTACAATACGATCGCTATCTGGAAGTACACTTTTATCAAGTTTACGCTATTATAGTTTCCAGAATGATACTATTGAAAAGGTAGGGCTTGATAATATTGAAGTAAAATTCACCAACGATAGTACTATATTATTAAGTGGTCAGGGACCGTCAGGAACTATGGTTAAAATCTGTTTTGCTGTTCCCCGGAAATCGAACAAGTTGGACATCATAACTACAACAGATTATTTCCGGACCACAAAAGTAGATAGAGAGGCATTGGTATTAGTATCCGAATTACCCGTTAAGGAGGTTTATAAAAAGAACAGGAGAGCAGACCAAAATGCTTTCGCTTCCGAATATTGGTTGGATAATCAGGGTGTTTTGTTTGGAAACGATGGAAACTCAATTTTGATTTATAATGTGCCAAACGTCTCTTCACTTCAGTTGAATACTGAGCACAAGACTCTTTTCATTAATTTGGATTATAAGAGGGATCATCCTCATATCTATATCCCATATCAGAAAAATGGTGAAGGGTATTGGGAAGACCGGTCTGCATCGTTATATCCTTCTGGTTCAACTAGGGTAAACCAAGTAACTATATTCATAGACAGTATGTTAAATGCTGTGCCTAGGATAATGGCAGTTCCCAATGGGTACTTGGCAGGATACGTATTTACAGAACATGCCGATGGCGGTAATCTCAGAACCCAAAGAGCTGTTTATTTTGGCTCTGACAAAGTACATAGAGCAGAAGACGCAATAGGTGGATTTGTCAAGAATAGAATTCCAGTTACTAAAAGTATATTTTATTCAAATCCAGGTAAAGAATCATATTGCTCGGTGATTGATGACGCAGACACTGCACAGTATGTGGAGTTTCTGGATCAGCTTTACGAAACCGGAGACTATGAGCTTTGTTTGCATACCCCAGAAGGTATTACTTCCAGTCGCCAAAGGTTAAATGACGCAATATCGTTTATGAAGGATAGATATGATGCTATCACATGGATCGATCATGGAATGGAAACTGGAGAAAGCAATCGTGAATGCTTCCTTGCAGATGGTCTGGATCCGAATTCAGGATTGTATTCCGCTGATTTGTGGGAAGAGTATAATACTCATTTTTTTTGGAATGTTGGAGTAGAGAAGTTAAGAGAGGCTTCATATGTTTCAATCAAAGAAAGTATGAAGCAATTTAAGTTCCTGAAAGTGTTTGGTCTGTTGTGGCAGAGATACTTTTCTCCTGAAGAATTGCATAAAGTAAACTTTTTTAGTGGATGCTGGAAAATGCTAACCAGCAAGCCAGTTAAGAGCGAATTAAACTCTTTTGTCGAGTTAAAAGGTGGAAGCTATCCGACCCCCCTTTTCTATAGGCATCCGACCAGAACAGGAGATTTTATTTCTTGGGCTACGGACTTTACTTATGATATCCGATTGTCATGGACCAGAAAGGCCGATCAATGGTATTTGCATGAAATCGGGAATCTTGACAGGTTAGTAAGCCAAAGGGGAATTTTTATTAATCATGGCTATTATATCAGGAATATTCCATATACTGATATGTCACTTGAGGCCAATAATTGCATTGCTATTAATCCATATTTTGAAAAGATGTTAAAATATATGGCTTTACAAAGAGATAATGGCGATTTGTATATAAGCACTATCAGAGATCTTCTTCAGTATTGGATTCTTTGCGAAAAAATTTCGTTTGAATATTCTCATGACGGGACGATTACTCTTTCAAACAACAATGAAGTACCTGTGAAACGATTATCTCTGGTTGTATCCAAAAGTGATATAATATTGACTCAAAAAGAACATCAAAGCAAGATGGTCTCTGACGAGACCATAGTGTGGTTTGATATTGAAGCTAAAGAAAAGGTTCAGATGCGACTCATCCCTATATCCCAAGAGCCACTTGGTCATGAATAGGCTCGTCTCTGATAGTGAAGAACGCATAAATATGCCTGATACAATGTCTAATACACTTGGAACTGACAATATGACTTCATTGGTATTGGCTAAGTAAAACAATGATATGGTCTTAAAAACCCGAATCGGCAAATACTGGAATAATTTGAGAGGTTGGAGAACTTCGAGGAAGATACTTGTGATCGAATCAGACGATTGGGGAAGCATTAGAATGCCTTCCAAAGAGATCTATAATAGATGCCTTAAAGCCGGATACCAGCTGGATAAAACAATATATGAAAGATATGACTCATTGTTAAGCACAGAAGATCTTGAGTTACTTTTCGGACTTCTAAAACAGTTTAAGGACAGGGAAGGAAACAATCCAATCATTACTGCCAACACTGTTGTGGCCAATCCTGATTTCGAAAAAATTCGGAGGGATAATTATCAATCATATAGTTTTGAGTTAATTACCGATACTTTTAGAAGATATCCGAGGCATGAAAGTAATTTTGGTTTGTGGCAGAAAGCTATGAACGAGAAATTGTTCTTTCCTCAATTTCATGCCAGGGAGCACCTGAACGTTGATTTATTTATGGATGCGTTGAGGAAAAAAGATCCGGATATACTTTTTGCTTTTGACTTGAATATCCCTGGTCTCCCTCCAAAAGCTGTTGATTTTGGCGGAAACAGATATATTGAGTCAACATATTTCAAGACGGAGGAAGAAAAGGCTCAAAAATTAAGAAACACACTTGATGGATTGGATCTTTTTGAAAGAATATTTGGGTACGCATCTGAAACAATTACACCCACAAACTACATATGGAGTCCAGATTTTAATAAGCCAGTAGCAGGCAGAGGAGTAAAAGCATTTCAGGGTCAGAAGAGAATTTATGAGCCGATAGATGGAGACGGTTACAGAACTCATTTTCCTTTTCTTGGACAAAAAAATACTAGTGGTCAGATTCATCTGGTTCGAAATGCCATCTTTGAACCAGCTTCTATGGAAAAAATGAGGTACAATGACCCTGTTGACGATTGCCTCAATGATATCTCAATCGCTTTTAAAATGGGGAAGCCTGCAATTATATGCAGTCATAGAGTAAATTATGTGGGATTTATTGATGAACATAACAGGGACAGGTCTCTTAAAATGCTTGAAAGACTGCTAAGAAAAATATTGTTAAAGTGGCCTGACGTTGAATTTATGACATCAAATAATCTTGCAAATATTATTTTGAGTGAGCACCATTTGCACGGTGGATATTTTTGGCGTAATGCATCTATATAGCTTAAAATGAGACTTATATTTATTTCCAGGGAACAATATCCCCATGGAGGAGCAGCCTCCAACAGACATATGGCCTTTGCCAAGGGACTTCTGGAATTAGGCCATCAGGTAGTGTTTGTTTTACTTGAGAAGCAAAGCTCAGATATAGTTGATTTTGTTTATCAGAATATTCATTTCAAAAGTGCGGTTACACAAGAATTTAACAACAAAAAGATTCCGCTATCAAGCAAGCTATTTTCTTATTTCAGGTTAATCCGGAATGCCAGACAAATCATAATGACATTATCGGAGAGAGAGAAGTTTGATGCTATAGTAATTTTATCCAGATGGAATAAGGACATTATTCCATTTCTTTGGATATCAAGATCATTGAAGCTGAAAGCAGTTCATGAGAGAACGGAATATCCTTTCATACATTGCAAGAAGACCGTTATTGGCAGGTTGAGTTTAGCAATAAATCTGAATTTGCTGATCCCCAGGTTTGATGGGTTATTTGTGATTAACCATGTTTTGGAAGAATATTTCCGAAAATATGCTGGTGCAAACCAGCCTATAGAAATAATTAACATGATTGTTGATCCATCTCGTTTTAAACAATCAGCTCAGAAAAGGATTTTGAATTATTCATATATTACCTATTGTGGTACCCTGAATGATAAGAAGGATGGTGTAGATATTCTACTTAAAGCATATATACAGGTTTTAAGCAGGGGAGAGATTCCTGGTTCTTTGAAATTAGTGCTCATCGGCGAATATGAAGAGAATAGTTTTCGTGAATCGCTCATGCAACTTATCGAAAATTCCGGTTACTCTGACAATATAGTCTTCACTGGTAAAGTTAACAGGGATGATATGCCTGGATACCTATGTCATGCAGAAGCTCTGCTACTCGCCAGGCCTAATAGCAAACAAGCAGAGGGAGGCTTCCCGACCAAACTTGGCGAATACCTGGCAACGGGAAAGCCAGTTATATTAACAAATACTGGGGAGGTGGGTTATTTTCTGAAGGATGGTATAAATGCATTTATTGCGGAACCGGGGAGTATAGAAAGCTTCGCGTCAAAAATTGGATTAGTCTTTTCAAATTATGAGATGGCCCTTGAAGTAGGCAGAAAGGGAGAATTATTGGTGCAAAAGGAATTCAATTATTTCCATGAGGCTTTAAAACTAGAAAAATTCATAGAAGAACTATAATGCAACAACAATTATCAATTAACATTTGTGGTGATTTTTACATTGATCCAAGTTTACATGAAGAGCCCTATTTCGATAATAGCATCATTTCATTATTTAATGATGCTGATTTGAACATAATAAATCTGGAAAGTCCAGTAACTGAAAATACTTCCACTGGCATCACTAAGTCTGGTCCTCATCTTCATCAAACAGAGGGGAGTCTAGCCCAGTTGAAAAACCTTAATACCGGATTGGTTACATTGGCTAATAATCATATAATGGATTATGGACCAGATGGTTTGCAAAGCACTCTAATAGCCTGTAAAAGAAATTCTATCAGAACCGTGGGCGCTGGCTTGTCTATAGAAGAGGCCAGGGAGCCTTTTACAATGGAAACCCAAGGGAAAAAGCTAGCTGTGCTCAACTTCACCGAGCACGAATACTCGGTTGCATCGTCTCTTAAGCCTGGTGCCAATCCATTTGACATCGTAGAGTGTTCCCGCCAAATAATTGCGGCAAAACAAAATCATGAGTTTGTAATAGTTATAATACATGGTGGGCATGAACACTATAGTCTGCCAAGCCCCCGAATGGTTGCACAATACAGGTTTCTAGCGGAAATGGGTGCTTCTGTCATAGTTGGTCATCATACACATTGTATGAGCGGATTTGAGATATATAATCATGTCCCAATCTTCTATAGTTTGGGTAATTTCTTCTTCACAAGGGAATTTGAGTCTGACTCAGCAAATCTGGGGTTAGTCTTAAATTTGAAATTAACCGAATCAGGTAATATAACCTGGGATCTTGTACCTATAAGGAAGCAGAATGCAAGACACTTACTTTCAAGATTAACAGGAGATGAGAGCGAAATAGTATTGGGAAAATTAAAGAATTATAATAGCATCATAACTGACCAATCCCTACTTATAAAGAACTGGAATACTTTTATTGATCAGAATATTAACGAAACGTTATTCGTTTTTAGTCCGATAAATATGATAAGGAATAAAAAAATTAAAAGAGCCTTGAAAAAAATCGGAATTGGCAGGCTATTCATAAATAAATCACATTATAACAAAATGTTCAGCTATATGAATTGCGAATCTCTTTTAGACGTTTCATTAAGCTCAATCCAAAAATTCTTAAAAATCGAGAAATGAGAATAGCAATACATCACAGGTCAGGGACCTTTTCAGACGAATGGCTGAGATTCTGTAAGCTAAATGATATTGACGTGAAGATTGTCAATTGCTATGATTCTGATATAGTTGATCAGCTTTCAGACTGCGATGGACTGATGTGGCATTGGTCTCAGACTGATCTAAGAGCAGTTCTGTTTGCCAAACAGCTTGTTTTTTCATTGGA
>Ga0116174_10003301_pt1 | contig 13302 bp, 7 predicted proteins | sample AD_UKC087_MetaG_FD_89801 | JGI IMG/M metagenome (GOLD analysis project Ga0116174, IMG submission 89801) | Active sludge microbial communities of municipal wastewater-treating anaerobic digesters from USA - AD_UKC087_MetaG | ecosystem: Engineered > Bioreactor > Anaerobic > Digestate | place: USA...
CCCGGCGTTCCGATACCTCGTGAGCGCTTTGGAGTCGCGTAGCGGTATCCCTGCGGCGCGCCGGGCTTAGAAGTTTCCCTCGGCAATGTCCTTGAGCATCGCCTTGTCCAGTTCGGCCTCTGCCAAGAGTTTCTTCAATCGAGCGTTCTCGAGTTCCAGTTCCTTCAACCGCTTCGCCTCTTCGCATTTCATGCCACCGTACTGATTGCGCCAGCGATGGTACGTGGCCTCGCTTATTTCGAGTGCCTGACATACGTGTTCCAATAATTTCCCGGCGTTCAAAAGCCGATCTGCTTCCTGAAGTTTCCTCACGATCTGCTCCGGATTGTGACGTTTCCTTTTCGACATCTTCGAGTCTCCTTGGCCCAATGGCCACTTGGAAACTCTCATTATACATGGACCAGTTTACAGGGGGTACACCACAACTACACGGCAAGTGTCGTGAATCTCTTTTTTTCCCAGATAAGCAGCAGAGGCCCCATGTCCATAAGAAACACACAAATAAAAAAAATGCATTTTTCTGTCACCTGTCCTCTCTATGAGATAGATTTTTAACTGACGGGCAAATTCTGAGGAAATTTGTTATCATAACTGCAGTTTTCAAGCCCTACCCCGGACTTTCTGCGCCGTCAGTCGGGAGGGATGCCCTTCGCTTTGCATCTTTTACAGAGCGACTTTCTATTATGAGCAGGTGCGAGACTCGTAATGTCTGATTTTTTTTATGCAGTTTGTAACAAGTGTTCCCGGAGCGGAACCTTCATCAAAAAATACATAGGGGCGCATCCGCTGGTTTTTATAATAGGCATTGGTTTCTTGCTCCGTATTTACCGGCTGCCTTATCAATCGCTGTGGTTTGATGAATGGCTCCCTCATACAGCCATGTCCGCAGGCCAATTATCACGCTACTTAAGTACTTTTAAAATTGTAATTCCCGAACACACCAGTACACCAGCCTTTTATGTGGCACTGTATTTGTGGTCGAAGATCGTTGGCTTGGATCCTCTGCTGTTGCGAATCTTCCCAGTTTTGATCGGATGCGCCTCCATTGCACTGATTTATTTTTGGGGATCTGTTCTATTTTCACGTCGCACCGGTATTACGGCTGCTTTTTTTCTTGCTTTATCCCCTACACAGATTTGGTACTCACAGGAGCTCAGACCCTACGGGCTCATGCTTTTTCTTGCGCTCTGTTCTGTCTTCACGCTTGAGTATGCATTAGCATCTGCCCGAAAAAATACCCGCTGGTGGGTGCTTTATTACAGCGCAACTACTTTATTTATCTTTAATCACCTCTTTTCTATTCTTATTCTGATTCCACAGGGGATTTATATTTATCTGCGCCGGGACTTCAGATCATTTTTTTTCTGGACACTCCCCTATGTGTTGATTGCTGCCCTTCTCGTTTTTTCTGCTTTGAATGTTTCGCATGTTTCTGTTGATCACACAAGCCCGGCTCCCTGCCCTCAATTAACTGAAACGCTGGCATTAATACTTGGAAAGGATGTCATAAGCAGCCACTCTGACATGCTGCCGGTCTGGTTGGCTAATCCTGCTGCCATTCTTCCAACGCGACTTCAGGTTTTACTGAAATTACGCCCACTCATGGATGTGTTGTTTTTTCTGTTTCTTATCGCCGGCCTTCTGTTGCTTCCCGCCCGCTATTTCGTTTTAAAGAAAAAGACGTGCCAGACATGTAAGACACAATCCGGCTCAAAGGAGGATAAGCCTGCCCCAGAAACCCTGCCGCAATCAGGCAGGTCCGAACAGATCTTTTCAAAAATCGCTCTGCTTCTCATGCTCGTTTTTTTCCCGACCACTATATTGGCTTTCATTCAGGGCGTTACAAGACTTCCCTTCACGGGGCCGGGTTATGATGCATATAACGTGGTCGGGATCTACATTGCTGTCGCCTTCGTGATCAGCACTTTTGAAAAAAAACGCCTGTACAATATTTTCCTGCTTCTGATCGCTCTTTTATGCGGTTATCAATGCCTTATCTTTCTCCCTTACCGAACCCGTCCTGACTGGAAAGCAGCCGCAGCACATATTCGTCAAAATTGCAGGTCTGGAGATCTGATTCTGGATGAATGGAGCATTGGTCCCCTGTCCCGCACACATACTTATTTAAACGATCTTCCGGTTCAACACGCGCAAGCCACCTCCTTCGGCGATGTCTGTTCACAAGCGGTTTCTTTTCTGAAACATCAAGAAAAAAATGAAAAGAATCAATCTTCTGTCTGGATACTGACGGAACCGCTTTTTTTGTCTTATTTCATTCACTCCCGTTATTCTCCTTTACAGACACTTGAAAATGCCCTGGAAGAATGCGGATTGGAAGTTGCATGTATTTCTTTCCCTGGCGGGTCCGATATCAGTGTTCTGAAAGCCACAAGAAGCGACTCGCAAGAGCCGCATTTTACCAGTCCTTATATTCATGCCCTTTATACAGAAGATTACGAACAGGTTTTCTCTGACTTTGAAATTTCTGTGCAAACGGAGCAAGAAAAAGAATTTCTCATTGCAGGCCTGCAAAAGTCTCAGACTTTTTGGCCGATTGTTTATACACAGGCAAATATTCAGCTTGGCTTTTCCTTTTTGCGCAATAAAGAATACCGTCTGGCAGGTGCCTTTGCCCGGTACCTCCTTCGTTCCCATCCTTATTACGGTCTGGGCTACTACTGTATGGGCACCCTGCTGGCGCTGGCTGGAGAAAAAGAGCGGGCTCAGGCTTATTTTACACAGGCTTTTTCTTTGTATCCCGTAGTGGAGTCTTATTCAGGAAGCTTTTCCAGAGAACTATGTCAGCCCGGAAATACACTTCCCGGAAAAAGTGCATCAGATCGCCTGTCCGCTTTCCCTTACCAATTTTTTGTTGATCTGGAGCGGTATATCAACGAAACGGCTATTCCTTCTGGGGATGGCTCGGGAAACAGAATGCTTCCGGAATCGGAAAGAGGAAAACTGGCTGCGGAACTATCTGAAGGCAAGGTGATTATAGAAGCACTCTTCTCTGCGCAGGACAGTTTGGCTACAACGGAGGGGTGGCTGCCTATTACCAAAAGACTTCCAGCCTTTTGGGCAGAAGCGCTCTGTCTCTTCACAGGTGATGCTGAAAACACGGCAAATAAATACAGAGCCTTAATTGCCCGCTATCCTTTTGAGCGTATATTTTATGATCGCTATGATTTTTATCTGAAGCAGTATACGAACGGAAGTGAGTATGCGAAAAAGTGGCTTGATCTCGTGTCTGTAAATCCTGATTTGGCTGCCTATGCCATCAAAAAACTTGAGGAGACCGGACAGTTCCGGCTTCAGCACGATCAGGAAGAAGATGCGCTGGCTGCCTTTGAAAGGGCTTTATCGCTGGGTTCAGATTCTATCAGTACAGCTGCAAAAGCAGGAGATCTCCATGCACGCAGCTACCGTTGGCAAGAAGCACTGAACGCTTATGCCATTGTGCTTAAAAAAGACCCTTACTATGAAAATGTACTGGATAAGGCAGATGAGATTCTGAACCGTTTAAATGATGAAAGCGTCACACAGGCGTATTGGAAGGATATTCAGGCGTCCAACAGCACGCAATGGGAAGTGGTACGCCGCTATTGCGCCGTCCTGGAAAACGAAAAACGCTATGACGAAGCCACTGCTATCTATCTAAGCATCAGGGACAGCGCTGAACATGGCTGCGATGCCCTTTTGGCAGGTGCCCGCTGCCTGCGCCTTGCCAGCAACGCACAACAAGCATTTCACATATTGAACATGCAGGATCCGAAGCGTTGTCATCCCCCTAAACTCCTCAGCTATGAGTATATTCTTTCAGGTCAACAATTGACGGAAGAGCAGTTGTTTACTGAAGCCATACAATCCTTTCTCAAGGCCACAGAAGTGGGCGGCTTTGACGAATTGGCGTATTTTGGTCTGGGCAGTATTGCTCTGCAGCGTGGAGATACGGAAAGCGCCTTGGATTATTTCAAGAAATCAGTAGATGCCGATCCGGAGAATACCTGGCATCGTCAGTGTCTGGCTGTTGAACAGCAAAAGGCAGGCCGATATCAGGAAGCGCTGGAAAACTTAAAGATCCTTCTGGAGAAATCACCTGACAACGAGGGATTGCGGCAAAATGTTTTATCTCTGGTACAGGAACATCGCGATATGCTTCGGGAAGATACAGTGCAGGATCTTTTTACTTCCTTCCCGGACTGGTTTTCCCTGCCGCCAGCTGACAACTGATTGTCTGTGAACGTCTTCGGGTAGCAGCAACGGGCTGTGATTGGTTATACTAATCGCCGAGGTACGCAGGCATTCGGGGCGGCGGCTTATTTATGAAAACAACCCATCAGCCATGGAGTGCAGTATGACTCAGGAACATCATCCCGGACAGGTTATTAAATCTTTGCGGGAAAGCCAGCAATTGACAGTTGAGGCCCTTGCCGAGCGTTCTCAGCTGGAAGCTGAATTTCTTACACATATTGAAGAGGGATACCTGCTCCCCTCTCTTGCACCGCTCATGAAAATTGCCAGGGCTCTCGGCGTGCGTCTCGGCACTTTTCTTGACGGGGAATCCATCCCCGGTCCCGTGATTGTTCGTCAGGGAAACGCCGCCGATGTTCTCCGCTTCACAGGATCCGGCGCGCAGAAAACAGGCACGCTCGATTTTTATTCTTTAGGCGCTTCCAAACACGACCGGAACATGGAACCTTTCCTCATTGATGTGGCCCCCTCGGAGAACACAGCCCCCGTTCTTTCTTCCCATGAAGGTGAAGAGTTTCTGTTCGTTCTGAGCGGAGCGGTGCAGGTGACCCTGGGACGGGAAACGCACATACTGCAACAGGGCGACAGCATCTACTATGATTCCATTGTGCCTCATGAAGTCCGGGCGGCAGACACTGCATGCGCCCGGATTCTCGCTGTTGTCTATGCGCCCTTCTGATTGAAAACAACTGAATACGAATTCCCTCTGGAGCGTTGTATGATCGTCATAGATAAAACGATAGGTGCTGTGTTTCGTGAACAGGCAGCCCAGCACGGCACTCAGGACTTTATGATTTATCCCGACAGGGGTCTGCGCTTCTCCTGGAATGAATTTGAACAGCGAAGCGAAGCGCTTGCCAAAGGACTGCTGCAGCTTGGGCTCCGCCGTGGAGATCATCTGGGCGTTTGGGCGCGCAATGTACCCGACTGGCTCACGCTTTTCTTTGCCACTGCCCAGATAGGTGTTGTGCTGATTACAGTCAACACGTCCTACAAAAGCCATGAACTTGCCTATGTGCTGAAGCAGTCGGATATGAAAGCATTGGCGATTGTGGACGGGTTCCGTGATGTCAGCTATGTAGATACCGTTTACGCTCTTATTCCAGAACTGCGCCAGTGTCCCCGTGGCATGCTTGTCAATAGCGAGTTCCCGCATTTGAAACATGTCCTTTTCATGGGTCAGGAAAAACATCGCGGTATGTACAGCATGCCTGAGCTGTTCCAGATGGGTGATCAATGTTCCGACGCATTTCTACGGGACGTCCGTGACTCACTGGACTGTGACGATGTAGTCAACATTCAGTACACTTCGGGCACCACCGGATTCCCTAAAGGGGTCATGCTGACACACCGGAATATTCTCAACAACGGCTTTCATATAGGGGAGCGCCAGCAATTCACCGACGCCGACCGGGTCTGTCTGCCTGTGCCCTTATTTCACTGCTTCGGTATCGTGCTGGGCGTCATGGCAACCCTTACCCACGGAGGCACGCTGGTCATGGTGGAAACCTTTGATCCTCTCGTCACTCTGGCAGCGGTACAGAAGGAAAAATGCACGGCTCTTTACGGCGTGCCGACCATGTTCAATGCGGAACTGAATCATCCCATGTTTTCCATGTTTGACCTCAGTTCGCTGCGCACCGGAATCATGGCGGGCTCTCCCTGCCCGATCGAAATCATGAAACGTGTCATTAAAGATATGCACTGCGATCAGATCACGATTGCCTACGGTCTGACTGAAGCATCACCGGTAATTACCCAGACAAGCACAGAGGATTCCATAGAGCGCCGTGTCAGTACTGTAGGCAGACAGCTGCCGGGTATGGAAGTGAAAATCGTTGATCCTGAAACAGGCGAAACACTCGGGACCAATCAGGAAGGCGAACTCTGCTGCCGGGGCTACAATGTGATGAAAGGCTATTACAATATGCCGGAAGCCACTGCAACAGTCATAGACGCAGAAGGCTGGCTGCACAGCGGGGACCTCGCCACGGTCGATGAACACGGGTATTACCGGATTACCGGGAGAAGCAAAGACATCATCATCCGGGGCGGCGAGAACATTTCTCCCCGGGAAATTGAAGAGTTTCTGCATACCATGCCCGGCATTCTGGATGTTCAGGTTGCAGGTGTCCCCGATGAGCGATATGGAGAGGTGGTTGCCGCTTTCATCATCCGGAAAGACGGCTCTGACATCACAGAAGCCGACGTGCGAGACTTTTCACGCACCCGAATTGCCCGGTATAAAGTGCCCAAATATGTCTTCTTTATTCAGGAATTTCCGCTGACTGCCAACGGGAAAATCCAGAAATACAAGCTGCGCGAACTGGCGTGCCGTGAACTGGGTCTCGATGTGGCAGGCACCATTACGGCGGAAGGGTAGCCTTCTCATCCTGCCGGTTCCTTACTTTTGATTCAGCACCAAAATGTTTGCTATACTCTCCGTGCTGTGGGCGATTAGCTCAGTTGGTTAGAGTGCCACGTTGACATCGTGGAGGTCGCAGGTTCGATTCCCGCATCGCCCACCATCCCCTCCTATTTTTCCTTTCCATTTCTCTGTTCCGCTTTATTCCAGATAAAGTGCAAACGTATCCGCTGCCACATGCAGGCTGAGTTCTGTGCCGCTTTCCTCAAGGGATTCATGCAGCCGGGTTCCGTCCTGTTTCTCAGTTGTTATTTGGCCGGGCTTTGCCGCAGCAAAGGGCAATGCCTCCAGATTCAGAGAAATGTCAAAAGCAGGGCTGTCAGGAAGAGGCAGAAGAATAAGGCGCGCCCCCTCCCGGGTCAGACGGAAAGCGCCGTCGGTCACAGCCTCCTCAAAGGAAACCGCCTTTCCCTCTCTGTTCATGCGAAGGTAATAATGGTCTGTTTCGAGCACCTGTTTTGCATAGGAAATCCGGGGCAGTTTCCCTTCTTCTCCTTCAAAAACAAGCGTTCCTGCAGCAATAAAGCGGCGTTCATGATGCGCCTGCTCCATCAGGCACTGCCCTTTCCCGGGCTGAAACACACCTACCCTTATTTCAAAGTGATCGCCTGTCTGGCATTCAGGAGGCAGCTGTGCCTGTGCAGCAGTGGAAAAAGCTTTCGCCTCCGATGCGGCCTCTGCAGGGAAAGGATGATCCGCCTGAAATGCTATATTGTCTTTACTGTCGATAAAATGAACAAAAATCCGCATCGCCGGATCCAAAGGCGCCCGGAGATCCCAGTTTAAAGATAATTGGATTGTGCGGCCGCCGACAGACGTTATATCCGCTGCAAGCAGCTGCAGAGGCAGGCAGGCTTCAGGAGCTCTCCGGGCATTTAAATACAGCCTTTCCGGAGCACGGCTCCACTCAACCAGCGTCTCCTGCTTCTTTTCTATGGCGCAGGCAGCGTCGCCCGCTTCAGCATAAAAACCGAAAGGCGGCAGAACATGTCCTTTTATGTCCCAATCTTTCTCGCCCCGGTTAACCCAGATCTGTGCACCATTGGCGTACCGGATATGCTGCCGGTGAATGTCATCGTCTTCAAAATGATGGTATTCCATGGGGTTCAGGGCAATACGCGTTATGAAATCATTGGAAAGCCAGTATTTTCGGACTCCGTCCCGGCTGAATGCTGCCGGTGTCATGGCAGGATGACCTGTCAGCATTTCGGTTGAAATATAATCATCGCTGAAAATGCCATGCAGATCCTGACGCCACCCGGCAGAATACCGGGGGTTATATCCTGCCCCCTGATAAACGAAGCGGTCATGATACGCCATATCGCTCCAGGGAATCCGCTCAGCATCGCTGCACCGTATGCGCCAGGTGCTTCCCCAGTCCCGTCCCGGCGGCGGGTCCGCATCCACCCGTAAATGGTTCGCCTGCGCACCGTCGACATACCCCACCAGCTGGTCATGGCCGCTCTCGGAAATCATGGGCGCCTTGCCGCCCAATGCATCCTGAATCCAATAGAAGGCGCTTTGCCATTCCTTCCGGCAGCACATACGGTCTTCCAGCTGCCCGTCCTGCGTCCACGTATCACAGGGCATCAGACTTGCCCATACATCAATAAAATAAGCATCCGGATGCAGCCAATCCCGAACCCAGCGGATATTCTTTTCCATAAAAGGGCGGAATGCTGTGGGGCGCCAGCGAAAGGACTGCGCTCCCCTGCCTTCATTCAGCCACGCCCAGACCGGCTCCCTGTTTTTCTGGAAAGCGACAGCATCGTAGGTAAAACCTTCAGCATCGGGGTAAAAATCAATGTAGTTATCATGAGGAGCAAAGAGCGCTCCCTGCTCCTGACAGGTGCGAATCAGGCTTTGAAATTCTTCCAGAGAACCCAGATTGGGATTTGCCGGCGTGATATCGGGCAGCCGATAGTCATACCCGTACCGCTGCCAGCTGTGCCAGATTACGACGCTGTTTGTCAGCCCGTAGCGAAAGCTTCTTTGAAGCGCTTCCTGTGATGGCGCATATCGCCCGCCCCAGAGATCAAAGGTGAAACGCCCTGCCAGCTGTTCTACGCCGCGTCCGGCATTCAAACCGTTTATATCACGCCATGCACGCACCGCTGCCCAGACATTTTCTGCCGGAAGAAAATGATAATCCGCAACGACTCCTGCCTCCAGGGTATAAACACGGTCTTTCGGCGATACTTTCAGGCGGGACGGCGGCGCTTTCAGTGCCTGCACAAGAGAAAGGCCGGACTCAAAATCAAACCCGACAAAAGAAGTTGCAAGCTGATGCCCGTCGGGCGCAAGTGTAAAAGCTTCAGGATTACAGATGACATTACCCATACCCGCATACACCCGCGCTGCCCGGGCATTCCACGGCCCTGTTTCCACTTGTTCGAGCAAGCAAATCAGCCAGGGCTTCGGACTCGGCGCCGCCCCGATGCGCAATTCAACCCGAAGCGCTGTCCCTTCCGGAACAGACAGATCTCCGATCAGTTCAAAGTCGCCCAGAGGATTCTGAAAAGAATGACGGATTCGGATACCGTTGTTTTTGTCTTCAATCTGAACGGCGGCAAGCGTACTGGCACCCAGATTTTCTTTCAGTTCTTCACCAAACACTTTCACTGAAAATCCCTGGAAAGACACTTCTCCTCCGGTGCCGGAAAAAGTCATTGTGCCATCCAGAAGCCCTCTGCGGCCGGGCTGAAAAAACACCTCCGATGTGTGCCCCTCTATGGTAATTGCGCCGAGTGAATATTTTTGTGATGAATACGGAAGTTCGTCTTCTTCCGTTTTATTTATCAGGATTTCGGGATCCCCCCACAGCCCTCTGTCGCAGGTTGTATCCAGATTCTGTCCCGGGTGCGTTTCAAGCAGAAGGCGTACGGTCTGCCCGGCATAGGCGCTTAAGTCACAGGACAAATCCTGCCAGACAAAAGAACTGGTATGGGTTTCACATAAGATTTCACCCGGGGCATCTTCGGGCGCATTCTCCGGCACGAGGCGCACTCTGAAAGTGACGCCGTCACTGGGCGGCTCCTGCCCCTCATTATGCTTTCCTATAGCCACAGCGGACTGAAAACGAATGGGAGAATTGGCAGGAAGATTCAAGTAGTATTCACGGATAACAGAACCCCGGGCGCCGCCTTTCCACGGAGGATGGGCAAAAAGTGTTTCGTGCGGCTCAGGAAGCGACAAAACCCCATAAGGAAGAATTTCGGCATGCGTTGCTCTTTCCGTCCCGGAAAATCCGGTCGGCAGAATGGTGACCGCTCTCCCGACTGCCTGCACGCGCATTCGGTGAACAGGGATCGCCAGAAGTTTTGTCCTGCTGTGTTTAAGCGCAAAGGGCTGCCAGGGCAATATGCTGTCCGGCCTGGGAACCGCCTCAAATCGTGTATAGATCAGCTGAACAGGGTGCAGCGTAAATTGCCCTTCTTCTGTTTTAAAGTCTATATAAGCGTGAACTGGATAGATCGCATTGAAACTGTCAGGGTCTGCCGTAACCGACAGGGGAAATTCGCGGCTCTCCCCTTTGTTCAAAAAGAAATCTGTTTTCTCACTGGGTTCTATCTGCCATCCGTCAATAGTGCGAAGCGTAAAATTGCCTTCTGCTGAAGCATAATCGCAATGCAGCAGTAAAGAGCCAGATAGGGAGCTGTCCTTTTCGGTCATCGCGTCCGGGACGTTTAAAACGGCCTTCAGTGGCCCTGCCTGATCGACAGGTTCATTGAAGGCAGCAGCATTCCAGGCCATACAGAGGGCGATAAGAATACAGGGGCAGTAACGCATGTTGTTTCCTTTGCGGTTTACTGAAATTGTATCAGGAGGAGAGGCTTTCCGGCTAAATGTTTTTCATGCGTGCACGTTCACCGCTGGATTGCCCGCCCGGCCTCTGAGGTGATGTAGTTCAGTCTCAACAGGTATAATACCCGTCATGACTGAAAAATGGATGCAACTGAGCGAAATCTCCCCACACCACACCACACCCGCCATGCGCCAATATCTACAGGCAAAAATGGAGAGTGCGGATACGCTTCTTTTTTTTCGTATGGGCGATTTTTATGAGCTCTTTTTCGAAGATGCTCTCGAAGCCGCTTCCCTTCTGAATCTGGCGCTGACCTCCAGAGACGGGGCGGAAAAGGAGCGTCGAATTCCCATGTGCGGTGTACCGGTGCGTGCTGTGGACAGCTATCTGGCAAAACTTGTCCGCCTGGGGCGCTCCGTATCCATCTGCGAGCAGATGGAAAATCCCAAAGATGTGAAAGGTATCGTCAAACGTCAGGTAGTTCGAACCGTTACACCGGGCACGGTACTTGAACCGGAACTGCTGGAGGACGGGCAAAACAATTTCCTTGCCGCTCTTTGCGCTAACGGTGAAGAGGCCGCCGCCGCTTTTGCCGACATGACAACAGGAGAGTTTCTGACTGTGTGCGTTTCTGAAGCATCGGGAACGCTCTTTGATGAAATTGCGCGTCTGACTCCTGCGGAAATTCTTTTGCCTGATGAGAATCAGGAGGGGCTGTGGTCGGAAGTAAAAAAAAGGTTTCCGGACACCGCCCTTGCCCGGCGTCCTTCCGATGAATTTGACCCGGCCTACGGAAAAGAAACGCTGCTGCAGTATTATCGATTGAAAACGCTTCAAGGACTGGGTGAACTGGCTTTATCCGGTCCGGCACTCGGATGCGCAGGCGCTGTAATTTCCTATCTCAGAGAAACACAGCGGGAAGGTATCCCCCAGCTGGGTCTTCCGAGGCATCAGCGCCCCTCTGCATATGTCGCTCTGGATACGAATACGCAGCGCAATCTTGAGTTGACAGCGACCATGCACGACAAATCGAAACGGGGCTCGCTTCTGGGTGTGCTGGATAAAACCCTGACCGGCATGGGCGAACGGAAACTCCGCCATTGGATTCTGCACCCTCTGGCGGAACTCGAACCGCTGAAAGAGCGGCTGGATGGGGTCAACGAGTTTTTTGATGAAATAACACTTCGTCTTTCTTTGCGGGAAGCCTTGAAAGGAATGCCCGATCTGGAGCGGCTTCTGGGCAGGATCACCGCAAGCGCCGGCAATGCAAGAGACGTAAAGTCAATGGGCACCACGCTCTCTTTGCTTCCGGAAATCCTCAGAATTGCGGAAAGTTTTCAGTCTCCTCTCCTTCAGGAATTGCAGTCCGCTCTGGATCCGCTGGAAGATATCGCATACCTTATAGAAACTGCCATCGCTGACGAGCCGCCACTCACATTGAACGAGGGCGGTCTGATCCGTGAAGGATACCATGAGGAACTTGACAGGCTGCGGGATCTGGTGCGTGGCGGCGTAAACTGGATCGCAAAACTGCAGCAGGCAGAACGGGATCGTACGGGGATAGCAAAACTGAAAGTCGGGTACAGCCGCGTATTCGGTTATTACATAGAAGTGAGCCGGGGGCAGGCGCATCAGGTCCCTGATGATTACCAGCGCAAACAGACGCTTGCCAATGCGGAACGCTATATTACGCCCGCCCTGAAAAAACATGAAGAAGAGATCCTTACAGCGCAGGAAAAAATGCAGGATCTGGAATATGAGATTTTTATCACGGTGCGCAATCAGGTCGCTGCTGCGTCTGAACGCATCCGCAAAACTGCCGATGCTCTTGCATCTCTGGATCTGATCTCTTCACTGGCGGAAGTGGCGGCAACTCATAACTACTGCCGTCCTGAATTGGATCTGTCCGGAGAAATCCATATACGGGACGGACGGCATCCTGTTGTGGAAGATCTCAATAAGCAGGGCGAATTTGTGCCCAACGATACACGGCTGGGCGAGAACGGCTCCCGGATGCTGATCATGACGGGGCCGAACATGGCGGGAAAATCCACCTACCTCCGTCAGGTGGCATTAATTTGCCTCATGGCACAGATGGGCAGCTATGTGCCAGCCTCACAGGCGCGCATCGGTCTGGTTGACCGCATTTTCACCCGGGTCGGCGCATCGGACAATCTCGTTCGGGGCGAGAGTACCTTTATGGTCGAAATGATCGAAACAGCCGCAATTTTAAACAGTGCGGGCGAAAACAGCCTCCTTGTTCTCGATGAAATAGGCAGAGGCACCAGTACATTTGATGGCATCAGTATTGCATGTAGTATTGCCGAATTTTTACACAATCATATACACAAACCCCTTACACTTTTTGCTACCCATTATCATGAACTCAATGAGTTAGAAAACAAAATGGCACGTATCAAAAACTTTCATGTGACACATAAAGAAGTTGGTAATAAAATTATTTTTTTACGTAAACTGGCTTTGGGTGGCAGCACACATAGTTTTGGTTTGCATGTAGCACGTATGGCAGGTATGCCCCCATCATTGGTTGACAGAGCCAATGAAATATTAGCCATGTTGGAAGAAAAAAACTTAAATAACAAAATAGGCATTAACCTCAAAAAAATACCTACACAGAATTTTCAACTCAATATTTTTGATGGATTAGCAGAAGATCTTAAAAGAGTAAAGGAAATATTAGAAAACGTAGATATTAATTCACTGACCCCTGTAGAAGCCTTGATGAAACTGAATGAGCTGAAGAGTGTGGTGCGAAGCAATAGCTAAACTCATAGCTAAGGCTATTCATGTAATTCACTTA